>Ga0070730_10000778_pt1 | contig 34109 bp, 30 predicted proteins | sample Coa_R1_3_FD_66447 | JGI IMG/M metagenome (GOLD analysis project Ga0070730, IMG submission 66447) | Surface soil microbial communities from Centralia Pennsylvania, which are recovering from an underground coalmine fire - Coalmine... | ecosystem: Environmental > Terrestrial > Soil > Unclassified ... | reverse complement strand
TAAGAGTAGAAGTTGATGCTGGCCGCGAAGCGTATTGGATCTTCGCTGATAAACCGTCCTGCTGGCGGGTCGTAGTATCTGGCACGATAGTACGATTCTTCGGAAAAGTTGGCAGGCTCGCTAAGGAACATTGAATTGTCGAGAGAATCTTCCACCATGAATCGCCTGATGGGGTCAGCGGTGCAACCGCATTCCCCGTGGAAATCGCTTTGACAGTACCGCAAGGCCTCTCTAAACTGACTCCTATGGTAGTGCACCTCAAGCCTGAAACAGAATCTCGGCTTCAAGAGCTTGCAGCGACGACTGGCCGTGCGCCGGATGAACTTGTCGAGGACGCGATGACTGGATACCTCGCAGAGCTAACCCAGGTGCGCAACGTGCTGGATGGCCGCTACGATGACATAAAGAGCGGCCGGGTTCAGCCCGTCGACGGCGAAGAGGCCTTTGGCCGCCTGCGCCAAAAGAGCCAAGACCGCCGCCGTTCATGAGCGGATTTGTTCTTCATCCTGACGCGCTCACAGATTTAAACGAAATTTGGGAATATATCGCTGCCGACAATCCTGGCGCTGCTGACCGTGTTCTTGAGGAAATCTATGAAGCGATTCGCGCGCTCGTCCCCTTTCCTCAAACGGGTCATAGCCGCTCCGATCTGACTTCTCGACCGCTGCGTTTCCATCCCTTACGGGATTTTCTTGTCGTATACGCGCCAGATGAAAAACCACTACTTGTCCTGGCCATTCTTCACGGTCGCCGCAGTCCTCGAGTCATCGCAGCTCTACTTCGTGAGAGAGAATAAATCCTGCTTCAAGTCCTCTTGGACACCAAATTGGGGGTGGCGTATCTATCCCCACCCCAATGCCGAAGGCATGGCTCTCCCCGCGCTACACGACGCTGGTTGTTAACCGGCGGCAACGGCACGGTGACCGTTCCTCATGAGGACGTGGAACGGACGGGCAGCGCAATGTTAACCTTTCACGAAAGGATACAAGAGGCGTTCCCAGAATGACAACGGACGAGCCACGAAGAGAATCTCGCCCGGTACCGCTTTTACAAGAGCTGGCGACTTTCTCGACTCGCTCGCAGATGCAGCAGAATCCACAATTCCTTTTTGTATTACTTCCTGCGTAATGGCGAGCACCATGCAGCCACAGTGCCAATGCTCCGAGGTCAGGCGGACCTGCGCTGCCATGTGCGCCGGGGCAGGGTTCGGAAGCACAAAACGCACCTCACCATTCGCATCGGTCTTGAGGCTTAAGTTTGCGTCGTATTTTGCGGGGGTTGTTTCTCCCTTTTCATAAAGCAGAGAGATCGAGACTGGTTGGTTTATTAACGGGCGACCATCGTTTGCGTTGATGACGCGGATTGTCACCTCCCCAGCTAGGCAGGCGGGTCCAAGCCATAGCAGCAATACAAGAGCCAGGTAGCGGAACGCTTGCATGTCTCTATCTCTCCCACCGACGGTTGCACGATTGGAGAATCAGTGGGTGGCCGGGACCTGAGAAAATAAATACCTGTTGGTATGGAACATCGCGGAGAGAATATCACTGCGGTACGTCTCGGGGAAGTATAGAGAGGCGGGGGTGCCCAAGGCTCGGTAATTGAACCTGGGTCTTGGCGTGGACGTTACTTTCGGTGACGGCCGCGACCGGTTACGAGGAAGAGTCCGACGCGGATGGTGGGTTCTGAAGGCGGACGGTGAGTTCCAGGAGCTTTCGAGGGGGTTGAGAACCGAGAGTGATGTGGGCGAGCTCGGTCCATTCGCCTTTATCGTTGATGCGCAGGGTGGAATTCGTGCGGATATCTCCGAGAGCGAAGCCCCAGGTCAGTTCCCTGCCGTCCGGTGACAACTTCACATCGGTTTCCAGATAGCGGCCATCGTTGAAGGCGCGCATGCGGTAAGTTTGAGCTTCATCGTCGTAGGAAATGATGCCGAAGGCCTGAAGCACAGGCTGGCCGTTCGATTTACTCCGCCCAACGCCCTCGATGAGCAGGATCAAGCCATCGAGCTTGTGGCTTGCTTCTTCGGTCTGGAGGAGTTGCACAGGCTCGCCGGGACCGCGCAGGACGCTAGCTTCGCCGGCCCATTTTCCAATCAGGAAGCTGAGTTTTTGCATGGCGGCGCGCTGGGCCGCGAGGTCGGGCATTCGTGGGAGGGGTGTCATGGAGGAAAGGAATACTAGCACGGGTGGGAATTTGCGATTCGAAGGGCGCGAAGGCGGCGGATGTAGGACTACGCGGGAGCCGAAGAAGGGCACGGCCCTTCGAAGCTCAGTGCAAACATGCCGTGCCCCTACGAGGTGAGTTCGCGGGTGGCTTCGGCGAAGATTTTTGTATGGAGGTCGATGTCGGCTTCGGTGGTGGCGGGGCACATGAGGGCCATGTTGTGGAAGGGAGTGAGAAGGACGCCGCGATTCAGAGCGTAGAGATGGAGGAAGCGCTCGAGGTCGAAATCGGCGGAGGCGGCCGATTCGCCACCGTTGCGCGGGGGCTTTGCGGCGAAGGTGTACTCGGCGCGGGCACCGAGGCGAGCCACGTTCCAGGGAAGATTGGCGGAGCGAATTTGTTCGGAAACGGCATCCGCAAAACGGTTGGCGAGCGGGATCATGTGCGCGAATGATGAAGGCGTAAGAATGTGCTCGAGAGTGGCGCGCATGGCGGCGAGGGAGAGCGCGTTGCCGGCGAGCGTGCCGCCGATGCCGCCGACGTCAACGTCTTCGAGTTGGAGGCGCGCGGCGATGCGCTGGGCGACCTCTTCGGTGACGCCGTAGGTAGCGCCGGGAATACCCCCGCCGATGGGTTTGCCGAATACGAGAATGTCGGGCTGAAGATTCCATTCGCGAGTGCAACCGCCGGGACCGGCGCAGATGGTGTGCGTTTCGTCGGCGAGGAGGAGCGTGCCGTAGCGGCGGGTGAGTTCGCGGGCGGCGGTCCAGTAGCCTTCGGCGGGAAGGATGATGCCGACGTTGGTCATGGCAGGCTCGGCGAGGACGCAGGCGACATCGTGATGCTTGAGAGCGTCCTCGAGGGCTTGAAGGTCGTTGAATTCGACGACGCGAGTAGTTTCGGCGGGATTGACGGGCGGACCGATATTGCCGCGGCGAGGGCCGACAACACCATCGTGAAGCGAGACGAAAGATTCGTCCACGGTGCCGTGATAGCAATAGTGAAAGACGAGGATTTTTGGGCGCTGCGTGATTTCGCGTGCGATGCGAATGGAGAAACGGTTGGCGTCGGTGGCGGTGAGCGTGAACTGCCAGAACGGGAGGCCGAAACGGCGCTGGAGATCTTCGCCGACCCAGAGAGAGTCTTCGGTGGGAAGCATGAGCGTGATGCCTTCGCGCACGCGGCGGGCAACGGCTTCGGCGACGACTTGAGGAGAGTGGCCGGTCATGGCGCCGGTGTCGCCGAGGCAGAGGTCCACGTAGTCGTGGCCGTCAACGTCGGTGAAATGGGCGCCGGCGGCGGATTTCACGAAGACGGGGAAGGCGCCGGCCCATTTGTTCATCCAGTTCATGGGGACGCCGCCGAGAAGAGAGCGTTGGGCGCGGAGATAGAGTTCGGCGGAGCGCGGATGATCGGCGACGAAGCGCTTTTCTTCGCGTTGGTGGAGGGATTGGAGTTTGGCGCGGTTGATAGCCGTCATAGTCACAAGACCCAAGAACCGCAAAAACAGCAGCGATGTGTCGAGGAATGCCACACATCGAAGAGAGATTCCTCGACTGCGCAGGCCGACATTCCGCAGGAGCGGAATGCAGGAAAAGGCGTCGGCCTGCTCCGCTCGGAATGACAGTACACGACAACATTTCGGAATGACAATACACGACTCCGTTTCATTTAGCGGAGGTCGCGGATGATTTCGCGGGCGGCGTTGGCGCCGGAGGAACCCGTGAGGCCATTGCCGGGATGCGTGCCGGAGCCGCAGAGAAAGAGGCCGCGGATGGGAGTCTTGTAGCGGGCCCAATCGAGGACGGGACGCATGGTGAAAAGCTGGTCGAGCGCGAGTTCGCCGTGAAAAATGTGGCCGCCGGTGAATCCGTAACAGGTTTCGAGGTCGTGAGGAGTGATGACCTGCATGTGCTCGATGAAGCTGGGGAGATCGGGAGCGTACTGAGCCAGAGTTTTGACGACGGTATCGCCGAGATCGCGGCGGCGGGCGTCCCAGTTGGTTTCGGACTTGAGGACGGACGTGCCGTCGGAGGAAGGGCCGGCAAGTTTGAAGGGCGCAAATTGGACGTAAGCGGAGAGGACGTGCTTGCCGTCGGGAGCGAGCAAAGGATCGAGAATCGTGGGAATGGTGACGTCCAGATAAGGCGCGGAGGAAAATTCGCCGTATTTGGAGGCGTCGAAGGCGCGCTCGAGATAATCGAGATCGGGACCGATGTGAATGCGTCCGGAAAGGGATTTGAGAGCGTTTTCGGAATTTTCCAGCGAGGGAAAGGCGGGCAAGCCGCTCAAAGCGAGATTGACTTTGGCGAGCGTACCGTTGGCGCGGATGTTGCGAATGCGGAGAGCAAAAGTGGGATCGAGTTGCGTGGGATCGAGGAGCTTGAAGAAGGTGCGCTTGGGATCGACGCCGGAGACCACGGCCGCGATGTTGATTTCCTCGCCGTCGGAGAGAACGAGGCCGCAGACGGCGCCATCTTTCACGCGGATGTGCTGGACCTCGGCGTTGGTGCGGATTTCCACGCCCGCATTTTTCGCGGATTCGGCAAGGGCGCGCGTGAAAGCGCCGAGACCGCCGCGCGGAAAAGCGGCGGGACCAACGGGATTCGAATCGGCGGCGGCGCGCATGAGGTAAACGGCGGTGGAACCGGCGGACCACGGACCGAGCGCGGTGCCGAAGATGCCGCGTGCGGCGATGACGGCGCGAACCAGCTCCGTTTCGAAAAATTCGGAAGCGAAATCCGCAACGGCCATGGGGCCCCAGCGGAGCAGGTCAAAGATGCCATGCTTGCCGAGGCTGCGAACACCGCGCCCGGCCTGGAATAAGTTCCAGAGATCTTCCGGCGAAGGCTTATCAATGGCGGGCGGAGTCATGGAGATGAGATCCGCGAGAACGGTGAAGAGGTGATCGAGAGTTTCGGCGAAGCGGGTATAGCTGGCGGCGTCTTTCGAGGAGATGCGCGCGATGCCTTCGGAGGTCCTGGCGATGTCCTCGTAGAAAAAAAGCGATTCGCCATCGAGGCGCGGAGCAAAGACGCGCGGGTCGGGGCGAAGAATCTGGTAATCGGCTTTATCGAGCTGGAGGTCGCGTGCAATCTCCGCGCGGAGCGGCCCGAGCGTGTGCGCAAGTGTGGAAGCATGGAAGCCGGGATGAAATTCCTCGGTGATGGCGCCGCCGCCGAGGATTTCGCGGCGTTCGAGGAGAAGGGGCTTAAATCCGCCCTTGGCGAGATAGAAGGCGGTGATGAGAGCGTTGTGGCCGCCGCCGATGAGAGCTACGCGCTGTCCGAGGGGCATGGTTAGTTTCTGCTCCCGGAAGCGCGGCGAAGGCTGGAGCCCTTCCAGTCTTTGAGAATGACCTGGCTGGCGATGCGCCCCGGAGCGCCCATGATGCCGCCGCCGGGATGCGTCGCGGAGCCACACATATAGAGATTGGAAATGGGAGTGCGGTAATAGGCCCAGCCGGGAACGGGGCGAAGGAAGAACAGTTGTTCGAGAGAAAGTTCGCCCTGGAAAATATTGCCTTGTGTGAGGCCGAACTCGCGCTCGAGGTCGAGCGGAGTGAGGATCTGGCGGCCGACGATGATTTTTTTTATGTTGGGGGCGAATTCGGCGATGGCGTTGATGACGGCGTCGCCGAAGGCTTCCCGTTGCTCGTCCCAAGTGCCCTTGGCGAGTTTGTACGGCGCGTATTGGACGAAGCAGGAGAGCACATGCTTGCCGGGCGGGGCGACGCTGGGATCGGTCAGGCTGGGAATCACGATATCGATGTAGGGCTTGCGAGAGAAGTGGCCGTATTTGGCGTCGTCGTAGGCGCGCTCCATGTAGTCGATGCTGGGAGAGATGGAAATCGCGCCGCGAAGATGGGCGCCTGGTCCTGGGCGGCATTTGAAGTCCGGAAGCGCGTCGAGAGCGAGATTGACTTTGCCGGAAGAGCCGCGGAATTTGTAGCGGCGAACGCTTTCGAGAAAATCGGCGGGGAGCTCGCTCGGGTCGAGAAATCTTTCGAAAGTCAGATGGGGATCCACGCTGGATGAGACCACCCTGGCAGAGATCTCTTCGCCGGACTGGAGTGCCACGCCGCAGGCGCGGCCGTTCTTGACGAGAATTTTTGCCACGCCGGCTTGCGTGCGGATATCCACGCCGGCTTCGCGAGCGGCATCGGCGATGGCGTTCGAAATAGCACCAGTGCCGCCGCGGCTGAAGCCCCAAGAGCGGAACGCGCCGTCAATTTCGCCCATGTAGTGATGGAGGAGAACGTAGGCCGTGCCCGGCGAGCGAATCCCGAGGAAGGTTCCGATGATGCCGGAGGCGGACATGGTGGCTTTCAGGACGTCGGTTTCAAACCACTGGTCGAGGAAATCGGCGGCGCTCATGGTCATGAGCTGGACGAGCGTGTAGCGCTCGTCGGAAGAGAGCGAGCGGAAACGCTGCATCAGGAAATGAAGCTGCTTGAGATCGCCGGGCTTGAGAGTTGTGGGATCGGGGGGAATCATGGAGAGGAGCGGCTTCACGAAGCGGCACATCGGCGTCATCATTTTGGAGAATTCGTCGTAGGCTTCGGCGTCAACGCGGGAGTGACGGCGGATTTCGCGCTGGGTGCGGGCGTGATCGTTCATGCGCCAGAGGAAATTGCCGTTGGGCATGGGAGTGAAGGTGCCATCGAGGGGAAGAATCTCGAGACCGTGGCGGGGAAGATCAAGTTCGCGAATGATCTCAGGACGAAGCAGGGAGACCACGTAGGAGCATTCGGAAAAGAGAAAACCGGGAATGATTTCCTCGGTGACGGCGGCGCCGCCGAGGACGTGGCGGCGTTCGAGAACGAGAATTTTTTTTCCAGCGCGGGCGAGGTAGGCCGCATTAACCAGGCCGTTGTGGCCGCCGCCGATGACGATCGCGTCGTAATGCTGCGCCATGCAGAAAAGCTCCGATCAAACGTGGCCCGGTGCGGCCGGGAAAGGCTGACGATACTGAGAAAAAACTTCAGGATGCAAGGACTGGACATTCTACTGGGGGTGGGGAGAGCGAGCAAGGGCGGGGCTTGGCCAAACGACGGCTGTGGAGTGGGGCAGTGCGAGAGAATGCGCGCTCTACATCTCCGCTTCTACTGCTTACGCGCGCTTTTGACCGCCGGGTTGGGCACAAAACGATAGCCGAGCCCACGAACAGTGAGCAGATAGCGCGGCTTGGAGGGCTCCGGCTCGATATATCGCCGAAGCCGCACGATGAAATTATCGATGGCTCGCGTGTCCGTGTCTTCGTGCAGATTCCAGACTTCCTGCAAAATTTGTTTGCGGGAAACGGGGCGCCCGCTATTTTGAATCAGGCAGCGGAACAAGTCGGATTCCATCATGGTGAGAGGAACGACCTGTTTGCCGACGCGCAATTGCAGGTTCTGAAAGTCCACGACCTTGTCGTCAAAGCGGAAGCTTTCCGGGACAGGCAAGGCGGCGGCATCCGGTTCCGTTTCGGCTGCGCGAGGATGCAGCCAATTCTTCCTGCGCAGCAAGCTGGCAATCCGCGCGATCAGAATGGCGAGGTTGAAGGGCTTGGGAAGGTAATCATCCGCGCCGGATTCAAATCCTTTCAGAACATCCTCTGGCCGGCCGCGAGCAGTCAGCATGAGCAAGGGAGTGTAGTTCGCAGCTTTGCGCAACTCGCGAGCGACGGTGAAGCCGTCCTTGCCCGGGAGCATGACGTCCAAGATGAGCGCATCGAAGTTTTCGTGATCTTTCAGCAGCCGCTTCAGGGCGGCCTCACCATTGTCCGAAATCTGAACGGCATGACCTTCGGCCTCGAGGTTGAAACGCAACCCTTCCGCCAGATGCGCTTCGTCCTCGACGATGAGCAGCCGGCTCATGCTTGATATACCCTGGGAAGGCGGATACTGAAGGTGCTGCCGCGCCCGACACCTTCGCTCTCGGCGAAAGCGTCGCCGCCGTGACGACGGGCGATGGAGCGCACGATGAACAAGCCGAGACCCGTGCCCTTCACCTTATCCGTCTTGAAATTCGAAGCGCGGTAGAAGCGCTTGAAGATCCGTTTCACTTCGTTTCGCGGAATGCCAATGCCGCGATCTTGAACGCGAAGCAAAGCCGTATCCAAGTTGGGAGTGAGAAGTTCCACGATAATATTCTTCTTCTCGCCCGAATATTTAATGGCGTTATCCAACAGGTTGATCACCGCGGTGCGAAGTTCCTCGGGATTCCCGAGGACGGTGATTTCTTCGGCGGGCATCGTGCCCAGACTCAAAACGTCGGGAGTGAGATTCTGGCGCAAACGCGCGAGAGCGAGCACTTCGCGCACGATGGTGGAAAACTGAACCTCCTGCCAGTTCTTGCGCGCGCCGCCCTGCCGGACCTCTCCCGCTTTCAAGACTTGCTCGACGGTTCCAAGCAGCCGGTCGGTATCTTCCAGCATGATGCGATAAAAATCGCGTCTTTTGGCTTCGTCGAGATTGCGGCTGGCGAGTGTTTCGAGGTACAGCCGGATGGAAGCGATAGGTGTTTTCAGTTCGTGAGTGACGGCATTGAGGAAGCTATCCTGCTGTTCGTTGCGGCGAATTTCGCGAACCAGGAAGATGGTGTTAACCACCAATCCGGCGATCAGCAATCCGAAGAAAATGATGCCGAGTACGAGAGGAACCACCTGGCGCCAGTGAAAAATGATCCAGCTGACATTCAGGGCGACGGCCAGGGCGACGAGACACGTCCCCAGCACGATGAAGAAGACGATGGCTTTGGTGCGGCGCGTGATGCGCATGACCTTGTAGTTTACGCCAAGGCCGACGCAACGGCACTGGGGGTGGCAGAAGCCAAACGGCGCAAGGACGGATGGATGCGGGCTTCCAAAGCCTGAGGGCTAGAGTCAGTCGCCGCCCAGCACCGCGACGGGAGCGGCTGCCCGAGATGCTTCGGTGACAACGGGGCTCGGGCGCGTTCCGGCGTGGGTGTGCAGGTCCGCAAGCTTGTGGCGCTTGACGTCGTGCGCGAGGCCTAGGGTTTTCAGAACCCAAATGCCATACCAGTTCGTGTCGATCTCATACCACGCCAGGCCGTGACGCGCCGATTGCGGAACAGCGTGATGGTTGTTGTGCCAGCCCTCGCCGAACGTCAGCAGGGCAACCCAAAGACTGTTCTTGGATGTGTCGTCGGTGAGGAACCGGCGCGAGCCCCACATGTGCGTGGCGGAATTTACAAGCCAGGTGGCGTGCAGGCCGACGACGGTACGCAGGAAGATGCCCCACAACAGGCAAGAGAAGCCTCCGATCGCGTAGATGCCGATTCCCAAAAGAGTGAGCGGGACCCAATGCCATTTGGTGATCCAAAGATGAAACTTGTCTTTGCGCAGATCGGGAACAAAGGGGAGGAGATCCTTGGCATTGTTGTGCATGGCCTGCCCGGTGAGAATCCAGCCCATGTGGGCCCACAAGCCGCCGTCGCGCGGAGAATGCGGATCGCCTTCCTTGTCCGTATTCTGATGGTGGACGCGGTGGGTGGCCACCCAAGCGATGGGTCCGCCCTCGAGCGCCAGCGTTCCGCAAGTGGTCAGAAAATATTCCATCCACTTGGGGGTTTTGTAGCCGCGGTGCGTGAGCAGGCGATGGTAGCCAATCCCGATGCCGAGGCTTCCAGAGATCCACCAAAGGAAGGCCGCCAGAGCGAGGCCCTTCCAAGTGAAGAAAAACAACGCGGCGATCGCGCCAATATGGAAAGCCAGCATGAACGAGGTCGTCGTCCAATTGACGGGTTCAGAAAATGTTTTGTCGCGGCGCATGATGTTCATGAGCCAACCGTAGCATGGGGGAAGAATGGCTTCTGTAATAGTTCTGTAATCCCTCCAGGGAAGTTTCTAAAAAAATTTGTGTCCAGAAGTGCAGGAAGATTTTCCACTTTTTCGCTCGACCTGTACGAACGGCCACTGTACTCCGCGCCATGAAACTGCGCGCGCGCTGAGCATGTTGCGAAAATCGCAGCTACTTCGTGGCAATCTGCTTGAACATTTTTGAGCCAAGAAATCGAGTCGATGCGGATCGTCGCGCGAATCGCGCGTGTGCTGAAGTGAAAGCGCGGCAGAAGCAAATCGCGCCGAATTCCACAATGTGTGTTAAGAAGTTCCTTGCTATCGCGTCTTTGGTAGTAGAAGAGCCGAGGAGGTCATGCTTGGCGGCCGCGATAGAACAGATCATGGTGACGAAAGCGCCGGGCGAACTTGAGGAGCTATTTCGTGCGCACCATGTGTGCGTCCTGAGGGCGGCCTATCGGGTGACCGGAAGCATGGCGGACGCGGAGGACGTGGCGCAAACTGTATTTCTCCGGCTGGCTCGCGGGACCATCGATCGTGACCGTATCTCCAATCTTCAGAGTTACTTACACCGGTCGGCGGTCAATGCGGCGCTGGACTTGATTCGCTCCAGGAGCCATCGCGAGGCGTTGCCAATCGAGACGGTAGAAGAATTGCCGTCCCAGCTCAGTCCTTCGCCGGAACGCGCGCATTCTTCGCTGGAAATGAAGAGTTCGCTGCGGCGCGAACTTGCGAAATTGAGTCCGCGGACCGCGGAGATGTTTACGCTGCGCTATCTCGAAGGACTGGACAATCCAGAAATCGCCCAGATGATGAAGACGACGCAAGCGGTCGTCGCGGTCACTCTTCACCGAGCCCGAGCGCGATTGAAAAAAGGGCTGAGCGGTTTTAGAAAAGGTGCATCATGAGATTATTTGGCTCGAAGAAGAACGAATACCTGGATCGCGCGATCTCCGAACTGCGCGGCGAGGAGCCTGACTCCAAGACGCTCTCCGCTTCCGCCGATCGCGTGTGGCAAAAACTGCAGGCAGCCGAGGGCGAAGAATCCGCAATAAACGCTTTGCAGCCGATCCGCGGGTGCGACGATGTCCGAGCATTGCTGCCGGCGTTTCATCAACGGGAATTGGCTCCGGCCCGCGCGCTGCTGGTGGAAGATCATCTGCGCGAATGCGCTGCGTGCCGTTCGTATGCGCATGGGCGCGGAATGGAAGGCCGGACAAACGTCAACTGGCGGATGGAACCTTCGTCGCGCGGATTTCAGTGGAGCTTCGCGAGACTCGCCGCAGCGGCGGCAGCGGTGGCTTTGCTGGCCGCGCTCATTTGGACCGGCCGCAACTGGTACTTCGCCGGGCCTCCGGGAAATCGCGCGCGAATCGACAGCATCGAAGGGCAAGCGTATCGCGTCGGGCCCGGCGGCGAACGGGCGTTGAAGCCCGGCGACGAGATCAGCGAGGGCGAATTCATCCGCACGGCCGCGAACTCTCATGCCCAAGTGCGCCTCTTCGACGGTTCGGAAGTGGAAATGAACCAGCGCGCAGAACTGGCAGTAAGCGCGAACCGGCGTGACACTACCATCCATCTCGATCAGGGAAACATTATCGTGCAGGCCGCGAAGCGCCGTACCGGGCACCTTTATGTCAGCGCTCCCGATTGCACAGTGGCCGTTACCGGCACCGTTTTTTCCGTGAACTCGGGCACGAAAGGCTCGCGCGTTGCGGTGATTGAAGGAGAAGTTCACGTTAAACACGCCGGGCAGGAATCCATTTTGCACTCGGGCGATGAAATGGCGACAACCCAGAGCGTGGGCCTCGTTCCCGTGCGCGAAGAGATCGCCTGGAGCAGCGATCTGGACCACCAGCTTGCGTTGCTCGCGGAATTCTCGAAGCTGCGCAAGAAACTCGACGAAATCCAGACTCCCGGTCCGCGCTATGAGAGCAAAATCCTTCCGCTGCTGCCGGCGGACACCGTCCTGTATATCGGCATCCCCAATCTTGGCGATGCGCTGCAGCAGGCGAACCAGATTTTCCAGCAGCAACTTTCGCAAAGCAAAGTCCTGCAGGACTGGTGGAACAAGAGCGGCAACTCGAATCAGCATCCGACTCCCGCGGAGCTCATCGAGCAAATCCGGATCATGAGCCAGTATCTCGGCGACGAAGTGGTGATTACCTGCCGGGGAACGTCGAGCGCCATGGAAGGCGGTCCCCTTCTGCTGGCCCAAATTCGCCAGCCCGGACTGAAGGATTTCTTGCAGAACCATCTTGCCGATACACTGGCTAACCACCAGGGGACGTCGGACCTGCACGTGGTGGATGCGCAATCGCTCGCATCTCTTCCCGGCGCACAACGGGGGATGATCATGCTGGTAAGGCCGGATATGTTGGTGGTCGGTGGCGATGCCGGCGCTGTCCAACAGATGAACGCGCAGCTCGATGCCGGGGCGACTCCCTTTGTGGGGACGGATTTCGGCAAGCGCATCGCCAATGTTTACACTCAGGGCGCCGAAACTCTGGTTGCCGCCAATCTCGGACAGATTTTGAATTCTTCCCACGCGGATTCGTCGGATTCCAAAGCGCTGCGGAATAGCGGCTTCAACGACATCAAGTATTTGATGGCCACGCGAGGCGAGACGTCGAACCAGGCCGACAACAGGATCACGCTGGAATTCAGCGGCCAACGCCGCGGGATCGCGTCCTGGCTGGCCGCACCCGCGCCCATGGGCTCGCTGGACTACGTCTCCGCGAACGCTGGAGCGGCATTTTCATTTGTTGCAAAGCAACCGGCGCTGATGCTCGACGACCTGTTCAGCACCATCGGCGCTTCCAGCCCCAACTTCAGCCAGGATCTCGCAAAGACAAATGCGGAACTTGGTCTGGACCTTCGCAACGACCTGGCGGGCTCACTCGGCGGAGAGATGACGCTCGCCCTCGATGGACCCGTTCTGCCGACTCCTTCGTGGAAGGCTGTGATCGAGGTGAATGACTCGGGAGGCCTGCAGTTGGCCATCGAAAAGCTCGTGCAGGGCATCAACCGCGAGGCGCAAAAGTCGAATGAGCCGGGCGTGACGATCAACCAGGCTCAGGAAGGTGGCCGGACGTTTTACACCATCCAGGCGCAGCGCGCCGGTCTTGGCACGGAATATGTTTACACCTACGCGGACGGGTACTTGATCCTGGCGCCTTCGCGGGCGCTCGTGGTTGCCGCGTTGCAGACTCACGCAAACGGCACGTCGCTGGCACGCTCCGCGGCGTTTCACGCACTTTTGCCGAGCGACAACCATGCGAACTTCTCGGCGATGTTCTATCAAAACTTCAGCCCCATCCTGAAACCACTGGCTTCGCAGCTGAATTCCGGCCAACTGGCGCTGCTACAGCAACTGGCGGCGGACTCCAAACCCAGCGTATTCTCCGCGTACGGAGAAAGCGATCGCATCGAGGTAGCGAGCAGCGGCAAGTTGTTTGACTTGAATCCCGGCGCTCTGACATTGTTTCATTTGCTCGGCGCCTCGGATCGTGGAACTTCGCGCACTCCGAATCCGTAATGAATAGTAGATGACCAACCCTACCATCGAGCTCGATGGGCTCGAAGTGCAGCTCGGCGGCCGAACGATTCTTCACGGTCTCACAGGCGTTTTGAAGAGTCGCGCCATTGGTTTGCTCGGACCGAACGGCGCGGGCAAATCGACGCTGATCAACACACTGCTTGGCTTTCACTCACCATCCAAAGGGAGCGCCCGCGTGCTCGGGCTCAACTCGCATAATGATGGAAAGGCGCTGCGCGCCCTCGTCGGCTACATGCCGGAAAATGACGCATTCATTTCAAAAATGTCAGGTGTGCGATTTGTTCGCTACATGGCGGAGATTTCCGGGCTGCCCGCCGAGCAAGCGATGGAGCGAGCGCACGAGGCTTTCGTGTACGTTGGATTAGGCGAGGCGCGGTATCGCCCGGTGGGCACGTATTCGCTGGGCATGAAGCAACTGGCCAAGCTCGCGCAGGCCATCGCGCACGGCCCACAGCTGCTGATTCTGGACGAACCGACGAACGGGATGGACCCGCCGGCGCGCAAACGCCTGATCGAACTGATTCGTGAAATCCGCGAGGCCAGCGATATTTGTTTGCTGCTCTCGTCCCACCTGCTGCGCGACGTGGAAGAAACGTGCGACGAGGTGCTCATCCTGCGCAACGGGAAAATCGCGTCGATCTGCAATCTGGTCGAAGAGCGCCGCGCCAACCGCAAGTTTCTCGAACTCGAAACCATCGGCGCGGAACCATCTTTCACGACTTCGCTGGAGAGTCTCGGGTGCGAGTGCGCGGTATTCGCCAACGGCCGGATCAAGGTGGTCATGCCGGACAGCGTTGAAATCCGCGAGGTGTTCAAGGTTGCCGCGGACCGGGGCGTGCAGATTCGCCGGATGAATCACAGGCGCGATTCGCTGGAGGACATTTTTCTCAACGCGATGGAACAAACGGGAGCCGCGGATGGCCGTATATAAGCGGAGGTACAATTCGTACGGCGGCTCGCTGACTCCGCAATGGTCGCGTTTCTTCGTGCTGACGCGTTATGCCTTCGCGGACCTGTTCAAGTCGCGCTTCTTTGTGCTTCTGCTGATTCTTTCGATCATCCCCTGCCTGTTTTTTGCCGGTTACATTTTCATCGCCAACAACAAAACTATCCAGCTACTCATGCAAGTGCGCTCCGCGGATTTGCTCTCGGTGGAAACTAAATACTTCATCGTCATCATGATGGTGCAGACGCAAGCTGCTTTTCTCTTGAATTGCTGGGTAGGCCCGGTGCTGATCTCCGGCGACCTGACCAACGGAGCACTGCCGCTTTTTCTGAGCCGGCCGTTCAGCCGCGCGGATTATGTTCTGGGAAAGCTCGCAGTCCTGGGGTTACTGCTATCCGCGGTGACGTGGATTCCTTGCCTGCTCTTGTTCAGCTTGCAGTCCGGGCTGGCGAGGAACGGCTGGATATGGTCGCACTTGTGGATGGTCGTCCCTATTATCTTCTGCTCCGCGATTTGGATTCTGATGCTTTCGCTAATTTCACTGGCGGTGTCGGCCTGGGTCAAGCTGCGAATTGTGGCGACGGGCGTGATCTTCATTTCTTTTTTCATTCCCGCTGGTCTTGGTGAAATGTTCAACGCGATCATGGGGACCTACTGGGGACAGTTGCTGAATTTCTCGTATATGTTCCGGCTAATCCTGGCGAAAGGCTTTCGGGAGGAATCCGGACTGCTGGGCTCGGTGGACTGGATCGGCGTTCCGGTGTGGGCGGCCTGGGGAGTCTTGATTGCGGTGTGCGTGCTTTCGCTCTTCATTCTGAATGTGCGTTTGCGCGCGCGGGAGACGGTGCGAGGATGACACCAGACGCGCGCCAGATCGTGTTCGAGAACGTCTCCAAGTTCTACGGAGAGGTTCTCGGCGTCAACAAAGTGAGTTTCTCGCTCGAGCCGGGGATTACCAGCCTTGTGGGTCCGAACGGTTCCGGCAAGACCACGCTAATGAACCTGCTGACCGGCTTGATCAAGCCTTCGCAAGGCACGATCCACGTCCTCGGGCTCACGACCCACCAGCCGGTCGAATTTTTCCGCCAGGTCGGATATTGCACGCAATTTGACTCGTTCCCTCCCGGGACGAACGGCTACGACTTTATCTACTGGCCGCTGCGCCTGCACGGATTTGGCGCGGATCAGGCCGCCAAGCTGACCAACGAGGCGCTGGACCGCGCGGGCATGGCGCAAGTCGCGCGGCGCAAAGTCGCGGGCTACAGCAAAGGCATGAGGCAGCGCATTCGCCTGGCTCAGGCCATTGCGCATCATCCGACGGTGCTGGTTCTCGATGAGCCGCTCAACGGCCTCGATCCCATGGCGCGCTCGGAATCGATCGCGCTGTTCCAGGCGATTTCCAAGCAAGGAATGCACGTCATCATTTCCAGCCACATCCTGGAAGAGGTCGATCGGATTTCCGACCGTGTGGTACTGATGAGCAGCGGGTACGTCGTGGCCGAGGGCCAGATTCGAGAAGTTCGCCGCGAAGTGCGCGATCATCCCATGCAAATTCTGGTGCGCTGTTCGAACGCGGCAAGGCTGGCCTCCGCGGCGTTCGAACTCGATCATGTCGTTGAAGCCAAAATCCTGAATGACGGGCAGAGCGTGCTGGTTCGCACGCGGGACGCCGAGCAGTTCTATCTGCTGCTGAACAAGATCGTTTCCGGAGGGTTGCTGGAAGTCGATGCCGTGGCGCCGGCGGATGACGACGTGAATTCCATCTATCAATATCTCATCGGATCGGATGGCGGACCGGCATGAGCATCCAGGAATCGGTTTCGCAGGCGCAGAAAACACTGAAGGAACAGCCGTGGCAGCTCTACGCCAGCCAGGTTGCCGTCCTCGTGCGCAACGAGGTGCGGCGAAATCTGTTTACGCGAAGGAGAATCTGGGTCTATTTCCTTGCCTTGATTCCCGTGATCATCATCCTGATCCACTATTTTGTGGACAAGAATAATTCCCCGGCGCAAATCGAGGAGGATGGGGTGGTGCTCGCGGGGATCGTCCAACTCTATTATTTCCGGCTGGGAATCTTCTTCGCTTGCATGGGCATTTTTACGTGGCTGTTTCGCGGCGAAATGGTGGAACGCACCCTGCACTATCAATTCCTCGTTCCTGTCAGAAAAGAGGTTCTGGTTGTTGGAAAGTTTCTTGCCGGCGCCATCATTTCCATCGCGCTCTTCGAAACAGCCGTGCTTGCCTGCTTCTACCTCACCTACAGCCGGTTTGGCTCAGCGGGAAGATCGTACGTTTTCGACGGGCCGGGCCTCGGCCAATTGGGTTCTTATCTCCTTGTTACGGCGCTCGCTTGTCTCGGCTACGGCGCCGTGTTTCTGGCCCTAAGCCTGCTTTTCAAGAATCCCATCATTCCCGGAGTGATGTTGATGGGTTGGGAAGCGATATGTCCTATCTTCCCGGCCTGGGCCCAGCGGCTGAGCGTCACCTTTTACCTGAAAAATCTCTGCCCTGTGAATTTGCCCGCCGACGGTCCACTCGCTATTTTCACGATTGTGGCCGAGCCAGTTTCTCCCTTTCTCGCTGTCTTCGGATTGCTTTGCCTCACTCTCGCCATCCTTGTCCTGTCCTGCTTCCTTATTCACCGTCTCGAAATCACCTATACGGCCGAATAGCCTCCGGGGAGACTTTCGGCGAAGTTGGCCAAAATGTGCCGTTTTCCGCGCGGGACCAAAGCAAGGGTGCCGAATTCGAGCTTCGGCGAGAGCCCTATATTTTTTTGCCTCCTGCCGCCCCTTATCCAGGAGAAAGCCAAAGAGCCCAATTTCCCAGCTCTGGTTGAGTGCTCGAAAGGAACAGTTTGGAGGAGGGGATATGAGAAAACTATTTGCGATCGCGGCCCTGGCAATCTTCGCGCTGCCGCTGCAGGCAAAGGACAAGCACGACTACGAAAAAGGCGTGTTGATGCGCATGGATTCTTCGTCCTGCGGGTATGCGGAGAAAGGCAGCAAAACCCTGGCGGGCGAGATTTTGGGCACAGACGCTCAGCACAAAAAAACGCAAGAACTGCTTTGCCAGGAATACACGCTGCAAACGGACCGTATCACTTACCGCATTCGCCCGAAGGACGACAAGCACCCCGCGCTCCTTCCCATCGGAGAGACCGCGGAGTTCCGGATTCACAAGGACAAGCTCATTCTTCGCGTCATCGAGTTCGATGAGAAAGAGCACGAATATGTCGTTGTTTCCATGACGCCCCGAACCGACGTGGCCCAGAATCAGCCCGTAGCGGCTCGCGTCGTTCGCTAACGGCTCGGCGAGTTCCCCGTTTTCATCCCCTCCGGGCATGGCCCGCGGATTCGGCTGAATTCCGCTGGCCATGCCTTCTCTCTCTTGAGATTCCGATTTCCTGCTCGCCATTACCATCCCTGCGTCAATGAAAACGTGTGTCTTGTTCGCCTGACCCTCTTAGCACAACATGGGTGAGGGAGCGCGGAACGGTTCCCTCGATTCATCGCATGACACCCCTTCTCGAGATCGAAGATCTTGACGTCGCCTACACTGCCCGTACCGGCGAGATAGTACCGGCTCTCGCCGGTGTCGGATTCCAGCTCAAGCCCGGCGAAATACTTGGCGTATTGGGAGAATCCGGATCAGGCAAGAGCACACTGGCAAGCGCTCTGCTGCGACTGCTTCCCGCGAACGGGCAAATCCAGCGGGGCAAAGTTTTGTTCGAGGGGAAGGATCTGCTTTACGCTTCTCCCCAAGAGCTTCGGAAAATTCGCGGCGCCCGGATTGGCCTGATCCTTCAGGAGCCATCATCGGCCTTGCATCCAACACTCCGCGTTGGCCGGCAAGTCGGCGACGTACTGGCAGCCCACCAATCTTTGGATCGGCGAACGCTGCGTGAAAAGACCCGGCAGATCGTCGCCGAACTATTCCCCGCTGACGCGGAGCGCATTTCACGCGCGTATCCGCATGAATTAAGCGGAGGGCAGCGCCAGAGGGTCTTGATTGCGCAGGCCATTGCGTGCGGACCTTCCCTCCTCATCGCCGACGAACCGACCGCTTCTCTAGACCCTACGACACAACAAGAAATTCTGAAGCTCTTCGCCGAGCTTCGGCGGAGACTCGGGCTGGCCATAATCCTCATCACTCACAATCCCGCGGTCCTCGCGGGGCTCGCGGACCGCGTGCTGATACTTTATGCCGGGCGAGTCGCCGAACTCGGTCCAACAGCGCAAGTGCTGGGTACTCCCGCGCATCCCTACACAGAGGCCCTATTGCGTTGTTTGCCTTCACACATCGCAGACGAGCGGAAAATTTCCAAAAGCATGTTGAAAGTAATCCCCGGAGAACCGCCACACTTGTCGCGGCGCTCCGCGGGATGCCAATATGAGCCCAGATGCGGGGAGAGGATGGAAGTTTGCAAGTCTCGCGAACCGTCGGCGTTTGCAGTGAGCGAGGTTCACAGAGTTTCCTGCTTCAAGTTTGCAGGTTGAGCGTGGATTCGGAATCCCGATATGCAGCCGCTATTGCAGGTTGAAAATCTGGTGAAGAGTTACGCGGCCGGGCGATTCACGAACACGACGCCTGCGTTCGCCGCATTGGATGGCGTATCCCTCTCCATCCAACCGCAAAGCACGTTGGCCCTTGTGGGTGAATCAGGGTCCGGAAAAAGTACACTGGCTTTCTGCGTCGCCTGCCTGGAAGTTCCGACGTCGGGGAGCATTTGGTTTGAAGGCGCGAATATCGCTGTGCTCGAGGAAAAGCAACGGCGCAAAGTGCGCCCGCGCATCCAACTCGTTTTCCAGGATCCCGCCAACTCCCTCAATCCGCGATGGACAGCACTCGAGATCGTCGGCGAGCCTCTTCTCGTCCAGCGGCAGTTCACTCAACAGGAGCGCACGGACAAAGTGTTTGCGCTTTTCGAGCGCGTTGCTCTTCCCCTTAAAATCGCGGAGCGGAAACCCGATGAGCTCAGCGGAGGCCAGAAGCAGCGGCTGGCGATTGCCCGCGCGCTGGCGCTCGAGCCAAAACTTCTCGTTCTGGATGAAGCTCTCTCCGCGCTGGACTGCTCCGTGCAGGCGCAGATTTCGAATCTCCTCGTTGAGTTGCAAAACTCGCTCGGCCTCACTTACCTTTTCATTACGCACGATTTTGCAATGGCCTCGCACCTCGCGGATCAAATCGCCGTCATGCATCGCGGCCGCATCGTGGAGTGCGGCCCCGCCGCGGACATTCTCCGGGCGCCGAGTCACGAAGCAACCCGCTCGCTTCTCGCGGCTACGCCGCGCTTCCTCGATCCTCCCGGCGCGCTGGTGAATGGCTGATGCGCTACCTCCTGCGCAGAATCCTTCACGCACTCTTTCTCCTCTTCGGCGTATCCCTTCTTACGTTTCTTTTTTCGGCACTGACTCCCGGAAACTATTTCGATGAAATGCGCCTGAGCCCGCAAATCTCTCCGGAAACTGTCGCGGCTCTGCGCGCGCAGTACCAACTGGATCGCCCGCTCCCCATCCGCTATGCGCACTGGCTCAATGCCGTTGCACACGGAAAACTGGGATTCTCGTTTGCCTATAACAGCCCCGTGGGACCGCTGCTCTGGGTTCGCGCGCGAAACACTCTGCTCCTCACGGCCACGGCAACTCTTCTCGCCTGGCTCCTGGCTCTTCCGCTGGGAGTCTGGAGCGCCGCCAGATTTTGCCGCGCTCCCGACCGCATCCTCTCGTGGACCACCGCGGCACTTCTCGTGGTTCCCGACCTCGTGCTGGCGCTCGGCTTGTTAATTGTGGCGGTGCGCACTGGATGGTTTCCAACCGGCGGCATGGTTTCGCTCGGGTTTGAAAGTTTGTCTGCTTTCCAAAAGTTCCGTGACCTCGCGGTTCACATGGCCCTTCCGGTTGCCGCGCTTGTCCTCTCCGCTTTGCCGATGCTCTTGCGGCACGTACGCGCCTCGGTCGCCGAAGCTCTGGAAGCGCCATTTCTGCGGGCCGCCGCTGGTCACGGAATTCCCCCTCGCACGATTCTCTATCGCTACGCGCTTCGCGCCGCGGCGAACCCCCTCATCTCGCTTTTTGGATTTAGCGTGGGAACGCTCTTAAGCGGCTCCCTGCTTGTGGAAGTCATCATGAGCTGGCCGGGCCTGGGACCGCTGTTGCTCGAGGCCATCCTGGCGCGCGATCTGTATGTGGTGATCGGCGGCGTACTGCTTTCGATGGTTTTCCTCGTCGGGGGAAATCTCCTGGCGGATTTCCTGCTCTATTGGGCCGATCCGCGGATTCGAACTGCGGAGAGCGCGAAGTGACAGTGCCGCGCAAGCTCGCGAAGTGGCTTGTCACTCTCGTCCTGCTCCATGGCATAGTGGCGGCCGCGGGGTTCTTCGCGCCGTACGATCCTGTCGAGCAGGACCGGGACCGTCCTTACCTTCCTCCCATGCGTCTCCACACCGTGGATACTCTGGGACACTTCCATCTCCGCCCCTTTTTCTATGCGCTCCGCCTGCGGCCTGATTCGTTCGATCAGTACGAGGAAGATAGAAGCGCGGGAATTCCACTTCGCTTCTTCACAGACGGCGCAGGCTATCATGTGCTCGGCATTGTGCCGTCACATTTGCATCTCTTCGGCGCGAGCGGTTCCCGGATTTATCTCCTGGGAAGTGACGGCTACGGCCGCGATCAGCTATCGCGAATTCTCTATGGAGGACAAGTATCACTCCTGGCAGGCTTGCTTGGCGCGGGCGTCACGTTGCTTCTCGGAGCGATGATCGGTATGGCCGCGGGCTACTACGGCGGCTGGCGGGACGACGTCCTCATGCGCGTGGCCGAGCTTTTCCTGGCGCTTCCGTGGTTGTATCTTCTATTTGCTTTGCGTGCCTTTCTGCCCCTTTCGGTCAGTCCTATTCAGGCGTTCCTACTCGTGGTAGTTGTCATCGGATTGGTCGGTTGGGCGCGGCCCGCTCGCGTGGTACGCGGGGTTGTCCTCAGCGTGAAGGAACGCGATTTCGTCCGCGCCGCGAGGGGCTTCGGTGCGTCCGGGGCTTACCTTTTGCGGCGTCACATCTTTCCGGAGACGGCAAGCGTCCTGCTCACGCAAGCCGCAATACTCGTTCCCCAATTTATCCTGGCTGAAATGACATTGTCGTTCCTCGGGCTTGGCGTGCCCGAACCGGTCTCGAGCTGGGGAAATCTTCTGGCGACGCTGCAGCAATACAGCGTACTGGTTTCTTACTGGTGGATGTACCTGCCGGCACTGGCGATCGTGCCGTTCTTCCTGGGATACCTCGGTCTCGCAAGTGCATTGCAGGAGCGCGCCGGCACGTACAAGATAGACGGGAAGAACAGTTGGTACCTGACGTGAGAAAAGAATCCTTGTCTTCCTGGCCCTGCCGTTGCGCCGCCGGCCTCCTGCTGGCCTGCGCGATGGCACTTGTGTCGCGGGCGGGTGGAGTTCCGCAGGCGCCGCAGGCCGATGCGAAGGAAGAGCCGCTTGTCATGCCCGGAGAGATTGGGCGCTCCGGAGGCCGCCTGGTCGTCTCGCTGCGAGCTGAGCCGAAGACTCTGAATCCGCTGACCGCCGCGGATAGTCCGTCTCGCGAGGTCATCAGCGCGATGCAAGCCGACCTCATCCACATCAACCGTGGAACCCAGCTCACCGAACCGGCGCTGGCCAAATCCTGGAAAATTTCACCGGACAGTCTCCGCTACACTCTCACTTTGCGAAGAGGATTGCGTTTCTCGGACGGGCATCCTTGCGATGCCGACGACGTGCTATTCACGTTTCGCGTGTACCTTGATGAGAATATCCATGCCACACAGCGCGACCAGCTGATCGTCGGCGGAAAACCAATCACCGTGCGCAAACTCGATGAGCGCACCGTCGTATTCGAGTTCGCCAAGCCCCACGGAGCCGAAGAACGGCTTTTCGACGGATTCGAGATCTTGCCGCGGCATCTCCTCGAGAAACCATACGAGGAGGGAAAGCTCGGCCAGCTTTGGACACTCTCGACGCCTGCCAGCGAGTGGGCCGGTCTCGGTCCATTTCGGCTGAAGGAGTACGTCGCGGGACAAAAACTGGTGCTTGAGCGCAATCCTTACTACTGGAAGACCGATTCGAAGGGAAATCGCCTGCCGTATCTCGACGAACTTGATTTTCTGTTTGTGCCGAGCGCCGATGCGCAAGTTTTGCGCTTTCAATCGGGCGAGACGGACATCATCACACGGCTTGGCGCGGAGAATTTCTCGGTACTTTCCCGGCAGCAACGCGGTTACACAATGGCGGATGCTGGCCCGGGCCTCGAATTCAATTTTCTTTTTTTCAACTTGAACGATCCTAGCGACAAGACTTCGCCGGAAATGGCGCGGAAATTGAAATGGTTTCGCGACGTAAGATTTCGTCAGGCAGTCTCAGCGACGATCGATCGCGAGGCCATCGTGCGCCTCGTCTATCAGGGCCGCGGCGCACCGCTTTGGGGACCGGTCACGCCTGGAGATCGCCGCTGGGTGGATACATCGCTGCCGCATCCAGCTCGTTCGCCGGAACGGGCCCGAGCGCTGCTGAAGGAAGCGGGATTTTCGTGGCGGACGGCACCGGATGGTGCGCCGTCTCTCGTGGATTCGGATGGCCGGCCGGTTGAATTCTCAATACTGACAAGCTCCTCAAACGCCGACCGCCTCAAGATGGCCACGCTCATTCAGGATGATCTAAAACAGCTGGGCATGCATGCGCAGGTTGTGCCGATGGAGTTCCGCTCCCTGATTGATCGCGTAACGCAAACGAAGGAGTACGATGCCTGCGTGCTGGGGCTCGCCAGTTTCGATACCGACCCAAATCCCGATCTCAACGTGTGGCTGTCGAGCGGGGGAACGCATCTTTGGAATCCATCGCAAGCGCATCCGGCCACACCATGGGAGGCGGAGATCGACGGCCTCATGGAACAGCAGGGTTCCACTCCCGGTTTTGCGCAACGCAAGAAACTCTACGACCGGGTGCAGGAAATTTTGGCGGAGAATCAACCCATGATTTTTCTGGCCAGTCCCGATATTCTGGTCGGAGCAAAAAACTCTCTGGGTAACATCCATCCGGCCGTTCTCGAACCGTATCTGCTCTGGAACGTCGAACAGCTCTATTTCCGCACAGGTGCGGGAGGGCCCTCGCTGTGACGCCGGTGGTCACAAAAGCGGCCAAGCATGCACAGAGTGCGCAGAGCGATGAGCGTCTCGTGAAGGAGTGCCTGGCTGGGAAGGAGGAGGCGTGGTCCGAGCTGATCGAAAAGTACAAAGCGCTGATCTATTCGATCCCCGTGAAGTACCGCTTGCCCCCCGACGAGGCGTCCGAGGTTTTTCAGGCCACGTGCGTCGAGCTGCTGAAGAGTCTGCCGCAACTCCGCGAACCAAAGGCGCTCCCCAAATGGCTGATGCAGGTGGCGCATCATCAGTGTTATCGCTGGAAGCAACAACAGCAGCGGCTCGTAAGCCGTGACGCGGAGCCGGACTTGCCGGTGCCGGAGACGCCGGCCATCGCGGAGTCCCTGGTGCAGCAAACACAAGAGGAACAGTTGCTTCGTAATGCCATGGCCGCGCTCTCGCCGCAGTGCCGGCGTCTCGTGGAACTTCTGTTTTTCGAGACGCCCTCGCGTCCTTACGCCGAAGTCGCGGAGGAGTTGGGCCTCGCGGTAGGTTCCATAGGCTTTACCCGCCAGAAATGCATGGATCGCCTGCGCAAACATCTCAGCGAACTGGGATTCGACTGATGCCCGCGGCGGCCAAAAAGAATAGCCGGGAAGAAATTCTCTTACAATTGGGCCGCATCGAGAACGAACCGGACCGGCGGAGATATCTCTCGCGGCATAAGGCATTGTTGCGCAGCGAGGTCGTAACGCAGCTCGCGGATCTGGTGCATGAAAAGATCCGCGTAGACACGAAGGAAGCCCTGCGTCTTGCCGAAGGCGCGCTGATGATCGGGCGCAGGCTGCGGCGAAAAGAAGATATCGGCCTCGGACTTCGCGCCAAAGCCAACGCGCTCTACGCTTGCGGGGACAATCGCGCCGCCGTCGAACATCACGAACAGGCTTTTGAAATTTACGAAGCAACGGGTAACTGGAAGGAAGCAGCGCGCACGCTGAGCAGTTCCCTGCAACCGCTGATCCTGCTCGGGGAATACGACCGAGCCTTTAAAGCCTCAGAACGAGCGAGGGAAATCTTCACGCGCATCGGCGAAACGCGCCGCATCGCCAGCCTGGACAACAACGTCGGCAACATTTTCCACCGGCAGGACCGCTTCGAAGAAGCCATGATCCATTATGAGCGCGCCTATAAGACGCTCGCAGAACATCAGGATTGGGAACGGGTGGCCATTACGCTGCACAACATGGCGATGTGCCTCATCAGCCTGAATGATTTTCCGAAATCCCTCGATTGTTACCAGAAAGCCCGCGAACTCTGCGTCCGCTACGACATGCCGCTGCTTCGCGACCAGGCCGATTACAACATCGCGTATCTCTACTATTTCCGCGGCGAGTACAGCCGCGCCATCGAAATGCTGTTCGCCACTCGACGCGCGTGCGAAGCCACGGGCGACGCGTACCATTTCGCCCTCTGTCATCTGGACCTTTCGGAGATTTATCTCGAGCTGAATCTGAGCGAAGAAGCGCGCGAGATGGCGCACGAGGGGTTCCTTCGTTTTGAAAAACTGGGGATGGGCTATGAAGCCGCGAAAACTCTTGCAAACGAGGCCATCGCCTTCGGTCAGCAGGGAAAAACCGTCCACGCTCTGGAACTTTTCACGAAAGCCCGGGCCATGTTTGCCGCGGAAAAGAATCTTGTATGGCCCTGGCTTCTGGACCTCTACCAGGGTCTGCTTCTCTTCCACGAAGGCCGGTACTTTGAAGCACGCCGGCTATGCGGGGGCGCCGCCGCCTTTTTCGATCAGAGCGCGCTTCCCGGCAAAGCCGCGCTCGCGCATCTACTTCTCGCGCGCATTGCGCTCCAGGTCGGCGAACTTCCCGCCGCTCAATCGGAAACGGACGCGGCCAGTTCCAAAATCTCCGGTTTGCAATTTCCGGTTTTGGCTTACCAGACCCACTTTCTCGGCGGCCAGCTCGCGCAAACTCGCGGCGACCGGCCCGCGGCCCTCGCGGCCTATCAGGAAGCGCGCAAAGCCCTGGAAGCTCTCCGCAGCCGATTGCACGCCGAAGAACTCAAAATCTCTTTCGTAAAAAACCGCTTGCAAGTCTACGAGGCTCTTGTCGAGCTGCACCTGAGCGGGGATGGTGGCGAGGCTTCCACCCGGCAAGCCTTCTCGTGTATTGAGGCCGCCAAATCCCGAAGCATGACCGAAATGATTTTTCAGAGCGGCCAGAGTTTACCCCTGGGCGACGCCGGACAGAGCGAACTGGTGCGCAGAATTCGCGACTTGCGCGAAGATCTGAACTGGTATTACCACCGCATCGAGCTCGAGCAGCTTCGGCCGGAGGAGACGACAGCGCAGAGGCTTCAGCAACTACAGGAAAAAGCCCTTTCCCACGAAAACGAACTTTTGCGCACGCTGCGTGAGTTGCCCGCGCAGGAGCGTGAAAACGCCACGCTGGAAGCTCCGGCGGGTTTTTCCCTCGAAAAACTGCAAGCCACTCTCCCGGACGGCGCAGCTCTCATCGAATACTATTCGGCGGGAGACCGGCTCGTTGCCGCGGTTGTCACCCGAAATTCCATCGAAATCACGTCCATCACCGTCTTCTCGCGCGTCCTTCATCTCTTGCAGTTGCTGCGATTCCAGCTTTCGAAATTTCGCATGGGCGCGACCTACACGCAGCGGTTCGAACAGCCTTTGCTTCACGCCACGCAAAACCATCTCGAAGCGCTCCACGCGGAGCTCATCGCGCCATTGACCTCTCATCTCAACGCGAAGCATCTGATCTTTGTTCCCCACGGACCGCTTCACTTTCTTCCGTTTCATGCCCTAAAAGCCGGCGACAGCTATCTTTGCGATTCGTACACCATTTCCTACGCTCCAAGCGCGACGGTCTTCGCCCTCTGCCAGGAGAAGCCAGCGAGCCAATCGGCCGGTTCCCTCATCATGGGAATCCCGGACGACCGCGCACCGCACATCCTGGCCGAGGTGCAATCCGTTGCGTCCATCCTTCCAAAAACGGAGCTGTTCCTCGGGGGGCAGGCCACCGCAGAGGTTCTCAAGACAAAGGGCGCCCAAAGCGCACTTCTGCACATCGCCACCCACGGCACTTACCGCCAGGACAATCCTATGTTTTCTGGCATCCGGCTCGGCGACGGTTACCTCAACTTGTACGATCTCTACCAGATGCGACTGTCGGCAAGGCACGTAACCCTCAGTGGGTGTGCCACGGGGATGAACTTTGTTGCTGCCGGAGACGAGCTCCTCGGGCTGCAGCGCGGCCTCTTTTGTGCAGGTGCCGGGTCCCTGCTTCTTGCCCTCTGGGATGTTCATGATCGCAGCACGGCGGAGCTCATGCAGGCCTTCTACAAGGGCTTCACGGAGTCCAGCGATATGGCCAGCTCGCTACAATCCGCGATGAAGCAGCTTCGCCAGCAAAATCCTCATCCCTACTTTTGGGCTCCCTTTGTTCTTGTGGGCCAACTCACTAAAAATAAAAGACTTAACTAAAATCAGCAAGTCTATATTTTTCATCCTGGCGCTCTCCCTTATGCAACGTCAGCTGTTAGACCGTGGCCACCGCTGGGGAGCGGAGGGCAGAGGAAGGAAATGATGGGGGGAAGGAAGATGAAGCACTTTGCGACAGAGGAATGGATCGATTTTGTGAATGGAGTGGTCTCAAGTGAGCGGCGGGGAGAAATGCAGAAACACTTCGCAACCGGCTGCCAGCGCTGTAAGGAGACAGTCTCGATATGGCAAAGAGTCCGCAATACGGCAGCAATGGAGGCATGTTACCAGCCGCCTGCGGAGTCTGTCCGGTTGGCCAAAGCCTCGTTCTTGACCGGCCAGCTGAATGCGCCAAAGAAGGCTTCTCGCGGGCTGGTCGAGTTGCTGTTCGACAGCTTCCTGCAGCCGGCAATGGCGGGAGCCAGGTCAGTCGTAATAGGAACAAGGCAAATGCTATACCGCGCTGACCCTTATCAAATCGACATCCAGATTGAGCCCAAGCCGGGCGGAAACCGGCTGGTCATCACCGGGCAATTGCTCGATCTGAGCCGCCAAGGAGTGATGGGCCGCGACGTTCAAGTCACGCTTTCGAACCGCCGTGGAAACAGCATCATCGTGGCTACAAACCAGTTCGGCGAGTTTTCCTGCGAGATCGAAAACTCCGGCGATTTGGAGCTTTCCATTCCGGGCCATGACGCTACTCCGATCGAGATCTCATTGCGCAATGCCTTGGGAAATCTGCCCGGAGGCAAAGCATGAACATGGCTATCCCATCGAGTTTCAAAGAAACGAAGCAGCTCGGTACGCTAGTACCAATACTTCGTACATCTTTTGTTTGGCACGAAGAGACCACCCGTACTATTTGCAGCAGAGACGAAATCCGCGAATTTTAGCGGGTAAGCCTCTGCTCCGATGGGCGGACAGGTTGACACCAGGAGACTCCGAGAAGGAAACAAACCGATGAAACGCAACCTCAGCATCTGCATGATTCTACTGGTTTTATCTGTAATGCTGGCGACTCCCGCCGCCGCGCAAAATCGCTATATCGTTCGAAGTTCAGGCGGATTGGGCTCGGTGCTCAATCTCTGCTCACTCTTGGGTTGCCAAGTCAAGGGTTCGCTTGATGGCAATATCAACCAGACCTTTCTGGTGACCTCCTCCAAAAACTTGGTCGTCAATCTCTTGAACTTTACCGTCAATCTGGTGGATTCGCTGCTGGGAATTCAGAGTATCGAGCCAGACTCTCTCCTGCCGATACCGCAGCCTTCCCTGAACGGAATCTCCTCGGGACTCTCGGACACCACGCTGGTCAACTATTACGGCACGATGGTTACCCACGGATATGCAGCGCAGCCTGCCGCACAGATTATCCGGCTTACCGATGCGCAGAACGGCTTTAATGTGGGTGGCTCGGGAATCGTCGCCGTCATTGATACCGGCGTTGATCCATCGCATCCAGTGCTCTCCCCTGTTCTGCTCCCAGGGTACGACTTTACCCGTAATCAGGCGGGCGCTTCGGAGTGGCCCGACGTTTCCTCTACGGGGATCAGCACGACTACTTCTTCGAATGCGCAGCCTGCGATGGTGCAGCAGTCCAGCGCCGCGATTCTCGATCAATCCTCCGCCGCCATTCTGGACGGCTCGCCGTATGTGGCCTTTGGTCATGGCACGATGACGTCCGGGCTGGTGCACCTGGTCGCGCCAAACGCCAAAATCCTGCCCTTGAAGGCCTTTTCGTCGAACGGCACGGGTAACCTTTCGAATATCGTAGCGGCCCTTTACTACGCCGTTCAAAATAAAGCGAATGTCGTGAACATGAGTTTTGATCTCTCCTATCCTTCACCGGCGCTGTCCCAGGCGATTTCGTACGCCAATAAGGCGGGCGTCGTGCTGGTAGCGGCGGCGGGGAACGAAAGCACGAGCGCGAGGGTTTACCCTGCCTCGATCTCAAATTCTGTGGTGGGCATTGCCTCGACCACGGATTGGGACGCACGCTCATCCTTCTCGAACTATGGCACCGCGGACGTCTGGATCGCGAGCCCCGGCGAGAACGTGATCAGCACCTATCCCGGCGGAACCTACGGAAGCGAATCCGGTACTTCGTTCAGCTCTCCTCTTGTGGCCGGAACCGTCGCACTCATGCTTAGCGTCAAGCAGCCGATTAACCAGTCGCAAGCTGCCAGCGCGCTTTCTCACGCGCGGGTTCTGACGTCGGACCTCAATCATGGCCGCCTGGACGCGTATCAAGCCTTATCGGCTTGGCAGAACTCGAGCTCGGGCTGGTCCTGGTCTTGGTAACAGCCGTGAGCAACGAGCGCGCTCCCGTGCTCGGCATTGCATCCAACCTGACCGGGGTGCCCGAATCACTCCGGGTCAAGCAGCTAGAAGAGCAGGCTGCCGCGCTTCGCAACTCCGTGATTTGCGCGTTTAACCAGCTCCTGGACCTGAAGGATCTCAACACCGGCGTGCATAGCACTCGACTCGCGGAATGGGGCATGCGCGTCGGGCAAGAGCTGGGGCTGGACGAAGCGGAACTGCAGAATCTGGAAGTCGCAGCGCTCCTTCACGACATCGGCAAAGTGGGAATTCCCGATTCCATTTTGAAGAAACCCGGAAAACTGGATGAAGACGAATACGCGCTGATGAAGAAACATCCGGAATACGGGTGGGCTGTGTTACGCATGCTGCCCGGATTCGAACGCGCCGCGCTCGACATCCTTCATCACCACGAATCTTTTGATGGCAAAGGCTACCCCGCCGGGCTGAAGGAAACCGAAATCCCCATCGTTTCTCGCATCGTCACGGTCATTGATGCGTTCGACGCGATGGTTTCTTCGCGGCCTTACCGCAAGGGCCTCCCGCACGAAGAAGCTGTCCGCCGCTTGATCTTGTCCAGCGGCACGCAGTTCGATCCAGTGGTGGTACAGAGCTTCCTCTCCTTCGCGCAAGCGGAAATGGATACCGTCTTCGCGGCTGCCGGCACTTCCGTCTCGTCGGCCCTCTGAAGTAGTTTGTCCGTTGCTCAGCGTGGCGCTTTCCTATCCCGCCTCCGCGGCGCGGGCGCCTCGACGGAATTCCGCGAGCGCGTCCAGGATCCCTGGTCCATACATTTCGGTTTTCTTCTCGCCGAAGCCGGAAACAGTTCGAAGTTCGCTGAGCGAGCGCGGGCGCACTCTGCACAACTCGTCGAGCGATGTGTCATGCATCACTATAAAAGCCGCGATGCCGCGTTCCTTAGCTTCCTTTCGCCGCCACTCGCGAAGATGCTCGCGCAAGTCAGAATCGATTTCGAAAGAAATGCCGCGTCTGGACGGAGTCTCCGAGGCAATCCGCGCGGGCGAGCGTACACTTATCGCTGGCCGCGAGTCGCGTGCGCGACTCGAGCCGGCTCCAGCCGCCGTGGCTTTACGTTTCGTTGCTTTCTTAGCGGGAACGGCGGCCGCCAACCATTCCGGCTCACCGATGCAAACGTCGCACGCGCCGCACGAATTCCACTTTCGAATTTCGCCGAAATGCGAACAGATCTGATGGTGCCGGCAGGCCCGCGCTTCCACGAACCTGCGAATATCGCGATAACGCTGCCAGGCACGTGTTTTTTCCGCTTCGTCGGTGAGTTGATCGACGAAATACGTCAGCAGGCCGACGTCGCGCTTCTGCCAAAGAAGCAGGCAATCCGCCGGAGCACCGTCGCGTCCCGCACGGCCTGCTTCCTGGTAATACTGCTCGATCGATTTCGGCAACGAGAGATGTATCACGGCACGCACCGCGGCTTTATTGATCCCCAGGCCAAAAGCAATCGTGCCAACCAGCACGCGCACTTCATCACTCATCCACCGCTCCTGGTTCTTTTTCCGCGTTTCCCCATCCATCTTTCCATGGTAGGCCACCGCGGAAATCCCCTGCGCTTCCAGGAAATCCACGGTCTCTTCCACGCGTGCGATCGTCGGCGCATACACGATTACGTTGCTATCGGCGTATTTTCGCAATGCTTTGAGGAGCAGCTCGGATTGCATTCGCCCGGAACATTCCTTCACGAGATAGCGCAAATTCGGGCGATGGAAGCTGGCGATGTACTTATCAGGCTGGCGAAGCTGCAGCTGCGAGAGGATGTCGTGCCGCACGCGGTGCGTGGCGCTGGCGGTAAAGGCGGCAATGGGCCGGTCGGAAAATTGTTCGCGCAAGCGGCTCAACTGGCGGTATTCCGGCCGGAACTCGTGACCCCACTCTGATATGCAGTGGGCTTCGTCAATCACAAAAAACGATACGGGCACGCGGCTCAACCAGCCGAAGGTATCCTCGCGCGCAATCCGTTCGGGAGAAAGATAGAGAAGGCGGTACGCGCCTTCGATGGACTTGTGTACGACCCACGACTGCACGTCCGGTGCGACGGAGCTGTTCAACAACGCGGACGGAATGCCCATCTGCGTGAGTTGCGCCACCTGGTCCTGCATCAAGGCCATCAGCGGCGAAATCACAACAACGGTTTTCTCGGCCATGATCGCCGCGGGCAATTGGTAACAAAGAGACTTGCCGCCGCCCGTCGGCATCACCACACACGTGTCGCGCCCACCGAGCAAACTCTTTACAATGTTTTCTTGCAACGGCCGGAAAGCGTCGTATCCCCAATATTTCCGTAGCGCTTCGTGCAGCTCTTTCCCCGAACTCATGCTGAGAGTATAGATGCCAGTGGAGACGCGGTCTATCCGCTGTTCTCGCATTCGTCAATTCTCTCGCTTCGCTTACGATTCACTTGACATCCGTCCTCCAAGAAGGTAACTCCGCTACCTTGCTGGAGGCCTTTCTTTGACCTGGACCCAGGTATACGACCCGCTCCATCATTGGTGGCTCTCTACTCTTGTCGCTTCGTTTCCCATCGTCGTCCTGCTCGGGTTGCTTGCCGGTTTCAAAGTCCGCGCCCACCTCTGCGCCATCGCCGGCGCGGCAACCGCGGTCCTCTGCGCCATTTTCGTCTTCCACATGCCTTCTCAGTTGGCGCTGAGCAGTTTCCTCTACGGCTCCGCCTACGGGCTGCTTAAAATAGTGTGGATTGTGATCGCGGCGGTTTTTCTCTACGACATTTCTGTCGAAACGGGCCAGTTCGAAATCATGAAGCAGTCCGTCGCCGCGATCACGCCCGACCGCCGCCTGCAACTTCTCCTCGTGGCCTTCTGCTTCGGCGCGTTCATCGAAGGCTGCGCCGGATTCGGCGCACCCGTGGCTATCGCCGGAGCGTTCATGATTGGGCTAGGCTTCAAACCGTTTCACGCCGCTGCTCTCAATCTCATTGCCAATACGGCTCCGGTTGCATTCGGCGCCATCGGGACGCCGATTCACGCGCTCGCATCGGTTACGGCCCTCTCCGAAAGCGATCTGAGCGCGATGATCGGGCGCATTCTTCCCATCACTGCGGTGCTCATCCCCTTCTGGCTGGTCCGCGCGATGGTCAGCTGGTCGGAAACCATCGAGGTTCTCCCGGCGATCCTGGTTGTCGGCGTGTCCTTCGCGGGCACGCAGTTCTTTTGGTCGAATCGGATGGACAGCAACCTCGTGGATATCACTTCCGGAGTCGTATCTCTGCTCGCAACGCTACTGTTCCTGCGCGTGTGGCAGCCGAAACGAATCTGGCGCTTCCCCGAGGAGCGCGAAGCTGACGCCTCAAAAGCAGCGGACGCAACGCAAACCGCGGTGACCGACACCCTGGGCGACGAATGGAAAATCCGGCAAAAGCCCGTTGCGGATGCTCAGTACACGGCGGGCCAGGTTGCCCGCGCCTGGCTTCCATTTGCGGTTCTTTCCATTTTTGTTTTGTGCTGGGGACTACCCTCGGTGAAGAAGGCCATGGGAAAAGCCACCACGCCGGCATTCCAGTCCGGAGGCTGGCAAGTGCCCTACCTTCACAACGCGGTGCTTCGCGCGGAGCCCGTCGTCGCCGAGCCCACTCCCGAACCGGCAAAGTTCGATTTCAACTGGCTCACGGCCACGGGCTCGGCTTGCTTTCTTGCCGCTCTGCTTTCCGGCGTGCTACTTGGCCTCAAACCGCCGAAACTCTTTCGGATTTTTGGCGGCACTTTGTTTCGATTGCGTTTTGCCATCGTCGCCATGACCTGCATGCTGGGCCTCGGGTACATTACGCGCTACTCGGGCATGGACGCCGTGCTCGGGCTGGCCTTCACGCGCACGGGCTGGTTCTTCCCCTTCTTCGGCTCATTTATCGGCTGGCTCGGAGTGGCCCTGACCGGCAGCGACACGTCGTCCAACGTTCTCTTTGGCGGCTTGCAAAAAATTACCGCGCAGCAGCTCGGTCTCAGCCCCATCCTGATGGCCGCCACGAATTCAGCCGGCGGCGTCATGGGCAAAATGATCGACGCGCAATCCATCTGCATTGCCACCGCCGCCACCAACCAGGTCGGGCAGGAGGGCTCCATCTTCCGGTTTGTTTTCTGGCATTCGGTATCTCTCGCCGCGATTGTCGGCGTCATTGTCATGCTCTACGCCTACGTCTTCCCTCAATTCATCCCCAACGGGCTCAGTTTCATCCACTAGCGCGCACACTTGTTGACACGGGGCTTGCTTATTAGGTGCTTTATAGTTCTCGAAGAACTTGTTAATCTGTCCATATCTTCGTCACTTTTGGGCGGCCATTGTTTCGATTTTTCCTCAAACTCGTTCTGATGAGCACATGGCTATCAACTGTATGCTTGGCTTGCGAGTGCATTGGCGTAGAGCGGCCGTGTGAGCACCTGCGGAGCGACGCAGCATTCGTCGGCCGGGTGATTGAGACGGTCTCCGTAAAACATCCCATGGAAAAGAATTCTTGGACACAAGGATACTCGATGCGATTCGTTGTCGAAACACCATTGCTAGGCAATCTAGGAACCGAGGTCGTGATCGAAACGGGAAACGGTGGTGGCGATTGCGGAACGCCGCTCCCTCCCGGCGGTAAGTTCTTGATCTTCGCCTATAAGGAAAAGGACGGAAAGCTCTGGACAGGCATGTGTAACGGAAACC
>Ga0070730_10000777_pt1 | contig 34165 bp, 29 predicted proteins | sample Coa_R1_3_FD_66447 | JGI IMG/M metagenome (GOLD analysis project Ga0070730, IMG submission 66447) | Surface soil microbial communities from Centralia Pennsylvania, which are recovering from an underground coalmine fire - Coalmine... | ecosystem: Environmental > Terrestrial > Soil > Unclassified ... | reverse complement strand
CTTTTGTTCGCGGCCGCGCGTCATCCGGGCGCCTCCGAGCGGAAGCTTCCCCGACCTCAAACGTTTCGAGACGCCTAATGGATATCAGCAAGATCCCGACCGGGAAGAACCCGCCCTACGACGTCAACGTCATCATCGAGATCCCGATGGGCGGCGTGCCGGTCAAGTATGAAATCGACAAGGAGTCCGGCGCGATGTTCGTCGACCGGTTCCTGCACACGTCGATGCATTACCCGGCCCATTACGGCTTCATTCCCCATACGCTGTCGGACGACGGCGATCCGGTCGATTGCATGGTGATCGGGCGCCACGCGCTGGTCCCGGGCGTCGTCCTGCCGTCGCGGCCGATCGGCGCGCTGATCATGGAAGACGAGAGCGGCCAGGACGAGAAGATCCTGGCGGTGCCGGTCAACAAGCTGCATCCGTTCTATGAAGACGTCGTCTCGTACAAGGACCTGCATCACATCCTGATCGAGCAGATCGAGCATTTCTTCACCCACTACAAGGACCTGGAGAAGGGCAAGTGGGTCAAGGTCAAGCATTGGTGCGGCCCGGAAGAGGCGGCCGAGCTGATCCGCCACGGCATGGAGCGCCACCGGGCCGGCAAGTGATCGTCGCCTGACGGTCCTGTGCCCGAAAATGCGAAGGGCGCCGCTGGGAAATCCAGGCGGCGCCCTTTTTCATGGCGGTCCGATCCCGTGTCAGGACTTGGCGGCGGCGGTCCCGACATAGACATTGCCCGGCGCCGCCGGCAGCAGCACGACCAGCGGCTTGAACCAGAGCGCCGGCGGATTGTCGCCGAGCTTCGAGACATGGGTGACCCTGAGCGCGCCGTCCGCCTCACAGACGCTGAAGCCGCCGGCTGCGTCCCGCACCTGGAGCCCGCGGACCAGATAGGGCTGCAAGGCCGGCTGCCGCTCGCGCAGGGCCGCGGCCTTGAGGCGCTGGCCTTGCGCCATCTGGCGGTAGGCCGGCGTCGTCAGTACCGGATCGGCGGCGATCGCCTCGCGCCGGTCGGCCTCGTCCTCGGCATCGATCGCGGAGGTTTCGGCCGCGACCAGCCGGTCCAGGTCGGACGCCGGCAGCAGTAGCTTGATCTGGGCCGTATCGAGCGGCAATGCCGATCGGTCGGCAAGATCGGCGACCGCCTGCGGCACGGCCAGCACCGGCACCTCACGGACCAGCGTGCGGTCGATCGGCCGGCATTGCGCGAGGCCGCCGGCGGGTGCCGGCGCCAGCCAGGTCGTCGGATCGAGCGTGATCGGCGGCGGTTCAGGGTCGTGATGAGTACAGGCCGCGAGGGCCAGGACCGTCAGGAACTTGCAGGCGGTGCCGAGACGCATGGATCAGTCGTGGGCCTCATCGAGCGCGTAGCCGGCAGAGCGGACCGTGCGGATGACGTCGACATCCGTCGGGCCGTTCAGCGCCTTGCGCAGTCGACGGATATGCACGTCGACGGTGCGGGGCTCAACATACACATCGTGGCCCCAGACCGCATCCAGCAACTGCTCGCGCGAGAACACGCGGCCCGGGTGCTCGAGCAGGAAGCGCAGCAGGCGGAATTCCGTCGGGCCCAGATGGATCGGCCGGCCGGCGCGCACGACCCGGTGGGCCGCCAGGTCCATCGCCACGTCGGCGAAGGACAAGGTCTCCTCGGAGCTGTCGGGCTTGGCCCGGCGCATGACCGCACGCACCCGGGCGATCAGCTCGGTCGGGCTGAACGGCTTGGTGATGTAGTCGTCGGCGCCGCTGTTGAGGCCACGGATCTTGTCCGCCTCCTCGCCGCGCGCGGTCAGCATGATGATCGGCAGCGTGCGCGACGCCGGCGAGCGGCGGATCTGGCGGCAGACCTCGATGCCGGAGACCAGCGGCAGCATCCAGTCGAGCAGCACCACGTCGGGCTTGCGCTCGGCAATCTGGACCAGCGCCTCTTCGCCGTCGGTCGCCTCGCAGACGCCGAAGCCTTCCTTTTCCAGATTGTACTTGAGCAGGGTGACGAGGGGGGCCTCGTCCTCGACGATCATGACCAGGGGCTTCATTTCGCCTCGTGCTCGCTTTCGTTGGTGTCGACCGCCACCGGGCCCGGAAGGACCACGGAAGAGCTGGATCGGTCGCGCTTCGGCCGCGTTTCCTTCAACGGCGTGCCATGGAGGAGATAGTAGATCGTCTCGGCGATATTGGTGGCGTGATCGCCGATCCGCTCGATGTTCTTGGCCATGAACAGGAGGTGAGTGCCCGCGGTGATGCTGCGCGGATCCTCCATCATGTAGGTCAGGAGCTCGCGGAACAGGCTGGTATAGAGCTCATCCAGCTCCTCGTCGCTCAGCCACACATGCATCGCCTTGTCGGCGTCGCCATGGACATAGGCGTCGAGCACGTCCTTGATCAGCGTCTGGGCGAGCTTGCCCATGCGCGGGATGGCATAGACCGGCTTCGCCACCGGCGCCTGGTTGAGCGCGATCGACCGCTTGGCGACGTTCGCCGCATAGTCGCAGATCCGCTCCAGGTCGGCCGCGATCTTGAGCGACGACACGATCTCGCGCAGGTCGCGGGCCATCGGCTGGCGGAGCGCCAGGAGGCGCATGGCCAGCGCCTCGACCTCGGCCTCGAGCGCATCGACCTGGGCGTCCTGCTCGACCACTTCGTGGGCGAGCTCGCTGTCGCGCTTGATGGTCGCCTGGATCGCGGCGGCGACCTGGCTCTCCGCCAGCCCGCCCATGCGGATGATGGCGTTGTTGAGCCGGGTCAGCTCGTCGTCGTAGGTCTTCATGATGTGATCGGTCGGCATCGCTGCTCCTGCCCCACGTCCGGCTTTCGGCTCAGCCGAACCGGCCGGTGATATAATCTTCGGTCCGCTTGTTGTGCGGGTTCGTGAACATGGTCTCGGTGTCGTTGAACTCGATCAGCTCGCCCAGATACATGAAGGCGGTGAAGTCGGAGCTGCGCGCCGCCTGCTGCATCGAATGGGTGACGATGACGATGCAATAGTCGCTCTTGAGCTCCGAGATCAGCTCTTCGATCTTCTGGGTCGAGATCGGGTCGAGCGCCGAGCAGGGCTCGTCGAGCAACAGGATCTCGGGCTTGACCGCGATCGCGCGGGCGATGCACAGGCGCTGCTGCTGGCCGCCGGACAGGCCCAGGCCGGACTGTTTCAGCTTGTCCTTGACCTCGGTCCAGAGTGCCGCCTTGCGGAGCGCTTGCTCGACACGGTCCTCGAGTTCCGCGCGCGGCAGATCCTCATACAGATTGATGCCGAAGGCGATGTTGTCGAAGATCGACATCGGGAACGGCGTCGGCTTCTGGAACACCATGCCGATCTTGGCGCGCAGCAGGTTGAGGTCGATCTTTGGATCGAGGATGTTGGCGCCGTCGACCAGCACCTGGCCCTCGGCCCGCTGCTCGGGATAGAGCGCGTACATGCGGTTGAGGACGCGCAGCAGCGTGGACTTGCCGCAGCCCGACGGGCCGATGAAGGCGGTCACCCGCTTGTCGGCGAGGCTGAGGTTGATCGTCTTCAGCGCCTCGAACTTCTTGTAGTAGAAGCGCAGATCTTTGATCTGGATCTTCTCGACCAGCTTGCCGGATGCCACCGGATCCATCGACGGCGGCAGGGGCGCCGTGCTGGCGGCGGGAGTGTCGGTACCGGCCAGTGCCGCACCGCGCGAGTTCGTCTGCATGGGCTCTGAGCTCATTGTTTGCTGCTGCCGAAAGAGGCGAGGGACCGGGCGGTAATGTTCAGGATGAGAATGGTGATCGTGATCAGCAGGGCGCCGCCCCAGGCGAGCCGCTGCCAGTCCGGATAGGGGCTGAGCGCGAAATTCGAGATGACGACGGGCAGGTTCGCGATCGAATGATTCATGTCCGTGCTCCAGAACTGGTTCGAGAGCACGGTGAACAACAGGGGTGCAGTCTCGCCGCTGATGCGGGCCACCGCCAGCATGATGCCGGTCAGCATGCCCTGGCGTGCCGCACGATAGCAGACCGACACGGTGATCTTCCATTTCGGCGTGCCGAGCGCCGCCGCCGCCTCGCGCAGCGCGTTGGGCACCAGCACCAGCATGTCGACGGTGGTCCGCGTCACGACCGGCACGACCAGGATGGCGAGCGTCGTGCCGCCGGCCCAGCCGGAGAAATGGCCCATCGGCACGACCAGCAGCTGGTAGACGAACAGGCCGACGATGATCGAGGGCGCCGACAGCAGCACGTCGTTGATGAACTGGATCGCCTGGCCGAGCTTGTTGCCGCGGCTGTATTCCGCGATGTAGGTGCCGACCAGGATGCCGATCGGCGTGCCGACGACCGTGCCGACGATGGTCATGACGACCGAGCCGTAGATCGCGTTCAGCAGCCCGCCGTCGCTGCCGGGCGCCGGGGTCATCTCGGTGAAGAGCGACGGGCGGATCGCCGACAGGCCCTCGACCAGCAGCGAATAGAGGATGGCACCGAGGAAGAACAGGCCGACGCCGGTCGCGCACAGCGACAGGCCCAGGATCGTCCAGTTCTTGCGCCGACGCCGGGCGTAGCGCGCGAGATCCTTGGCCATGGCTCAGTTCCCTGCCTGCCGCTGCATGCGGATCAGCATGTATTTGGCCGCCGCCAGCACGATGAAAGTGATGACGAACAGGATGAGGCCGAGCGCGATCAGCGACGATTGGTAGATCGAGCCCGACGCCTCGGTAAACTCATTGGCGAGCGCCGACGAAATGGTCGTGCCCGGCGCCATGAGCGAGCTGGTGATGCGGTGCGCATTGCCGATCACGAAGGTGACCGCCATCGTCTCGCCCATCGCCCGGCCGAGGCCCAGCATGATGCCGCCGACGACGCCGACTTTGGTATAGGGCAGGACGACGCGCCAGACGACTTCCCAGGTCGTGCAGCCCAGGCCGTAGGCGGACTCGCGCAGCATCGGCGGCACGGTCTCGAACACGTCGCGCATGATCGACGAGATGAACGGCAGCACCATGATCGCCAGGATCAGGCCGGCGGTCAGGATGCCGATGCCGAACGGGGGGCCGGCGAACAGCGCGCCGATGAGCGGCACCTTGCCGATGGTATGGATCAGGAACGGCTGCAGATGTTCCTGCAGGAACGGCGCGAACACGAACAGGCCCCAGATGCCGTAGATGATGCTGGGGATGCCGGCCAGGAGCTCAATCGCGATCGACAGCGGCCGCTTCAGCATCGGCGGGCACAGCTCGGTGATGAACACGGCGACGCCGAAGCTCAACGGGATGCCGACGACCATCGCGATCAGCGAGGTGATGAGCGTGCCGTAAATCGGCACCAGCGCGCCGAACTTGTTGGTTGCCGGGTTCCAGGTGTCGATGACCAGGAACTTCAGGCCGAAATTGCGGTACGCCTCGGACGAGCCGATGACGAGGGAGATCGCCACGCCACCCAATATGAAGAGGATGAAGAGGCCGAAGAACAGCGTCGCGCCGCGGAACAGCCCGTCATAGAGGTGCTGCGGGCCGCGCAGGCGAAGGCCGCTGTTGCTGCTGGGAATATCGACCAAGTCGCGTTCGCTCCTCATGCGCGTAAGGGAAGGGTGGCCGCACGCCACCCTTCCCCCACGTTTACCAAGGCTGATTTTGCCTCGTGTGCCTTACGGCCAGAGCGGCTTGCCGTCGCCCTTGACGTCCTTGACCCAGCTGTCCTCGATCAGCTTGACGACGTTCTCCGGCATCGGGACGTAGTCGAGCGATTCGGCGGCCGGCTGGCCATTCTTATAGGCATAGTCGAAGAAGGTCAGCACCGACCGGCCGATCTCGGCCTTGTCCTGCGCCTTGTAGACCAGCGCCCAGGTCGACGCGGTCATCGGCCAGCTGTCCTTGCCCGGCTGGTTGGCCAGGATGACCTTGAAGCCCTCGGCATGCGCCCAGTCGGCATTCGCGGCCGCAGCCTGGAAGCTCTTCAGGTTCGGCTCCGGGAAGGCGCCTTCCTTGTTCTGGACCAGCGCATAGGCCAGCTTGTTCTGCTTGGCATAGGCATATTCGACATAGCCGATCGCGCCATCGGTGCGGCTGGTGAAGGCCGAGACGCCTTCATTGCCCTTGCCGCCGATGCCCGACGGGAACTGCACGGCGGTGTTGACGCCGATCTTGTCCTTCCACTCCGGCAGCTGGTCGGCCAGGTAGTAGGTGAAGTTGAAGGTCGTGCCCGACCCGTCCGAGCGGTAGACCGGCGCGATCGCCAGGTCCGGCAGCTTCAGGTCCTTGTTGAGCGCGACGATTTCCTTGTCGTTCCAATTAGTGATCTTGCCGAGGTAGATCTCGGCCAGGATCTTGCCGGTCAGCTTGAGCTTGCCGGCTTCGATGCCCTTGACGTTGATGACCGGAACGATGCCGCCCATGATGATCGGGAACTGGGCGAGACCGGGACCGTCGAGATCCTTCTGCTCGAGCGGCATGTCGGTGGCGCCGAAATCGACCGTCTTGGCGTTGATCTGCTTGATGCCGCCGCCCGAACCGATCGACTGATAGTTCATGCCGACGTTGGCCTTCGCCTTATAGGCTTCGGCCCACTTGGAGAGGATCGGGTAAGCGAAGGTCGAGCCGGCGCCGGAAATATCGGCGGCCTGGGCCCCCACCGCGGTCAGCGACACGGCGCCGAGCACCACGGCGCCGATCAGCTTGCTGCTGAGTGCATTCACGAGACGATCTCCCAAAGTTTCGTGCAGGACGCAACAGCCCGGACGGCGCGCTGCCCTACGGTCGACGAGATACAGCCGCTTCATGACAGTTAGATGACAGTTTAAAGCTGCTTTGGTGAAGGCAGCTCCGCGTCCCGGTCGTAGCGCTCAGCCCGGCACGCGCCGGTCGTCGGCCCGCGAGGTCGGCGATGGGGCGACGACGGCGGCCGCGTTGCGCAGATGCACCGTGAAGACGGTGCCCTGGCCCATCTCGCTCTCGACCTCCAGCAGCCCGCGATGGCGGCTGATGATGTGCTTGACGATGGCGAGGCCGAGGCCCGTGCCGCCCATCTCGCGCGAGCGCGCCGTGTCGACCCGATAGAACCGTTCGGTCAGGCGCGGCAAATGGATGCGCGGGATGCCTTCGCCCCGGTCGCGCACCTGGATCGCGAAGCCGTCCCTGAAGCGCCGCGACGGCCCGACGCCGATGGTGATCGCCGTGTCCGGCCGGGCATATTTGATGGCGTTGTCGATCAGGTTCTGGAACAGCTGGGCCAGCTCGTCGGCCTCGCCCAGCACCCGGACGCGCTCGTCGGCCACCTCGTATTCGATCGACATGCCGCGGGCCGCCGCCTTCATTTCCAGCGTCTGCCCGACATGGCGCAACACCGCCACGACCTCGATCGGCGAGGTCGGCGGCAGATGCTCGTTCATCTCGATGCGCGAGAGCGACAGCAGGTCCTCGACCAGCCGCGCCATGCGCGAAGCCTGTTGCTGCATGATCGCAAGGAACTTGATCCGCGCCTCCTCGTCGTCGGCCGCGGGGCCCTGCAGGGTCTCGATGAAGCCCACCAAGGTCGAGAGCGGCGTGCGCAGCTCGTGGCTGGCGTTGGCGACGAAATCCGCGCGCATCTGCTCGGCCCGCTTGACCGAGGTCAGGTCGTGCAGCGACAGCAGTAGCACCACGCCATCCTCGGTCCGGGCCGGCAGCGGGTCGATGCGCGCGCTCATGTGTCGCTCGACCGGACTCGCCAGATCGAACTCGACCAGCCGCCCGGGGCCGCCGGTCAGCACGGCATCGACCGCGGCCAGCAAGGCCGGCTGGCGGAGCGCCACCGTCAGGTCGCGCCGCAGTACATGGTCGCCGAACAGCGCCTTGGCGGCAGCGTTCTGGCGCACGACCTCGCGCCGCTCGTTGATCAGGATGAGCGGGTCGGGCAGGGCCGCCAGCACCGCGTTCGAGCCGGCGAGCTCGATCTCGAGCCCACGGATGCGCTGCCGCCAGGCGCGGGTCAGGCGCATGATGGCGAGCCAGAGGTCGTTGACCGCCGGGCTGGACGAGCGGACGACGGGCACCGCGCGTTCCGGCTCGACCAGGATCTCTTCGACGCCGGTCCGGATGCGCGCCAGCCCGTCCAGGAAGGCACGCAGCAGCAGCGCATGCAGGGCGACGATCGCCAGGCACGCGATCGCCGCCGGCCAGGCCTCGACGGTACCGGTGATGACCAGCACCGCGAAGGTCAGGAATACCACGCCAGCCATCAGGGCGATGGAAACGACAAACCGGCGTAACGGCATGAACAGACGCGACCCTTCCTGACGCAAGACCGCGGGTGGAGGGGAGATTGCCTCCTCCACCCGCGTCGCTTCGACATATCCGACAGCAGGGTTACGGTTTCGTGACAACCCTCCAGATTTCATCGAACGGTCGCAAAACGCCCGTAACACAACTCATGAGATAGCGTCATAACCGGCCAACGCCGCCAGATTGACGATATCCGACACGGTGGCGGCCATCTCGACGATCTGCACCGGCTTTTCGAGCCCGAGCAGGATCGGCCCGATCACCGTGCCGCCGCCCAGCTGCTGGAGCAGCTTGGAGGCGACATTGGCGGTGTGGAGCGCCGGCATGACCAGCACGTTGGCCGGGCCCGTGAGGCGGCAGAACGGATAGCTCTTGCGCATCAGCTGGAAATCGAGCGCCACGTCGGCCGACATCTCGCCGTCATACTCGAAATCGACCCGGCGCCGGTCGAGCACGTCGATCGCGTCGCGCACGCGCTGGGCCTTCTCGCGCATCGGGTTGCCGAAGTTCGAGAAGGACAAGAGCGCCACGCGCGGCACGGCGCCCATCTGGCGTGCCTTTTCGGCCGCCTGCTCGGCGATGTCGGCCAGTTCCTCGGGCGTCGGCAGCTCGTGGATCGTCGTGTCGGCGACGAACACGGTCCGGCCGCGCGCGATCATCATCATCAGGCCCAGGAGCCGCTTGCCCGGCGTGGCGTCGAGCACCCGGCTGATTTCGTCGAACGAAGCGGCGTAGCTGCGCGTCGTACCGGTGACCATGGCATCGGCGTCGCCCATCGCCACCATGCAGGCGGCGAACACGTTGCGGTCCTGGTTCACCAGGCGCTGGCAGTCGCGATAGAGGAAGCCCTTGCGCTGCAGCCGCTTGAACAGGAAGTCGGTGTAGGTCTTGTTCGCGTGGCTGAGCCGGGCATTGTGGATTTCGAGCTCGTCGGGCGCCGACAGGCCGAGCGACTTCAGGGTCGCGTGCACCCGCTCCTCGCGTCCGATCAGGATCGGCATGCCGTAGCCCGCGTTCCGGAACTCGAGCGCGGCGCGCATGACCTTTTCCTCCTCGCCCTCCGCGAACACGATCCGCTTCGGCTTGGAGCGCACCGCCTCGAAGATGCCCTGCAGGCTGCCGGCGACCGGGTTCATGCGGGTCGAGAGCAGGCGCGCATAGGCGTTGAGGTCGGCGATCGGCTTGTGCGCGACGCCCGATTCCATCGCCGCCTTGGCGACCGCGACCGGGACGTGCGAGATGAGCCGCGGATCGAACGGCGCGGGGATCAGATATTCCGGACCGTAGCTGAGGCGCCGGCCGGAATAGGCCGCCGCGACCTCGTCCGGCACGTCCTCACGCGCCAAGGCCGCGAGCGCCTCGGCCGCGGCGATCTTCATCGGCTCGTTAATGGTGGACGAGCGCGTGTCGAGCGCGCCGCGGAAGATATAGGGGAAGCCCAGGACGTTGTTGACCTGGTTCGGATAGTCCGACCGGCCGGTCGCGACCAGCGCGTCGGGGCGAACCGCCTTCACGTCCTCGGGCGTGATTTCCGGGTCGGGATTGGCCATGGCGAAGATGATCGGCTGCTTCGCCATCCGCTTGACCATCTCCTGGGTGACGGCGCCCTTGACCGACAGGCCGAAGAACGCGTCGGCGCCATCGAGCGCCTCGGCCAGGGTCCGCCGGTCGGTCTTGATGGCGTGGGCCGACTTCCACTGGTTCATGCCCTCGGTGCGGCCCTGGAAGATCACGCCCTTGGTATCGCACATGGTCACGTTGTCGTGGCCGACGCCCATCGCCTTCAGAAGCTCGATGCAGGCGATCGAGGCGGCGCCGGCGCCGTTCACCACCAGCTTGACGTCCTTGAGGTCGCGGCCGGTCAGGTTGCAGGCGTTGATCAGGCCGGCCGCCGCGATGATCGCCGTGCCGTGCTGGTCGTCATGGAAGACCGGGATGTCCATCAGCTCGCGCAGGCGCTGCTCGATGATGAAGCATTCCGGCGCCTTGATGTCCTCGAGATTGATGCCGCCGAAGCTCGGGCCCAGATAGCGGACCGCATTGACGAACTCGTCGACATCGCGGGTATCGACCTCGAGATCGATCGAGTCGATGTCGGCGAAGCGCTTGAACAGAACGGCCTTGCCCTCCATCACCGGCTTCGACGCGAGCGCGCCCAGATCGCCCAGGCCCAGCACCGCCGTGCCGTTCGAGATCACGGCGACGATATTGCCCTTGGCCGTATAGTCGTAGGCGGTCGCCGGGTCTGCGGCGATATGCAGGCAGGGGTAGGCGACGCCGGGCGAATAGGCGAGCGACAGGTCGCGTTGGGTGGTGAGCGGCTTGGTCGGCGCGATCTCGATCTTGCCGGGCTTGCCCTCCGCGTGGAATCGCAGCGCTTCCTCTTCGGTGATGCGCCGGCTGGTATCGTCCATGTCCTCGTCTCCTCCCGAGCCCCGCCGCGCCCGGGGCGCCGGAGGGCTGATCAATTTGTCAGCCCTCCGAGCTTTGCCCGGTTCGACGGCTCGGGTAAAGACTTCCGTTAACCTAAAGCGAGGGCAAGAGCGTCGGCGGCCGCTCCGCCAGGATGTCTTCCAGGCGCTGCTTGACCGCGCCCTTATAGGCCGGGTGGGTCAGGATGTAGAAACGCTCGGCCGCAATCGCATCGAACACGCAATCCGCGACCTGCTCGACCGGGATGCCGTTCTCGACCGCGTTCATGATCGCCTGGCCGACCTTGCCGGCGACGTGATCGAGCGTCGCCAAAGGTGCTGTGTCGGATCCGGCCGGACGATTGCGCTCCGACAGATGGATCCGCGTCTTGACCCAGGCCGGGCAGAGCACCGAGACCCTGAGCTTCGACTGGCGCAGGGTCAGGTCGTGATGCAGCCCCTCCGACACGGTGACGACCGCGTGCTTGCTCGCGTTGTAGATGGCGAGGCCCGGCTGCGAGGTGAGGCCGGCCATCGAGGCGGTGTTGACGATATGGCCGGCCTCGCCGCGCGCGATCATGGTCGGGATGAAGGCGCGCAGCCCGTTGATGACGCCGTAGAGATTGACGCCCATGACCCAGTCCCAGTCGGCCTGGGTCGTTTCCCACACCGGACGGTTATGGCCGACGCCGGCGTTGTTGACGAGCAGATGGACATTGCCGAAGCGCTCGAAGGCGAGGGCGGCCAGCGCGTCCACCTGATCAGCCTTCGACACGTCCGTCCGGAGGCCGACCGCGTCCACGCCGCGCGCGGCGAAGGCGGCGATCGCGACATCGAGCCGGGGCGCGTCGATATCGGCCAGCACCAGCTTCATGCCGGCCGTGGCCGCCCGCTCGGCGATCGCCCGGCCGATGCCCTCGGCACCGCCGGTGATGACCGCGACCTTGCCCTTGAAATCCTGCATTCTTCCCCGTCCTCCCAATGCTTCGGGCTTGCCGCCCGATAGGTGTCGCGGCCGAGACTACTGGAAATGCGTGAGGTCGAGGGGCTCAATCCCGTTGGACCGGCAGAATTTCAGATAGTGCTCCATCGCCGTGCGCCAATTCTCGATGGCGACGACCTTGTCGTCGGCGTCGAGATAGGCGAGGTCGCCTTGCACGATGTTGAGCGTCACGATCTCGGGCCCGCCGGCCGGCACCCCTTCGGGCGTATGGCGGGACGCCGCGGTCTCGAACACGAGGCTGCCGGGGCCGGCGATCCAGTCATGCTCCTGGTACTTCCACTGGCCCTTGATCGTATAGACGATCACCGTGCCGCTATGGTGATGGCGCGGCAGCTGGGCGGCCGACGGCGCCTTGAGGATCGAGATGACCTCGCCCCGGATCGGATCGCACTTGAAATATTTGATCTGGGCGAGCCGGCCCGGCCCGAACGGCAGCCAGGGCAGCGCCTCGTCGGCGATGCAGGTCGTCGCGATCTGTTCATAAAGCATGGGGATCTCCTCCGCGGCATGGCCGGACGGGCGGCGCCGGCTCCTCGATGATCCTGGCGCAACACCGACCTTCCCGCCTGTCATTTATCGCCATATACTTGTCACTTCCGGACAAGATAGCGCCCATGAAACCCATCCTGCTGATGCCGACCCGCTATGTCGCCGTGCTGGTCGACCTGCTCGAGAAATGGGGCCTTGACCCGGCCACCGTGCTGGAGCCGGCGCGCGTCAGCGCCGCCTCGCTCGCAGCGCCGCACGGCTGCCTGACGGCACAGCAGCTCGAGGCATTGCTGATCGAGGCGCGGCGGCGGACCGGGCGGGATGATCTGGGCCTCGATCTCGGCTGGCGCATTCCCTCGACCGCGCATGAGATGCTGGGTCTGGCGCTGATCAGCGCGCGCATGGTCGACGCTTCGATCCGGCTGGTCGCGCGCTATTACCCGCTGATCAGCGGCCTCTACACCATGCGCTACGAACGCCAGCCGGATCGCGGGGTCGTGACCTTTGCGCCCAACCTGCCGCTGCGCACGGACACGCGACAGATCCATGTCGATATTCTGGTGGCCTCGTTTCACGCCCAATTCAGCCGGCAGATGCGGGCGCGGATCGCGCCCTACGACATCCGGATCGGGCTTGCCGCCCCGCGCCACCGCCAGCGCTATGCCGAGCTTCGTCCGGCGCGGGTCACGTTCGATCCGTACTTGCCGGATGTGGTCCGGATCGAGATCGACGCCCGCGAGCTCGATCGGCCGCTGCCGATGGCCAATGCCCAGACTGCTCGGGTCGCCGAGCGGCAATGCCGGGCCCAGCTGGCGGCGCTCACCGGCCGGCACCGCTGGCGCGATTGGGTCGCGGACGCGATCCAGGCACTCGACAACCAGCAGCCGACGCTCGAAGGCACCGCGGCCGCCTGCAACTGCTCGCCGCGCACGCTCGACCGGCGGCTGGCGCGCGAAGGGACCTCGTTCCGCGCCGTCGCGGCAGAGGTCCGCATCGGTCGGATCAAGGAACTGCTCGCTGAGGAGGACCTGCCGATCTCCGAGATCGCCTATCGGCTGGGCTATGGCGACGCCGCCAATCTGACCCGCGCGTTCCGCAAGATCACCGGCGAGGCGCCGTCGGTCTTCCGCCGGCGGGCGACGGCCGGCCGATGAGCCGTTCCCTGCGGGGCGACCCGCATGCTATCGAGACGGTCCCGCCGCGCCTCGTTCCGTAAGAGCCTGATGCCCCCCCGATCCGAACCGCCCGAACCCGAAGTCGAGAACCCCCGTCCCGCCCCGGCCGAGCCGACGACGCCGATGATGGCGCAGTTCCTCGACATCAAGCGGCAGCATCCGGACCATCTGCTGTTCTACCGGATGGGCGATTTTTACGAGCTGTTCTTCGACGACGCGGTCAAGGCCTCGGCCGCGCTCGACATCACGCTGACCCGGCGCGGCAAGCACGACGGCACCGATATCCCGATGTGCGGCGTGCCGGTCCATGCCGCCGACGCCTATCTGGCGCGGCTCATCCGCCAGGGCTTCCGCGTCGCGATCTGCGAGCAGATGGAGGATCCGGCCGAGGCGAAGAAGCGCGGCGGCAAGCAGCCGGTCCGGCGCGGCGTGGTCCGCATCGTCACCTCCGGCACGGTGACCGAGGACAATCTCCTGGACGCCCGCCGGCATAATTTCTTGGCGGCACTGGCCGAGGCGGCCGGCGAGCTGGCGCTGGCCTCGGTCGAGCTTTCGACCGGCGAGGTCGAGTTCCAGCCATTGGACGCGGCCCAGGTCGGCGCGGCGCTGGCCCGGCTCGCCCCAGGTGAGCTGCTGGTTGCCGACCGGTTGCTGCAGCGCCCGGACCTGTTCGAGGTGCTGGGCGACTGGAAGGCGGTGCTGACGCCGCTGCCCGGCGCACGCTTCGACAGCGAAAGCGGGCGCCGGCGCCTGGCCCAGCTCTATGGCGTCGGCACGCTGGACGGCTTCGGCACCTTCGGCCGCGCCGAATATGCCGCCGGCGGCGCGCTTGTCGACTACATCGACCTGACCCAGCAGGGCAAGCATCCGAAGCTGGGCATTCCGCGTCGCATCGCGGCCGGCGCGGTCATGGAGATCGACGCCGCGACCCGGCGCAATCTCGAACTGTCGCAGACGCTCACCGGCGAGCGGCGCGGCAGCCTGCTCGCCGTGATCGACAGGACCGTCACCGGCGCCGGCGCCCGGCGGCTGGCCGCTGAGCTGGCCGGCCCGCTGACCGATCCCGGCCTGATCAACGCGCGGCTCGACCTGGTCGAGGTGTTCGTGCGCGACGAACGGTTCCGCGGCGACATCCGCGCCTTCCTCAAGGAATGCCCGGACATGGCGCGGGCGCTGTCGCGGCTGACGCTCGGCCGCGGCGGCCCGCGCGACCTGGCGGGCCTGCGCGACGGCCTGGCCGCGACCGCCCGCATCCGGCCGCTGGTGCTGGCCCGGACCGAAGCGGTCCCCGGCAGCCTGTTGCGCGCGGCCGGCGTCGACCTGGGCGAGCACGTCACCCTGGTCGACCGGCTGACCCGCGCGCTCGCCGCCGAACTGCCGCTGCTGGCGCGCGACGGCGGTTTCATCGCCGGCGGCTATTCGAGCGAGCTCGACGAGTGGCGGTCGCTCCGCGACGAGAGCCGGCGCATGATGGCGGCGCTCCAGGCGCGCTATGTCGAGGAGACCGGGGTCGCGGGCCTGAAGATCCGGCACAACAATGTGCTGGGCTATTACATCGAGGTGACGCCGACCCACGCCTCGAAGCTCGATTACGGCGCTGGCGGCCGCTTCATCCATCGCCAGACCATGGCCAACGCCATGCGCTTCACCACGGTCGAATTGAGCGAGATCGAGACCCGCATCGGCCAGGCCGGCGACAAGGCGCTGGCGCTCGAGCTGGCGCTGTTCGACGACCTGGTGCGCGAGGCGGTCGAGCGGGCGGAGGAGATCCAGCGGGCGGCGGCGGCACTGGCCCAGCTCGACGTCGCCGCCGGCCATGGCGAGCTCGCCGTCGAGCGGCGCTATTGCCGCCCGGAAATCGAGGACGGCGTCGCCTTCGAGATCGCCGGCGGCCGCCATCCCGTGGTCGAGGCCAGCCTCGCCGCCGGCACGAGCTTCGTCGGCAACGACTGCACGCTCGAAGCCGGGCGGCGGCTGTGGCTGCTGACCGGTCCGAACATGGCCGGCAAGAGCACCTTCCTGCGCCAGAACGCGCTGATCGCCGTGCTGGCCCAGATCGGCTGCTACGTGCCGGCCGACAGCGCGCGCATCGGCATCGTCGACCGGCTCTATAGCCGCGTCGGCGCCGCCGACGACCTGGCGCGCGGGCGCTCGACCTTCATGGTCGAGATGGTCGAGACGGCCGCGATCCTGAACCAGTCCGGCCCGCGAGCGCTCGTCATCCTCGACGAGATCGGCCGCGGCACCGCGACCTATGACGGCCTGTCGATCGCCTGGGCCGCGGTCGAGCATCTGCACCAGGCCAACCGCTGCCGGGCGCTGTTCGCGACCCATTATCACGAGCTGACCGCGCTTGCCTCGCGGCTCGACGATCTCGCCTGCTACACCATGCGGGTCAAGGAATGGCAGGGCGACGTGGTGTTCCTGCACGAGGTGGCGCCGGGTGCGGCCGACCGGTCTTACGGCATCCATGTCGCGAAGCTCGCCGGCCTGCCGAAGCCGGTCGTCGCCCGCGCCGAGGAAGTGCTGGAGATCCTGGAGCAGGGCGAGGCGGGCAGTGCCTTGACCCGGCTTGCCGACGACCTGCCGCTGTTCAGCGCCGCGCGCCGGCCGACCTCGAAGATCGCCCCGCTGCCGCCCTCGGCCGTCGAGGAGGCGGTCAAGGCGATCAACCCGGACGAGCTGACGCCCCGCGCGGCATTGGATCTGGTCTATCGTCTGGTCGGTATGAGCCGGGATTAGGAACGCGCCTCGGCCCTGCGGTGGGCGCACTTCAACTCCTTCCGTCGTCGCATCACATTCGATTAGCCCTCACCCGCGTTCGGAATTTTGCCCCGCCATGCGCTCCCTCCCGCGTCCGCGTGTCCGATTCAGACGGAACAAGCCGGCCATCGCCGATGTGCCTGTTGCGCCGATCGGAATTCCCCGGCGAAATGATCGGATGCAGCACCTGGCCCATCCCGAACGGATCGTCGATCCGGCAATGCTCGACAAGTTCCTCGACCATGCCGTCGGGGCGGCGGGCGTGGACAAGGCCCAATCGGCGCTCGTCGAACAGCTGAAGCCGGCGCTCAAAGCCGCCCGCACGGAGATCGAGGCGCGCTTCATGGCCAGCCAGGACGGCGCCGCCGCGATGGCCGGCAACTCCTGGCTGATCGACACGATCATCCGCGCGCTGCATCGGATCACGCACCGGACCCTGTTCCCGGTGTCGAACCCGACGAAGGGCGAGAAGCTGTCGATCGTGGCGGTCGGCGGCTATGGCCGCGCCGAACTGGCGCCGCAGTCAGACATCGACCTGCTGTTCCTGCTGCCCTACAAGGCGACGCCGCATACCGAGCAGGTCGTGGAATTCCTGCTCTATGTGCTCTGGGACCTAGGCCTCAAGGTCGGTCACGCGACCCGGTCGGTCGACGAATCCCTGCGCCAGGCGATCGGCGACATCACGATCCGCACGGCGCTGCTCGAAAGCCGCCTGATCTCCGGCGACGAAGCGCTGTTCGAGGACCTGCAGCGGCGGTTCGAGCGCGAGGTGATCGAGGGCAGCGGCATCGGTTTCGTCGATGCGAAACTGGCCGAGCGCGAACAGCGCCATCAGCGCCTGGGCGACAGCCGCTACGTGCTGGAGCCGAACATCAAGGAAGGCAAGGGCGGCCTGCGCGATCTCCACGGCCTGTTGTGGATCGCGAAATACCTGTTCCGCGTCCATGACCTGGACGAGCTGGTCGAGCGCGGCATCCTGTCCCGCGACGAGGCGAACCGCTTCCACCGCGCCGAGGTCTTCCTGTGGACCGCCCGCTGCCACCTGCATTACCTGACCGGCCGGCCCGAGGAGCGGCTGACCTTCGACGTGCAGGCCCGGATCGGCGAGCGCATGGGCTACACCGACCATGCCGGCTCGCGCGGCGTCGAACGCTTCATGAAGCACTATTTCCTGATCGCGAAGGACGTCGGCGACCTGACCCGCATCTTCATCGCGGCGCTCGAGGCCGACCAGAAGCGCAAGCCGGTGTCGCTCTGGCGGCGCCTGCTGCCCGGTACGAAATCGATCGAGGGCTTCAAGATCGACGGCGGCCGCCTGTCGCTCGTCTCAGACCGCGCGTTCGAGGATGATCCGGTCAATCTCCTGCGCCTGTTCCAGGTCGCGGAGAGCCACCGGCTCGACATCCATCCGCGCGCGCTCCGGCTCGTCACCCAGTCGCTGAAGCTGATCGACGCCAAGCTCCGCGCCGATCCCGAGGCGAACCGGCTGTTCATGGAGATCCTGACCTCGCGGATCGATCCGGAGACGAGCCTCAGGCGGCTCAACGAGGCCGGCGTGTTCGGGCGCTTCATCCCGGATTTCGGCCGGGTCGTCGCCCAGATGCAGTACGACATGTACCATGTGTACACGGTCGACGAGCACACGATCTTCGCGCTGGCCCAGCTGCACAAGATCGGGGCGGGCGAGCTCAAGGAGGAGCTGCCGCTGGCGAGCTCGATCATCGACACGATCGCCTCGCGCCGCGCGCTCTATCTGGCCGTCCTGCTGCATGACATCGCCAAGGGCCGTCCCGGCGATCATTCGGAGCTCGGCGCCAAAATCGCTTGCAAGCTTGGGCCCCGGCTCGGCCTCGATGCCGAAGAGACCGAGACCGTGTCCTGGTTGGTGCGCCACCACCTGGTCATGAGCCGGACCGCCTTCAAGCGCGACATCGATGATCCCAAGACCATCCAGGATTTCGTGGCGCTGGTGCAGTCGCCGGAGCGGCTGAAGCTGCTCCTGATCCTGACCGCCTGCGACATCCGCGCGGTCGGCCCCAACGTCTGGAACGGCTGGAAGGCGGCGCTGCTGCGCGAGCTTTACAACCGGGCCCAGGAGGTCATGTCCGGCGGCGTGGTGGCCGATCCGCGCGACGTGCGCATCGCCAAGGTTCAGGAGCAGGTGCGCGAGCTGCTGCCGGAATTCAGCACCGAGGATTTTGCCGCACTCACCCAGCGCGGCTATCCGTTCTACTGGCTGTCGCACGACCCGACGACGCTCGCCCGCCACGGCCGCCTGATGCGCGAGGCCGAGCGTTCGGAAGCGCCGCTGACGGTCGCGAACCGGGTCGATCAGGCCCGGTCGGTGACCGAGATCACGGTCTATACCGCCGACCATCCGGGCCTGTTCTCGCGCATCGCCGGCGCGCTGTCGGTGGCCGGCGCCATGATCGTCGATGCGCGCATCGTCACCATGGTGAACGGCATGGCGCTCGACACCTTCTGGGTCCAGGACAGCACCGGCGGCGCCTTCGATCGCCCGGACAAGCTCGCGCGGCTCGCCGTGCTGTTCGAGAACGTGCTGGGCGGCAAGCTCGACCCGCGCAAGGAGCTGAAGCGGCGGCCGGCCTTCCCCAGCCGCACCCGCGTGTTCACCGTGGCGCCGCGCGTGCTGATCGACAACAAGGCCTCGGCCGCGCATACGGTGGTCGAGGTCAACGGCCGCGACCGCCCGGCGCTGCTGTTCGACCTGACCCGCGCGCTCACCGCCCACGGCGTCCAGATCTCCGGCGCCAAGATCACGACCTATGGCGAGAAGGTCGTCGACGTCTTCTACGTCAAGGACATCTTCGGCCTGAAGGTCGAGCATGAGAGCAAGATCCGCGAGATCCGCGAGGCGCTGGTGCGCGTGCTGACCGAGCCCGAGGCCGAACCGGCGAAGCCGGCGGCGCCCAAGCCCAAGGTCACGGCATAGACCGCCCCGGCGCTGCACCCAGGCGGGGTTGCGGCCGGCGATCGGCGAGATCCAGCACCCGCAGCAGCGCGAGACAGCCGAGCGAGGCGGCAAAGCCGTAGCGCGCGGCCAGCTCGAAGCCGCGGCGGAAGCCGTCCGGCGTGCCGTCGAGCGCACCGAAGAACAGCAGCCCGACCACCGCGATGCCGAGCGCCCCGCCCGCCTGCTGGAAGGTGGCCAGAATGCCGGCGGCCCCGCCCGCGAGCCGCGGTTCGATCCGGCTCAGCACCACATTCAGCAGCGGCGTCAGGAACAGGCCCTGGCCGAAGCCGAGGATGGTCAGGCCGGGGATCAGGCTGCGCGGTTGCCAGGCCGGCCCGGCGAGCGCGCCATTCGCCGCCGCCAAGCCATAGGCGATCAGGGTGAGCAGGATACCGGCATCGAGCGCGCGACGGCCGCCGAACCTGAGTGCCGCGAGCGTCCCAGCCAGGAAGGCGACGCACAGCGGCAGGAACACCAGCGCCGTCTGAAACGCCGTCTGCCCGAGCCCCATCTGTTGCACCAGCGTCAGCGACAGATAGAAGGAATTGAGCGTGGTGTAGAAGGTCGCCGCGAGCGCCAGGCCGGCGACGAAGGCGGGCGAGCGGAACAGGGTGAGGTCGACGATCGGCGTCCCGCCCTCCCAGGCGACCTGGCGCTCCCAGCGCACGAACAGGTAGCCGAGCGGCAGGCTGGCGGCGAGCAGGCCGAACGCCCAGGCCGGCCAGCCGGCCTCGCGCCCGATGATGAGCGGCGTCAGCAGGGCGGCGAGCGTCATGGCGGCGAGCCCGACGCCGCCGAGATCGAAGCGGACCCAGCCGCCGCGCGGCGTCTCCTCGAGCAGGAAATAGGCCGCCGCCACTCCGACGAGGCCGACCGGCAGGTTGACCAGGAACACCAGGCGCCAGCCGAGCGACCACAGGTTCCACTCGACCAGCGCGCCGCCCAGCAGCTGGCCGCAGATGCCGCCGAGCCCGAGCGCGATACCGAGCAGGGCGAAGGCGAGGCGCCGGCGCTCGGCCGCGACCTGGGTCCGCAGCATGGCGAGGACCTGGGGGAACATCACGGCGCCGCCGACGCCCTGCAGCAGGCGAGCAGCGATCAGCACCGCCGCCGACGGTGCCAGGCCGCACAGCATCGAAGCGAGCGTGAAGCCGCCCAGGCCCCACATGAAGCAGCGTTTGCGGCCATAGAGATCGCCGAGCCGCCCGCCGGTCACCAAGCTCATGCCATAGGCCAGCCCATAGGCGACGACGACCAGCTGGACCGCGGCATAGCCGGCGCCGAGATCGGCCTTCACATGGGGGATCGCGACATTGACGACGAAATTGTCGAGCGCCACGACGAAGCCGCCGCCGAGCAGGACGATGACGGGCGCCCAGAAGTGGGCGGCCGGGGCGTGATCGGTCATTGCTTTCTCCCTCGATCAGCCGACCGCCGAAATGACTGGATGCGGACGGGCTGTCGGGGCAGAATTGGTGATCGTTACTACTAGGACAATCTAAGCATTTATCCTGGTATCAAAGGTGCCACCATGGCGATGAGCACGATCGACCGCACCGGACTGGGCGCATTCCTGGTCAGCCAGCGCGCCAAGCTGCGCCCCGATGCCGTCGGCCTGCCGGCCGGCGGCCGGCGGCGCACACCCGGGCTGCGCCGGGAAGAGGTGGCCCAGCTCTCAGGCCTCGGCGTCACCTGGTACACCTGGCTGGAGCAGGGCCGGGACATCCAGGTATCGACCGCGGCGCTCGACCGGATCGCGGCGGCACTCCGGCTCGATCCGACCGAGCGGGCGCATCTGTTCGTGCTGGCCGGCCGCTCGGCGCCGGCCGCCCCGCTCGACGCGGCCACACCGGTCAGCCCGCTGATCCATCGCCTGATCGACGGCCTGCACGACCAGCCCGCTTACGTGCGCAACGCGCGCTGGGATGCGGTCGCCTGGAACCGGGGTGCGACGCGGCTCGTCACCGATTTCGGGCGCCGGCCGAAGTCGGATCATAATCTGATCTGGCTGCTGTTCACCGACCCCCGGATGCGCCGCATGCTGCCGGATTGGGAGAACGACGCGCGGCGCTGCATAGCCCGGTTCCGCACCAACTACGCCCGCTCCGGCGGCCACCCGGCATTCCAGGCCCTGGTCGACGACCTGCTGGCCGCGAGCCCGGAATTCCGCCCGCTCTGGCACCAGCATGACGTGCTGGCACCGAGCGATGGGCTGAAGCGCTTCGATCATCCGCAAGTCGGGCTGATGGAGTTGGACCACACCGTGCTGAGCCTCGGCGACGCCAACGACCTGAACCTCATCGTCTATTCCGCCGCACCGGGCACGCCCAGCGCCGAGCGGCTGGCCCGCCTGCTGGCCACAGATTTCACCGAGGAGAGCGCCGCGTGAGCGACCCAGGCCCCGTTCATCTCGTCATCGGCACGCCCTGCTACGGCGGCCAGGTCACGAGCCATTTCACCGCCTCGCTGCTGAAGCTGCAGCGCGCCTGCGATCGGCGCGGCATCGGCTTCTCCGTGCTGCTGCAGGGCGGCGACGCGCTCATCACCCGCGCCCGGCAGAATGTCGTGGCGCATTTCCTCGGCAACCCGGTCGCGACCCATTTGCTGTTCATCGATGCCGACATCGGCTTCGAGCCGGAGGAGGCGTTCCGGCTCCTGGATTTCGGCGCCGACATGGCGGCCGGAGTCTATCCGACCAAGAAGATCGACTGGCCCAAGGTCAAGGCGATCGCGGCCCAGAAACGCGAGCCGATCGAGGCGGCGGCGCTGTCCTATGTCATCGAGTTCCTCGATCCCGGCCGGATCGGCGTCAAGGACGGCTTCGCCCGCGTGCGCTATGCCGGCACCGGCTTCCTGATGATCCGGCGATCGGTGCTGGAGCGCATGCAGGCGCATTACCCCGAGCTGCAATATACCCGCGAGCATCAGGCCCATGACCCGCTCAAGGGCAGCCCGCACCGCTATGCGCTGTTCGACTGCCTGATCGATCGCGCGACCGGCGCGTACCTCTCCGAGGATTTCAGCTTCTGCCAGCGCTGGACGGCGATGGGCGGCGAAATCTGGGCCGATCTCACGAGCAAGCTCAGCCACACCGGGCCGCTCACGTTCCAGGGCGATGTTGCAACCCAGTTCGGCCCGGCATGATTGCGGCTTGACGGGATCGCGCGAAACTTACTGATTGGGCGCGCCGCCCCTGGTTCCGGAAATCAGCCGATGTCCCGTCTGCTCGTCCTGCCGTTCCTCGCCCTGACGCTTGCCGCCTGCTCGCCCGGCAAGCCGATCGAATATGTCGTCCATCAGTCGATGGTGGTCGCCGATGCCGGCAAGCCGACCGAACGCCGGATCGAGATCCTGGAGGACGCGCGCTTCACGCCGGCGATGCGCGAGGCCATGTGGGGCGGCAGCAAGGATCCCGCCGATTTCCTGGCGGCGCCCGGCGTCACCGCCGACGCGGCGCTGAAGAAATCCTTCGCCGAGACCGAGCCGCGCCACGCGCTGGTGCGCCTCATCAATCTCGATGGCAAGGCGCTGACCGAACGGCGGCTCGATTGCGAGCTGGCCGCCGCTGCCGACCATCCGCTGCCCCAGTCCGGCGGCCGCACGGTCTGGGCGGTCGGCAACGACTGCTCGACCGGCGACGGGCTCTATGCCGGCCTGATCACGCGCTTCGTCACGGTCGACGGCGACAAGTTCGTCTGGCAGCGGTACACCGACGCAGCCAGCCAGGAGAACGAAGAACTGACCCTGGTGCAGGCCGCCCGCATCACCTGGCACTTGCTGCCCAAGGATCGGGCCGAGAACATCCTGGAGGTGAGCAGCCATCCGGACTTCGCCAACCCGCGCTTCCAGAAGCTGAAGCCCGGCCAGAACGTGCCGACGGACCTGCCGAGCGTGGTCGACTATATCCGCTACCGCGCCGACGGCCAGGGCGGCTGGATCCGCCAGCAGCGGACCGCCAAGGCGGCGGAATGGGACATCCGGCAGGACTTCCCGGCGGCATCCGAATTTCCGGGGTGACGTCAAACCGTCATGCCCGGGCTTGATCCGCCGTTATCCGGATCAAACCCCTCGTCATCAAGTCAGTTGAGTTTGGGCTGCGGCGTCCTCTCCGAAGAGGGCTCAGGCGGAAGCGCGTGGATGCCCGGGTCAAGCCCGGGCATGACGGTGGGGGTATAGCGCCCGATGGCGGAGGGCCTTGCCTGACGGGGTAGAGAGGCGGTCGCACCTTCCTTTGAGCGTCATCCCCGGGCTTGACCCGGGGATCCACGTCGCGCCGCCGGAACCACGGTTCGTGGCGTGAAAATGGGGATGGCCGGGTCGAGCCCGGCCATGACGTTGAGTTAAGCGGATAAAAAGGGGCGATGACGAGAGATCGCCATCGCCCCGCTTTCAGTCCCTGAGGTCGTCCCAGAATTCCCGGACGCGGGCGAAGAAGCCCTCGGATTCCGGGCTGGTCTTGCTGCCGCCGCCTTCGCCCTCGAACTCGCGCAGCAGTTCCTGCTGGCGCTTGGTCAGGTTGACCGGCGTTTCGACGACCGCCTCGATATACATGTCGCCACGCGCCGGCGAGCGCAGCACCGACATGCCCTTGCCCTTCAGCCGGAACTGATGGCCCGACTGGGTCCCCGGCGGAATGGTGACCCGTGCGCGGGCACCATCGATCGTCGGCACCTCGATCTGGCCGCCCAAGGACGCGGTGGTCATCGGGATCGGCACGCGGCAATGGATATTGGCGGCGTCGCGCTGGAAGATCCGGTGCGGCGTCACCGATAGGAAGATATAGAGGTCGCCTGGGGCGGACCCTCGCAACCCTGCCTCGCCCTCGCCGGCGAGCCGGATGCGCGTACCTTCCTCGACGCCGGCCGGAATATTGACCGACAGCGTCTTTTCCTTGCGGACGCGGCCCTGGCCGCCGCAGGACTTGCAGGGGTTCTCGATCACGCGACCGGCGCCGCCGCAGCTCGGGCAGGTCCGCTCGATGGTAAAGAAGCCCTGCTGGGCCCTGACCTTGCCGGCGCCTTGGCAGGTCGTGCAGGTGACCGGCTTCGACCCGGCCTCGCTGCCGCTGCCCTTGCAGCTGTCGCAGGATTGCGAGGTCGGCACGCGGATCTGCGCGGTCGAACCCTTGAACGCATCCTCGAGGCTGATCTCGAGATTGTAGCGCAGGTCCGAGCCGCGCGAACTCGACTGCCCGCGCCGCCCGCCGACGAAGTCGCCGAACATCTCGTCGAAGATATCGGCAAAGCCGCTGGCGAAGCCGAAATCGCCCGGGCCGCCACCGGCACCCCGGCCGCCGCCACCGCCGTTTTCGAAGGCGGCATGGCCGAACCGGTCGTAGGCCGCGCGCTTCTGATCGTCCTTCAGGACGTCATAGGCCTCGCTGATTTCCTTGAACTTGAGCTCGGCCGCCTTGTCGCCCGGATTGCGGTCCGGGTGATATTGCATGGCGAGCTTTCGATACGCCTTCTTGAGGTCGTCCGCCGACGCGCCGCGGCTGACCCCCAGTTGTTCGTAAAAATCTTGTTTCGCCATATGGTCGGATCCCGACGAACCGGGGGGCGGCTACGAACTGCTTCGAGCCGCCCCCCTGCCTCTCTAAAGCCGGATCACCGGCCCTTAGGCCTGGTGACCCTTCTTGCGCTCGTCGACTTCCTCGAAGTCGGCATCGACGACGCGGGCATCGCCCTCGCCGCCCGCGGCGTGACCGGCGTCCGGACCGGCATGGGGCGCCTCACCGGCCGGCGCACCCTCGGCCGCCGCCTTCGCCTTGTAGATCGCCTCGCCGATCTTCATCGACGCCTGGGTCAAAGCCTCGGTCTTGGCCTTGATCGCCTCCACGTCCTCGGCGGTGAGCGCCGCCTTCAGATCGGCGATCGCCGCCTCGACCGCCTTCTTGTCGGCCTCGGGCACACCGGCAGCCGCCTCTTCCTTGAGCGTGCGCTCGGTCGTGTGGACCAGCGCCTCGGCGTGGTTCTTGACCTCGACCACCTCACGCTTGCGCTTGTCTTCCTCGGCGTTGAGCTCGGCATCCTTGACCATCTTGTCGATCTCGGAGTCCGACAGGCCGCCCGAGGCCTGGATGCGGATCTGCTGCTCCTTGCCGGTGCCCTTGTCCTTGGCCGAGACCTGGACGATGCCGTTCGCGTCGATGTCGAACGTCACCTCGATCTGCGGCATGCCGCGCGGTGCCGGCGGCAGGCCGATCAGGTCGAACTGGCCCAGGAGCTTGTTGTCGGCCGCCATCTCGCGCTCGCCCTGGAACACGCGGATGGTGACCGCGGTCTGGTTGTCCTCGGCGGTCGAGAAGGTCTGGCTCTTCTTGGTCGGGATCGTCGTGTTGCGGTCGATGAGCCGGGTGAACACGCCGCCCAGCGTCTCGATGCCAAGCGACAGCGGCGTCACGTCCAGGAGCAGGACGTCCTTGACCTCGCCCTTCAGCACGCCGGCCTGGATCGCGGCACCCATCGCCACGACTTCGTCCGGGTTCACGCCCTTGTTCGGCTCCTTGCCGAAGATCTGCTTCACGGTCTCGGCGATCTTGGGCATGCGGGTCATGCCGCCGACCAGGATGACCTCGTCCACTTCCGAAGCCTTGAGGCCGGCATCGCGCAGCGCCGCCTTGCAGGGCTCGATCGTCCGCTGCACCAGATCCTCGACCAGGCTCTCGAGCTTGGCGCGCGACAGCTTGATGTTGAGATGCTTCGGACCCGACGCATCGGCCGTGATGAACGGCAGGTTGACTTCGGTCTGCATCGACGAGCTGAGCTCGATCTTCGCCTTTTCGGCCGCTTCCTTCAGGCGCTGGAGCGCGAGCTTGTCGTTGCGCAGGTCGATGCCTTGCTCCTTCTTGAACTCGTCGGCCAGGTAGTCGATGACCGACTTGTCGAAGTCCTCGCCGCCCAGGAACGTGTCGCCGTTGGTCGACTTCACCTCGAACACGCCGTCGCCGATCTCGAGGATCGAGACGTCGAACGTGCCGCCGCCCAGGTCATAGACGGCGATCGTGCCGGAGCCGCGCTTGTCCATGCCATAGGCGAGCGCCGCCGCCGTCGGCTCGTTGATGATGCGCAGCACCTCGAGGCCGGCGATCTTGCCGGCATCCTTGGTCGCCTGGCGCTGGCTGTCGTTGAAATAGGCCGGCACCGTGATGACCGCCTGGGTCACGGTCTCGCCGAGATAGGCCTCGGCGGTTTCCTTCATCTTCTGCAGGATGAAGGCGCTGATCTGCGACGGCGCGTACTTGTCGCTACGGCTCTGGACCCAAGCGTCGCCATTGTCGGCGCCGATGATCTTATAGGGAACGAGGCCGATGTCCTTCTTGACGGTCGGATCTTCGAAACGGCGGCCGATCAGGCGCTTGATCGCGGAGAAGGTGTTCTCCGGATTGGTGACACCCTGGCGTTTGGCGGCCTGGCCGACCAGGCGCTCGCCGCTCTCGGTGAAGGCGACCATCGACGGCGTGGTGCGGGCACCCTCGCTGTTCTCGATCACCTTGGCCGTCTTGCCGTCCATGACGGCGACGCAGGAATTCGTGGTGCCGAGATCGATACCGATGACTTTGCTCATTACTGCCTCTCAAACTAGCAGGACGCGAGGGCCCCCGAAGAGCGCTCCTTGCCGTCCCCCGATTTTCGAACTGGGCGCCGCAGCACTTGCCGGACGCCCGCCGTTATATATGGGCGGCCTTCCGACCCTGCAACGGGCTGGAGGAGTTTCCTGTCACGGATTCGTGACTAAACCCTGAAAAGCCGGCGGACGACGGTTTCAGGCCGTGCGATCGACGCGATGATGCCGGTCGGCGTGCTTGTCCTCAACCGGCTTTTCCTCGCTCGCCACGGCTTCGGCGACCGCGCCCTTGGCGACGCCGACCATGGCTTCGCGCAGCAGCCGGTCGTGCAGCGTATAGCCGGCCTGCAACACCTGGACGACCGTGCCCGCCGGCTTGCCGGTGTTCTCGAGCTCGAAGATCGCCTGGTGGAAATTATGGTCGAACTTCTCGCCCAGCGGATCGAGCTTGCGGATGCCGTGCTTCTCGAAGGCCGCGAGCAATTCCCGCTCGGTCGCGGACACGCCGGACAGGAGGCCCTTCAACAGCTCGTCCTTCGCCGCCTGGGCTTCCGGCACGCTGTCGATGGCGCGACGCAGATTGTCGGCGACCGTCACCAGGTCCTTGGCGAAGTTGGATGTCGCAAACTTGAGCGCGTCCTCGCGGTCGCGCTGCGCCCGGCGCCGCACGTTCTCCTGCTCGGCGAGCGCGCGCAGGGCCTGGTCCTTGTACTTCGCAACCTCGGCCTCGAGTTCGGCGATCCGGTCCGCGGGGGACAGGGTCTCGACCTCGGCCTGTTCGGCCACGTCTTCGGTCTCTGGGGTATTCGAGGTTTCGGTCATTGCTGAATGGGTCCTGCTTTATCCAATCGAGCGCCCGATCACCTTGGCGGTATAGTCCACCATCGGGATGATCCGGGCGTAGTTGATACGGGTCGGGCCGATCACGCCGATCGCGCCCACGATCTGTTCGCGGCTGTTCATATAGGGAGCGATCACCATCGAACAGCCGGCGATGCCGAACAGCGAGTTCGCCGAGCCGATGAAGATCTGCACGCCCTCGCCGCGATGGGTCGCCTCGACGAGGCGCATCATCGTGTCCTTTGTCTCCAGCATCTCGAACAGGCGGCGGACCCGGTCGAGATCCTCGAGCGCGTTGATATCCTCCAAGAGGTTCGCTTGGCCGCGCACGATGAGCGAGCCGCCCGACGCGCCATCCGGCGCCCCGGCCCAGGAGGCGAGGCCGGCCCGAACCAGCTTGGCCGTAAGCTCGTCGAGCTCCGCCTGGTTCGCCGCCAGCTCCTGCACCAGGGCGGTCTTGGCCTCCTCGAGCGTGAACCCCACCATCCGGGCCGACAGGAAATTGCCGGCGGTGACCAGCGCCGAGGCGGGAACGCCGACCGGCACCTCGATGACGCGGTTCTCGACCAGCCCGTCCTCGGTCACCATCACGACCAGCGCGCGGCCGGGCCCGAGCGCCACGAACTCGACATGCTTCAGCGCCCGTTCGGTCTTGGGCGCCAACACCAGGCCGGCGCAACGCGACAGACCCGAGAGCGTCTGGGTCGCCTGCTCGAGCAGGGCCGGCAAGGACCGGCCGCCGGCGGCGCAGCGCGCGTCAAGATTGTCGCGCTCGTCCTGGGACAGGCGGCCGACCTCGAGCAGGCCGTCGACGAACAGCCGCAGCCCGGCGTCGGTCGGCAGCCGTCCGGCCGAGGTGTGGGGCGCGAACAGCAGGCCGGCGTCCTCGAGATCCGCCATGACGTTGCGGATCGTCGCCGGCGACAGGTTCAAGCCCAGCCGGCGCGAGATCGTGCGCGAGCCGATCGGCTCGCCGGTCTCGACGTAGGCGTCGACGACGGTCCGGAAGATCTCGCGGCTGCGCTCGTTGAGCGCGCCGATCAGCGTCTCCGTCCTCGCACGGGGGATGTCGCGGTCGCTCAAAGTCGACGATCGTCCCTATGGCACATCTGAATGACTGGGGCCCGTCCATCATCGTCGGGGCGTGGCGAAACTTAGGGATGCCAAGCGCGAGCGTCAACCTCCGCGCCCGCAAACGCAGGGGTCAGACCCTGGACGCGCGGGCGACAGGCGGAGTAGTTTGGCGCCCCTCATCCAGATCCCGCCTTCGCGAAAGAAGCAGCCAGCCCATGTCACGCCCTTCCGGTCGCGCCGTCGACCAGCTCCGCCCGGTGACGCTTACCCCCGGTTTTGCCAAGTATGCCGAGGGTTCCTGCCTCGTGAAGTGCGGCGAAACCCATGTGCTCTGCACCGCCTCGGTCGAGGAGAAGGTGCCGCCGTTCCTGCGCAACACCGGCGCCGGCTGGGTCACGGCCGAATATGGCATGCTGCCGCGCTCGACCCATACCCGCACCGACCGCGAGGCCGCGCGCGGCAAGCAGTCGGGCCGCACCCAGGAGATCCAGCGCCTGATCGGCCGGTCGCTGCGCGCGGTCTGCGACCTGAAGGCGCTCGGCGAGCGGCAGATCAAGATCGACTGCGACGTGCTGCAGGCCGACGGCGGCACCCGCACCGCGTCGATCACCGGCAGCTACGTGGCGCTGCATCTGGCGCTCCGCGGCCTGGTCGAGGCCAAGCTGATCCCGGCGCTGCCCTTGAGGGACCAGGTCGCGGCCGTCTCCTGCGGCATCTATAAGGGCGTGCCGGTGCTCGACCTCGATTATCCCGAGGATTCCGCCGCCGAGGCCGATGCCAATTTCGTGCTGACCGCTTCCGGCAAGATCGTCGAGATCCAGGCCACCGCCGAAGAGGCGCCGTTCGCCGAGGAGCAGTTCACCGACCTCCTGAAGCTCGCCCGCAAGGGCGTCGCCGACCTCGCCCGGCTGCAGCGCGCCGCCGTCGGCCTCGGCGGGCTCTAGGCCCATGTGCGCCGCTGCCGCCGCTCCGCGCCGACGCTTCACCGGCACCGGCCTGATCGTGGCCACGCATAATCCCGGCAAGCTCCGGGAGATCGTAGAACTGCTGGCGCCCTACGGCATTCACGTGAGCTCGGCGGCGGAGCACGGCCTGCCCGAACCGGAAGAGACCGGCACGACCTTCCTCGCCAATGCCGAGCTGAAGGCGCTGGCGGCAGCGCTCGCTGCCGGCGTTCCGGCGCTGTCGGACGATTCCGGCCTGGCGGTCGACGGGCTCGACGGCGCGCCCGGCATCTATTCGGCGCGCTGGGCCGGCCCGTCCAAGGATTTCGGCACCGCCATGGCGCGCGTCGAGCGCGAGCTGGCCGAGCGTGGCACCAGCAACCGGCGCGCCCATTTCGTCTCGGCCCTGACGCTCGCCTGGCCCGACGGCCATTACGAGAGCTTCGAGGGCCGGGTGTCGGGCACGCTCACCTTTCCGCCGCGCGGCGACCGCGGCTTCGGCTATGACCCGATCTTCGTGCCCGACGGCATGAGCCAGACCTTCGGCGAAATGCACGAGGCGACCAAGCACCGCATCAGCCACCGGGCCCGCGCCTTCACCCAGCTGGTCGAGGCCTGTTTCGCGTCATGACCGGACCCGTGACGGCCACTGCCCCAGGCTTTGCCATCTATGTCCATTGGCCGTTCTGCCTGTCGAAGTGCCCCTATTGCGACTTCAACAGCCATGTGCGCGAGCGGATCGAGCAGGATCGCTGGCGGACGGCGCTGCTTGCCGAACTTGACCATTACGCGCGGCTGACGCCGGGGCGCACCGTCACCTCGATCTTCTTCGGCGGCGGCACGCCCTCGCTGATGGAGCCGGCGACGGTCGGCGCCGTCATCGACCGGATCGCGGCGCGCTGGACGCTCGACCCGGCGGTCGAGATCACGCTCGAAGCGAACCCGACCTCGGTCGAGGCCGGCCGCTTCCAGGGCTTCCGCAGCGCCGGCGTCAACCGCGTCTCGCTCGGCATCCAGGCGCTCGACCAGCCCTCGCTCACCTTCCTCGGCCGCCAGCATTCGGCCGAGGAGGCGCTGGGCGCGATCGACCTGGCCGCCCGGCATTTCGATCGTTACAGTTTCGATCTGATCTACGCGCGACCTAACCAAACCCTCGAATCCTGGGCAGCGGAGCTCGATCGCGCGCTGGATCTGGCGGCCGGCCATCTGTCGGTCTACCAGCTGACCATCGAGCAGGGCACCGCCTTCGCCACGGCCCATGCCCGCGGCGATTTCATCCTGCCCGACGACGAGCTGGCCGGCGCGCTCTACGAGTTGACCCAGGCACGGCTCGCCGCCGCGGGCATGCCGTCCTACGAGATTTCGAACCATGCCCGGCCGGGCCAGGCGAGCCGGCACAACCTGACCTATTGGCGCTATGGCGATTACGTCGGCGTCGGGCCGGGTGCCCATGGCCGGCTGACGCTGGGCGGCGACAAGATCGCGACCCGACAGGCGAAGGCACCCGAGACCTGGCTTGCCCGGGTCGAGGCCCAGGGCCACGGCACCCAGGAGACGGAGACGATCGACCCGGCCGCGCGCGCCGAGGAGCTGGTCATGATGGGCCTGCGCCTGGCCGAGGGCATCCCGCGCCAGCGCTTCCGCGACGAACTGGGCCTGGAGCCGGAGGATCTGGTCGACGCGACCGCCCTCGGCCATCTGACGGAGGGCGGCTTCGTCACACTCGACCGGGATCGGCTGGCGGCGACCGATGCCGGGCGCCAGCGCCTGAACGCGGTGCTGGCGGCGCTGCTCAGATAGACGCAGCCCGGGCCGGCCTACTGGCCCGCCCCGCCGTTGAAGCTTTCCGGCGCCGGGCTCGCGACGCTGCTGCCCGCATGTTCGACCTGCAGCACGACCAGGCCGCGTTCGGCCGTGCCATCCTCGCGCAGCCGGAAGATGCCGTCGGCGCCGGCATAGCCGTTCGGATTGGTGATGGCCGCGGCCGAGAAATCGGCACCGGGCGTGCGGTCGAGCACGGCGGCGACGCCGACCGCATCATAGGCGAGCGTCGCCAGGCGCTGGGGCACATGGCCGTAGGCCTGGCGGAAGCGGTCCTGGAAGCCGGCCCGGGCGTCGGGCGGCGGGGCCGCGTACCAGCCGCCGATCAGCGACGGCTCGCCGCCGAGATCGGGCACGTCCCAGATGCCGGTGCCGAGCAGCCTGACCTTCTGCTGGTTGATGTCGGCCAGCTGCAGCTGGGCGACCACGTTCTTGAGCTTCGCTCCGGTCTCGGGCACCAGCAATGCTGTGAAGGTGAACTTGCCGTTGGCGGCCAGATGCTTGATCACCGGCTTCAGGTCGGCGCCACCCGGCTCATAGACCTCGCTGTCGTCGAGCGTGCCGCCGGCGGCCGCGACCGCCCGGCTGAACTCGTCGGCGGCCAGCTGGCCATAGGCATTGTTCGGCACCAGGGCGGCGAAATGATCGATGCCGGTCGAATGGGCGTAGCTCGCGATCCGGGTCAGCTCCTCACGCGGCAGGATGCCCATCAGGAACAGGCCGTCGCCGGCGATGGACGCGACGCTGGAGAAGGCCAGCACGTTGATGTGGGCGGCCTGGGCGATCGGCTTCACAGCATCGGCCTCGGGCGCCGTCAACGGCCCGACGATCATCCGGGCGCCCTCGGCCACGGCCAGGCGCGCGGCAGCGGCGGCGCCCTCGGCAGTGCCGTGGGTATCCTTGGGCGTCAGCACCAGATCCTCGCCGCCCAGCTCGATGAGCGATAGCTGGGCCGCATCCAGCATGTCGCGGCCGAGCGGTGCCGTCGGCCCGCTCAAGGGCAGCAGCAGCGCCACGTCGGTCTTGCCGCCGACATCGACCAGGGCAGGCGGCCGCTGCGCCTTCGCCGGCGGCACCAGGGCCGGGGCCGGCAGGACGGCGAGCGGGGCTTGCTGCACCGGTGGCTTCGCCGTTACGGTCTGGGTTCCGCAGCCAGCCAAGCCCAAAGCAAAGGTCACCACAGATGCGAGGGCCAAAGGCCGCAAGACCGGGTACGCGAGAGATGGACGGTCCAAGCACATTCTCCGAAGCGACCGAGGAGGCGCGGCCGGAGACTAGCCGCGCGCCCGCGCCAAGTAAACGCACGCCAAAGCAATCGGTACCCGATCGGCCGGCGCCCGTGAAATCTCCGACGGATGAACGCGCGGACTCGGGAAATCGTGCCCCGGCAGGGCTCTATGTCGTGGCGACGCCGATCGGCAACGCGTCCGACATCACGCTCCGAGCCCTCGATATCCTAGCGCGGGTCGACGTGATCGCCTGCGAGGACACGCGGGTCAGCGCAAAATTGCTACAGCGCCACGGCATCGCGGCGCCACTGCTCGCCTATCACGAACATAATGCCGAGCGCATGCGGCCGGTCCTGCTCGGCCGCGTCGCTGAGGGCCAGGCCGTGGCGCTGATCTCCGACGCCGGCACGCCGCTGGTCTCGGATCCGGGCTTCAAGCTGGTCCGGCAGGCGATCGCCGAAGGATTGCGCATCCAGATGCTGCCCGGCGCCTCCGCCCCGATCGCGGCCCTGGTGCTGTCGGGCCTGCCGAGCGACCGGTTCCTGTTCGCGGGCTTCCTCGATTCCAGGAGCGCCGCCCGGCGCCGGGAGCTGGCCGAGCTTTCCGCCGTGCGGGCGACCCTGATCTTCTTTGAATCGGCGCAGCGGCTTGCCGGATCCCTTGCCGACATGGCGGCCGAGCTCGGCGATCGCCCGGCCGCGGTCGCGCGCGAGTTGACCAAGCTCTACGAGGAGGTCCGCCACGGCACGCTGGCCGAGCTTGCGCGGCATTATGCCGAAGCGGGTCCGCCCAAGGGCGAGATCGTCGTGGTCATCGGCCCGCCGCTGCCCGCGGCGGCGGCGAGTGCCGAGGATCTGGACGCGAGCCTGACGGCAGCACTCGGCCGGCTTTCGCTCCGCGACGCGGCGAGCGAGGTCGCCGAGGCGCTGGGCCTGAAGCGCCGGGACGTCTATGCCCGCGCGCTCGAGTTGGCGGGGACGGATGCAGCAACGGGGTCGGGGAGGGACGAGCCGTGACCCGGGCCCGCCGCGTCTCGGCCGAGCGGCACGGCCATCGCTCGGAAGCGATCGCCGCCTGGTGGCTGCGCCTCAAGCTCTATCGCATCGTCGCCCGGCGCTATCGGACATCGGCCGGCGAGATCGACCTGATCGTGCGGCGCGGCCGGGTGCTGGTCTTCGTCGAGGTCAAGGCGCGCGCCGATTTCCGCGTGGCGGCCGACGCGGTCAGCCCGCGCCAGCAGCACCGGATCGCCCGCGCCGCCAGCCAGTTCCTCGCGGCGCGGCCGGATCTGGCGGGGCTCGACCAGCGCTTCGATGCGGTGCTGGTCATTCGGCGCACCTGGCCGCGGCACCTTCCGGACGCATGGCGCGTCAGCCCGTGAACGGATGTCCGGTTGTCGCCACAATTAAGGCGTTTTATAGCGTGAAATGAGAGATCCAACCGGAGGCCCCGAAGAGTGACCCTGTCCCATCAGCGCCTAGCGTCGCGTGTTACGTCCCTGGCGCTCAGTCTGACGGCGCTGGCCGTTGTCACGGCGCCGCTCGGCGGCTGCCTGGTCGCCGCCGTCGGCGCCGGCGCCGCGGCCGGCGGCTATACCGCTGGCAACGAGCGCGGCATCGGCGGCACCGCGACCGATACCGGCATCAAGGCCTCGATCAAC
>Ga0070730_10000775_pt1 | contig 34294 bp, 36 predicted proteins | sample Coa_R1_3_FD_66447 | JGI IMG/M metagenome (GOLD analysis project Ga0070730, IMG submission 66447) | Surface soil microbial communities from Centralia Pennsylvania, which are recovering from an underground coalmine fire - Coalmine... | ecosystem: Environmental > Terrestrial > Soil > Unclassified ... | reverse complement strand
CTGTTGAACATCGTCCCAGAAAGCGCGATACGATTCCGGGGTCATGGGCATGAAGAAGGGATGGCCGACATGCGCGCCGAGGATCCCCTGATCCGCCGCGTAGGCCAGCCGGTCAAGCATGCCCTGGGTGTTGCACCAGGTGACACCGACCATGGTCGGGAAACCTAAACGCTGGGTTTCGTCCGCGAAAACCTTGATGACGCGTTTGAACTCATCCAGTTCAAGCGCATAAAATTCGCCGTCACTATCTGTCGTATAAATGCCGTGCACACCGGCCGCGTGCAGCCGGCGGATATTCTCGCGGAAAATATCTTCATCGAAGCGGTCATGCTCATCGAAGGGCGTGGCGACGGCCGCCCAAATTCCATGCAAATTGTCGCGCGTCAGGCGTTCGCGCATGGCGTAGGTCATATTTCTACCAGGTAATGCTCCCGCCGGCGTTCAGGGCCAGATTGCCGCCATCGACTGGCAGCAAAATCCCAGTAATGAACGCCGAGGCATCCGAGGCCAGGAATACGGCCGGGCCGACGACATCGCCCGGCTGGCCGAGGCGACCCAGCGGGATGCCGCTGAGCAAATGCTTTGGCAAGTCGGGATCTGTCCTGGGATCGGCCAGCCATTTCTTCACGGACGGGGTGAGCATTTGTACCGGCTGCAAGGCGTTCACCCGGATATTGTGGCTGGCCCACTCCACCGCCAATTCGCGTGTGAAGGCATTGATGCCGCCCTTGGTCACGCTGTAGACGAAGTTGCCGCGCCCCAGGGCAGAGCTCCCGCCGATCGAGCTCATATTGATGATGCTGCCGCCCCACCCCTGCTGCATCATGCGCCGCGCCGCCGCCTGGGCGCACAGGAAATAGCCGGTCAGATTGACGGATATGACCCGGTTCCAATCCGCCAGGCCCAGGTCTTCCGGTTTGGCGCGCGCGCTGGTATACGGATCGTTAATCAGCACATCCACGCGTCCGAAGACGCGGTCGACCTCCGCAAACAATTGCTCCACCTGCTCGGGCTGGCTGACATCGCAATGGACGGCAATGGCCCGGCGCGGCAAGGCCGCGATTTGGCTGACGGTCTCGGCCAGGCCGTCGTCATTGACATCCGCACAGGCCACCTCGGCGCCCTGCTGCGCCAATCCAACGGCCATGGCCTGCCCCAAACCACTGGCCGCCCCCGTCACCACGGCCACCCGCCCCGACAAATCAAATAGACTGGCTGGCATCAGGTCTGGCGCTCCTGGTTCATTACGCGCTAGCGCTCGTTGGCAAACTCGACGCCTTCGCCGACATTGAGCAACTTCACCTGCCCCAACCCACCCAGGCGCTGGTAGGTGTCAGCGAACAGCCGGGGGTCAAGCGTGGCCTGCTCGCCGCCCGTAAAATCTTTCCACAGGATATGGTGCATGGGGATAACGACTTTGGGGTTGATTTGCCAAGCCAACAAGGCGGCCTCATGCGCGTTCATATTGCCGCCCGCGCCGTTAATGACCGTCATCATCACGTCAATTGGGTGTGCCTTGTCATAGGCCAGCGCGCGCAGGCGCAAGTCGTATTCGGTGTCACCGGTATGGTAAAGGCGCAAGCCTTCCGCCTCGATCAGCAAGCCGATGGCGTCGGGCACTTCCCAGCCCAGTGTGCCGGACTCGTGGCGGGCCGCGACGGCGCTGATGCGCACATCCTGGAACGTGTGGCTCTGGCCCAGGCTGAGGGTGCTTACCTGCTTTGGCGGCACCAGCCAGCCCAGCAATCGCGATTTGCCGCTGGGGGGACATAGAAACTGGACCGGTCTCAGCCTGGCTAATACGGGCAGTGCTTCCGGGTCAAGATGATCTTCGTGCCAGTGCGTGGCGATGACGAGGTCGGGCTGCGCTTCTTCAACGGGGATGGGAGGCGGGACGGCCCGTTCGACGCCGAATATCTGCGACACGCAGTTGCTGAAGTAGGGGTCAATATAGATCTGCGTGCCGGCTGGTGTCTTCAAAACAAAGCCAGTCCCGCTCAGCCACCAGGCCATGACGCTGCCCGGGCGGACCCGTGTGGCAGCGATGGTTTGAGCCAGGGTAGGCATACGATCCTCCGTTCGGCGCGCGCCGGCTCAACCCTTGGACATGTTGATGCGGTGAGTCTCGTCGGAGAACTCCATGTGCACATCCGGCCGGTGGAGCACTTCGTCGCGCAGCGCGGTGCCCAAGCCCGGTTTGCCGGAGGCGGTGATCATGCCGTCCTGGATCAAGATGGGGTTGGTCATCACTTCGTTATACCAGCCGTCGTAGTAGGCGCGCACCGTTTCGACGATCTTGGCATTCGGGATGTGGAGCATCAAATGGACCGCCGACCACAGCGCCACCGGCCCGATGCAGTCGTGGCTGGTGATGGGCAGCAGATAGGTTTCGGCCAGGTGACAGATCTTACGCGTCTCGCTCAGGCCGCCGCACCAGGCCATATCGGGCATGATGATGTCGGCGGCGTTTTTCTCGACCACTTCGCGGAAGCCAAACTTACTGATCAGGCGCTCGCTCACGCACAGCGGGATGGTCGTGTCCTGCTTGAGGCGCGCGTAGGACTCGACGTTATCGGGCGGGATAATTTCCTCCAGCCACATCAGATCATACGGCTCGAGTGCGTGGGCGATTTTAACCGCCTCGGTCAGGCTCCAGCGGGCGTGGCCTTCGATGCAGATCTCGATCTTATCGCCCACCGTCCGCCGAATATCCTCCACATAGGCCACGCCCTTTTTTAGGTCCTCGTGCGACAGGTGGTAGCCCACCGGGCCAACCGCGCCCGCGCCAGCCCGCTGGCCCACCGGCGCCCCCAGCGGCACGCCAAACTGGTCGAAGGGCCAGATCTTCATCGCCTTGACGCCCTGGCTGAGCAGCTCGGCCGCCAGCTCGCCGCTGTGGCCGCTGGCCCAGCGCTGATAGTCCTGGTGCTGGCCGTGCCCCACGCAGGTGTTGTAAACCCAAATCGATTCGCGGCAGCGCCCGCCGAGCAGGTTGTAGATCGGCTGGCCGGTATATTGCCCGAGCAGGTCCCACAGAGCCACGTCCACGGCGCTGATGGCGCGCGTCTCACTGCCGCCATAGCCGAAAAAGTTAACCGTGTAGAACATGTTTTGCCAGTGGCTCTCGATGTCGAAGGCGCTGTGGCCCAGCAGCAGGTTGGCAAACACGTCGTGCACCATCGCGCTGATGGCGCGCGGCACATAGAAGGTTTCACCCAGGCCGATCAGGCCGTCGTCGGTATGGATGCGCACCCAGGTGGTGTTGGGCTGCTCATCCAGCCAGATCGTTTCCAGGCGCGTGATCTTCATGGTCATGCGGGTTAGCCCTTGACGGCCCCGGCGGTCAGGCCCGAAATGATATAGCGCTGCATGAGCAGGTAGAAGATGACCGGCAGGATGGAGAAAAGGAGCCCGGCGGCCATGTACAGCTCCACCGGCACAGTGCCGGTGGCTTTGAGATCGGGGATGCCGATCGAGGCGGGCTGGAATTTGGTGCTCGTGAGCAGGACCAAGGCAAACAGATACTCGTTCCAGGCCGAGAAGAACGAGACGACGGCCACCGCGACCATGCCGGGAGCCGATAGCGGCAGCACAATGTGCCAGAGCACGCTCAGCTCCGTGCAGCCATCTACCACCGCGGCATCCAGGACTTCAGTCGGAACCGTGTCGAACACGCCCTTCAGAATCCAGATGCAGATAGGCATGGCGAAAGCGGCGTCCACCATGGCCAGGGTGAACAGGTTGTCCAGCAAGTGTAGGCGGCTGAACATCACGTAGATCGGGATCACGACGAGGATTTCGGGCAGCATCTGCGTCAGGAGCAGGAACAGACCGAAGGCAGAGCGCCCCGTCCAGCGCAGGCACGATAGCGCGTAAGCGCCAAACACCGTCAGCGACGTACATGCCACCATGGCCATGACGGCGATCAGAAACGAGTTCTTCAGCCATTCCGCCGCCGGGAAGTCTGTAAACAGCTTGACAAACTGGGTAAAGGTGATGGCTTGCGGGAACAGGGGCGGCGGATAATGCAGGGTGTATTTGCTGGGCTGGACGGTACTAACAATCATCCAATAGATCGGAAAAAAGGTCACCAGCGACACCACGGCGACCGTCACATAGAGCATAACTCGGCCAAGTGCCCGGCGCAGCTTCAGGTTAGCGGGCGCCGGTTGCACGGCTTCGACGACTGTAGCCATTTTACGTATTCTCCCGCGCGCGGCGCGCCTGCAAGACGATGAAGAAAAACGCAATCACCAGCGAGACCAGGAAGCCGGCCACGCCGATGGCCGTGGCATACGAGTAGTCGTAAAAACGGAAGGCGGTGTTGAAGATCCGCATCACGATCGTTTCCGTGGCGCCCGATGGGCCGCCGCCCGTCATCAAGAAGATGATGGTGAACTGTTTGAACGAGAAGATCATGGCCAGCACCACCAGCAGCTCCAGCGTCGTGCCGATACCAGGCAGCGTGATATGCTGGAATAATTGCAGCGGGTTGGCGCCGTCGACCGTAGCCGCTTCGTAGAGCTCTTCGGGCACCGACTGCAGAGCGGCCAGGATTACCAGGCTGTAGAAAGGAAACGCTTTCCACGAAGAGATCAACACCACCCACCCCATCGCCAGGACCGGAACCTGCAGCCATTGAGGGTTCTGAGTGACGCCGGGGATCATACGGGCCAGGATGTTGATCACACCGAACTGGGGACTGAGGATCCAGATAAAGATCATGACCACAGGCACTTCCGGAAAAGCCCAGGGCATCATCAGAAACGCGCGGGCCACCGACCGGAAGCGGAAGGGACGATTGAAGAGCAAGGCCGTGAACAGGCCGGCCCCCACCGCCACCACGATGACCAGCCCCGTGAATATCAGGGTGGTCTGCATCATTTTCCAGAAATCGGGGTCGGTGAGCATGCGCTGGTAATTCGCAAGTCCCACCCACTTGGGCTGGCGATTGGAGGCCAGCTCGATGTTACGAAAACTGTCGAGCACGCCCTGCAGAATCGGGTAGACGATCACCGCGCTCTCAAAGACGACGATGGGCAGAACCAGCGCGTAAGGCAGAATATGGAAACGGCGGCGGGGTCGGACCGGACCGAGGGCCTGGACCAGGGGAACAGTGACAGGGCGTTGGGTAGTATCGCTCATCGTGAGGTTTGGCCTTTTGGTAGAACGTGATTATAGGGCCATGTGGGAGGAAAAGTAAATCAGGCTGCCCGTCACCCGTCAGGGAGCAGACGGGCAGCCTGGGGTGGAGGTGAGACTTTAAGTGAGGCGCGAGGCCAGGGCTTCGGCCTGCTTCTGGGCCGCCGCCATGGCGTCCTCGACCGTCTTGCCGGCGTTGAGCACGTCGGCAAAGTTCGTGATGACGATCTGGCCAAACTCGGCGAAGTTGTAGACGAAATCGCCCACGATGTCGAACGGGGTCACGTAGGCGACGCCATCGAAGCCGGGCTTCTTCCACGGCAGGCTGTCCAGGTACTTCTGGTCAGCGGCCGAGGGGATGGAGAAAATGACGTCCTTGCAGCCTTCCACCATGCGCCGGTAGTTGTCCGGCTTGTACATGTAGGTGACGAACTGCAGGGCCGCGTCCTTGACCGGCGAGTCCTTGTTGATCGTCATCGGGTGGATGCGGGCGATGGACTTGTTGCTGGGCCACGGGATGGGAGCACTGGCCAATAAGGGATAGAGATCAGGGAACTGCCCTTGAAAGCTGCCGACAGCGGCCGAGACGATCAACTCCTGCGCCAGGGCGTTGGTGCCAAACAGGCGATTGGATGTCGGGCCGTCGGCGCCTTGTGGGAAAGACACGTCATACAACTGCTTGAACAGCTTGAGGCCCTTGATGATCGGGTCGGAGGTCAGTTGCGGCACGTTGCCCTTGGCCCACACGCCTTCGTAGGGCATGCAGAATTCCTCCAGCGTAAACCAGAAGTCTGACGCCGCGCTGACCAGGTGATTGGCAAAGAAGCCATAAATTTGCTTGTCGCGGTTGGTGAGGGCCTTGCTCACCGCTACAAACTCATCGGGCGTCTTGGCCGGGGTGATGTTGGCATCCTTGTACATCTTGCTGTTGTAGATCAGGCCGAACGCCACCGTCACCATGTCCAGGCCATACAGATGCCCGTTCTTGCGGAAGACGTCGTGGGCAGAGCTGAGATCGGTGATGTTGTTGGTGGTCAGGACGCTATCCAACGGGTACAGCAGGTCGGATCTGATCAGGCGGGGAATTAGCTCGGGCGTGGCCATGATGATGTCGCCGTCGAGCTTGCCGGCCTGAGCCGCGACGATCATTTTCTGGCTGTACGGGTCGAAGGGGATCTGTTCGGCCACCACCGTAATGTCTTTTTGGGAGTCGTTGAACTCCTTGATGAAGTTATTCCACGTTATGCCACGATCCCCCTCCTGGAACCACCAGGAAAGGTAGCGGACGGTCTGCTTGGCCCCTGTATTGACGGCTGGCGTGCCAGTCGCTATGGCCGCTGGCATCGCCGTGGCAGCCGCCGTCGTCGGGGCTGGCGCGGCGGTGGTCGCGGCCGGTGCGCAGGCAGCCAGGGTTGCCGCGGCCGCGCCAAAGGCGCTGGCCTTCAAGAATTGACGGCGGCTAATGGGTTGGTGTTTTCGGGTCGTCATTGCAATTCTCTCCTCCCGTTGCTGTGGTGACATGCTCAGACACTGGTCGGTAACTCATGCCGAGTCCGTCCGCCGAAATCAGCTAGCGAACACGAGGTATAACAGGGTGGGAACTGGTTCGATTTCTTTGCCTCCTGTCCGATTGGCCCCAGTGATGGGCAGCGCGACTGCGCCATGGGTGCTGCTCAGAATAGTTCTGGCGCAGGGGTGACGCCCCAGCAAAACTAAAATCGTCGACCCAAAAATTGGTAACTGTCAACAGTTGACTGTTGACGAGTATATGTATAAAAATAGACTGTGTCAATACGAGGAATTTTCAGCCGATCTATTGACAGGGTCTAGGACTTAGGTTATAACCGTTAACAGTCAACTGTTTACCGTTGACGACGGCCGCTTGCGGCCAGAGAAATGACCGCGAATCCAGAACGAAATATGCTTGCCCTGCCACCCAAACACACGTTGACGGAGGATGTGACCGAGCAACTGCGCGCCGCCATTTTTCGCGGCCATTTTGCGCCGGGCGAGCGTCTGAGCGAGGAGCAACTCGCCCGCACCCTGGGCGTGAGCCGGGGGCCCATCCGCGAAGCATTCGTGCGGCTCGAGCGCGAGGGCCTTATCTCCAGCCCGGCCAATCGGCGGTCGATCGTCGCGCGTCTGTCGCGGCGTGATTTAGAAGAGGTCTATACCATACGCTTGGCGCTGGAGCGCCTGGCTGTCCAATATGGGGTTCACGCCGCCCAGGACAGTGATTTTGCGGCGATGGAAGCCAACACGCAGGCTTTGGAAGAGGCCATCGCGCGCGGCATCACCGAACATGAAGCCGCCACACTGGACATCGGCTTTCACGATCTGCTGTATCGCTCGGCTCGCCACCAGCATCTCCTTGACGCCTGGTTGAATATTCGCTCCCAGGTCTACCTGTTCCTCCTGACACGCAACCTGGCCAATCCCGATTTTCGCGAACGAGTGATCAGCCGCGGGCACCGCGCCATCTTGGACGCGCTCAAAAAGCGGGATGAAAAAGTGGCCGTTGCGGAGATCGAGGAACATCTGCGCTCAGCCTACACCTACATCGTTCAGAATTACTCTGACCGCGAGGGCCCGGCTGGGTCGTCACTGCCTGGGCCGTTGGGCGATCTGGCCGCGATCAAGTAGACCGTGGCCGGCGAAAACCATGCTCGAAGACCTCTTCTCCCTCAAAGGACGCGTGGCACTCATTACGGGCGGCAACGGCGGACTGGGTCGAGTGATGGCCCTGGCATTTCGCGATGCCGGCGCACAAGTGGTTGTCACTGGCCGCAGCCCGCAGAAGAACCAGGCCCTGGCCGAGGAGCTTGGCAGCCCCGAGCGGGTGCTGGCGCTCGACGTCTACGACGAGCCCGCGGTTGAGCTGGCGATTGCCCAGGTTTGCAGCCAGTATGGCCAACTCGATATCTTGGTCAACAACGCCGGTCAATCTCGGCGCGGCTTCGCGCCCGAAGTGTCCAAAGCCGATTGGGAAAACATTTTGAACGTCAATTTGACCGGCGCGTTCCTGTGCGCCAAACATGCCGCCCAGGCCATGATCGCCGGCAAACGCGGTGGCAAGATCATCAATATGGGCTCGATGTACTCGCTATTTGGACCGCCCAACGTCGCCAGCTACGCCGCCAGTAAAGCCGGCCTTTTGGGCCTGACCCGTTCTTTGGCCGTCGAGCTCTGCCAGCACCACATTCAAGTCAACGCCATCTTGCCTGGCTGGTATCTCACCCAAATGACTGGCCATCTCCAAAATATGCCCCTGGCGGACTATGTTCGCCGCAAAACACCCGCCGGCCGCTGGGGCAACCCGCAAGATCTGGTCGGCCTGGCGATCCTGTTGGCCTCCGGCGCTTCGGACTTTATTACCGGGGCGGCCATCCCTGTTGACGGCGGCTACTCCGTGGCCGACCGCCTGCTCTACGATTGACCTATGCCCACAGTCGTCATTGCTTACGGTGAGCCGCACGATACGGCCGTCGAAACCCAGATCCTCGGGCCGCTCCAGGCCACCCTGGTGCATCTAAAGGGCCTCGAGACCCCCGAGCAGCTCGCTGCCGCCCGCCAGGCCGACGCGCTCATGGTGACCATTCAAAGAGTGCCCGCCAGCCTGATCGCGAACCTGGCCCATTGCCGCATCATCAGCCGGTTGGGCACCGGTTTAGACGCCATTGACATCGCGGCCGCGACCGCGCGCGGCATCTGGGTATCCTATGTGCCCGATTATTCGGTCGACGAGGTGTCGACGCATGCCATTACGCTGCTCCTGGCGCAGGCCCGGCGGTTACCCAAGGTGCTCGCCTCGACTCGGCGCGGCGAATGGAACGGGATGCTGGCGCAGCCGTTTCCTCGCCTCAAGGGTCAGACCCTGGGAGTGCTCGGTTTTGGCCGCATCGCCCGGGCGGTGGCCGCCAAAGGACACGGGTTGGGTTTAGAGGTCATTGCCCATGATCCGTATATCCCGCCGGCGGTGATCAGTGCGGCCGGGGTGCGCGCCGTTGACGCCCCCACCCTGTGGCGCGAGTCAGATTTCATTTCGCTGCATACCCCGCTGACCGACGACACGCGCCAGGTGGTCAATGCCGAGTCGTTCGCGCAAATGAAGCCCAGCACCTATTTGATTAACACGGCCCGCGGCCCGCTGATCGATGAGGCGGCCCTGCTCCACGCGGTGCGCTCGGGCCAAATTGCCGGGGCGGCGTTGGACGTATTGACGGTAGAACCGCCGCCGCCCGACGACCCGCTGCTGCATGAAGAAAAAATCCTGGTCACGCCCCACTATGCCTGGTATTCGGAGGATGCCAACCATGATGTCCGCGTCCGGGGCGCTGAGGAAGTTGTACGCGTCCTGCGCGGCGAGCGGCCGCGCTGTCCGGTAAACGAGGTTGCCATGCCCCAACAGGACGCCTAGCGCATGGCTGCGACAAACCATTCAACTGTTCCGCGGTGCTGTTAGAGCCGGCGCGCTGAACGTCAAACGCGCGCAACTAAGATGCCAACCTTCTCTGCAGAAGCCCTGCGCCACATGACTCAAGCGATCTTGGCAGCCGCCGGCACGCCGCCCGACCTGGCCCAGATTGTCGCGGAGGCGCTGGTGGAGGCCAATCTGGTCGGGCATGACTCGCATGGGCTGCTCCGCCTGCCGCAATATATTGACGCAGTGCGGAAAGGCCAGGTGAAGCCCGCCGCCCGCGCCAGCCTGCTCAGCACCCAGCAGGCCACCGCCCGCGTCGACGGGGCGCGGGGCTGGGGCCAGCCGGCGGCCCGCCTGGCCGCCCAAACGGTGATGGGCCTGGCCCAAGATTACGGCGTGGGCGTGGTTACCATTGAGCATTGCAACCACATCGGCCGGCTGGGTGAATACGTTGAAGGCATCGCGCGGGCCGGCCTGGTTGGCCTCATCATGTGCAACGTGGGCGCGGCCGTGGCCCCCTTTGGCGGGCGCCGGCCCCGCATGGGCACCAACCCCATGGCTTGGGGCATTCCACGCGGCGCCGGGCAAGACCCTTTGGTGGTGGATTTCGCCACCTCGGTCGTGGCGGAGGGCAAGCTGCGGCTGGCACGGGACAAGGGCCAACAGGTGGCGCCCGGTCTGATTATTGATCGCGACGGGCAGCCGTCGATTGAGCCGGCTGACTTCTACGACGGCGGGGCGCTGCTGCCCTTCGGCGCGCACAAGGGCTACGGCCTGAGCGTTATGATCGAGCTGGTGGCCGGCGGGCTCTCGGGCCTCGGGCCGTCGATGTCGGCCAAGTTTCAGGGCGGCAATGGGACCATCCTGATGGCGCTGGACATCGCGCGCTTCGTGCCGCTGGAGGAGTTTGCCGTCCAGGCCAACGAACAATGTGAAAGCCTCAAGAGCACTCCCACCATCGAAGGTTTCAGTGAGGTCTTGCTGCCCGGCGAGCCCGAGATGCGTTCTCGCCGCCAACGCCGGGTCGACGGGATTCCCCTGCCCGATAAGACGTGGCAATCCATTCAAAAAGTGGCGGACGAGCTGCAGGTGACGCTTTGACCCCAAGGAGACATTAAACATGAGGCTGGTAACTTTTCTGGTCAACGGCCAGGCGCGCCTGGGCGCTCTGCTGCCCGCAAGCAATGACCAGCAGATTGTTGACCTCAACCGGGCCGACTCCCGCATACCCGACAACATGATCGCGTTTCTGGAGGCCGGCCAACCCGCCCAGGCGCTGGCCCAGCAAGCGCTGGCTACGCCGCCAGCCGCGGCCGTGGTCGAGCGGACCGCCGTTAAGTTGAAGGCCCCCGTCCCCCGCCCGGGCAAGATCATCTGCCTGGGTCTCAACTACCGCGATCATGCCATCGAGTCCGGTTTGGCCATCCCCACCTATCCGGTAGTGTTTGCGAAATTTGCCAATGTGGTCATCGGGCCCGGCGAGGCCATCGTTCTGCCCAAGATCAGCCAGGAAGTGGACTACGAAGCCGAATTTGGGGTCGTGATCGGCAAACGCGGGCGGGCTATCGCCGAATCCGACGCGCTCAGCTATGTGGCCGGCTACCTGCCCTTCCACGACGTGAGCGCGCGCGATTATCAGAATCGCACCAGCCAGTGGGTGATTGGCAAGACTTTTGACACCTTTGGCCCCATGGGGCCGGCGCTGGTCACGGCCGACGAGGTCCCCGATCCGCACGACCTGAACATTCAGCTCAGCATTGGCGGCGAGGTGCTCCAGTCCTCCAACATCCGCCACCTGATCTTTCCGGTGGAGCAGATCATCTACCACCTGAGCGCCATCATGACCCTGGAGCCGGGGGACGTGATCGCCACCGGCACACCGGCCGGTGTCGGCACCTCGCGCACCCCCAAGCGCTATTTGAAAGCGGGCGATGTGGTGCGCATCGAAATCGAACGGCTGGGCACGTTGGAAAATCCCGTTGTGGCCGAGGCCTGACGTGACAACGCAGCCCAACCAGGCGGACATGCTTCAACTCTACCGCACCATGCTGGTCATCCGGCGCACCGAGGAGCAATTGGCCAAATCGCACCAGGCCGGGCTGATCCCTGGCGCCTGCCACACCTACGTGGGCGAGGAGGCGGTGGCAACGGGTGTGTGCGCCAATCTAAATCAGGACGATGTGGTCTTCAGCACGCACCGGGGCCACGGGCATGCGCTGGCCAAAGGCGTCAGCCCGCGCGAGTTGATCGCCGAGCTGTTTGGGCGCGCCACGGGCGTCTCGCGCGGGCGCGGCGGCAGCATGCACTTGTTTTCGCCCGAGGTGGGACTGCTCGGCACCACTGGCATCGTGGGTCCTAACATTTTGCAGGCCGCCGGCGCCGGTTACACGTTCAAATTGTTAAAGACCGGGCGCGTCAGTGTCGGCTTCTTCGGCGACGGCGCAGTCAGCAACGGCGCCTTCCATGAAGGGGTCAACCTGGCTACCGTTTGGGATCTGCCGGTGATCTTTGTGTGCGAGAACAACATGTATGCTACCGAGGTGCCGTTTTCCAAGGCCACCCGGAATCCGCAGGTGGCCAATCGCGGCCCAGCCTATGGCATCAACGCCTGCGCGGTCGATGGCAACGATGTTCTGGCGGTCTACGCGGCCGCGCAGGAGGCGGTTGCGCGGGCGCGCTCCGGCGGGGGCCCGACGCTGATCGAGTGCCGCACCTACCGCACCCGGTCGCACGCCGAAGGCATGCGCGATGTGGGCTATCGCACGCGCGACGAAGTGGACGACTGGAAGACGCGCGACCCGATCCAGGCCCTCAAGGACCACTTGCTGGCCAGCGATCTGGCCGCGGCCGGCGACCTGCAGGCCATCGAGGCGCAGGTGCAGGCCCTGGTGGACGAAGCGGCCGAATTTGCCAAGAGCAGCCCGTGGCCCGACCCCGACACCGCCACGCGTTACATCTACAGCGAACCGGGAGGCCAGCCCCATGCGTGAGATCACGTTTGTCGACGCCACCCGCGAGGTTTTGGCCGAGGCCATGGCGCGCGACCCCTCGATCTTCGTGGTGGGCGAGGGCATTGGCGCGCGCGGCGGGAATTTCATGACCACGGCGGGGCTGTTTGACCGTTTTGGCCCGGAGCGGCTGCGCGACACGCCCATCAGCGAGCGCGGTTTTGTCGGCCTGTGCACCGGCGCCGCCATGGCCGGCGCGCGCCCAATTGTGGACTTCATGTTTGTTGATTTCATCCTGGATGCCATGGGCGAGCTCATCAACCAAATGGCCAAGGTTCAATACATGAGCAGCGGCCGGCTTAAGATGCCGCTGGTGCTGCGCGGCGCCATTGGCATCGGCAGCTCATCCGCCACGCATCATTCAGGCAGCTACTATCCCACGTTCGTCAACGTGCCCGGTTTTCGGGTGGTGGTGCCGGCTACCCCGCACGATGCCAAAGGTCTGTTCGCCACGGCGCTGCAGAGTGATGATCCGGTACTCTTCCTGGAGCACAAATCCTTGTTGTACAACAAGGGGCCGGTGCCGGAGGAGAGCTATTCCATTCCGTTTGGCCAGGCGCGCATCGCCCGCGAAGGCCAGGCGATTACCGTGGTCGCCCTGACGTCCATGGTAAAAAAGACACTCGACGCCGCTGAGCAGTTGGCCCAGGAGGGCGTTTCGGTGGAGGTCATCGACCCGCGCACGCTAGCCCCGCTCGACATCAACACGATACTCGAATCGCTGCACAAAACCGGGCGGTTGTTGATCGTGGATGAGTGGTTCGGCCCGTGCGGGATTGGGGCGGAAATTGGCATGCAAGTCATGGACCTGGCCTTTGACGATTTGGACGCGCCCGTGCGCCGGCTGAACTGTTTACACACGCCGACACCCTATAGCCCGACCCTGGAAGCGGCCGTGGTCCCCAACACGCAGACGATTACCCAAGCCATTCGCGACCTGCTGGCCGAGTGAGTGAATAATCGATGGCCGTTGAAATTGTTATGCCGCGCTTCGGCTGGACGATGGAGGAAGGCCTGCTGGCTGAATGGACCAAGCAGGATGGGGACAGTGTGCGAGTTGGGGATGTGCTTTTTACTGTCGAAAGTGACAAGGCGCTGAACGAAGTTGAATCGTTTGAAAATGGCATTCTACGCATTCCGCCCAATTCACCGCCGGTCGGCAGCACAGTGCGGGTGGGGGCGCTCCTGGCCTACGTGGTCCAACCTGGTGAACGGGCGCCGTTTGAAGATCAACCGGCCAGCACGCTGCCGCCCGCGACGTTGGCGGCTTCCGAGCTAGCAACGCCAACCGCGGAGGTCGCCGGCGGCGCGCTGCCGGCCGCGCCCGACGCACCCGCACGACCGCGCCACGCCGTGAGCCCGCGCGCCCGTCGGGTCGCCGCGGAATTGAATGTCGATTTCACCCGCGTCCGCGGCAGCGGGCGCACGGGCCGGGTCATCGAACGCGATGTGCGCGCCGCCAGCCAGCTGCGCCCAGCGCCCAGTGAGGTACGCGCCAGCCCGCTGGCGCGCCGCGCCGCGGCCGAACTGGGAGTGGACCTGGAGCAGTTGTCGGCCGTGCGGCCCGGTCAGCGTCTGGAGCGCGCCGATGTTGAGGCTGCCGCGCGCCAGGCGGCCAGGCCGCCGGCCGCGGCGGGAGTTGTAGCGCCCGCCACGAAGCAAGTCGTGCCCGTTAGCTCAGTGCGGCGCCTGACCGCCGAGCGCATGCTGGCGGGGGCGCATAACACCGCGCCGGTCACGTTGACAACCGAAGTAGACGCCACCGAGCTGGTACGTTTGCGCACCCAACTCAAGAGCGATTCACAGGCTGCGGCCCAGCCGATCCCAAGCTACACTGACCTGATGGCCAAGCTGGTAGCACAGGTTTTGCTGGAGCATCCGGCCTTAAATGCGCGCCTCGAAGGCGACGACCTCCTGCTGTCGAGCGCCGTCCACATCGGCCTGGCCGTGGACACGGAGCGCGGCCTGCTCGTGCCGGTGGTGCGGGATGTACAGGCCAAAGGCCTGCGCCAAATTGCGCGCGAAGCCGCGGCCCTGATCGACAGCGCGCGCGCTGGGCGGCTGAGCGCCGATGAGATGCGCGGCAGCACCTTCACAATCACCAATCTGGGCATGTATGAGATTGATGCCTTTACGCCCATTATCAATCTGCCTGAATGCGCTATCCTGGGCCTGGGGCGCATCGTGCCCAAACAGGTGGTTGTCGACGCGGCCGCTGACCCGCGTGCGACACCGGAAGCCGGTCGCGTCGCCATCCGGCAGATGATGTTTCTGAGCCTGACTTTTGATCACCGGCTGGTGGATGGCGCCCCGGCCGCGCGCGCGTTACAGCGCATCAAGCAGTTCGTCGAGCAGCCCTTTCTGTGGCTGGTGAACTGAGAGACAAGCCTATGGATTCGGTCAACGAAGAGCTCGCGCGCGCCCGCGTGTCGTTAAAGGAGGCCGGCTGCGATCTGGCACTGCTGGCCTCAGTGACCAATGTCACCTATGTGAGCGGCTTCGAAGTTCCACTCCCGGTGGGCGTTTCCGCCGCCGTGCCCTACGCCCCGCCCTTCGCCCTGGTGTCGGTACGCGATTCTGCGGCCTGGCTGGCGACCTCCATTTTTCACACCGCACAGGCGGCGCGTGAGTCGCGTCTGGATCAACTGCTCACCTTTGCCGGCTTCGATAGCTTTCAGCCCAGCGATCCGCGCGGGTCCTATCTGCAGGCTGTGCGGACGGCTTTGCAGCAGGCGGGGCTAAAAGACGCCGGCCGGTTGGGCGTCGAGGGCCGCGCCCTGCCCTACGGCGCGGCGGCCCTGATCGCCCGTGAATTCCCCCTGGCGCAGCTCATTGACATCGACGAAGCCATGGACAGCGCGCGTCGCATCAAGACGCCACGCGAGATTGAGTTGTTGCGCCGGGCCGCTCACATCGGCGACGTGGGGCACCGGACGCTGGCCAGCCTGGCGCAGACAGCCGGACAAAATGAGTTCGACATGTACGCCGAAATTATCGCGCGCATGCAGCAGGCCGCCGGGCACGAAATTCCGGTGTCGGGCGAATTGGTGACCGGCCCGCGCACCACCACGGTGAATTACCCCGGCGGGCCTCTCGACCGGGTGACCGAGCCGGGCGATGCCGCGCTGATGGACATCAGCCAGCGCGTGGACGGCTATTGGTCGGACTGCACCAACACACACGTCATCGGCGGAGTCGCGCCAAGCGCGATCCAGCTGAAATATGCGCGCGCCTCACAGGCGGCCTTCGCCGCTGCCGCCGAAAATCTCCGCCCGGGCAAACAGGCATCCGACGTGTGGTCCGCCGCCAACGCCGCCTATGAGAAGCACGGCCTGGCCATGCCGCACTACATGGGGCACCAAATCGGCGCCAGTGTGAACGAATTGCCGCGCCTGGTGCCCTACGACCACACACCCATCGAAGCCAACATGGTCTTTGCCGTCGAGCCGGGCGCTTACCAGGGGCCGGGTGGCGCCTTCGGCGCGCGCTCGGAAAAAATGATCTGGGTCACCGAGACCGGGCCGGAGATCTTGTCGCACTTCGATTGGGGCATCTGAGGCCGGCTCGTGCGCGATTGGAGCGGACTGCAAGACTTTCGGGTGGTGCGGCTGAACGCCGCCTTATTCCCGCCCAGCGCATACGAGACCGATCTCTGCCGCCAATATCATCTAACACCCATCCTGGCTGAGGCCAACAAACCCGACGACATCATCCCCTGGGTGGCGGATTGCGATGCCCTGTTTGCGATCTCAGTGGCCTTGCCGGCCACGGTCGTCGAAAAGCTGGAGCGCTGCCGTGTCATCTCGCGCCTGGGGACGGGCACCGACAAAATCGCGGTGGACCTGGCCACCCAGCGCGGCATCCTGGTCACGAACGTGCCCTACTTTTGCGTCGAAGAACAGGCGGACCATACCATGGCCCTGCTGTTATCGCTGGCGCGGCAAATCCCGGCCATGTCTAAGGCCATGGCGGCCGGGGAGTTTGGCCACGCGCGCAACTTATCCCGCGTCAATCAGCGCCTCAGCGGCCGCACCCTGGGGCTGGTGGGATTTGGCAACAGCGCCCGCCAGGTGGCCCGGCGGGCACAGGCCTTTGGCTTGAAAGTTATCGCCACTCGCCGCAACCCCGCTGCCCCCAACCAGCCGGCTCAAGCGTTGGGCGTGCGGATGGTCGACCTGGATACGGTCCTGCGTGAGTCGGACTACGTGTCCCTGCATCTGCCGCTGACGCCCGAGACGCGTCACATCATCGACGACCAGGCTGTGCGCCGGATGAAGCCGGGCGCGTTCCTGATTAACACAGCCCGCGGGGCGCTGGTGGACGAAGCCGCCCTGGTCTCGGCCCTGCGCGAGGGCCGGCTGGGCGGAGCCGGCCTCGATACTTTTGAACAGATTGATGTCTTCACTCCAGACGAAGCGCCGCCCGTGCATCCGCTGCTGGAATTGGATAACGTCGTCCTGACGCCGCACGTGGCGGCTGGCTCAGTTCAGTCGGGTCAGGCCGTTTCGCGTGGGGGGATTGAAAACGTTGTGGCCATTCTCAGCGGTTACTGGCCGCTGCCGGAAAACATTGTCAACGGCGGCGTCGTTCCGCGCTACCCGCTCCAAGAACATGATCCTACCCTGTTTGAAACCGAGGAGGCAGTTTTATGACCCATCCGCTGTTTGACTTAAGTGGGCGCGTGGCCTTGGTGACCGGTGCGGCCCAGGGCATGGGCCGCGCGACGGCCATCGCCCTGGCCGAGGCCGGCGCTGACCTGCTCATCACGGACATTAACGCCGAGGGCCTGCAGGCAACCGCGCGGCACATTGGCGATTTGGGCCGGCGCGCGCTGCCGGTGCCCGGCGACATCACCTCGGTCGATTTTGTGCGCTCGATGTACGCACAACTGGACCGCGAATTTGGCCGGATCGACGTGGCGGCCAACATCGCCGGGCCGGCCCAACTGGCCAAACCGGATGTGATTTCGTTAGAGCTGATGGAGAAAATCATCTTTGGTCTGGTGATCGCGCGCTTTTGCAGTTGCCAGGAGGCCGGGCGGCGCATGTTGGCCGCCGGCAAGGGCAGCATCATCAACATCTCCTCGATTGGCGGCGTCACGGCCCTGGGGCGCGGTAACTTCCCCTACAGCGTCGGCATGGGCGGCGTGGCGCAGATGACGCGTGAGTTGAGCACCGAGTGGAGCGGCCGCGGGGTGCGAGTCAACGCCATCCTGCCGGCCCAGGTGATGAACCCTGGCCTGCAAGAGCGCATGCAGGCCGACCCCAACCTGGCGGGCACCTTCCTGCGCGGCATCCCCATGGGCCGCTTTGGCCAGCCGGAAGACATTAAAGGTCTGGCTATCTTCCTGGCCTCCGATGCTTCGGCCTGGATCACCGGCGCCATCATCCCCATGGATGGCGGCAACCTGGCAATGAACGCCGGCGGCACGGCCGGTGGAAAGGGCTAAGATGCGGATCAACACGGCAAAAGAGCGGATGTTGCAGGGAAAATCAGCTATCGGCGTCGGAGCAGTTTTAGGATCACACCTGGCGGTTGAATTGTTGTCGCAGGCCGGCTTTGATTGGGTCCTGGTGGACTGCCAGCACGGCAATTGGGACGATGAGCCTGCCCTCTTGGCCTTCAAATCTATCAGCCTGGGCGCCTCGGTGCCCATGGCCCGCGTGCGCCAAAACAACTTTGCCGCCATTGGCCGGCTGCTGGATCAGGGCGCGCTCGGCATCGTCGTGCCCTTGGTCAACTCCGCCGCCGACGCGCGCGCCGCCGCGAACGCCGTGCGCTACCCGCCGCGCGGGGGCCGTTCGATGGGCGCCTTCCTGGCCGGCTACCACGGTCCCAATTACGAACAATGGGCCGATGACCAGGTTTTCCTGGCGGTGCAAATTGAGTCAGCGCAGGCCGTGGACTGTGCCGAGGAAATTCTATCGGTGGAGGGCGTCGACGGCTGTTGGATCGGGCCCAAGGACCTGGCGCGCTCGATGGGCGTGGACATCAACACGCCCGCTGGCCGGCAGGCGCACGAGGCAGCCATTCTGCGGGTGTTGGAAGTCTGCCGGAAAACCCACAAGATTCCCGGTATCGATGGCGATGGCGAGACGCAGGCGCGGCGCTGGCTCGGCCATGGTTTCCAATTCGTGACGACCATCAGCGACGCCGGCCTGCTCATCAACGGCGGTCAGGCCATCCTGCACCGGCTGAGGGAAACACCCTGAGCCGCACCAGCAGCCTCGTGAGCGCGATTTGGTCTGCCGCACGGTCATCCCGAGGGGAGTGTGAAAATGTCCCGCTTCAAAATTGTGATCACGGATTTTGGCGCCCCCGATAACGAACTGGAAGAGGCCGAGCTGCGCGCCTCCGGTCTGGAGTATGAATTGGTCCGGCTCAATGCGCGCTCGGCCGAGGAATTGATACCCCACGTGCGTGACGCGCACGCGTTGATTGTGCAGTGGGCGCCGATCAGCCGGCCCGTGATCGACGCCTTACAAAAGTGCCGGGTCATCTCCCGCTATGGCATTGGCGTCGATATGATCGATTTGGAGGCGGCCGGCGAGCGCGGCATCCCCGTTTGCAATGTACCCGACTTCTGCATTGATGAGGTCAGCACGCACACGTTAGCCTTCATCCTGGCGCTCAACCGCCATCTCGTCGCGCATCACCAGCACGTCGTGGCGGGGAATTGGGGCGGCCCGCCCGGCGGTGCGCCGGAGCGTCTGAGCCGGCAGACCCTGGGCGTGCTCGGCCTGGGGAAAATCGGCAGCGAGGTGGCGCGCAAGGCCAAAGGCGTGGGCTTGCGAGTCTTGGCGTATGACCCCTATCAAAAACCAGACCAGGCGGAAAAACTGGGGGTCGAAATGGTCAGCCTGGAGGATCTGCTGCGCCAATCTGACTATCTCAGTATTCACTGCCCTTTGACCAAAGAAACGCGCCACCTGATCGGGTCGAAGGAGTTAGGCCGGATGAAGCCGTCGGCTTGCCTCATCAACATGGCCCGCGGTCCGGTGGTCGATCAAGCGGCGCTCCACGCGGCTCTGGCCGGCGGTATCATTGCCGGCGCTGCCGTGGATGTTCTCGAGCAAGAACCGCCGCGTCCGGATGATCCGTTGTTGAAGCTGCCGAATGTGCTGTTTACCCCGCACACCTCGAGTTGGTCAGCCGAGTCGACCTTACAGCTGCGGCGCGACGTAGCGCGCAATGTCGTGCAGGTCCTGCGGGGAGATCCGCCGCGCGCGGTCGTCAACCAGCAGGCTCTCCGCGCAGCCGCGGGCAGCAATCGCTGAGGCGTCTCGTCAACACCCCCCGAGGCCTTTGGGAGCAACCGGCGGACGTCGCGCAGCCGGCAGATTATCGCCGGCCGCTCAGCGGCTTGGCCAAGATTGCTGTCCGACCGTTCAGCGCACCACCGCGCCGTTGTGTGGGCAGAAGGCCGATGACCTCATGGAACTCAGCGACGTCGACAACGCCTTTGAAACGCCCCTCGACAACCCGCTTTATCCGCATTTTCCACTTGAGATGCGCGATGTCGAAATTCTGACCGCCTTTTACCGCACCGAGCTCGCGGCTGCGCAGCGCCTGATTCCGCCCCCTCTGGCGCTGGCCGGTGATGTCGTCATCGTCCACATCTATCACATGCATGATGCCGATAGCTTCGGCGATTATTACGAGTCAGCCGTCCAACTGCCCGTCTCCCTGCCCGGCCAGGACATCACCGGCGCCTATTCGCCCTACCTGTACCTGGGCAGTGATGGCGCCGTGGCGGTCGGTCGCGAGGTCTATGGCCAGCCCAAAAAGGGCGGCGATCCGCACCTGGAAGCCCGCGGCGACTTGTGGGTCGGCACGGTCAGCCGCAATGGTATCGACGTGATCACGGCCACCCTGCCCTACAAACAGCGCCGCGCCGATGCCGCCGAGCTGCTGCGCTATGGCGACTTTCGCACCAACATCAATCTCAAAGTCATCACGGGCGTCGACGGCCAGATCGCCATCCGCCAGCTCACGGCCCGCCGTTTTGAAAACGTGCGGGTCCATGAGTGCTGGTCCGGCCCTGCCACTGTCGAGCTGCGCCCCAATGCCCAGGCGCCGGTCTATCGCCTGCCCGTCCGCGAGATGCTGGACGGCTACTACTGGCGCACCGATTTTGTGTTGCCATATGGCCGGGTGCTGCACGACTACCTGGCCGCCAAAGGAGGCGCGTGATGTTTGAGGGACAGGTGGCGCTGACAACTGGCGGCGGTGGCGGCATCGGCCGGGCGGCGTGCCTGGCCTTCGCCCAGGCCGGCGCCCGCCTGATGGTGGTGGACATCGACGCCGAGGCGGCCAATGCGACCGCGGACGCGGTCCGGTTAGCCGGTGGCCAGGCCGAGGCGTTTTCGGCCGATGTGAGCCGCGCCAGCGAGGTCCAGGCCTACGTCGCGCGAACGCTGGCGGCCTTCGGTCGAATTGACTACTTCTTTAACAATGCCGGCATCGAAGGCGTGGTCGCGCCCACGACCGATTATCCAGAAGAGGTGTTCGACCGAGTTGTCGCGGTCAACCTGAAAGGTGTGTTTCTGGGCCTCAAATATGTGCTGCCGCACCTACTCCAACAAGGCTCAGGCGCCGTGATCAACATGGCTTCCGTCGCCGGCGTCGTGGGCTCGGCGGGAATGTCTGCCTACTCGGCCAGCAAGCACGCGATTATCGGCCTGACGCGCACGGCCGCCGCAGAAGTCGGCCGAGCGGGTGTGCGTGTCAACGCGGTTTGCGCCAGCGCCGTGCAGACCCGGATGATTAGCTCGCTGGAGCAAATGATTAATCCCGAAGACCCGGCGGCGGTACACGCCCAGTTCGTGGCGCGCAACCCGATGCGCCGCTACGGCCAGCCCGAAGAAGTCGCGCAGGTGGTCGTGTTCCTGGCTTCACCCGCGGCCAGTTTTGTTAATGGGGTCGCTATGTTGGTGGATGGCGGTCGCACGGCAATTTAGGCCGCCACGCCGCGGCGTGTCTAAGCTGGTACGCGCACGCCTGTCGATCCTGGGCCCGATGTCCCCAACTGCAGCTCGCCCAGGAGCCGCACCTGGGCTAACCAGGCTCAGCCGGCGCTGGCGCCTCCACCCGGCGCGGACAAGGTGTCAACCGAGAAGCCTCTGGCAGCCTCGGCTCCAGCATTAGCGCCGCGATGGCGGCCATGGCGGCGACCGCCGCCGCACACAAGAACGTCACTGTCGGCGAAAGGCTCAGCACTTGCGTGCCCAACATGGGCGCGAGAGCCAGCCCGGCCGACCACGACAATCCGATCGCCGCCATGTAGCGTCCAAGCAGGCCTGCCGGCGCCAGCTCGGCGACGAGCGGCGTCAGCACCGTCGTGTGGAAGCATTCGCCGATCCCGACCGCGATTGAGGCCGCCAGCAAGGCCGCGTACGATGTGTCGGTCCTGGCGCCGGCGGCAATCACGAGCAGGCAAGCTCCGGCAAAGATCGACGCGGCCGCCGCCATCATCACGACTCGCCGCCGGCCCTCCGCGAACCTGGCGATCGGCACCTGGGCCACGGCGACCGTCGCGGCGTTGGCGAGCAACAGCAGCCCAATCAGTTGCGCGCTGATGCCGATCTGGTCCTTGGCGTACGGAGGCACAAGCCAGGTGAAGACACCCCAGCCCACGGCAATGATCGCCACGTTGGTGAAGGCGAGGTGCATGAATGCACGGTCACGCGCGACGCGCCGGTATCCGCCCGTGACACCTGCCCCACCCCTGGTGCGGGTCCGCTCCGGTCGCGCGCTGTCACGCACGACGGCGACCAAAACGAACACATACAGCAGGTAGGTGAGCGCGTTGACCAGGTACAGCACGACATACCCGGTCAAACCATAGGCCGCGACGAGCCCGCCCAGTGCGCCGCCGATGGCGATGCCGGCATTCCCGGCCACCCGCGAGACGGCGGTGGCCCGATGGCGCACGTCCGAATGCGCGAGCGCCGTCACGAGCGTGGACTGGCTCGGGCTCAGCCCGCCGTTTCCGGCGCCCGCCAGCGCCGCGGCCGCGAAGGCTTGCATGGGCGTGTGAGCAATCGCCAGGCCCGCATAACCGGCGGCCAGCGCGACGCCGGCACCCACAGCCGTCGCGCGTGCCCCATAGCGGTCAATCAGCGGGCCCGCCAGCGGTGAAGTGGCCACCGCGACGCCGGTAATCAGCGCGATCACGAGACCCGCGACGCCCAGGCTGAACCCGCGGCCGTCGTGCAGGTAGATGACCTCAAATGGGAGGACAGCGCCGTACCCGAGGTAGTTCAAGAAGATCCCAATCTCGACGAGCCACAGCTCGCGCGAGAGGCCAAAACTGAGACGCTGCACCATTGTTTTACTTCACCCGGTGGTCCTGCAGATTGATCTGCCAGGGGCCGCTGCCGAGGATGAACGGCTGCATGAGGGCACGCTCGGCCTGCATGGTGTGCTGCAGGTCGTGGGCAGCCCAGTCGTGGATCATCTCACCGAGCGAGACCATGCCCAACGCGGAATGGCAAGCCCGCCGTGTGAGTTGGTCCGGGTTGATCGCTGCCAGGGCGGCCAGGCTGTCCGCGCGCAAGCGCGCAAAGTCGGCGGCCATCTCCCCGGGCGCGGGTGCCGCGCCAAGTCGGGTGCCTTCCGTATCCGGGTTGAAGTCAGGAAAATCCTGGCCGGCCAGGAAATAGTCCAGCCGGGCGGTGAAGACCTGGTCCGAATCCATGATGTGCTGCAAGCACTCCAGCGCGGACCACTCGCCGGCGGCGGGCCGGCGGGTGAGCAGCTCGGCCGGCAGCGTTTGGGCCATACTCGCCCAATGAATGGGCGTGGTGCTGAGCACAGCGCGTGTCCAATCCAGGATATTTTCCATAAGAGGGTGTCCGTGTGCGGTTTGGCCGTGGTACGCTGCGGGCGGTGTGCACGTCAGCGTTACTCATCAGGCCGGGTCAGGAAGATCGGCCAGCAGATCTCGGTGCGATGTTGGGTAGGGTCAAGCGTATCGAAGGGGCCAATGGGGTAATTCTCGCGATACGGTCCGTCCACGCCGATAGCCCTTTCAGCCACGAATGAGCCCAGGGCGGCGAACGTCTGATCAGCATTATCGAAAGAGCCCTGATGCACGGCGACGGCGTATTCGGCGGCCGGCAGCGCCTCGCGTCTCACGCGCCCAAACGCCGGCGGGCTGCCCTGAACCGGGATGAAGGCCACGACCTCACCGTACTCGTCTTCCAGGAGTTCACTGGCGAATAGCCCTGCATCGACGCCAGAGCGGACCGCACCCGTAGCCGCCAGCGCCGCGCGCAGCTCCTGGAATACCGTATTGCACCAGGGGGTGACGTCTTCCGCCGCAATCCGTTCGCGAATCACGAGCGCATTGAAGGCGTTAACCACGCGGAATTCAATCGCCATTGGCGCCGGTCCACTCTCAATCAGGTTGCGCAGCGAAGCAACGGCCGCCTGAGTGCAGGCCAGCTGCTGCTCCATGCGCCCGAGATGGGCCATGATGGCGGCGTTGCGCGTCTGGACATCCGGCGCCGTGACCAAAACCCGCAGCTCTTCCAGGGGCATGCCCAGTTCGCGAAAGCGGCGGATCACCTGGGCGGTCGGCACCTGGGCAGCGTCATACAGCCGGTAACCGCTAGCCGAGTCAATGGCGGCCGGCGGCAGCAAACCCAGCTCGTGATAATGGCGCAGCATCTTCACGCTCAGCAGGGTCATTCGCGCGAAGTCGCCGATGCTTAGCAGTGTTCGCATGGCCGCCATCCTAAAGCCTCCCACAGTGGGAGAGTCAATACCCCGGTCAACCGAACTGGCAGGCCCTCAATCGAATCGCACCACGACTTTCCCGACGTGGGTCTGGGAAGCCAGGTGCCGGAACGCGGCCCGCGCCTGAGCGAAGGGAAAGATGCGATCGACGATGGGCCGTACCCGCTGGGCTGCCATGGCCCGGTTCATCGCTTCGAACATGCCGGGCGGGCCAATCCTATCAAGTCCGGCGCTCGTCCGAACTGGACGCCGACTGTGACTTGCGGCTCGTGCGATTTAGATGTATCATACAACTATATGACCCAGCCGCGCAAGACCGAAAACCTCCTTACCGGGAGCCCCGTGGCCGGCCCCATACCAGACTCGCGCCAGGACAGCCTGCAAGTCGACGCGGCCACGGTATTCGAGGTGATGACCGAGCTGCTGCGCATCTACCAGTTCCGCGACCGAGATCGCGTCGGGTCGCATGGGGTGACCGTTACGCAGACCTACGCGCTCGAGGTGATCCTCCGGCGGCAGCCGGTGACCGCGAAACAACTGGCGCGCGAGCTGGCCCTCGAGAAGAGCACCGTCAGCCGGCTCGTCGATGCGATGGTGGCGCACAAACTCGTCGAGCGGGTGGACCACCCGGTTGACGCACGCTCCGTGTTGCTCCGAGCGACAGCGCTCGGCCGGCGCCTCTACGGTGACGTTCGGCGTGAGATCGTCCAGGAGAACGCGGCCGCGCTCGACGGCCTGACCGGCGCCGAACGAGCCATGTTCATCAAAACCCTCTCGCGCTTCACGGAGGCGGCGAAACGGCGTATACGAGGCGGGGACTTGGACGAGGAATAGGCTTCGTCGACGCAAACGACGCGGAGGCAGGTGGGAAGCGGGAGAAAAGCCGGAAATTCGATGGGCTGCGGAATGAGGGCGTCTAGCGCCACTGCGCAACGCGGGCCGCGATGCGCTCATCGCCCAACGCCTTGACCAGCGCTTTTAGGCTGCTGTGTGCGCCGCGCCATTGCAGATCGCCAAGCCGCTCTTGCAGCGGGACATCCTGGCGCAGTGTGGCCAGCCTCTTGTAGAGCAGTGCCTCCGGTCGATGGTGGGCCAGGGTATCGGCCAGGCTGGTCGCACGGCCAGGCGCGATCGCTTTCACGTCCCATGAACGGGCGTCGTCCGGGATCTTCTCGATATGCTCAAAACGTGACAACACCGCCGAGGCTGACTTGGCTCCCCAGCCGGGGAGACCCGGATAGCCGTCGGCCGCATCTCCCACCAAGGCCAGCCAATCCGCAATCGAATGTGGGTCGACCCCGAACTTCTCAAGGACGGCGGCCTCGTCCAGCACGATATCGCGCCGGCGGTCCCAACACACGATCCGGTTGCCGGAGACTAACTGGGCCAGGTCTTTGTCGGGCGAGCAGAGCACGATTTGCTCCACTGCCTTGTTGCGTTCGAAACGCCTGACCGCGCTGGCGAGCGCATCATCGGCCTCAAACTCGACCATGGGCCAGACCACAATCCCCAGCGCGGCCACGGCTTCCTCCGCCAGAGAAAACTGGCCCAGGAGGACCGGGTTAACGCCAGCACCGGTCTTGTAGCCCGCGAAGAGATCGTTGCGGAACGACTCGATGACGTGGTCGAAGGCGCACGCGACGTGCGAGACCCCCGGCGTGCTGACGAGCATCAACAGGCTTCTGAGCAAACCAAGCGTGGCGCCGACCTCCCGTCCATCCGGGGCCTTTTTGGGAGGCGCGCCGAAATGATTGCGAAACAACTCGTAGGTGCCATCGACCAGGTGGATCTTCATGAGCGGATAGGGGCCCCAAGACGACCGCGGAGGCAATTGCCGCCATCTGCAACCCGGCAGCCGTAGGCGACATCATCTAGAGTAGATTGATTTGGCCTAAGACGCAAGCAAACACCACGCGCTTGCCCTGCCCACGGACCTTACTCACAAGAAATCCGGACAGAAGGGGCGGCAACCAATTTGTGGGCAGCCGCAAGCTCGATGGCGCCGGCATCCCGCCCCATGTCTTTAGTGACGTGCACGCAAGGCCGGCGTGGTGGTATTGAACGCCGACCCAGCGCGGGCGGCCCAATTGTGGGGCGCGGCCGAGGCGCTGCGCCGTTCGATCGGCGCGCGTCCGGCGCCGGCTGCTCGCGCCACGCGCGACCGGCTGATGGCAACGGCGCGCACGCAGCTGGGCGAAGCGGCCTTCCAATCGGCTTGGACCGAGGGGCAGGCCATGCCGTCGGAGCAGGCCATCTCTCTAAGCTGAGCGTCGCAATCGGCGAAGCTCTCGTTCCTTGACCACGACTCGGCAATGGGTATAATGTTGATCGAAATTATCTCTTTTCAGGCAGGTTCCCGATGGTTTGCATGTGTCTTAGGCGGGGGCGCCGATCACTCTCGTCCTGACTTAGTCGCATCAGCGATCGTTCGACCAGATTAGGCCAACCGACGACGGTGAGATCGCCCCTGAGCGCCAGGCTAAGCACGGCCTTGCCCGCCACAGGCGCTGGCAATTCTCTCCCATTGTTTCGGTTGGCCGTTTGATTTCTCCGGCGCATCGGCGCCCACTCTTTTCAGGTGATGCATGCTCAGTGACCGCCCGGGCAGCGCCAGCCTACGCTTCTTCTACGCCGCATTGTTCTGGCTGATCGTGCCGGGCCTGATCGGCCTCTTCCTCGCGACCTTTCTGTACACCCCCGCCTTCTACGATCACCTGCCGCTAGTCATCAAGCCTTATCTGAGCTTTGGGCGCATGCGGCCGGTGCACGTCAACCTGGCCATCTTTGGCTGGTTGTCGCAGGCCTACGCCGGGGCCATCTTGTATATCTTGCCGCGGCTGACCCGCACCCACCTGTACAGCGAGCGGCTGGCCCACGTCAACTGGTGGCTGTGGCAGTTGATGAACGTGGGCACCCTGGTCACGCTGCTGTTGGGCATGACGCAGGGGCGCGAATACGCCGAGCTGATCTGGCCGCTGGACCTGCTGTTTGTGACCAACATCCTCCTGCTGGCCCTCAACGTCTGGGTGACGGTGCTGCGGCGCAAGGAGCCCAAGATCTACGTCAGTTTATGGAATTTTATGGCGGCCACCCTGGTCGTCATTCCGGTTTACGTTGTCGGCAACAAGATGTGGGACCCCAGCGGCGCGTACACCGGCATGACCGACAGTATCGTCAACTACTTCTACGTCCACAACCTGTTCAACTCGTGGTTCACCACCGCCGGGGTCGGCCTGGCGCTCTACCTGCTGCCCAAGCTCACCGGCAAACCGCTCTACAGCCACCGGCTGGCGCTGTGGGGTTTGTGGAGCGTGTGGACCGGCGAACATCACGAGCTGTACAGCCCGGCCCCCGACTGGCTACAGTACCTGACCATCGTCTTCAGCATCCTGGCCGTCGTGCCCACCACCGCCTTCCTGGTCAATTTTTTCATGACCATGCGCGGCAGCTGGAACAAATTGCGCGATGACGTGCCGCTGCGTTTCCTGGCCGTGGGCGCCATTTTCTGGGGGCTCACCTGCGTGCAGGGCGTGGCGCAGTCGTTCCGGTCCTTTTCGCTGGTGGTGCACCTGACCAACTGGGTCGTCGGGCACAGCCACCTGGCCTTCGTGGCCGACTATACCTTTTGGGCCTTCGCGCTGATTTATCTGATGCAGCCGCAGCTCCTGCGCCTGCCGGGCATGTATAGCAAGAAGCTGATGGAGTGGCATTTTTGGCTGGTGTTCGTCGGCATCGTTCTGTTCATGGGGTCGCTGTGGATTGCCGGGGTCATCCAGGGCCTGAGCTGGATGAACACGCAAATTCCCTTCATCGACACCGTCATCGCCATGAATCCGTTTTTTCTTGGCCGGCTGATCGGCGGAGTCATGATCGCCATAGGCGTCTTGTTCTTTGTCATCAATGTGTGGCTGACCGCCCGCCAGGCCGTCAGGCAGCCGGCGCCGGCCCTGTCGCCGGTGGCGATTGCGCCGGGCGAAGGCAGCCGGGCCTAAGAGGCTTGCCCCGTGAAGCTCGGACTGGGTTTCCTGATTTTTGGGTCGCTGCTGAGCCTGGTGCTCGGAATCATCGTCACCATCGTCATCCCGGCGCAGGACCCGGTCGGCCCGTCGCCGCTGGCCAGGCCCTACACCGCGTTGGAACTGCAGGGCCGCGCCATCTATCAGCGCGAGGGTTGCGGCTATTGCCACACCCAGCAGGTGCGCGCGCCCGAAGCCAACGTGGGCACCATTCACCAGCCGGGCGACATCGGCCCCGTATCGGTGCCAGGCGATTACTATTACCAGAGCCCGGTGTTCTGGGGCACCGAGCGCCAGGGGCCGGACCTGGCCCACGTGGCCAGCCGTCACGGCACCGGCGACAATCCTGACTGGCTCATCGCCCACTTCAAGGACCCGCGCGCCGTATCGCCCGGGTCGATCATGCCGTCGTTCGACTACCTGTCCGACGCCGAGCTGCAGGCGCTGACGGCCTATATCCTGACGTTGAAGTGACCGCATGATCTACCCGGGAACCTGGCTGGTACTGGGCACGCTGGCCTTGATCATCCTGCTCTACTGCCTGGGGGTTTATTGGGCGCGCACGCAGGGCCAGTTCGACGATTTCGAAGCGGCCAAGGACCACATGCTCGAAAATGATCGGGACTACCGAGATGACGAGCCCTGAGGAAACTGCGCCGGCCGCGGCGCCCGACCCAACGGCCACGGCGCCGCCGGAGCCGCTGCCGCCTGGCTATGAAGACTATGCCGGCGAAATCACGGTGGCCAATGGGCCCATGCCGCGCTGGTTCCGGCGGCTGCCCTATGTGGTGATCATCCTGGCGCTGGGTTATGATGTGTACGTGCGCGCCTTTGACCCGGTTAACCTGGTCTTTGCCGGCCTGTTCATCGCCTGGATGATCTACACGCCCATCGCCCAGAAGCGGGGCTGGTTTTTCATCCCGATGTAAGCGGCGCCTGGGCGCGCCGCACTGCGACCTAAAGGAGGCCACCACCGACAGCAGCCCAATCGACACACCGCTCACCTGCAACCTAAACCTGACGATCTACGCTTACCAGGAGAACAGCATGACCACCACTCAAGAAGCCAACGATTTCATGACGACGAACATGAAGTTCATCCCGCGCATGTACCAGGTGATCAACCAGGTGGCGCCGGATGCGGGCATGGCCTTCGCCCACTTCTATCAGACCGTGTTTGCCGATGGCGCCATCCCCAAGAAATTGAAGGAGTTGATGTTCGTGGCCATCGGCGTCTCGCACCTGTCGCCGCGCTGCCTCATCCACGTGGTCCCGGCCATCGAGGCCGGCGCGACCGACGCCGAGATTTTCGAGGCGGTGAACGTGGGTGTGGTGGCCGGGGGATTTGTGCCCGACGGACCCGGCATCCCCTACGCGTTTGAATACGCGCTCAAGGTGCTGGATATTGCCGCCAAATATCGCAAGGGCGAGAAGTGGGAATATCTGGCTTCGCCCAGTTTCGACCGCGGTGTGGGCTAGCCTAAGGCGTGTCGCTGCGGGCGGGGGCTTGCGCCATGGGCACAAGCCCCCGCCCTTGCGCTACAATACCTGATGGAACGCGAACAGCTTCTGGCGGAAGTCTCCGCGCTGATCAAGAACGACCAGGCGGCGGCCGATACGATCTTGAATTTCCTGCAAGAGCGCGATGGCGGCATCGGGCTGATGCTGCGTGTGCTCAGCCGGCGGCCGGAAGTGTTCGTGCCGCACGTGCTCGAAGGCGAGCATATTTACGAGCACCCGCGGGCAATTGATCCTAAGACGGCGCAGTTGGCGGCGGTGGCGGCCTCGGCGGCGCTGATGTGTGAGTATTGCCTGGACGCCCATATGCGGGCGGCCGAAAGCAAAGGCGCCACGCGCGATGAAATCTTCGACGTGCTGCTGGTAGCCGCGGCGATAGCCGAATCATCCACCCGGGCCGTGGCCTTCCGGCGTTTCCGCATTCTGGAAGGGCACACCCATCCCACCAACGAGGCCTGACACGTGTCTGAACCGGTCGCCATGAAAAAGAAGTTCTACGATTTGACCAACGAAATGCTGGCCCAATCGCCGTTCGACGCCAAAACCAATCACCTGCTGTCCCTGGTGGCGGCGCTGGTCCGCGGCGACCAGGGGGCGGTGAGCTATTTTTATTTTTCGGCCCGGGCCGCCGGCGCCAGCCCCGCCGAGCTGGAAGCCGCCACCGACATCGCCGTGGCCACGACCGGGCTAAACCTGTACGCGCTGGCCCCCAAGGTGGAATAAGTTGGCTGAGCCGCGCTTCCCGAACGACGATTTGTTGGTCAGCACCAGCTGGGTGTTGGAGCATTTGAGCGATCCGCGCGTGCGCCTGGTGGAAGTGACGCCGCCGGGCAGCGGTTACGTGCTGTCGCACCTGCCAGGCGCAGTTTTCCTGGATCTGGACGAGGTCTTTAGCGGTCACGGGCGGCCGTTCGCGCATGGCACCGGGCCGGCGGCGGAGGTGGCCGCCGTGCTGGGACGATTGGGCCTCGCGCCCGACCAGCACGTAGTGGTATACGACGAAATCGGCGGGCAGCGCGCGGCCAAGGCCTTGTGGCTGCTGGAGGTCCTGGGCTTTGGGCAGGTGTCGGTTTTGGAGGGCGGGCTCGAACGCTGGCTGGCCGAGGGGCAGCGGGTGACGCGTCTGGCGCCAAAGGTCAACCCCAAGGAATTCGAGCCGGTGCTTCAGACTGCGCGCGCCGCCACGGCGGATTGGATTGCCGCCCATCTGGACAGCCCAGAGCTGGTCCTGCTCGACTGCCGGTCCGAGGATGAGTTCGCGGAAGGCCATATCCCCGGGGCGAAGCTGCGGCCGTGGGATACCACCCTCACGCGCCGCGCCTATCAGGCCTTTCGCGAGCCGGCCGAGCTGCAAAGCGAGCTGGCCGCCCTGGGCATCACCCCGGATAAAGAAGTCGTCACCTATTGCGGCACCGGCCTGCGCGCCGCGCACAGCTATTTGTTGCTGCGTTTATTGGGCTATTCGCGCGCGCGTAACTACGAAGGCTCGTGGACGGAATGGTCGGCGCGCGCGGACCTGCCCAAGGAGTAATGGCCGATGGTCGAGATTGACAGCCGCCTGAGCATGGCCAACCTGGCCAAGCCCGAAGTCCGGGCAGACCCGTACAGCCTGTACCAGCGCCTGCGCTCGGAAGACCCGGTGCACTGGGACGAGCCGATGGGCTTTTGGGTGATTACGCGTTACGCCGAGCTGGTGCGCGGCCTGCACGAGCCGCGTTTTTCCAAGGCGCAGGGCATGACCGCGGCGCTGGGCCGCTATCCCGACGACGAACACGCGCTGGCCAGGCCCATCTACCATTTCTTCTCCAAGCAGCTTTTGTACGCCGACCCGCCCTATCACTCCCACCTGCGTGGGCTGATGAACAAGGCCTTTACGCCGCGCGTGGTGGAGCGTATGCGCGGCGGCATCCAACGCCTGGTAGATGAGCTGTTGGACGCCGCGCCGGCCAGCGGGTCGTGGGATGTGATCAGCCAATTCGCCTATCCGCTGCCAGCGCGGGTGATCTTGAACATGTTGGGGCTGCCGCCCAGCGAACGCGAGCGATTCAAAGAGTGGTCGGACGATTTTGGCGCGACGATTGGCGTCGTGCGGCGCACGCCCAAGGCCCAGATGGAGAAGTCAGGCCACAGCCTGGCCGCCTTCGCCGCCTACATCGATCACTTCCAGGCCAGCCATTGCCAGGCCGGGCACGATGACCTGCTGACAGCGCTGTTCAACGCCGAAGAGCAGAGCAGCCGCCTCAGCCGCGAGGAGTTGGTGGCCAACGCCATGCTGCTGCTGTTTGCTGGCCACGAGACGACCACCAATCTCATCGGCAATGGCTTGCTGGCGCTGCTGCGCCACCCGCACCAGATGCAATTGCTGCGCGACGAGCCGCAGCGCCTGCCGGAGGCGATTGAGGAGATGATGCGCTATGACAGCCCGGTGCAGGTGGTCTGGCGCTTGGCTACGGAGGATATTGAGCTGGGGGGCAAGATGATCCAGAAGGGCCAGATGGTCAACTTTATGCTGGGCGCCGCCAACCGCGACCCGGAGCAGTTCCCCGAGCCGGACCGCTTCGACATCACGCGCAATGCCGGCAAACAGGTCGACTTCGGCCTGGGCACTCACTTCTGCCTGGGCGCGCCCCTGGCACGGCTGGAAGCGCCCATCGCGTTCGAGTCGCTGCTGCGCCGTCTGCCGCGTATGCGGCTGGGCGCGGAGGTTTTGGAGTACAAAGAGCAGCCCGTGTTCCACGCCCTGAAGGCGTTGCCCGTAACGGTTTGAAGGCGTATCCACTACACTGTCCAGGAGGACCGACAAATGACTGGCAATAACCTGCCCCTTTACCCGGTAACCGTCGTCGGCAGTTGGCCAAGACCGGCCTACTTGCTGGAGGCGCTGCACAAGCGCCAGGCCGGCCAAATGACCTTTGACGAATTCAATACCGTGGCCGACCGGGCCGTGCTGGAGGCCCTGCGTTACCAGGAAGACGCTGGCGTCGACATCGTCAGCGACGGCGAACAGCGCCGCGACAACTTCTATTCATTCATTGTTGAAAAGCTGGACGGCGTCAAGCTGATGTCGCTGGCCGATATCATGGACGTAGTGGAAGACAAGGCCTCGTTCGACGCCATCCTGCGCCAGGCCGACGCGCCGGCCTTTGCTATCCATAACACCACCGCGGTCGGCAAGATCGCGCCCAGGCGCTCGATCGCGTTGGACGAGTATCAGTTCCTGCGCCAGCACACCCACAAGCCCATTAAGGTGCCGCTGCCGGGCCCATACCTGTTGGCGCGCTCCATGTGGGTCAAGGGCATCTCGGACAAGTTTTACCCGACGCAAGAAAGCCTGGCGGTGGACCTGGTTGAAATCTTGCGCAACGAGCTGATCGCGCTGCGCGACGCGGGCTGTGAGTTCGTGCAGTTCGACGAGCCGGTGCTGACCGACGTGGTCTTCAACGCCGGGGTGAAAGAGCGCACCTTCATGTGCGCCTCCATGTCGGCTTCCTCGGGCGACCCGACCAAAGAGCTGCTGTTCGCCACCCGCCTGATCAACAGCATTACCGAGGGCGTGGACGGCGTGCGCACGGGCATCCACGTCTGCCGCGGCAATTGGAGCCGCAAGGACACGGTGCTGCTCAAGGGTTCGTACGCGCCCCTGGTGCCCACCATGATGGGCATGGACATCGACCAGTTGGTGCTGGAATACGCCACCCCGCGCGCCGGCGAGCTGGCCGCCTTCGAGCACTACCCGCACAAGAAAGAAATTGGCCTGGGTGTGGCCAACCCGCGCTCGGACGACATCGAGACGCCCGAGTTTGTGGTCGAAAAAGTGCACGAGGCGCTGGAATATTTCGCCCCCGAGCAAATCTACCTGAACCCCGACTGCGGCTTTGGCACCTTCGCCGAGCGGCCCATGAACCCGGCCGAGGTGGCGGCCAAGAAGCTGCATTCTATTGCCGTGGCCGCGGGCCAGTTGCGCCACAGCCCGAATTAACAATATAAGAAAGAAAAGAGCTTGTACACGGATTACGCGGATAACGCGGATTTGGGATTGTTGGTATGAGCCGACCTGCGCGCGAAAAATGCCCACGTTGCGTCACGCGCAACCTTAAAAGGGTTTATCCGTCCTTTCCGCGCAATCCGCGTACAAGGTTTTGTTCTTCTTAGAAAGGCACCTCAGTGTCTGAGCCCGAACACAAGATTGTCAACGGCATCGACGTCGATGCCTTCAACTCGGCGCTGGAGCTGGTCGGCACGCAGCCGGCCGCCAAGCACGCGCCTAAGTCGTCGCGCGTGCGCTGGATGAGCGGCCTGAAATTCCGCGCCATGGTGCGCAACCACACCTTCGTCGTGGACGAGCCCGCCCACCTGACCGGCGACGATACCAGCCCCAACTCGGTAGAATATGTGCTGGGGGCCTACGGCGCCTGCCTGGCCACCGGCTTTGTCATGAACGCCACCAA
>Ga0070730_10000774_pt1 | contig 34377 bp, 26 predicted proteins | sample Coa_R1_3_FD_66447 | JGI IMG/M metagenome (GOLD analysis project Ga0070730, IMG submission 66447) | Surface soil microbial communities from Centralia Pennsylvania, which are recovering from an underground coalmine fire - Coalmine... | ecosystem: Environmental > Terrestrial > Soil > Unclassified ... | reverse complement strand
AGCGTGGTCGGCGAGACGACGATGACGCTGGAGACCGCGGACGCGTTCAGCGTGCCGGCGGCGAAGGCGCTGCCGGCCAGGGTGGAAAGCGCGAGCGCACGGGCCGCGGCGAGCAGGATGTTGCGGTAAGCCATGAAACCCCCGGGTGATACGGTCGCCGGGGCATAGTTCACCCCGGCAGTAACGTCTTATTAATCTTAGCCATTAGTTGCGCGTTTACCAACTGTCAAGATTAAGCATAGACGTGCCGGAAGCGACTGAACGCTTAGGTTGAGTCAGATTTGATTGCTCGGTTTCGCCGTTAACCAAGTCAAACGGGCGCGGACAACCTTAACGGTCGTCGAGTTCCCCTGTCAGGGGAATTTTCCAGTATTTACGTGACGAGTCAGGCGACGTCTGGAACCTGATTTATCGTTGTCGGCCTCGTCGTTAACCATTGTACGGCCGCGGCAAGGCTTCGGATGCATCCGCCAGGTTCAATTCAGGGCGCGCGCGCCGCCGGGATCGGCGGTCGGGCGCGACAATCGGTCCTAGGGTTTGGCGGCCCTAAGCGGCCGGTTCGACGAGGATTTTCACGTGAGCCTCGGGGTCGCCGAGCGCGGTGAACGCGCCCGCCACGCCGTCGAGGCCGACCCGGCCGGTCACCAGGCCGGTGACGTCTATGACGCCCTGCGCGATATTATGCAGGGTCTGGGCGAACTCTTCCGGCGAATAGCCGAAGGCGAAGGTGAGCTCGATCTCCTTGGTGATGGCGATCGAGGGCTCGATGCGGTCGGTCTCCATGCACACCCCGGCCACGACGATCTGGCTGCCGGCCGGCGCCGCCTCGATCAGGGCCTGGACGATGCCGGGCGCGCCGACGCATTCGAAGACCACGGGGCGGCCGAAGCTTCCGCCCATCATCCGCATCATCTGCTGGGCGCCGCGGGCCTTGGGCACGCCCAGGCCCTCCCAGCGGTCGTGCGGCGACTCCTTGGCCGGGTCGATGACGATGTCGGCGCCAAGCTTCTCGGCGGCGGCGCGGCGGCGCGGCGAGAAGTCGGCGGCGATGACCGGGCCGTGGCCGCCGGCCTTCAGCGCGGCGATCACCGCCAGCCCTACCGGGCCGCAGCCGACGACCAGCGCCACGGAGTTGGCGTCCATCCGCGCCTTGGCGACCGCGTGCAGCCCGACGGCGAACGGCTCGGTCAGCGCCGCCTGGTCGGTGGCGAGGCCATTGGGCACCGCCAGGATCAGGGCTTCGCTCAGCACCATGCGCTCGGCGAACCCGCCGGGCAGGCGGTTGGAGAAGCCCAGCGCCTCCATTCCGCCGGCCGTAAGCGTGATCGGCACGCTGACTACCCGGGTCCCGGCCTTCAGCGCTTTCGCTGAGCCTGGGCCATGGTCGAGGATCTCGGCGCAGAACTCGTGACCGAAGACAGTGTCGGCGCCGGGGTCGAAGCCGTTGTCGCCGCCGCCCGCGCGGCGGCCGAGCTCGATCATATGCTCCATGTGGTGCAGGGCATGCAGGTCGGAGCCGCAGATGCCGCAGGCCAGCGTCTTCACCAGCACCTGGCCGGCCGCCGGCTCCAACTCGGCGATCTCGTCGCAGACCAGCTGCTTGTTGCGCCGAACCACCGCCCGCATCGCACTCTCCCTGGATCTTGGCCGCCTTGCCGGGGCTTTCCTTATTCCGTAACCCTCGCCCGGCGGAATCGATAGAGCCCGATCCTCAAAGCTATCCGGAGTTATCGCATGAGCCTCGCCTTCCTCTTTCCCGGCCAGGGCAGCCAGGCCGTGGGCATGGGCGCCGACTTGGCCGACGCATTTGGGTCCGCGCGGGAGGTGTTCCAGGAGGTCGACGAAGCGCTGGGGCAAAAGCTCGGAAAGCTGATGCGCGAGGGCCCGGAAGATCAGCTCACCCTCACCGAAAACGCCCAGCCGGCGCTGATGGCCGTTAGCCTGGCGGTGATGCGCACTCTGGAGAAGGAATTCGGCGTGGGCGTGGAGAAGGCGGCCTTCGTCGCAGGCCACAGCCTTGGCGAATATTCGGCGCTGGCCGCGACCGGCGCGATCAGCCTGGCCGACACCGCGCGCCTGTTGAAACTGCGCGGTCAGGCGATGCAGCGGGCCGTGCCGGTGGGCGAGGGCGCGATGGCCTCGCTGATCGGGCCGAAGAGCGACGTCGCCCTGGCCGAGGAAGCCGCCGCGGCGGGGTCGGTCGTGGGCGTCTGCGTGGTCGCCAACGACAACAACGCCGGTAATGTGGTGATCTCAGGCGCCAAGGCCGCGGTCGACCTAGCTATAGAGAAGGCCAAGGAACTGGGCGCGCGCGCCATCCTGCTCAACGTGTCCGCACCCTTCCATTGCCCGCTGATGCAGCCGGCGGCCGACGAGATGGCCGCCGCGCTCGCCACAGCGACTATCCTCGCGCCCCGTGCGCCGCTGGTGGCCAATGTCACCGCGCAGCCGACGCTGGATCCCGAGGCGATCCGCCGGATGCTGGTGGAGCAGGTGACCGGCCGGGTGCGCTGGCGTGAAAGCATGCTCTGGCTGGCAGGCGCGGGCGGCGTGACCCGCTTCGCCGAGGCGGGCGCCGGCAAGGTGCTGTCGGGCATGGCCAAGCGCATTGCGCCGGACGCCGAGGCGACGCCGCTCAATTCGCCCGCCGACCTCGAAGCCTTCGCCGCCAGTCTGTAATCAAGAGCCTTTGGGAGCCTAAATGTTCGATCTGACCGGCAAGACCGCGCTTGTCACCGGCGCCACGGGCGGCATCGGAGCGGCGATCGCCAGGGCGCTGCACGACCAGGGCGCCTATGTGGTGCTCTCCGGCACGCGGGAGGCGGTGCTGCAGGAACGCGCGACCGAACTTGGCGCACGCACTGCGGCGGTGGCGGCGAATCTCTCCGACGCCGCGGCGGTGGACGGGCTGATCGAGGCGGCCGAGGCCGCCGCCGGCGCGCCGGTCGACATCCTGGTGGCCAACGCCGGCATCACCAAGGATGGCCTGCTCCTGCGCATGAAGGACGAGGACTGGCAGGAGGTGCTGAAGGTCAACCTCGAGAGCTATTTTCGGCTCAGCCGCGCGGCGACAAAGGGCATGATGCGCCGCCGCCATGGCAGGATCATCGGCATCACCTCGGTGGTGGGCGTCACCGGCAACGGCGGCCAGGCCAACTACGCCGCCTCCAAGGCCGGGATGATCGGCTTCTCCAAGGCGCTCGCCCAGGAGGTCGCCACCCGCGGCATCACCGTCAATTGCGTGGCGCCCGGCTTCATCGAGAGCCCGATGACCGACGGCCTGACCGAGGCCCAGAAGGCGCAGATCATGGGGACCATCCCGACGCCGCGCCTCGGCACCGGCGCCGATGTCGCCGCGGCTTGCGTCTATCTAGCCAGCGACGAGGCGGCCTATGTCACCGGCCAGACCCTCCACGTGAACGGCGGAATGGCGATGATCTAGAGGGAGTGATTTGAAGCTCTCGCCTTCCCACATGGGAACATGCTAACGCCGCAGCGAATTGCGGTGAGCGAGACTGTGGAGTTGACTCCAAAGCCCGGCTCGCCGATGCAAAGCCTGAACTTTAAAGGGACCTACCTAATGTCCGACGTCCTAGAACGCGTCCGCAAGATCGTCATTGAGCACCTGGACGCCGATCCGGAGAAGGTGACCGAGAAGGCCAGCTTCATCGACGACCTGGGCGCCGACAGCCTCGACAATGTCGAGCTGGTCATGGCCTTCGAGGAAGAATTCGACATCGAAATCCCGGATGACGCGGCTGAGCACATCCAGACGGTGGGCGATGCCGTGAAGTTCATCGCAGAGCGTCTCGGCGCAGCCTAAACGCCTGATTCGGCTTAAGGTTTTCAGACCGCCGGGTCGGGGTTTCGCCCCGGCTCCGGCGGTCTTCCTTTGAGGACCGCGCCCGTGAGCAGCACCCGTCGAGTCGTCATCACCGGAATCGGCCTGATCACCCCGCTGGGTCAGGGCACGGAGATCAGCTGGGCCAATATCCTGGCCGGCAAGTCTGGCCTGGGGAAGATCACCACCTTCGACATCACCGAGGAGTTCGCCTGCCGCGTGGCCGGCGAGGTGCCGCGCGTCGATGGGCGCGGCGGCGGCGGGCCGGACGTCCCGGGCTCCTTCGATCCCGACCAGACGCTATCTGCGCGCGATCAGCGCCGGATCGACGACTTCATTCTCTACGGCATCGCCGCGGCCGACGAGGCCGTGAAGGATTCCGGCTGGCAGCCCGGCGAGGACGACGTCGAGGGCCGCGAGCGCACCGGGGTGATGATCGGCTCCGGCATCGGCGGCCTAGCCACCATCGAGAAGACCTCCATCGAGATGCACGAGAAGGGCCCGCGCCGCGTCAGCCCGTTCTTCATCCCCTCGGCCCTGATCAATCTGGCGAGTGGCCAGGTCTCGATCCGCTACGGCTTCAAGGGGCCGAACCATGCGGTGGTGACGGCCTGCGCCACCGGCGCTCACGCCATCGGCGACGCGGCCCGGCTGATCAAATACGGCGACGCCGACGTGATGATCGCCGGCGGGGCCGAAGCGGCGATCTGCCCGGTGGGCATGGCCGGTTTCATCGCCGCGCGCGCCATGTCGACCGGCTTCAACGACACGCCGGAGAAGGCCAGCCGCCCCTACGACAAGGACCGCGACGGCTTCGTCATGGGCGAGGGCGCGGGCGTCCTGGTGCTGGAAGAGTACGAGCACGCCAAGGCCCGTGGCGCCAAGATCTACGCCGAAGTGGCCGGCTACGGCCTGGCCGGCGACGCCTATCACATCACCGCGCCGGCGGACGACGGCGACGGCGGCTTCCGCGCCATGAAGGCGGCGCTGAAGGACGCGGGCGTGTCCATGGCCGAGGTGGACTACATCAACGCCCACGGCACCTCGACGCCGCTCGGCGACGAGATCGAGCTTGGGGCGGTGACCCGCCTGCTGGGCGATGCGGCGGGCAACGCGACCATGAGCTCAACCAAGTCGGCCACCGGGCACCTCTTGGGCGCGGCCGGAGCCATCGAGGCCGCGTTCTCGGTGCTGGCGATCCGCGATCAGATCGCACCGCCGACCATCAATCTCGACAATCCGTCTGTGGAAACCGAGATCGATCTGGTGCCGCACAAGGCCAAGCCGATGAAGATCGACGTGGCGCTCTCCAACTCCTTCGGGTTCGGCGGGACCAACGCGTCGGTGGTGTTCAAGAAGGTCTCGTGAGCCGCAGGCCACGCCGAATCCTCAAGAAATGGGGGCGCAGGCCGGTCCGAAAAGGGCAAGGTCCGCTGAGCATGATCCGCCGAGTCTTCAGCACCCTTGTCATCGTCGCGCTCCTGGCGGGCGGCTGGGTCTACTGGACCTATCGCGGCCCGGGCCCCGCGGCGCGGGCCGGCGGCGCCACCGATGTGATCCTGCCGCACGGCGCGGGAGTCGGCCAGATCGCCAGCGCGCTCAAGGCCGCCGGGGTCATCGGTTCGCGCGACGTCTTCTACCTGGCGGCCAAGATGGGCGGATCGGGCCGTCATCTGAAGGCCGGCGAATATGAGTTCCCGAGCCACGCTCCGATGGCCCAGGTGCTGAACGCGATCGCCGAGGGCAAGGTGGTCAAGCGCTTCGTCGTGGCGCCGGAGGGCTGGACCAGCGACATGGTCGCCGACGCCGTGCGCGCCCAGCCGGTGCTGACCGGCGTGATCGAGACCCCGCCTGAGGGCTCGATCCTGCCGGACGGCTACCAGATCGAGCGGGGCGAGGACCGCGGCGAGGTGATCGCCAAGATGATGGCGGCCCGCGACGCCCTGTTGGCCCAGCTCTGGGCCGGGCGCGCGCCGGACCTGCCGCTGAAGACCCCTGAGGAGGCGGTGACGCTCGCCTCGATCGTCGAGAAGGAGACCGGCATCCCGGCCGAGCGCCCGCGGATCGCCGCCCTGTTCGAGAACCGCCTGCGCCAGGGGATCAAGCTGGAGAGCGATCCGACCATCATCTACGGCATCACGAAGGGCCGGCCCCTGGGCCACGGCATCACGATGAAAGAGCTGGTGACGGCGACGCCCTACAACACCTACCGGATCGCGGGCCTGCCGCCGACGCCGATCTCCAACCCGGGCCGCGCGGCGCTGGCCGCGGTGCTCAATCCGCCCAAGTCAGACGAGCTCTATTTCGTGGCCGACGGGAGCGGCGGGCACGTCTTCGCCTCGACCTTCGCCGAACATCAGGCGAACGTGGCCAAGTGGCGGGCGATCGAGCGGGCCCGCGCCGCGGCGGGAGGCGGCAAATGACCATTTCCGGCATGACGGGCTTTGGGCGGGCCGAGGGTTCGCTGGGCGCGTGGTCTTGGGCGGTGGAGGCGCGCAGCGTCAACGGCCGCAACCTGGAGGTCCGGTTCCGCGGGCCGCCGGGGTTCGAGGGGCTGGAGCGGGCGGCGCGGGAGGGCGCGCAGGCGAGGTTCCAACGCGGCCAGCTGACCGTCGGCGTGCAGGCCAAGCGCGCCGAGGGCGTGGGCGCGGTGCGGCTGAACCTCGAGCAGCTGGAGCGCTATCTCGCGGCCGGCGCGCCCTACGTGCTCGAAGGGCAGGTCGCGCCGCCCAGTCTGGATGGCCTCCTGGCTCTGCGCGGCGTGATCGAGGCGGCCGACGCGGTGGAAGATCCCGAGGCCCAGGCGGCCCTGGAGGCGGCCATGGCGGCCTCGATCGGCGTGGCGCTGGATGGCCTTGCGGCCGGGCGCGCGGAGGAGGGCCGGGCGCTGGAGGGCGTGCTGGCCGGCCTGGTGACCCAGATCGGCGACTTGACGGCCAAGGCGTCCGCGCTGGCGGGCGGTCAGCCGGCGATCATCAAGGCCCGCTTCGAGAAGCGGATGACCGAACTGGCTGGTGAGGCGGTGAGCGAGGAGCGCATCCTGCAGGAGGCGGCCGCCATGGCGGTGAAGGCGGACGTGCAGGAAGAGTTGGATCGCCTGCGCGGGCACGTCGACGCGGCCCGCGTCTTGTTGGGCACGGACGGCGGCGTCGGGCGCAAGCTGGACTTCCTGACCCAGGAATTCATGCGTGAGGCCAACACCCTCTGCTCGAAGTCCGCCTCGGGCGCCTTGACCTCCGTTGGCCTCGACCTCAAAGCCAGCATCGAGCAGTTCCGCGAGCAGGTGCAGAATGTGGAGTGAGCAACCGTGAACGCGGCGACCGCGGACGACCACGCCAAGCCCTGGGAGACTGTTCGTCGGGGCCTGCTGCTCCTGATGTCGAGCCCCGGCGGCGCCGGCAAGACCTCGCTGTCGCGTCGACTGGTGGCCGACTACGCCGACATGATCCTGTCGATCTCGGCCACCACGCGGGCGCCTAGACCTGGCGAGGAGGAAGGGCGCGAGTACTTCTTCAAGACCCGCGAGGCCTTCGAGGCGATGATCGCGGCGGGCGAGCTCCTGGAATGGGCCGAGGTCAACGGCAACCTCTACGGCACGCCGAAGGGGCCCGTGATGGCCGCCCTGGAGGCCGGCAAGGACGTGCTCTTCGACATCGACTACCAGGGCGCGGCGCAGGTGGCCGAGCGGGCGCCCGACGACAGCGTCCGGGTCTTCGTCCTCCCGCCCTCCTGGTCGGATCTGGCGCGCCGGCTGCACGCGCGCGCTCAGGACAGCGAGCCGGTCATCGAACAGCGCCTGGCGCTCGGCAAGCGCGAGATCGAACACTGGCGCGCGGCCGACTACGTCATCGTCAACAAGGACTTCGACCGCGCCTACGCCGACCTGATCCACATCTACCGGTCCGAGCGGATGAAGCCGGGCCGAAATCCCTGGCTGCCGGAGTTCGTGCGGGGGCTGTCGGAGGAATAGCGCCGACCCACGCCGGGCGGGAAGCGGACGGCGAGGGTGCGCATGAGCGCCTCAGGCCGCGCAGGCCCGTTGGCAGGCTTCGGCCAGCGCGCGCCGGCTAAGCGGCTTGTCGACCACCGGCGCGGCCGTGGCGCCGGTCAGCATGTCGGCGTTGCCGGTGACGTAGATGTGCGGCACGGGGCCAAGCTTTTCGGTGATGGCCGTGACGGCTTCCACGCCGGTGCCGCCGACAATGCGCAGGTCGGCGGTGACCAGATCCGGGCGGTGCGCCATGGCGCTCTTCAACGCATCCTTGGGGTTGTCGACGATGTCGCAGCTCTCGAAGCCGAAGTCGTGCAACAGGCTTTCGACTTCGAGGGCGATCAGCATCTCATCTTCGATGATGAGCGCGTGTTTGCCAGAAGGAATGGCGGTCATTGGGACGCTATAGGCACTCTGCCGGGGTGCGACAATCTGTCCATCATGACGCCACGGACGGGTTACGCAACGAATAACGCAGCTCCAGGCGTCTTTCGGCCACGTCCCGCCGGCGGCCATGACTTCGCCCACCCGACGGGCCACTATGGGCCATGGACCCCGAACGCCCGCCCGACATCGACGCGGAATACCGCCTGATCCATGGGCCCTGGCCGCGCTGGGCGTTGCAGATCAGCCTGTTGAAGCTGGCGCTCCGGACCGGGGCGATCGTGCTGACGCTCTGCCTGGTCGCCATCGCCGTGGCCGTGGTGATCGTCCGCGTCCGCTAGGCTTGCGGCCCCTGCGGCCAGAGCGCCAGGCCGTGTGCGCCGACCCGGGCGGCCATCTCGCGCAGCAGTTCGTCGGCCATCAGGTCGAGGTCGGAGCCCTCCGAATAGTCGGCGACGCCGGAGTGGCGGGCGCGGCCATCATCTAGCAGGCGCTTGGCCGCGGCGCGGCTCTTCTCGACCGCCGGATTGTAGACCGCGACCGCCGCGCCGCCCTGGTCGGTGACCAGGCGCATGCAGGGGATGTCGGTCTGGCCGTCGCCGAAGAAGGCGATGCGGTCGAAGGGCACGGCGCGTTCGTTCTTGGCGACCACTTTGTTGATCGACTCGTCGTCCCATTCCTCCAGCGTCCACTTGTTGATGCGGAACAGGTACTGGGTCTTGGAGGTGTAGTTGACCGCGAGCGCCGCGCCGATGGCGTCGTCGTTGGCGTCGAACAGGAAGGCCGAGGCGTAGATCCGCTCGAAGTGGCGCGCGATCGGCGAGCCCTCGATCAGCTCGCGGTTGCCCGACGAGATGATGAAATGGCGCAGGTCGAGGCCAAGTTCGGCGGCGCGGGCCGTCTGGCGCTGGAACCAGCCCTCGACGCCGGGGAAGAGCGGCAGGTTGGCGCCGCGCCGCACCCAGGCGTCACGCGACAGCTCGATGCCGCGGCCGCGCGCCTTCTCCAGCATCAGGTGCATGTAGGCCAGGATCGGATCGCCGCGCTGGCCGATTGCCAGCTCCCGCGCCTCGGCCCAGAAGTCCGCGTGGCTCATCCCCAGCTCGTCAGGGATGAAGGCGTGCTCCTGCATGTTGCCGGGCGCCAGCGTGCCGTCGAAGTCGTAGGCGAAGACCGCGAGCGGCCGGTTCTGGCTCATGGCGGCGCTTTTAGCCGGCCCGGCGTTAAGCCGGAACTAGCGGCCCTTGAACTCGGCGGGACGTTTCTGGACGAAGGCCATGATGCCTTCGCGGGCGTCCTCCGTGCGGGCGGCGTCGCCCTGGACGTAGGCCTCCGCCTCCACCTGATCGTGCCAGGCGGCGTCGAGCGAGGCCCAGATCAGGTTGCGCGTGTAGCCCAGCGAAATCGGCCCGTCGGCCAGCTGGCCGGCCAGCGCCATGGCGGTGGGCATCAGCTCGGCGTCGGGGACGCAGCGGTTGATCATGCCCCATTCCAGCGCCGTCTTGGCCGGCAGCTTCTCGCCCAGCAGGGTGAGCTCCATGGCCCGCGCTTTGCCGACCAGGCGCGGCAGCAGGTAGGTGGCGCCGCCGTCCGGCACGAGGCCGATGCGGCGGAAGGCCTGCAGGAAATAGGCGCTCTCGGCGGCGACGCAGAGGTCACAGATCAACGCCAGCGAGGCGCCCACGCCGGCGGCGACGCCGTTGACCGCGGCGACCAGGGGCTTGGGCGACTTGCGCACCGCGCTGACGAAGGGATTGTAGACCTGCAGCAGCGACTGGTTGGGGCCGTTGCGGTTCTCGGTGATCCGCGAGCCGCCGCCCGACAGGTTGGCGCCGGAGCAGAAGCCGCGGCCCTCGCCGGTTATCACGATGGCGCGGACGTTGGCGTCGGCCACGAAGGCGTCGAAGGCGGCGCGCAGGCCGTCCATCAGCTCAATTCCAGCGGCGTTCAGCGTCGCCGGATCGTTGAGGGTGATAACGCCGATGCGGTCCTTGATCTCGGTCCGCACCTTCGGAGTGGGTTGGGCGCCGTCCATGGCTGATGTCCTCCAGTTCGAGACTTGCGCTCGATCTAAAAGACTCTACGCCGCGTCAGCCTAGGGGCAAACGCTTCCCGGCGAGCCGGCTCAGGCAGCGGCGACGGCGGCCATGGGCTGGGCGGCGGTGGTGCGGTTGCGGCCGGCGTGCTTGGAGGCGTAGAGGGCCGCGTCGGCGCGTTCCACCAGGCTCATGGTGCTTTCGCCGGTGATCCGTTCGGCATAACCCGCCGAGACGGTGATGGTGCCCAGGTCCTCGTTGGTCGAGCGGCGCTTCAGCGAGCGAGAGGACACCTCCTCGCGGATCTCTTCCAGGACAGCGCGGGCGGTGCGGCCGTTTTCGCTCGGGAAGATGATCGCGAACTCCTCGCCGCCGTAGCGGGCGGCCATGCGGGGCGTTGCGCCCATGCGGCCGATGACGCTGGAGACATAGCGCAGCACCTGGTCGCCGATCTGATGGCCCCAGGCGTCGTTGAAGCCCTTGAAGTGGTCGATGTCGATGATCGCCAGGGTCATGCCTTCGCCGTCGGCGTCGGCCTTTTCGCAAGTCGCTTCAAGGCGTTCGTCGAAAGCCTTGCGGTTGGCGAGGTTGGTCAGGCCGTCGGTCATGGCGTCGCGCCGGACCTGATCGAGGCTCTCGCGGAGGCGGCCGAGTTCGGCGGTGGTCTCGGCGAGCTGGGTCTCCAGCACGACGGTCTCGTCCTGCACCTTCTTGGTGGCGGCGGTCAGGTCCTTGACCACGGCCTTGACCTCGCCGGCGTCCTCGCCGTCCTGCAGACGGCCGGACGCGATGGCCAGTTCCTGTCCGTATTCCTCGCTGGATTTCTGGGCGCTTTCGATAGCTGCGGTGACGCTCTGCAATTCCTTGGACAGGACGTCGCCCGCTTCCAGGATGTCGCCGTTCAGCTTGGCTTCCGGCAGGTACATGGCGGCCAGTTCGGCGCCCAGCGTCTCGGTGATCGGCTCGCCGGCCGCCAGCAGGCGGTCGATCTCTTGGGCGAGCGGACTTTCCTTCTCGGCGACGTAGTGCACCCAGAGTTCGAAATTGCGCACCGTCGGCCAAACCTGGTTGGCCTCCATCACCTCCAGCGCGGTCCGCGCGAGGTCATAGGATTTCGGGCTGCGGAGCGCGGTCTGAACGTCCACCGACATGGTCAAAGCTTCCCAACCAGGCCGCTCACCTTATGCGAGCCGCCTACAGTTGAGAGCAAATCTACCGCCGCAACACCCAACGACCGGTTAAAGGGCGCGGCATCTGGCGGGTGATTTTCGAAATGACCCTAGTCTTCCGAACGAGGCGGCGGCGGGCGCGAGAGAAAGGCCGGCACGTCGCGGCCGAAACCCACCACGCCGTCATCGCCATCGTCGCGGTCGCGGCCACGGTCGTTGCGCTCGCCGCCGCGCTCTTGTCGGCCTCGGTCGCGGCCGCCCTCGGTACGCTGGGGACGGTCGTCCCGGGCCCGGGGGCCGCGGTCGCGTTCCTGACGCTCGCGAGGCGCGCGTTCGGGCTGCGGCTGAGGTTCCCGGGCCGGCGCGGGGGCGGCTGCCTCGATGGGCGCAGCGTCCAGGTGGGCGGGCGCGGCGGCGTCGGTCGCGGGACGCTCTTCGCCCCGGCGACCCCGGCCACGGCCGCGTCCGCCGCGTTCGGAGCGCTCCGGCTTTGGCGCGGCGTCGTCCGACGGCGTCGGCGCGGTTGTCGGATCGAAGGGCGTCATGGACGCCACCTCGCCGTGGACGGGCACCGGGCGAGGACGGCGGTCACGGTCCCGGTCGCGGCTGGACGGCGCGCTGCGCCCGCCGGCGCGGCCCCGGTCGCCGCCGCGGCTGCTGCGCGGCTCGTCCTTGATGTTGGCCCAGTCGGCCTCGAGCTTGATCTCTTCGGGCGCCTTGCCGATCAGCTTCAGCACCTTGTCGAGGTTGCGGCTGTCGGCCGGCGTGACGATCATGAAGGTCTGGCCGAGCTTGCCGGCGCGGCCGGTGCGGCCGATGCGGTGCACGTAGTCGTCGGCGTGGTGCGGCACGTCGAAGTTGAACACATGGCTGACGTCGGGGATGTCCAGGCCGCGGGCGGCGACGTCTGAGGCGACCAAGAGCTTCAGCGAGCCGTTGCGGAAGCTCTCGAGCGTGCGCATGCGGGTCTGCTGGTCGAGGTCGCCGTGGATCGGCGCGGCGTCCATCCCGTGGGTTTTCAGCGACTTGGCGACAATATCGACTTCGGATTTGCGGTTGCAGAAAACGATGCCGTTCTTCACGTCGTCGCGCTCGATCAGCATGCGCAGCGCCGTGCGCTTGGCCTTCTGGTCGGTGGTGGGGATGCGCACCAGATACTGGGTGATGGTCTCCGCCGTGGTCGCGGGCCGCGAGGCCTCGATGCGCACCGGATCGTTGAGGAACTGCTTGGTGAGCCGGGTGATCTCCGGCGGCATGGTGGCCGAGAAGAACAGCGTCTGCTTCTTCTTGGGCGTCAGCTGGAAGATGCGCTCGAGGTCGGGGATGAAGCCCATGTCGAGCATGCGGTCGGCCTCGTCGACCACCAGCATCTGCACACCGGTCATCAGCAGCTTGCCGCGCTGGAAGTGGTCGAGCAGGCGGCCCGGCGTGGCGATCAGCACATCGACGCCGCGGTCGAGCTTCAGTTCTTGGTCGGAGAAGGAGACCCCGCCGATCAGCAGCGCCCAGGAGAGCTTCTGGCCCTTGGCGTAGCGTTCGAAGGAGGCGGCGACCTGGTCGGCCAGTTCGCGGGTCGGCTCGATCACCAGGGCGCGCGGCATGCGCGCGCGGGCCCGGCCGGCGGCCAGCCGGTCGATCATCGGCAGCGTGAAGGCCGCGGTCTTGCCGGTGCCGGTCTGGGCGATGCCCAGCACGTCCTTGCCGTGCAGGGCGTAGGGGATCGCCTCGGCCTGGATCGGCGTGGCGGTGGTGTAGCCGGTGTCGGCGACGGCCTTGAGGGTCGCGGGCGACAGGCCCAGTTCGGAGAATTCGGTCATTTTGCCTGAGATACGGTCGGGTGGGACCGTTGTGGCCCCAGGAAGGCTGAAGCGGCGCCGGATGCGCCACGTCGGCGCGCTGACGAGGTTCGCCGCGCGGGCGGAACATACGAGCGGCGACGCCTAAGTCAACGCGCTCGCGTCCTGGCGGTTCTGGCGGCGCGCGGAAGCTGCGAATTTAGGGCCTAGCGCCTAGGTCGGAGCCGGCATCCTGAGCACATTGACGAAGCCGCGGCCGCCGGTGCGCTGGCCCTCGGCGATCTCTTCCGGGGTTTCGGCGCGCAGCGTCGGCGTCACGGTGACCGTCAGGCCACTGGGCAGCCGGATGGTCCCGGTCTCGCCGGAGGCCAGATCGATGGACCCGCTGACCATCGGATGCAGGCTCTCATTGAGGCCGGCGGTGACGGTCAGGCGGTCGCCGTGCTGATTGACCTTGGTGAACAGCTTGAAGCGGCTGTTGTCGCGTTCGATGTAGCCCAGCCGGTACCAGGACTGCGAGCCGAAGGCGGTGAGGTCGGTGACCAGCGCATGGCCGTCCGGGTCCTGCATGGTGGCGTAGACGCGCACCGCCGAGCCCGGCTCGACGGACGACCAGCCGGCGATGGCGTGGACCCGCCGAGGGCCGAACTCGCCAGGGGCCAGCAGGTGAGGCTCGACCGCGACGATCGGCGGGGCGTCGGTGACGCGCGTGAAGCCGTAGGCTGCGGGATCGCGCGCCGTTTCGAAGGCCTCGGTCGGTTCGGGCGGCATCGAGACGAGCTGCAGCGGTTGCGGGCGCGGCGCCGGCCGGGCGGCGGGCGTCGAGACCTGCGGCGGCGGTGCTGGCGGCTGCTGCTCGGCCGTGACGGGGGCCGGCTGGGCGGCCGGGGTGGCGGCGAAGACGACCTGCGCCGGCCGCGTGGCCCAGGCGGTCCAGGCGACGCCCAAGGTCAGGGCCGCGATGCTGGCCGCGCCCAGCGCGCGGGCGGCGCGGCTCGGCGTGCGCCGTGACAGCAGGCCGATGCGCTCGGCGAGCGGATGGGCGGCCTGGGCGGGCCAATAGCAGCCGATCGGCAGCGGCCGTGCGGCCAACTGGGTCTTCAGCATGGCCTCGGCGTAGGCACGGCGCGCGGCGGGATGCGCGGCGACTACCTGGGCGTCACAGGCCAGTTCCTGATCGATCCGCAGATAGTGGGCCAGCACATGGACCAGCGGGTTGAACCAGTTGAGACAGCGGGCAAGCGCGACGGCGGCGTTGATGCGCGAGTCCTGGCGGGCGATGTGGGTTTCCTCATGGGCCAGGACGACCCGCTGTTCGCGCGGCGTGTAGCGGCCGGTGAAGTCGCGCGGCGTGACGACCCTGGGGCGCAGGACGCCGACCACCGCGGGCCCGGCCCGGCCGGCGCGGACCGCGCGACTGAACTGCGCCTGGCGCCAGGCGAGGTGAGCCAGCGCCGCCGCGGCGCCGGCGATCCAGAGGACCATGAGAATGGCGGAGAGATCGGGGCCGGACGGCGCGGGCAGGCTCGGCGCATAGTCGAAGGCGGCGGCCAGGCCACGCTGGGCCACGGCCGCTTTGGGCGCGGCCAGGGTGATGATCCGGGTCGGCGCCAGCATGGCCGCGACGGCAAGCGGGACCAACGCCCAGAGCTGGTAGGCGACGCGGGCCCCGAACAGCCGCCGCGCCGGGCGGCGCAGCAGCATGGCCAGCGCCACGGCGCCGGCGATGGCCAGGTTCACCCGTAGCAGGAGGGCGAGCGCCTCACTCATCGTCTTCGAGCTTCGCGATCAGCGACTTCAGCAACTTGATGTCGCGCCCGGTCAGCGCGCGATGCTCGGCGAAATGGGCGACGAGCGGGGCGACCTCGCCGCCGAACAGCCGGTCGACGAGCCCCTGGCTTTCCGACTGCACATAGTCGGCGCGGCTGATCAGCGGACGGTAGAGGTAGCCCGTCTCCTCGCGGCGGCCCTCGATGGCGCCCTTGCGCAGCAGCCGGGTGATCAGGGTCTTCACCGTGCCCGGCGCCCAGCCGTGCGCCTCGCCCACCGCGCCGACGACGCCGTCCGGCGTCAGCGGTCCCTGCGCCCACAGGGCCTCCATGATCTGGCTCTCGGCGCCGGAGATCTTGACCGCTGGCATTCTGCGCACCTTACCGAAAATACACGTGTACTTTAATTGAAAGTACGTCTGTATCATAGCTCATCGGGCCGCGCCGGCCAGTGAATTCGAGGACATGAATCGTGCGGACCGGGCTCATCTCCATGGCGATCGCCGCCGCCCTGCCATCCCTGGCCGCGGCCCAGGAAACCAAACCGGCGGCCGCCCCGCCGCCGCCAGCCGGTAAGACGGTGGGCGAGGTGGTCGTCACCGGCCAGGCCGCGGCGCCGGTGCAGGTCTCAATCGACCGCAAGAGCTATGACGTGACCAAGGACCTGCAGGCGCAGTCCGGAGCCATCGGCGACGCCTTGCGCAACGTGCCCTCGGTGCAGGTGGACCCGCAGGGCGCCGTCAGTCTGCGCGGCGATCCCAACGTCACCATCCTGGTCGATGGCAAACCCTCCAGCCAGTTCGAGGGCGACAACCGCGCGCTGGCGCTGCAGTCGATGCCGGCGAGTTCCATCGAGCGCGTGGAGGTGGTGACCAATCCTTCCGCCGAGTTCCGCGCGGACGGCTCGGCCGGGATCATCAACCTGATCACCAGGAAGGCCCGCGGGACCGGCGTCACCGGGGCGGTGAACCTCATGGCGGCCGACGGCGACCGGTTCGCCGCCAGCCTGAGCAGCGGCTACAACTCCAAGCGCCTGTCGATGACTGGCGAACTCGCCATCCGGCAGGACACCCAGAACCAGAAGTCGGTGGACGACCGCCTGACGCCCGATCCGAGGGGCGGCTTCGATGCGCTGGATCAGCAGCAGCTCGCCAACATCATCATCAATTCGTTCAACGCGCGCGGCGCGCTGGACTTCGACGTGACGCCCCGCACCCGGATCGGGGTGGAGACGCACGGGAACTACACCTTCTTCAGGCCGAACAACTTCACGTCCACGGTGGCGGACGGGTCCTCCGGCGCGCTCACCGACAGCTTCCTCCGCCGGCTGACCGTCCATCAGAAGCGGACGCAGGGCGAGGTCAGCGTCAACCTGCGCCAAAAGCTCGGCGCCGACGGCGATTTCGCCCTCAGCCTCAGCCACGAGGAGATCGTCGATCCGCGCGTGCGCACCGGCCACGCCTTCGACGAGGTTCCGGCCGCTCCCGACGTTTTCGACCAGCAGCGGCTCGACAACCACCTGCACCGCACCGAACTGAAGGGCGACCTGGCGCAGCCGTTCGGCGACATGTCCAAGCTGAAGCTGGGCTTCGACGTGCAGTATGACGACAATGCCTACCGCAACCGGGGCTACGACGGTCTGGCGCTGACGCCCGACGCGGCGCTGACCAATCTCTTCGAGTTCCGCCAGACCATCAGCGCGGCCTACGCCACCTATGAGCGGCCGGTGGGCGATCTGACGGTGCTTGCGGGCCTAAGGGTCGAGGACGTGCGCATCCACCTGGACCAGGTCACGACCGGCCAGAGCGACGAGAACGACTATCTGCGGGCCTATCCCAGCCTGCACCTGAACTGGAAGCTCAGCGACACCCAGGACGTCAGCGCCAGCTACAGCCATCGTGTGCAGCGGCCCGATCCAGGCGCGTTCAACGCCTTCCGCCTGCTGGTCGACCCGCTGAATTTCCGGTCGGGCAATCCCGACCTGAAGCCGCAGCAGACCCAATCGTTCGAGCTGGGCTACGCCTATCGTCAGGCGCCCGTGCTGCTGCTCGGGACCCTGTTCTACCGGGAAAACCGCGACGGGTTCGGCGACGTGCTGACCGACCTGGGCGGCGGGGTGTTCCTGACCCAGCAGCAGAATCTGGCGACCAGCCGCTCGGCCGGGCTGGAGGTGACGCTGAACGGCAAGGTCACGCCGACGCTCGGCTACGGTCTGACCGGCGGGGTGAGCTGGACGCAGCTCGACAGCCTTGGGCCCACCTTCGCGCCGACCCGGGAACTGGTCGGGGCGAGCGGGCAGGGCAACCTGACCTGGACGGCGTCGGCGAAGGACCTCTTCCAGCTCAACGCCTTCTACAATCCGGAACGGCTGACCTCGCAGGGCGAGGTTAGGCCGCTTATGGCCGTCGACCTTGGCTGGCGCCACAAACTCAGCGACCGGCTGGCCCTGGTGGTGACCGCGCGCGACGTGGCCGACAGCTTCTTCATCCGCCAGTCGGCGGACACGCCGGTGCTGATCCAGCGCGGCAAGGTGGCTATCGACAACAAGTCGCTGCGGATCAGCCTGAGCTACAGCTTCGGCGGAGGGCGGCCCAGGGACCCCGGCTTCGACTTCCAGAACAGCAACGGCGCCGGCGCGGGGCCGACGCTTTAGCCGCTATTTGCCATCGATCGTGTACGCAAGCAGCACGTTGGTCCCATTGCCGCCGGTGTTGGCGGCGCCGTTGAAGCCGCTGAACACGAACAGACGGCCGCCGGCGATGGCGGCGCCCAGGCCATCCAGGCTGCCGCCCGGCTGGCCCTTCACCTGGTTGACGGTGTCGTAGGTGCGGTCGGTGGTGCTGTCGGCCCAGATCACCTTGCCGGTGGCGGCGTCGTAGGCGCGCAGCCACCCGTCCATGGTGCCGTCGAACACCACACCCGGGATCACCGACGGCGCCTGGCTCTGGGCGCGGACGCAGGCGCCGCCGCCGCGGTCCTTGCTGCGGTCGCCGGCGTAGTGGCAGGGCGCATTGGGCGCATCCACGTGCCAGATGACCTTGCCGGTCGCCGGATCGATGGCGGTCAGGCCGGGCCGCGGCGGGCCAAGCGGCGTTGCGACATTGGAGCGGCCGAGCTTCTTCAGGTTCTCTTCCAAGAGGTTCACGGTGTCGGCGTTGGCGACGTAGAGGCGCTTGCCGTCCGCCGCCATGCCCCACTCGATCCCGCCCAGCGACGAGCCGGAGCCCACGCGTGTGTTCCAGAGCGAGCGGCCGGTGTCGGGGTCCATGCCATAGACCACACCGGACTTCTGGCCGGAGAGCACGATGTCCTTGCCGCTCGCGAGATGGAACAGGATCGGCGAGGCGCCGAAGTCGTAGTCCGGACCGTCGGGGCTGGGGCAGTTGACCGGCTTCTGGGCCGCGTTGCAGCCGACGATGAAGTTGTCCTTCTCGGTCACCTGGTTCGACCAGCGGATCTTGCCGGTCTTCACATCCATGGCGACGATGGCATCGGCGCCCTTGGTCTCGACCTCGGTGTAGCTGTCGCCGGTGGCCACATAGACCAGGCCGCGCTTCGCATCGACCGTCGGGGCCGACCAGATCGCGCCGCCGGCCGGGCCCTGCATCATGGTTCCGGCGGAGTTCTTGTGCGTGTCGCGCAGGGGCTCGGTGATGACCTTGGTCTGCCAGTTGAGCTTGCCGGTCTTCAGGTCCAGGGCGGCGAGCGAGGCCTGGAAGCTGCAGCAGCGGTAGGTCGGCTGGCGCGCGGCGCCTTCTTCGCCCGACGTCAGGGGCACGAACACCTGGTCGCCGGAGATGACCGGTGTTCCGGTGATGCCGGCGATGGTGTTGGTCTCAAGCGAGGGGCTCTTCCAGATCTCCTTGCCGGTCTGGGCGTCGTAGGCGTGGGCCGTGCGGTCGCGGATGCCCAGGATGGTCAGCCAGCCGCTGGGCGAGAGGTCCGACTTCACGATCATCGGGGTGGTGCGCGAGACGGTGTTGTCGACCACCCAGCGGACGCAGCCGGTGTTGGGGTCCAGCGCATAGAACTTGCCCGAGCGGTTGGCGACGAACAGCCAGTCGCCGATCACCGTCGGCATGCCGGAGCTGCCGGACATGGCGAAGGACCACTTGACCTTCAGCCGGGCGATGTCGGCGGTCTTCAGGCCCGGATTGGCCTGGTAGCGGTGGGAGGTCTCTAAGCCCACGCTGGTCCAGTCGGAGCCGGTGGCCTTGATCGGCGGGTTGGTCTCGCACTTGACGTCGACGCCCACGGCCGCGGGCGGGGCCGGTCGGCGCGCGGCGGCGGCTTGCGCGGCGGGCGGCGCGTCGCCGGCGGTCAGGAAGGCGGCGACGTTCTGCTTGTCGGCGTCCGACAGGCCAGCGGCCATGGGCTTCATGACGCCGTTGGTGAGCGCGTCGACGATGGCGGCCGCCGGATAGGTGGCCAGCGTCGCGCGGCTGGGCGCGCGGTCGATGTTCGGCTCGTGGCAGCCCTTGCAGCGGGCGTTGAACACCGTCGCGCCGGCCGCCGCGTCTTGCGCATGCGCGGCCAGGGGAAGGCAGAGCCCCAGCGAAACCAGAGCCGCGGAAATCCAGAGTCTCATGCCAGAAGCCTCCCCAGGCGTTTTCTTTGCACTTTGGGGCCCCCGAGGAGACTCGGCAAGCCGAGTTGACTGCAGATCAGCGCTTTGGCGGCAACCCTTTCAAAAGTTCCGCCACCGCCGCCTCGAGCTGGGTGTCCTTGCCCTGCAGGGTGTCGCCGAGCGGGCGCTCGACCATCACGTCCACCGGCCGTGGATGCAGTTCCATGTCGTCGCCGGCGGCGCCCTGGATGCGGGAAAAGGGCAGGCGCACGATCGAGGCCCCGTCCACCAGCGGGATGTCCGAGGTGAAGATGATCCAGCCGGCGGTCGGCACGCCCACCACCTTGCCGAGCTTCAGGGCGCGATAGCCCTCCGTGAAGTCCTCGGCGTCGGAGAGCGACGACTCATTGGTCAGGAGCACCGTCGGCAGGCCCAAGGCGCGTTGCCCCAGGTACTGGCGGCTCGGCACCCCGGTCTCGCCGCGCGCGGTCATGGTCAGGTAGTTCCGGCGGCTGAAGACGTCGAGGACATAGCCGTTGACGAAGCCGCCGTTGTTGTTGCGCACGTCGATGACCACACCCTCCTTGCCCTGGTTCTGGGCGTCGAGGTCCAGGTAGAGCTGGTCCAGCGCCTCGGAGGACATATCGGCGATGTGGACATAGCCCAGGCGCCCGCCGCTGATCCTGTCCACATAGGCGCGTTGGCTGGTGATCCATTGGCGATAGAGCAGGCCCGAGGCGACAGCGGAAGACACCGGCCGGACAACGGCCTGGCGGGTCGCGCTTCCCGTGCGCACGGTTAGCACCGTGCGTTTCTCCGCGCGGTCGAGCATCAGCTGGTCGAGGTCGACGGCGGGGCCGAGCGGGCGCCCATCGACGGCCAGCAGGACGTCGCCGGGCTTGATGGAGCCCTCGATGGCGGCGGGACCCAGCGTGACCACCTCGCGCACCACCAGCCCTTTGCCGGCCTCATAGGCCTCTCGGTCGAATCGCAGGCCCAGGTCCGCGACCCGCCGGGCCGGCGGGTTGGCCGCGTTGATCCCGGAATGCGAGGCGTTGAGCTCGCCGATCATCAGATTGGTGATGCGGCGCATCTCGTCGGGGGTATGGGCGCCTTCGATGTAGGGCGCAAAGCGAGTCCGCAGCGCGGTCCAGTCCTGGCCGTGGAACTTCGGGTCGAAGAACCTGCGGTCCAGCAGGCTCCAGGCCTGGTTGAACGTGGTGAGCTTCTCCTGGTCGAAGGCGACATCCATCTCGGCGTTCACCGCGATGGCGCGCGGCCGTGGCGCTTCGAGCGGGGTGGTCGTCACGGCGCCGCCGTCCAGGTAGTAGAGGGCCTTGGAGTCGGGGGTGAAGGCGATGAAGCGCTTCGTGCGCCGGGAACTGGCGACCTGCTGCGGCGTCGGCGGCTCGCGGACCAGTTCATCGAGATTGTAGCTGTAGAGCACGCTTTGACCCGACAGGCTGGAGCGGAAGACGAGCGTCTTGCCGTCCGGGCTGATCGCCGGCGCCTCGGCGCTGACGCCCAGCGGCAGGTAGGTGGCGCGCTCGCGGATGCCCTCGAAGACGATCTTCACCGGCTCCATCTTGGGCTTGGCGTCGGGCTTGTCGGCGGCGGTCTTGGCGTCGGCCGTCTTTGCTTCGCCCATCTTGGCTTCCGTGATGCCCGGCGGGTCGTCGGGCCTGGGCGCGGGCGGCGGCGCCTCCGGCGGCTTGACGCCGGGTGAGGTCGGCGCGGCGGGCGGGCGCGGGGCGTCGGGGCGCGTCTCCTGGCGGAACAGGTCGCGGAACTCGTCCTCGCGGTAGCGCGGCACGTGCGGCAGGAGGTCGACGCGCACGATGTGCACGTCCTCCGAGCGCTGGGCGGTGTCGAAGACGATGTATTTGCCGTCCTTGGACCAGACGATGGTCGAGGCATTGCCGTTGGCCAGGAAGCTGACGGGCCGGGCCTCGCCGCCCGCCGCCCCTCCAGCAGCCAAGGGGATGACCCAAACATTGCGGAACGACTTGGCGTCGGAGACGCCGAAGGCCAGCCACTTATTGTCCGGCGACCAGGCCGGCCCCGAGCCGCCGAAGCCAGCGATGAGGCCGGTGAAGACGAGGCTGTCCTTCTGCGCCTCGCCCGCGTCGTTGAGCGCGATGACCCGAAGCTCTTTCCGCTCGCGGACGTAGGCGATCATCTTGCCATCCGGCGACCAGGAGGGGGCTGCGTCGAAGGCCGGGCCGCCTGTGAGCATTCGTTCGCGGCGCGTCTGGAAATCGTAGGTGGCGATGTGGCTCTCCAGGCCGCGCTGGACGACGTAGGCCAGGCGGCGGCTGTCCGGCGACCAGAAGAGGTCGTTCTGGATGCCGCCCTTGTCAGTGACCCGCTCGGCCGGGCCGCCGTCCTTGGCGCTCGCGGCGAAGACCTCGCCGTGGGCGACGACGGCCACCTTCTTGCCGTCGGGGGAGAGCGCCATCTGCTGGAAGCTGGTCTCGTTCAGGCGCCGGTCGCCCGCCGACGCAGGCGCCCCGCGCAAGGCGATCTGCACCTGGGCGGCCTGGCCGGACTTCAGGTCGAGTTTCCAGATGCCGAGGTCGCGCTCGAAGACGATGGCTGCGCCGTCGCGGGCGATCGACGGGAACAGCACGCGGCCGGCGGTGAAGTGGGTAATCTGGGTCGGCTGGCCGCCGGCGGCGGGCAGCTTCCAGAGGTTCTCCGAACCCGAGGCGTCGCTCATATAGTAGAGGGTCACGCCGTCTGGGCTCCACATCGGCCACAGATGCTTGGCGTCGGGGCCGAGCAGGCGCTTGTAGGAGCCGGCCGCGGCGATGGGCTTCAGCCACAGCTCGCCCTCGTCGATGTGGGCGTGGCCGTTGCGCCACCACTGGACGCCGGAGTTGCCCTTGGCGATCAGCGCGATGGCCGCGCCGTCGGGCGAGGGCGCCGAGTTGAACTCCGCCAGGAAGCGCTCGCGGCTGACCTCCAGCGGCGTGCCGCCAGTGGCGGCGACGCGGAACACGTCGGTTTGGCGGCGGACATCATTGGCGTTGGAGGAGAAGTAGATCCACTTGCCGTCGCGCGACCAGGCGTCGAGCTGCTCAGGGGCGTCGGACCAGGTGAGCCGCCGCACCTGACCGGTGGCGAGCGTCACGATGTAGATGTTGGGCGCGCCTGCCCGGGTGGAGGTGAAGGCCATCTCCTCGCCGTCCGGCGAATAGATCGGGCGTTCCTCGGTCGCCGGGTCGGTGACCAGCAGGCGCGCCGTGCCGCCGGCGGCCGGAACGGTCCAGATGTCGCCCCCCGACGCGAAGGCGATCTCTTTGCCGTCGGGCGACAGGGTGGGCGTGGCGAAGGCGGGCCTGCCGACGAGAGCTTGCGGCGAAGGCGGCTGGGCGAGGGCCGCGCCCGCGACCAGAGCCGCCACAACCGCCCCCGCGGCCAGAACCGGCCGCATCACCCGCCACATCGTCATCGAAGCCTGTCCCCGCCACTCGTGGGCGAATTGGTATCGGACCTTGCGGCGGTTGGTAAGCCGGTGGGCGTCAATGCGAATTCCGACTGCGGAATTGCGCCGGACTCCCCGAACCCCTACCAAGGTTCGCCCCAGGCGTAGCCGGGGCGCTGACATCAGGGGATCAGGCATGGGACGCGGACTTTGGCGGGGGGCCGCGGCCGCAGCCGTCTCTGTGGCCCTCTGGGGACTGCTCAGCACGGGCGCGGCGCGCGCCCAGGCGCCGGCGGCGCAGCCCGACACCCTCAAGGTGACCTTCTGCGGCACCTCGGGCCCCTTGCCGGTGCGCGACCGGGCCAAGACCTGCGTGGTGATCCAGGCGGCGGGCAAGCTTTATGCCGTCGACGTCGGGCCGGAGTCGGTCGAGAACCTGATGCTGTGGCGCCTGCCGATGGCCCAGGCCCGCGCGATCTTCCTGACCCACCTGCACTCCGACCACATCGGCGAGGTGGGCGAGTTCAACCTGCAGAGCTGGGTGGCCGGGCGGCCGGCGCCTCTGGCGCTAGTCGGACCGGAGGGGACCGACAAGGTCGCCAAGGGCTTCAACCTCGCCTACGAGAACGATCACGTCTTCCGCAACGCCCACCACGAGCACGGCGAGGTGAAGCTGCCGATCGCCGCGGGTCTCCTGGCGCCGCAGGTGGTTACCCTGCCCAAGCCCGGCCCGGACGGCGGGGCGACCAAGGTGGTCTGGCGCGAGGATGGGCTGACGGTGACGGCGATCGCGGTGGCGCACAATCCGGTGACGCCGGCCTTCGGCTACCGCTTCGACTACAAGGGTCGCTCGGTGGTGATCAGCGGCGACACCCGCAAATGGCCGCCCCTGGCCGCCGCGGCCAAGGGCGCCGACGTCCTGATCCACGAGGCGCAGAACAGCGACATGACCAAGCAGATGTCCCAGGGCCTGAAGATGATGGGCAACCCGCGGATGAGCTCGATCATGACCGACACGCTCAGCTATCACACGACCCCGGTGGAGGCGGCGGACATCGCCCGCATGGCCGGGGTGAAGCGGCTGGTGCTCTACCACATCACCCAGGCGGGTCTGCCGGGCTTCACGCCGGAAGCCTTCACCAAGGGGATGGACGCCGGCGGTCCGCTGGACTGGCGGATCGCCAAGGACGGGACGACGATCGAGCTGCCGGCCGGCTCGAGCGAAATCCGGTTCGGCCAGAACTGAGGCCGCGCGCGCGGCTTCACCGTTAACGGATACTCAGGGCGTTTAGCCCACAACCGGAGCATGCAGCCGACAAGCTCAGCGGACGTCGCCTCGGAGAAGCGCCACGAGTGGTTCGCCGACCTGGGGCCGGTGGCCCTCACCATGACTGTGTTCCTGTTGGCGCTCGCAAGCATCCATTTCGGGCGCGAGGTCGGCCGGATCGCCGCTATCTGGCCGGTCAATGCGCTCCTGCTGGTGGCGTTGCTGCGCAGCCGGGGCGCCGCGTGGATGCGTTATCTCGCCGCGGGTCTGGTCGGCGGACTAGCCGCGGACCTGGTCATCGGTGATTCCCTGACGACGGCGGTGGGGCTGACCGCCTGCAACCTCGCGGAGGCGGGTGTCTGCGCGGCGCTGATCCGCCGGTTCGCCGGCCGGAACATCGACCTCGGCCTTCAGCGCCATCTGATCGTTTTCCTGCTCGCCGCGGCGGTCGCGCCGCTGGTCTCGGGCGCCGGCGCGGCCTTGGTCCTCGCCGGGCGGCACCACGCCACCTACTTCGCCAGCGTGCGCGGCTGGTACTCCGCCGACGCGCTGGGCCTGTTCCTGGTGACGCCGGTGCTGCTGGCGGTCACAGGCGAGAGCCTGCGCGCGCTGGGCCGGACACTGCGCCAGCCACGCGGCTGGCTGTCGCCGGCCGCGCTGACCGCCACCCTGTTGCTGGTCTTCTCGCAGAACACCGCGCCGCTCTATTTCCTGATCCCGGCCGCGCTCACTCTGATGGCCTTCGAACTGAACCTGGCCGGGGTCGCGATCGGCCTGCTGATCACCGCGACCGCGGGCGTGGTCATGACCATCGGCGGGCACGGCGGGCTGATGGCGGTCCGCGACGGGCTGACGTCGCGCCTGGAGTGGTTCCAGATCTTCATCGCCATCATCAGCGTGACGATCCTGCCGGTCGCCGCCGCTCTGGCCACGCGCCGGCGGCTGGAGGCCAATCTGCGCGAGGCCAACCGGCTGTCGGCCCTCACCGAGCAGATCGCCGGCATCGGCTATTGGCGCAACGACCTGGTGACCGGCCGGCGCACCTGGTCGGAGCAGGTGTTCGCGATCCACGGCCTTAAGCCGGCCGACGTCTGCTCCGATCAGCCCTATGCGCTCAACCTCTATCGTGAGGGCGATGGGCAGAAAGTGGTGGACGCGATCCGCCGCACGGTGACGACCGGCAAGCCTTTCGACCTGAAGCTCACGCTCACCCGCGCCGACGACGGGCGTGAGCGGGTGGTCGCCTACAAGGGCGAGGGCGAGCGCGACCAGACCGGCGCGGTCTGCGCGGTCATGGGCGTGATCCGCGACGTCACCGAGGAGGAGACCGCGCGCCAGGCGATCGAGGACGCCGCGGCCGCCAAGTCGCTGTTCCTGGCCAACATGACGCACGAGATCCGCACGCCGCTGACCTCGATCCTGGGGTTCGCCAACCTGCTTGCCGGCCAGCCGGACCTGAACGAGACCGCCCGGACCCGCGTGGCCCGGGTGGTCAGCGCCGGCGAGGCTCTGCTGTCGGTGGTCAACGACGTGCTGGATTTCTCCAAGCTGGAAGCCGGGCGGTTCGAAATCCTGCCCAAGGCGGTCGCGCCGGCCGAGCTGTTGCGCGAGACGCTTCTGATGTTCTCGCCGCAGGCCGACGCCAAGGGCCTCAGCCTGACCTTTGAGGCCGACAGCTTGCCGGCCTTCGTGCTCATCGATCCGGACCGGCTGCGGCAGATCCTCATCAATCTGGTGGGCAACGCCATCAAGTTCACCGACCAGGGCGGCGTGCATCTGACCGCGGCCTATTCCGCGCGGACCGGCCAGCTGCGGGTGCGGGTGGAAGACACCGGCGAGGGGATGACCAAGGCGCAGCAGAAGAAGCTGTTCCAGCGGTTCTCGCAGGTTGACGCCTCCTCGACGCGGCGCCACGGCGGCACCGGGCTGGGGCTGGCGATCAGCAAGGGGCTGGCCGAGGCGATGGGCGGGACGATCGGCGTCGCCAGCAAGGCCGGCGTCGGCTCGGCGTTCCACTTCCGGATCGATGCGCCGGTCACGCAGGCGCCTGCGGCTGAGGCCGAAGAGATCGCGGCCGGTTCGGCCCTGCAGGGTGTGCGCGCCCTGATCGTCGACGACAATCCGATGAACCGCGAACTGGCCCGCGCCGTGCTGGCCCCGTTCGGGGTGGAGATTTCGGAGGCCGCCGACGGTCTGGCTGCGGTGGCCGCCGCGGCGCATCCTTTCGATGTGATCCTGATGGATATCCGCATGCCGCGGATGGACGGGCCGGCGGCGCTGGCGCAGATCCGGTCGGGAGACGGCCCCAATAGAGACGCGCCGATCCTCGCCTTCACCGCCGATGCGCAGGTGGCCGGCATCGGCGAGCCGCGCGGCTTCGACGGTCTGGTCCGCAAGCCGATCGTCGCCATGGCGCTGGCGCAGGCCATCAGCGAGGCGGTTTGCCGCGAGGCGCAGCCGGGCGTCGGCCGCGACGAGGCCGCCGCCTAGACGTCCAGGTCGGCCACCGCGAACTCGGCGTTCTCCTGGATGAACTGGAAGCGCAGTTCCGGCTTGCGGCCCATCAGCTGTTCGACGAGCGCCTCAACGCCCTCTTCGGCGCGGGGCAGGGTGACGCGGGCGAGCGTCCGCTTGGCCGGGTCCATGGTCGTTTCCTTGAGCTGCGACGGCATCATCTCGCCCAGGCCCTTGAAGCGGCTGATCTCCGGTTTCTTGCCCTTGAACTCACCGGCCAGCAGCTCTTCCCGATGGGCGTCGTCGCGGGCATAGACGATCTTGGTCCCATGGCTCAGGCGGTAGAGCGGCGGCAGCGCCAGATAGAGGCGGCCAGAGCGGACCATCTCCGGCATGGTGCGGTAGAAGAAGGTGATCAACAGGCTCGCGATGTGGGCGCCGTCGACATCGGCGTCGGTCATGATCACCACGCGGTCGTAGCGGAGGTCCTCTTCCTTGAACTTCGCGCCGCCCTGGACGCCCAGCGCCAGCAAGAGGTCGCTGAGTTCCTTATTCTGACCCAGCTTGTCCAGCGTCGCCGAGGCGACGTTGAGGATCTTGCCGCGCAGCGGCAGGATCGCCTGGCTCCTGCGGTCGCGGGCCTGCTTCGCCGAGCCGCCGGCGCTGTCGCCTTCGACCAGGAAAATCTCGGTGCCGTCGATGGCGTTGCCGGAACAGTCGGCGAGCTTGCCGGGCAGGCGCAGCTTGCGGGTCGCCGACGCGCGGGCGACCTCCTTGTCCTTGCGGCGTTTCAGCCGTTCCTCGGCGCGCTCGATGACGAACTCGAGCAGGGCCGAAGCCATTTTCGGCTGCGCCGTAAGCCAGTGGTCGAAGGGGTCACGGATGGCGGCCTCGACCAGGCGCTGGGCGTCGGCGGAGGAGAGGCGCTCCTTGGTCTGCCCCTGGAACTCGGGGTCGCGGATGAAGACGCTGACGAGCGCGCCGGCCTGGGCGATGACGTCGTCGGCGGTGAGGATCACGCCGCGCTTGTCGCCGGTGAGCTCGGCATAGGCCTTGAGGCCGCGGGTCAGCGCCGCGCGCAGGCCCGCCTCGTGCGTGCCGCCCTCCGGCGTCGGCACGGTGTTGCAGTAGGACTGCAGGAAGCCGTCGGCCTCGCCGAAGCCGGCGGGAGTCCAGGCGATGGCCCACTCCACCTTGCCGGTCTCGCCCGGGCGGGAATAGCGGCCGGCAAAGGGCTCTGGCGTGACCGTCTCGATGTCCTTGACCCGCTCGGCCAGGAAGTCGGCGAGGCCGTTGGGGAAGCGGAACGTCGCCTCGGCCGGGGTCTGGTCGTGGATTCGGGACGGATCGCAGGACCAGCGGATCTCGACGCCGCCGAACAGATAGGCCTTCGACCGCGCCATCCGGTAAAGCCGCGCCGGCTTGAAGGCGGCGGCCTCGCCGAAGATCACCGGGTCAGGGGTGAAGGCGATGGCGGTGCCGTGCTTGCGTGTGGGGCCCAGCTTCTCGATGGAGCCGATGGGCTTGCCGCGGGTGAAGGCCTGACGCCACTCGAAACCGTCCTTCCAGGCGGTGACCTCGACCCGTTCCGAAAGCGCGTTGACCACGGAAACGCCGACGCCGTGCAGGCCGCCGGAGGTCTCATAGGCCTTGCCGGAGAATTTCCCGCCGGAGTGCAGGACGGTCATGATGACCTCCAGCGCCGACTTGCCGGGATGCTTCGGGTGCGGGTCCACGGGGATGCCGCGGCCGTCGTCGGTGACTGTGAGTTGGCCGTCGGCGTCGAGATGGACCTGGATCAGCTTGGCGTGGCCGGCCACGGCTTCATCCATGGCGTTGTCCAGCACCTCGGCGAACAGGTGGTGCAGGGCGCGCTCGTCGGTGCCGCCGATATACATGCCCGGGCGTTTGCGGACCGGCTCCAGCCCTTCCAGCACCTCAATGTCCTTGGCCGAATACCCACCCGTCGGCGCATTGGCGGACGCGGCGGCCGGCGCGGGCGGCGGGCTCGGACGTGGCTCATGACTCTGGGCCAGCGGCGAGGCCGGCGCAGGGTTGAGCGCGTCGTCGAACAGGGACGCTTGCGGCTGGGCGGCGGGCTTGGCGGAAGGCGGGGACATGGACCGGTAAGCTTGGGACGATTCCTGGAAGCGCCCGATATGAATCGCCGCGCGCGCGAACGCAATGTGGCCTCTCGACAGGGACGGCCGGCCGGGCTCCTAATCCAGAGAAAAGGGTGGGTGGATGTCGAGCTGGAAGGATCCGGAAATCGCGGGCGTCCGCGCCCTGCTGGCCTCGCGCCAGCCTGCGCCGGGCGAACCGAGGCCGAGCATTGAGGCGCGCCGCGCGGCGTCCGATGCGTTTGGGGAAATGGGCTCCCTGCCGCCGGGGTGCCGCCACGAGCCGATGATCGCCGCGGGCGTGAAGGGCGAGCGGGTGATCCCGGCCGGCGCGCTGGAGGGGCGGCGCATGCTCTATCTGCATGGCGGCGGCTACACCGGCGGCAGTCCGCGCAGCCACCGGCCGTTGGCCGCCAGGCTGGCCGAGGCGTCGCGCACCAGCGCCATTGTGGCCGAATACCGGCTGGGGCCGGAGCATGCCTGTCCAGCGGCGCTGGAGGACGCCATCGCGGTCTACCGGTGGATGCTGGAGGAGGACGGCGCGGAGCCCGAGCGGACGATGGTGGCCGGCGACTCCGCGGGCGGCGGACTCACGCTCGCCCTGACGCTGGCGCTCAAGGACCTTGGCCTGCCGCAGCCGGCCGGGCTGTTTGTGATCAGCCCCTGGGCCGACCTGACCCAGAGCCACGCGAGCTATCACACCAAGGCCGCCGATGATCCGATGATCACCAAGCAGGGCCTGGACGACAGCGCCAAGGCCTATCTGGCGGGCTTCAACCCGCGCGATCCCCGGGCCTCGCCGGTGTTCGGGGACTTCGAGGGCGTCGCGCCGATGCTGATCCAGGTGGGCTCGGAGGAGGCGCTGCTGGGCGACAGCCTGCTGCTCGCCGAGCGCGCCGGTCACGCCCGCGTCGAGGTGCGCCTGGAGGTCTGGCCGGAGATGATCCACGTCTGGCACGCCTTCGGCGGCCAGCTGGGCGCCGCGCGCCGGGCGATCAAGGCGGCGGGCCAGTGGATGGACGCTCGGATGGGTGGCTGAGACGTCCGTGCGGCGGCGTCTGGCGGGCCTGGCTCTGGCCACGGCGATCGCCCCGCAGGCCGGCCAGTCCTACAAGCCGCTCGGCCTGGCGCCGGCGCCGCTCAGCGGATCGCGTCGGTGGTCGCCGCGCTGATCTCGAAGGGGAAGTTGACCGCGGCCGGGGTGGGCTTGCCGCCCAGCAGGGCCGGTTTCACCTTCAGATAGGGCGCGAGCCGCAGGATCATGGTCCCCATGCCGACGCCGTAGGGCTGCTGGTAGACGACCATGCAGTCGTAGGTCGTGCCCAGCCGGCCGATGAGGCAGTTCAGCACCGCCGAGCCGGGCTTGCCGTACTTGGCGACCGCGGGCGTCGCGTTGGTGGCGAAGTCGCCCTCCTTAGGCGGGACCTGCCAGGCGACCGGCGTCTCGACCACGGGCCAGCTGGCGGTGATCACCACATCCGTGCCGGCGGGCCGCGCGTCGGACGGGCGCAGACGATACTTGGGCGCCAGGCTCAGCAGCGCCTGGCCAAAGGCCGGACCGCCCCGCTGGATCATCACCGTGCAACCTTCCAGCACGCCGGACGGCCCCGCCGTGCAGTGGGCGGCGGCGCTGCCCTCGGTCTTGCGCGGCGGCGTGGCGGCGGTGACCTCGGCGTCGGTCGGCAAGGCGTCGACCGCGGGCTTGGCGCCCCCATAGAGGCTGGCCGCACCTGGCTGGCCGATCTGTTGGGCCGCCGCGCCGCCAGCCGCGCTCAGAGCGACAACACCTGCCAGGGCGGTGAGAAGCCGGGTCCGCATCGGGTGTCCGACGCCTACTTCTTCGGCGTGTAGATCGCCGAGAGCAGATCTGGCGTTCCCTCGATCCGTTCCAGGCGCGGATAGCGCAGGCCGCCGTGGTAGTCGACGTTGACGGTCACATAGTGGTCGCCGCGCTTGACCAGGAGGCTGATCGGCCCGCCACCCTTCTTGGCCTCGGTGATCGTCTCCTTCAGCCGGTCGGCGTCATAGGCGATGCCGTTCACGGCCAGCAGCTTGCCGCCGATGGTCAGGCCCGCCTTGAAGGCCGGGCCGTTCCACTGGACGCCGGTGATGTCGGCGTCGCGGCCGAGCGTCAGGCCGAGGGAATAGGAGAGATCGGTGGCGTGGCGCCGGGCCTCGGCCGACTTGAAATAATCGGTCGGCGTCTCCGTGTAGACCAGCTTCCAGCCCCCACGGGCCAGGCCGTCGAGCGGCGGCTTGGGCGCCACCGCGTTGATCCGCTCGTTGAGGAACTTCGCCCAATCGTAGGGCTCGACCTTGTTCAGCGCCGCGACCACGTCGTCGAAGGTGTAGGCGACCGGGGTCCAGCTGCCGTCGTCGACGCCGAAGAAGGCCTTGGCGAAGTCGTCGAGCGAGCGTTTGCCGCCCGACTTCTCGCGGATCAGCGTGTCGGCGTCGAGCCAGACCAGCTGGCCTTCCGAATAGTAGTCCTCGCTGCGCTGGAAGCTGGTCCAGGGCTGCGGCCGGCGGGAGGCGATCACCGGATCGTTGGTGGTGTCCTCGACGCTGCGCCAGTCGCGGCCCACGCGGTTGGCGTAGGTGGCGGCGGTGGCGGCGAGCGCATCCAGCGCCTCCTGCTTGGTCAGGAGGCCCGAGCGGCCGGAGAGCACAAAGCCCCAGTACTGCGTCTGGCCCTCGTAGACCCACAGCAGCGACCCGCGCATGGGGACGTTGAAGTTCGGCGTCCACAGGTCGGCCGGGCGGCGGAACTTGCCGTTCCAGCTGTGGGTGTATTCGTGGGCCAACAGGTCCCGCGACGAGGGGCTCTTGGCCCAGCCGGTGAAATAGTCGGGGATGGTGCCGTCCTCGCTGGAGCGGTGGTGCTCCAGGCCCGACCCCCCCATGCGGTCCGACAGCGAGAACAGGAAGTCGTAGTGATTGTAGTGGTGAGAGCCGTAGAGCTTGTAGGCCTGCTGCACGAGCGCCTTGTGCTTCTCGATCTCGTCCGGCGTCGCCTCCAGCAGTTCCGGGCGGTCGGCGATGACGTCGAGGTGGACCGGCGCCGGGCCCGGCGCATCGAGATCGATCTGCCTGGCGTAGCGCCCGGCGATCATCGGGCTGTCGGCCAGGGTGTCGAAGTCGACGGCCTTGTAGTGGGTGACACCGCCCTCGGTCCCGGTGGTCTCCAGCGCCGAGAAGGGGGTCCAGCCTTCCGGGAAGCGGACGCTGGGCTCGATCTGGATGCGCCGCGCGAAGTGGCCGGCCGGGTACATGGCCAGGTTGATCCACTGCAGGCTCAGCATCTCCGGGGTCATGACGATGCGGCCCTCGTCATTGGCGACGGCCGAGAGCAGGTCGAAGTCGACGTCGATGCTGGCTACGCCGGCCGGCACGTCGATGTGGAAGGAATAGACCTCCACCGGATCGCGGAACCAGGTGATCGGCTTGCCGCCGGCGGAAAACGCGATGCCGCCAATGTTCTTCAAGGGGCCGTTGGGGGCGTGATTGCCCGGCAGCCACTGCGGATAGAGGATCGTCATAGGCCCGGCCTTGGCGACCGGGATCGTCTCATGAACGCGGAAGATGTGGCGGTCGAGGTCGGTGGCGTCCACCTGCACCTTCAGGAGGCCGGGGTAGGGCGTGTCCTGCGGCGCCTCGGTCTTCGGCGGCATGGGGTAGGGCTGCGGGCCGGGAGACGTCTGCGCGAAGGCGGAGGTGGAGAGCGCTAGAACGGCGGCGCAGGCGAACAGGGCTGGCTTCAACGGACACGACCTTACGGAGGGGAAGGATTTCCCGTTGTAGGGCGGGTTCGGAGCAAAGCTCAACCGTCGGATGGTTTCGCGGGCGCAATCTCCGGGTCCGGAGGATCGCCGCTGCCTCGGTCGCCCTTGACCAGGGCCTCCTCGGCCTCTGTCGCGGCCTTCTGCGGCGGGTCGAACAGGGCCCCCATGCCCAGCATCAGCGAGGCCATCGCCACGCCGCCCTTGATGCGCCGCCCATGCCTCATGCCCAACCAGCCGAGCAAGGGCGCGAACACGATGACGGCGGCGACCGCCAGGAGATAGCCGAGCCAATCGGGCATGGGCCCAAGGTGGGGAAGGGCCGAGATAAAGAAAGGGCCGCGGCTTGCGCCGCGGCCCCAGGCTTGCCTCAGGGGAGGACCGTCAGCATTTGAAGTACATGTCGAATTCGACCGGGTGCGGGTGCAGCGCCAGCCGCATCACCTCTTCCATCTTCAGTTCGATGTAGCTGTCGATGAAGTCGTCGCTCATGACGCCCCCGGCCTTCAGGAAGCCGCGGTCCTTGTCGAGGTTTTCCAGCGCTTCCTTCAGCGAACCGCAGACCTCGGGAATCTTCTTCTGCTCGCGCGGCGGCAGGTCGTAGAGGTTCTTGTCGGCCGGGCCGCCCGGGTCGATCTGGTTGATGATCCCGTCGAGGCCCGCCATCAGGAGCGCGGTGAAGGTCAGGTACGGGTTGCCCATCGGATCGGGGAAACGGCACTCGATGCGCTTACCCTTGGGGCTGTCGGTGTGCGGGATGCGGATCGAGGCCGAGCGGTTGCGGGCGGAGTAGGCCAGCTTCACCGGGGCTTCGTAGCCGGGCACCAGGCGCTTGTAGGAGTTGGTCGTCGAGTTCGAGAAGGCGTTGATCGCCTTGGCGTGCTTGATGATCCCGCCGATGTACCACAGGCAGGTCTGCGACAGGCCCGCGTACTTGTCGCCGGCGAACAGCGGCTTGCCGCCGCCCCAGATCGACTGGTGCACGTGCATGCCAGAGCCGTTGTCGGCGAACATCGGCTTGGCCATGAAGGTCGCCGTCTTGCCGTAGGCGTGGGCGACGTTCTGGATGACGTACTTATAGAGCTGAAGCCGGTCGGCCATGGTGATCATGGTGTCGAACTTGAGGCCGAGCTCGTGCTGGGCGGGCGCCACCTCGTGGTGGTGCTTTTCCGGCTTCATGCCGAGCTCGCCCATCACCGCCAGCATCTCGCCGCGCAGGTCTTGGGCGCTGTCCACCGGGTTCACCGGGAAATACCCGCCTTTGGGACCGGGACGATGGCCCATGTTGCCCTCTTCGTACTCCTTGGCCGAGTTGGTCGGCAGTTCGGTGGAGTCGTAGCTGTAGCCGGTGTTGGACGGCTGCACCGACCAGCGCACGTCGTCGAAGATGAAGAACTCGGCTTCCGGGCCGAAGTAGACCGTGTCGCCGACGCCGGCGGACTTGACGAAGTTCAGCGCCGACTTGGCGATGGAGCGCGGGTCGCGCTCGTAGGGCGTGCCGGTGTCGGGGTTCACCACGTCGCAGAAGATCGCCATGGTCGTCTGCTGGTAGAACGGGTCGATGATCACCGACTCCAGGTCGGGACGCAGCTTCATGTCGCTCTCGTTGATGGCCTTCCAGCCGGCGATCGATGAGCCGTCGAACATGGTGCCGTCGGTCAGGAAGTCGTCATCGACCAGGTCGATGTCGAAGGTCACGTGCTGCATCTTTCCGCGGATGTCGGTGAAGCGCACGTCGACGTATTTGACGTCCTTCTCCTTGATCTGGGCCAGGATG
>Ga0070730_10000773_pt1 | contig 34382 bp, 30 predicted proteins | sample Coa_R1_3_FD_66447 | JGI IMG/M metagenome (GOLD analysis project Ga0070730, IMG submission 66447) | Surface soil microbial communities from Centralia Pennsylvania, which are recovering from an underground coalmine fire - Coalmine... | ecosystem: Environmental > Terrestrial > Soil > Unclassified ... | reverse complement strand
TCCGCCGCATCCTCGTGCGCTGGGAGAAGAAAGCCGAGAACTACACCGCGATGCTGCACCTGGCCTGCGCCTTCACCGCCTTCAAGCAGGCGGGAGTGGTCTAACGGGTTAGGCTCTTAGGTTGCGCTTATCAAGCTCGGACAAGAAGTCGAGCAGGTGCTGATATGCGTATGCTTCGCTCATTTGCCGAACCTTTTGTCGCCGAGCAGTTTCTTCAACTCCTTGAATCCTGGTTCGTTCCTTTGAGCCTCTTCTGAAATTTGTTCCCACGTCATGTGGCCAACCGCATCCAAGCCTGGAAATCCCTTGGGTAGCGGAGCGTTCGTAATTGCTCAGCTACCGCGACCTGGCACTCCGGCAGACAGGGGTGAGGTGATGAGCGGCAGTGGTGCACCGGCACCGACCAGCAGCGCCGCGAACACGCTCTGCCCGCGCCGACGGGCCGTCTCGGCCACGGTGCGTAGCGCGGCATAGCCGGCCGCCCACGCCTCGGCCCGGAAGCCGTTGGTCACCTTAGGCGTGTGCGCGTGTCGCCGCCGCGCCGCGCCGCCAGCGAGACCGGCGCGTCGCTGGTCAGCACGTACTGGCCGAGCGGCGGCGTCTCGCAGAAGAAGCAGCGCGCCGTGCGCAGGCTGGTCACCGAGGGAACAGGGGAGAGGTGACAGGTGACAGGTGACACGTGACAGAGAGTGAGGGGACGCGCAAGTCCGTTCGGCGCATGCGCGTCCGCACACCCGGCGTGTGGCGCCCGGCCGCCCCAGCACGACGTACGGCAGGCGGTTGTGCCAGGCGCCGCGGGCGCCGACGAACGCCGGTCCTTCCTCCCCCTATGCCCTCGTTCCCCGTTCCCTCGCCGTAGCCGAGCACGAAGCCCCAGACGAAGCGCTCGCGGGCGATGGCGGGGTCGTGCTGCGGCGGGCCGGGCAAGGCCCCGACCAACGCCGTGCAGGCCAGGGCCGCGCGCATCAGCAACAGCGCCTCGCCGGCCGGCTCCAGCCCCGCCGCACCGTCTTCCGCGCGGGCGCGGCGCCCGGCCGCGCAGCCCGCCTGAATGGGATCGCCGATCAGCGCCTCGCCCGTCATCGCGCATCCCTCCATTGCCCATGTGCACACGTGCACACGCTCGCGCCTCGCCGCGAGCCTCCTGCTGCGGCTCAAAATAGCACGTACGTTCTATTCTGGCAACACGACTGCCTGACATAAGCCGCCCATCCCGGCCATACTGTTCCCTGGTCTTTATTTCCTTACAGATGGGTGCAAAACCGGCTCGGGTTCCCGCTTGCCGGTGCGCGATGGCACATGAACGCCGGTTTTGCACCCATGTCTCAGCGGAGGTACGCGGATGGAACTGGGGCTGCGCGACACGGTTGCGCTCGTCACCGGCGGCAGTGAAGGCATCGGCAAGGCGGCGGCGGCTGAACTGGCGCGCGAGGGCGCCCGTGTGGCGATCTGCGCCCGCCGCGCCGACGTGCTCGAAGCGGCGGCCGCCGAGGTGCGCACGGCCGGCGGCGGAGACGTGCTCGCCGTGCCGGCCGACGTGCGCAAGCCGGAGGAGCTTGCCCGCTGCGTCGAGACGGTACGCGAGACGTTCGGGCCGATCACGCGACTGGTCAACAACGCCGGCACCTCGGCCGCCGGCCCGTTTGAAAGCGTGGGCGACGAGGACTGGTACGCGGACCTCGACCTGAAGCTGATGGCCGCCATCCGCACCACGCGCTTGATCGTGCCGCAGATGCGCGAAGCGGGCGGCGGGCGCATCGTCAACATCACCAACATCGGCGCCAAGCAGCCGGGCGCCCGCTCGCTGCCCACCAGCGTCAGCCGCGCCGCGGGCATCGCCCTCACCAAGGCGCTCTCCAAAGAGTTGGCGAGGGACCAGATCCTGGTCAACACGGTCTGCATCGGCCTGGTGAAGAGCGCCCAGCTCGAGCGCCGCGCCGTGGCCAGCTTCCCCGACCTGCCGCTGGACCAGGCCTGGGCACGGCTGGGCGAGAACGTGCCCCTGGGCCGCGTCGCCGAGGCGAGCGAGGTCGGGGCGCTGATCGCCTTTCTCTGCTCGGCGCGCGCCGCCTACATCACCGGCGTCGCCATCAACTTCGACGGCGGCAGCTCCGGCGTCGTGTAGGGGTCAGGTGACAGGGGGCAAGTGCACAGGTGACAGGTGACCGTGGGGATCGTGAGCAGACCCTCCTGTCACCTGTAACCAGTCACCTGTCACCCGTCCCCTGTTCCCTCGAAAAGGCGTCGATGTCGAGCGAAGATTCGAGCGTTTCGCCGAAACCGACGATCAGCGCCACGGCCAGCAGCCAGCCAATCTGCCAGAGCCAGGCGGCGCCCACGCCCGCCAGCGCCAGGCCGACCACTGTGAGGCGGAAGCCGCGCATCCAGCCAAGCGGCTGCATCAGGCCGGATGCCGGCCGCGGCCAGGCTGCGCGGCAGCGCCGCACGCCGCGCAGCACGAACCACAGCCCCCACGCCATCAGCCCCGTCGCCGGATAGCTGCGCCAGGCGAGATGTGCAAGCTCGTGCATTGCCGCCTCCTTGCTCAGGTGCGGTGGCGCGGCGTGCGGCGCGTGACTCAGACGGCCCGCGCCTGCCGCCAGGCGCCGATCGCCGCCGTGTGGTCGCGCGTGTGTTCCACCAGCGTCTCGCAGAGCTGCCGTCCGAGCGCGCCCTCAGCGAACACGGCATCCGGCACCGCGTCCAGCGCGGCGCGGAACCCAAGCCAGCTTTCGTCCAACTCGGCCAGGACCTGCGCCGGCGGGAAGGCGTGCCGGCCGAACATCATCGCCGCGTTCCAGGCATCGATCTGCTCGTGCTGGAAGCTCGCCAGCGACGGGGTGCGTCCGCGCACGGCGCGCCCGCCGTCGCGCGCGGCCAGCTCGTACCAGGTGGTGATGTGCGTGATCACATCGCCCAGCGACCACTCGCCCAGCACGGTCTCGCCCATGCGCTCCTCGGGGATCCCTGCCAGCACGGCCTGCAAGGCGGCCTGCTCGGCCTCCAGCCGGGCGATGAGCTCGCCGCGGAAATCGGTTTGCGTGGTCATGACGCTGCTCCTTCGGTTGTTGGGGGAAGAGAGCGGTTTCGCCGGCGAACCCTGGGAGCCGTACAGCCATCCACGTGGCAAGTTGAGAATACAAACAGTCTGTATGTTTGTCAAGGGCGCCCTGCCGGTCGCGGCGTGAATCCGGTCACACTCCCGCCGGCGCCGCCGTAACGCCCGGCCGCGGCCGCCGACTGAACCTGCAGATGCAGGCGCCGCATCCGCAGCATGCTTCCCACAGCCCCACCACGTTCCCAGCGGAGGTTCCCCATGCGGTTTCCTACGACGTTTCCCAGGAAAGCGCCCCTGCTGATCGGCCTGGCCGCGGCCGCGATCGTGGCCGGCGCCGCGCCGGCCGCGGCCAAGGACCGCGACACCCACCACCTGCTCTTCGTCACCAGCGCCCATGAGAACCACGACTTCACCGAAGTCACCTACCCGCTGCACACGGGCAGCAGCCACGGCAAGACCGTGTACTACGTGATCACGGACGCCTCGGACCGCGGCGTGGCCGCGCTTTTAGGCGTGAACTATGTGCCCAAGCTCGCCAACGCGAAGGGCACGGCCGCCGTGCAGCTGGCGAGCGTGCAGGGCTTCGTCGGCAACATCGACTTCCCGGCCACGGTCGACTTCAGCCCGCAGCACGTGATCCAGCCCGGCCCCGCCGGCTTCCCGCCGGCGCAGGCGCAGCCAGGCGCCGTGGGCGAGGCGGGCTACAGTCCGTTGATCCAGTTGCCCGACGGCACGGTGATCAACGCGCCGCAGATCGCCAACGATAGCGGCCGCGCGGATAAGGTGATCCGCATGGACCTGGACGCGAGGACCGTCACCTACGTCGAGACCACCGGCTTCTACGACCGTACGCCCGTGCACTACGCCTCGTTCGACTCCTCCGACGCGGGCGCCGCCGCGATCGAGGACGTGACCTACGCGCCGAACCTGAACGCCGCCCCCGCGCTGGGCAACGAGGACGACAGCAGCTCCGCGCGCGAAGGCCTGGTCGCCTTCACCAACGGCATCACCGACCGCAACAGCCCCGAGCTGCAGGGGATCAACGCCGCTCTGCTCGATGGTCTGCCGTCCAGCAAGGCCCCCCTCAACATCCTGCACGAGGTGCCGGAGCAGAGCTTCCTCACGACCGGCCAGGTGGACTACAGCCCGCTGTGGGACATCCACCTGACGACATGGACGCAGGCCGTGGTGGACGCGGGCCAGAACCTGCGCCAGACGGACTTCGACGATGTGCTGCAGCTCGTGCAGCAGGGCAAGGTCACCGGCTTCCCCGCCGGCACGCCCTTCCGCGCCAGCGGCTTCATCGTCAACTGCCCGGTGGTCAGCCGCGAAGTGCCGAACTAGCGCGGCGCCGGCGACCGCCGCTGCGGGGAACCTGGCGCACCACGCCGGCGCCGGATCCCGGGAAGCCCGGCGAGCAGACGCCGGCGAAGAGCCCGCCTGGCTGCACCGCCAGGCGGGCTCTTCGCGTCTGCTGGAATGCCGCGGACCTACTCGATCGTCCAGGGCGGCGGCAGGTACTGCAGCGGGTCCACCGGCTTGCCGTTCACGTGCACCTCGAAGTGCACGTGCGGCCCGGTGCAGCGGCCGGTGCAGCCGCTGATGCCCAGCTTCTGCCCCTGCTTCACCACGTCGCCGACCTTCACCGCCAGGCTGGACATGTGTGCGTACAGCGTCTCCATGCCGTTGCCGTGGTCCACGATCACGTGCAGGCCGTAACTGCAGCAAGCGTCGCCGCCGGCAAAGGTCACCGTGCCGGGCGCAGAGGCGCCGACCGGGTTGCCGCCGGCGGGGAACTCGTCGATGTCCACGCCGAGGTGCGAGGGGCTGAAGACGGTGCTGATGCGGCGCGAGTTGGTGGGCCAGGCGAGCTTGCCCGGCGGGCTGGCGGCCGCGGGCGCCGTGGTTGGGGAGGGGCTGGGCGTGGCCGTACCGCCGTCGTGCGTGGCGCCGCTGCCGGCCGAGGTGGAGACGGAGGCGCCGGCCGTGCTGCTCACGGCGTTGGCCGTCACCAGCGCGGCGCCGCCGTTGTTGGAGAGAAACGCGCCATCTACCCAGCCGCTCTGGCCGTTGACGCTGACGGGATACCACTGGTTGTTCGGGGCGCCGGTGATCGTCACGCTCGCGCCGCCGGGAATCACCGAGAGCACGCCGTACGACGTGTCCGGCCCGGAGCGCAGGTTGAGGCCATCCGGCGGCAGCACCGTGGCCGTGCCGCCGGACGCTGCACTGGCCGCAGAGGGAGCGCCGGGGGGCGCGGGCGGCGCCGGCGGGGCGGCGGCCGCCACACCGGGCGAACCGTTGCCGCCGGCCTGGGGCGGCGTGGGCGAGTTCAGCGTGACGTACACACCATCGGCCCAGCCGATCTGGCCGTTGTACTGCACCGGCAGCCAGTTATCCGAAGTAGGGTTGCCGGTGATGATCACCGTGGCGCCGTTCGGCATCACGGCCAGCACGTCGTAACTCTGGCCGGGGCCGGAGCGAAGGTTGAGACCATCGGAGGAGTTGACCGTGCCGGTGGGAGAGGTGACGGTGTCCGCCGCGACGGCGCCGGCGCGGAAGGCGGAAAAGACGAGCAGTGCAGCGACCGCGAGCAAGCCGGCCGTTTTGCGCCCCGCCGCCGGCGGGGTAAGCCCGGCCGCGGGAGCAGTCTTCGGGGCGGTGGTGTGCCGGCGCAGAGGTGGCGAAGACCGGGTGGTGCGCCGGGGCGCGAGCATACCGTTAATGCTCTCGTCCTCCTCTGCTGCACGGCAACGGCAGTGTGCCGCCGCGCTTTGCAGCGCGTTACGAAACGGCGACGGGCAAACCTCGGTCATTGTACAGGCACGTCCCAAGGGCGCGACCTTTCATAATCCAGCCGGAGGCCGGCGGAGCCGGAGCGAGGGCAGCATGCCCGCGCGCCTGCGGCGCAACGGACATAATTCGCTCCCGTTTCCTCGCGTTTCCTCGCCTTTTCATATGCAGGTCCGGGAAATGTGTAACATCCATGTTTCGCGCCGTGCCACCGTTCGCCGGGGAACGATTCCGGCTCCTTCCCGCCACCGTACCCCGCCGGCGCCGCCCCGCGGCCCGTGGTTATGGCGTGTTGTTCCGTCGCCCGCGAAAACGCCGCCCCGGCCGCAGCGCCATGCTACGGTGGAAAGCGTCGCGCCCGGCACCCGGCGCGTCCCCTATATAGCCGGCTGGTTCGGGGCCGCCGCGCGCGGCCCCGACGGAAGGGAGTGCGCCATGACCCTCGTGGAGTTCATTCAGGCGGAGCTGACTCGGCTGCACGGGCTGCTGGAGCGTGGCGTGGCCGATCTCTCGCCGGCACAGTGGCACATGGTGCCGGCCGGCGCCGGCACGGCGAACACGATCGCCTTCGAGCTCTGGCACTACGCGCGTACGGAGGACAATATCGTGCAGTTCATCCTGCAGGGCCGGCCCACGGTGTGGATGGACGGCGGCTGGGCGGCGCGCCTGGGCCTGCCCGAGCGCGTGCAGGGCACCGGCATGGCGACGGCCGAGGCGCAGGCACTGCGCATCGCGGACTTCGACGGCTTCGCGCAGTACCGGCGCGAGGTCTGGGCCAGCACGGATGCCTACCTGGCCAACCCCGATGAGGCGACGTTCAGCCAGCCGAAACTGGTGAAGCCGTTGGGCGAGATGCCGGCGATTCGCGCCCTGGGCCAGGTGTGCATGACGCACGGCTTCACTCACCTGGGCGAGCTGGAGCTGTCGCGCACGCTGCTCGGCCTCGGTCCGGCGATCGGCATTTGAGCGGGGTGTGCGGCCCTCACGTCATTTCACACACCTCACACACCTCACACACCTCACACACCTCACACACCTCACATACCCCTCTCCCAATCCTGGGCGAGGGGAGCTTCTACGTGGTCGCGTTTTCAACCTCAATCATCCGTATCAAGATCTCCCCTTCCCCTGGAATTGGGGGCAAGAGGCACGGGTCGGGGGATGGGGGCCGCACCGAAAGGTTCGTGAGGGTGCTTGTTAGCTCCCCTTACACGCTGTACCGTAAGGTTTGGCTAGATTACAAATGACCCATACCGGAGCGGCCGCGCCGGTCGACCGGGCGTTCGGTGCGGAGGCGCGCATGAGGGACGAGGAGCAGCAAACACCGGCAGAGGAGCTGTGGTGGCTGCTGATGCAGGTGGGGACGCAGGTGCGGCGCGTGGCGGAGCGGCGGCTTTCCGCGGCGCGCAGCTCGCCCGACCAGGTGCAGGCGTTGCAGGCGATCGCCGCACGCCAGCCGCTGACGGTGGGCGAGGTCGCGCGGGCGATGGGGCTGGAGCGCAACAGCGCCTCGCAGCTCGTAGAGCGGCTGGTGCAGCAGGGCCTGGTGGAACGCGAACGCTCGCTCAGCGACCGCCGGCAGGTCTTCGTCTCGGTCAGCGATGCCGGGCGGCAGGCGATCGCCGACTCGGCGCCCTCGATCCGCGCACTGGCGGCCGAACTGCTCGGCACGATCGGTGAGACGCAACTGCGCGATGCCGCCGCCGTGCTGCGGGCGATGCGCGACGGCGCCGGCACGCTGCTGCAAGGCGCCGCGCCCGAGCCGGCGCCCGCGCCGGTCGAAGTCTCTGCCGCTGGCTGAGCACGGCAACGGAGCGGACGCGGAAGTGAGGGGTGGCGGCTATGTCAGCGGCCAGCGGCGCAGGGCGGGGAAGCGCGCGGCCAGCAGGCGGTCGAGGCCGTAGAAGCGGCCGGCGCTGCTCAGCGCCAGCGCCAGGCAGGGGATGAACTCGGTCCAGTAGTCCCAGACGAAATCGGCGTCGCCCTGGCCCCAGCGCGAGAACCAGATGTGCGCCGTCATCAAGCAGCCGGCGATCGCCAGCGCCGGCGTGAAGGCGCCCAGCACCAGGCCCAGGCCCACCGCGAACTCGCCCAGGCCGACGAGATGGCCGAACAGCCCCCAGTGCGGCACCAGCACATCGAGCACGAGCCGCTTGTACGGCTCGATCGGGTGGTGCTGCACGTTCGCCTGGATGATGCCCTTCGCGCCGTTGTAATCGATGAGAAATCCGGGCAGCGGGTGCAGGTGTTCGAGGCCGAACAGCTTGCTCAGGCCGTTGCTCAAGAAGACGAGGCCGAACAGCACGCGCAGGATCAGCAGTCCCCAACGCAGCAGGGTCGTACGCAGCGCGGCGTCGCCGGCGCCTGCCGCCGGGCCGGGAATCGCGATTACGTCGCTGGACGGCATGGCCGGCTCCTCCTCGGCGGCGCGGCCGAGCGCAACAGGGCCCGGCCGCAGCGGCGGCCGGCCCATCCGGCACGTGCGCTCAGTCGAAGATCAGACAGGTGGTGGTGCGTCGGACGCCGCCGGCGGCCGCTATTCCCAGCGAGACTCAGCGGCCGAGCTGCGCTAGGTCGCGGCTCTCCACCGTCGCAATCAGATCGTACGGCCCGCTCACGATGGCGACGGAGGTGACCCGCGAGCCGTCGAGCTCGATCTGCGGCAGCGTGTCGCGCAGCTCCTCCACCCGCGTCTGGTCGGCTTCGATCAGCACAAAGGCCCGCACACTCGTGCTACTGGTCATTTGTCAACTGCTCCTTCGCTCCACGCCGCCCGCGCCTCGCTGGCCCCGCACGGGGGCCGTGGCGCTAGCCTCACTTGAACGGGCGCGGCAGGGCGCCCGCCGCCAGCACCTGCTGCCAGCGGCAGGCCAGCAGCTCCCAGGCCGCCGCCAGCGGGAAGATCCGCCGCGTCAGCAGCATGTCTTCGTCCAGCGCCAGCGGATGCCAGAAGACGCCGTCCTGGCTCACGGTCAGCTCCGGCTCCAAATCCGCCGCGCTCAGCTCAAGCCCCTCGCGAGAGAAGCCGCGCTTCGCCAGCGGCCGCAGGAAGTGCCGCTCCCGCGGAATGCCGAGCGCGGTGACGAAGGCGCGCAGATCGTCGAGGCAGTCGCGGTTGGCCGGCGTCTCGGTGCTGCCGATCACGACGGTGAAGCCGAGTTCCCGCAAGGTGCGGATGCCGGCGACGGTCTTCTGCCACGAGCCGGCGCCGCGGTAGTCATCGTGCGTCGCGGCCTCGCCGCCGTCGAGGCTGACCTGCACCGTGACCTCGCGCGAGATCTGCTGCAGCGACTCCAGCCGGCGGCCGTGGTAGAGCATGGCGTTGGAGAGCACCGTCGTCGGCAGGCGGTCGGCGGCGTAGTTCAGGCGCTCGGCGATGTCGGGCAGCAGGAACGGCTCGCCGCCGGTGAGCAAGACCTCGCGCACGCCGGTTAACACCGCCTCGTCGATCAGCCGGCGATAGACGTGCGGCGCCAAAACGCGGCGTTCGGCCCGCGGGCTGGAGCGGGCGACGCAGTAGCTGCACTGCAGGTTGCAGTCAAAATTGGTGTAGATCCAGAGCCGCCGCGCCGGTGTAACAGCTACGGGTGCGGTCATCGTCGCATCCCGGCGGGGCGTGCTCGCGGCGCGGCCGGCGGGGGATTGTTCCGCGCGCCCGCCGACGCCACGCGGCGCAACAGTAGTCGCTCCCGCCGTCCGCCGCAGTGAACTCGCTCACGTCTGCCGGGTCCGCGGCCCCGGCGACCACGCGCGGTGCACAAAACCAGCGGCCCCGCGAAGGCTCGCTGAGAGCCGGCCGCGGGGCCGCACGAAGCGACGGGCCGCGGGAGCGATGCCCGCGGCGGTGGTTTACATGCCGTCCTTGATCAGGCCGATCGCGTTGCCGTCCGGGTCCTGGAACACGGCGAGCGTGACCGTGTTGGGAATCTCGGTCACGGGCATCAGCACTTTGCCGCCCAGGCTGGTCGCCTGGTCGAGCGTTGCCTGCAGATCGGGAACGGCGACATAGAACATCGTGTGCGGCTGGTCGCCATTCTCGGCGCCGGCGATGCCGCCGTTGATCCCCTGGCCGCCGTTGTCCACGATGCCGTAGTTCATCGGGTTGTTCGCGTCGATCGCCCAGCCAAACAGGCTGGAGTAAAACTGCCGTGCTTTGCCCGCATCCTTGCCGATGATCTCGAAGTGCACGACCGGGTTCGCCATCTCAGCGTCTCCTCATCGCCTTGCTTGCGGCCCGCGCCCGTCCGGGGGCGCCGGCCGTGTACAGGCCGTACGGCTGCGGATAGGGTCCGAAACCGAGCCAGGCGAGCGTGGCGTTCAACCTGCTCCAGCGCTCCTCCGCGCGGCGCTCACCGGCCGCGATCGCGCCGCCGACGGCGGCTCGCGGCGTCTGCCTCTCCTTCCCGACTGCCCCGCGGACGATTGCATCCGCCACGTTCGCGCCCTCCGCTCTCCCGGCCGCGCTGTGACCCTATAACAGATCATATGTTCTTCGATCGGCCGCGGACTGTCAAGGATCTCCGGCCGGGTTTCCGCCGGCCCGGCCGCGCGGTGTAAGGAAACTGCCCAACATGCGCCCCGCAACCCGTCCGCCCCTTGCCGCCCTCAAGGAGTTTCATCGCCGTCCAATCGGCTGCTGTGCCGCGCCAAAACGGCCGCCCTCAGGCGTGCACGGCCGCGCGGACGACCATCGGACCAGGTTCTCATCGGCACTCGCTCCGGCGCCGCACGTCCGGCGCAGAGCATCGCTCGATCGCGAACGGCAGACGGAGCCGCACCGGATCGGATGCGTGTCCATCGTAGCAAAGGCGCGGGATCGCCGCTGGCTACATGTTATGGTATCGCAGCCGATCTTAGACTGAATCCGCACCACCCGCCGGCCACGAGCCGGTCGGGCGCCGACACTTGCCGGCCGTCATCCCGCGACATATGGTGGCGGCGGCCAGCAGCCTGCAGGAGCGGTGTATGCCGGTCGATCCCGCGTCCGCCGAGGACGAGGCGCTGCGCACGGCGCTCACGCTGGGCCGTTACCCGCGCGCCGCCGCGTACGATCCGCGCTGGCAAATCGACAACTTGATGGGGCCGAACGTGCTCTGGCTGACGGAGGCGCTGTGCCAGGCGCTGCCGCTGGCGCCGGGCATGCGCGTGCTCGACCTCGGCTGCGGCAAGGCGCTCTCCTCGATCTTCCTGGCCCGCGAGCTCGGCGTGCAGGTCTGGGCGGCCGACCTCTGGATTAAGCCGTCCGAGAACTGGGCGCGCCTGCGCGAGGCCGGGCTGGAAGACCGCGTCTTTCCGATCTATGCCGAGGCGCACGCGCTGCCCTTCGCCGAGGGCTTCTTCGACGCGATCGTGAGCATGGACGCCTACCACTACTTCGGCACGGCCGACCTCTACTTGCCCTACTGCCTGCGCTTCCTGCGGGAGGGTGGGCGGTTCGGCATCGTCGTGCCCGGAATCCGGCGGGAGCTGCCGCGCCTGCCGCCGCCGAAGCTCGCGGCGTACTGGGAGGCGGACTTCAGCACCTTCCACAGCCCCGCCTGGTGGCGCCGGCACTGGCAGAAGAGCCTCGCCGTCGCGGTCGAGCGCGCCGACTGGCTGCCGCAAGGCTGGGAGGATTGGCTCACCTGGAACCGCGCCTGCGCCCTCGCTGGCCGCGGCTCGGCGCGGGAGACCGCCTTGCTGGAGGCCGACGGCGGCGAGTTGCTCGGCTTCAGCCGCGTGGTGGCGCGGCGCCTGCCGGCTCACGGCGCCGGCGCATAGGTTCAGTGCCGCCGCAGCGCCCGACCGGGTAGGGCGCCGGTGTGCTCGCCGCCGTCCACGACGACGCGTCCGTTGACGATCACGCAGTCGATGCCGATCGGGAACTGCTTCGGTTGCTCGATCGTGGCGGGCGAGCGCACCGTCTCCGGGTCGAAGACGACGAGATCGGCCTTGAAGCCGTCTTTGAGCAGGCCGCGGTCGCGCAGGCCCAGCGTCTGCGCCGGCAGCGAGGTCAGCTTGCGGATGCAGTCGGCCATGCTCAAAATGCCCTCTTCGCGCACCAGGTCGCCCAGCATCGTCGGCGCGGCGCCGTAGGTGCGCGGGCTGACCTTTTCCCCGATCAACAGGGCGTCGCTGCCGAGCATCGTGCTGGGGTGCTCCAGGAACTTGCGCACGTTGACCGGGTTGCCGAAGGTGCCGATCTGCACCAGGTTCAGCTCTTCGTCGAGCAGCAGGTCACAGATCGTGTCGATCAGGCTCTTGCCCAGCGCTTCGGCGATCTGCGGCAGCGTCCAGCCCTCGAAGCGGCGGTGCTGCGGCCGGCTGAAGTTGGCCGTCAGGTAGTTGTGCAGCCGCAGCCGCTGGAAGTTGGGGTCGGCCGCCATCTTCTGCCGCGCCGCCTCGTCGCTCATCCGCTCCAGCAGCTTCGGCACGCCGCCGTCGTGTGTCCACTCGGGCAGCAGGCTCACCAGCCGCGTGCTGGAATAGATGTAGGGATAGACATCGGCCGTCACCTGCTGCCCCTGCGCGGCGCGCGCGTCCACGAGGTCCAGCAGCTTGCGCCAGGCGCCGGAGAAGGGCCAGCCGGAGTTGAAGTGCGAGATGTGCACGGGAATGCCGCTGCGGTCGCCGATCGCCAGCGCCTCGCTGATCGGGTCCACATGACGGTCGCCCAGGCCGAAGCGCACGTGCGTGACGTAGATGCCGCCCAGCGCGTCCGCCTCTTTCGAGAGTTCGACCAGCTCCTCGGTGCTGGCGTAGCTGCCGGGCGGATAGGTCAGCCCGGTGGAGATGCCGAAGGCGCCCTCCTCCATGCCCTGGCGGATCAGCCGGCGCTGCGCCGCCAGCTCGCCGCTCGTCGGCGCGCGGTCGTCCCAGCCCATCGCCGAGATGCGCAGCGGCGAGTTACCCATCACGTAGCAGACGTTGACCGCGACCTTGCCGTCGAAGTTTTCGAGGTATTCGCCCACGGAGCGGGCGCGCAGGCCGTCCGGCGGCCGCCCGTCGAGGCCGGCGTTGAGCGTGATGAACTGCGCCAGGTCCTCGCCCCGCAGGATCGGCGCGTAGGAGTTGCCGTCCACGCCGATCAGCTCGGTGGTGATGCCCTGGCGCACTTTCGGCTCGTGGCGCGGCTGGCTGAGGATCACGTTGCCGCTGTGGGCGTGCATGTCGATGAAGCCGGGACAAACGATGCGGCCGCGTGCGTCGATCGTGCGCTTCGCTGCAACCCGCGACGTGTCGCCGCGCAGCAGGCGCAGCGTGTCGCCCGCGATCGCCACGTCGGCGCGCTGCCAGGGGTTGCCGCTGCCGTCGTAGATCCGGCCGCCGCGAATCAGAAGGTCGTAGATCGCCATTCTCTCCGCTCCCCTCGGTGGCTCCGACTCAGAGCGCGGCCACGAGCGCGTGCAGCCGGGCGGCGAGGGCTTTGAAGGCGGCCAGATCGATCGCCGCTTCGCCGCCGCCGGCGTGGGCCTGGGGGTGTCGCACGTCGATCAGCAGGCCGTGGGCGCCGGCGGCCACGGCGGCGAGCGCCAGCGGCTCGACGAGCTGGCGCTGGCCGCTGCCCTGGCCCGGATCGACCAGCACCGGCAGGTGCGAGACGCGCCGGATCAGCGGCACCGCGCTGAGGTCGAGCGTGTGGCTCGTGGCCGTCTCGTAGGTGCGGATGCCCTGTTCACAGAGCAGCACCTGGCGGTTGCCGCCCGCGAGCAGTTGGTCGGCAGCCTGCAGCCACTCCTGGATCTGGGCCGACTCGCCGCGGGTGAGGATCACCGGCCGGTTGCTCCAGCCGCAGGTCTGCAGCAGCGGCCGCGCGTGCATCTGCTCGGCGCCGACGATCAGCAGATCGGCATGCCGCGCAATGGCGGGCACGTCGTCCGCCGCCAGCACCTCGCAGGCCACGGCCAGCCCCGTCTCGCGGCGAATGCCGTCGAGCCGTTGCAGGGCGGCCGCATCGACCTGCGGCGTGCCGAACATGGCCGAAACCGGCCGGTAGACGCCGGTGCGCATCACCTGGGCGCCGGCGTCGCGCAGCGCCGCGGCCAGCGCCACCGCCGCCGTATCGGCCTGGGGCGAGGCCGTGCCGGCGATCAGGACCGGCTGGGCGCCGCCGATCAGCACGCCGCCGGCCTGCACCAGCGTGTCGGCCGGGTGCACCTCGCGGCCGGCAAGGCGATACGGCCGCGTGAGCGGCACGACCCGCTCGACGCCGGGCAGCGGGGCGAACGCCTGCTCGATCGCGCCCGGGTCGCCGCCGCCGAGGATCAGCACGGCGCGTTCGGCCCCGCGCGAAAGATGATGCGAGAGGCCCAGCGCCTCGGCCTGCGCGATGATTCGGCGGATCTGCTCCTCGCCCGCGTCGGTGCGGATGATCACGATCATCGCCCTGCCACCACCTCCCGCCTCAGCACCGATTCGCCGTTTTGCCGGCCGCAGCAAGCGTAGCCGAGGCGGTGAACACGTGGTAGCCGTGGCGCGCTCCTTCACGCCGTTGCCGACGCCTTCGCAAGCGGCCGTGCTTGCCGGCGTCGGGCTGCGGCAAGTGGGGATCCCCCTCTACACTGGGAGGGCCGGCGCGCCCGTGAGGGCGTCCGCGCAGGGGTTCATGCATGGCCGGCGGGCAGCGGGCGATCGGCGTCATCGGCGGCGGCGCGCTGGGCCTGGGCGCGGCGCTGCGGCTGGCGGAGGCGGGCCGGCGCGTCGTCGTGATCGAACGCGAGGCGGAGCTGGGCGGTCTGGCCGCCGGCTTCCGCCCCGGCGCCGACTCGGCCGCGACGCTGGAGAAGTTCTATCACCATATCTTCCGCACCGACCGCACGATCATCCGCATGATTCAACAGCTCGGCCTCGGCGATCGGCTGGAATGGAAGCAGCCGGTGACGGCGAGCCTGCGCAACGGCCGCGTTTACCCGATGTCGCTCGGCGGCATTCTGCGCTTCGACGCGATTCCGATCGCCGACCGCCTGCGCTTCGGCCTGATGCTGGCCGCGCTCAAACTCACGCCGGGCGAGCGGCCGTTTGCTGGCAAGACCGCGGCGGGCTGGAGCCGGCGCGTGGCCGGGCCGCGGGCCTACGCGGCGCTGATCGAGCCGATCCTGGAGGGCAAGTTCGGCGGCCGCGCCAACGAGATCGCGATGGGCTGGCTCTGGAGCCGCTTTCACGAACGCTCGCTGGCGCTGGGTTATCTGCGCGGCGGCTTTCAGCAGCTCTACGATGCGCTGGGCGAACGCGTGCGGGCGCTGAGCGGCGAGATCGTGCTCGACACGGCGGCGACCCGCATCTGCAGCCACGACGGTGGGGTGCAGGTCGAGACGAACGCCGGCGCCTACGCGTTCGAGCGGCTGATCGTCACGGCGCCGCAACGCGTGTTCGAGCGCATGGCCGAGGGGCTGCCGGAGAGCTGGGCACGGCGCTACCCCGGCCCCGACTTTTACGATGCGCAGGTGCTGATCCTGGCGCTCGATCGCCGGCTCTCCGACTCTTACTGGATCTCGGTCGGCGATCCGGGCTACCCGTTCCTGGTGCTGGTCGAGCACACCAACTTCATGCCCGCCGCGGACTACGGCGGCCGGCACCTGGTCTATCTCGGCAATTATCTGCCGCCCGAGCATCCGCTGCTGCGCGAGGACGAAGCCGGACTGTTCGAGGAGTTCCTGCCCGCGATCCGCCGGTTGAACCCGTCCTTCGATCCCGCCTGGGTGCGGCAGCGCTGGCTGTTTCACGCGCCCTTTGCCCAGCCGATCGTGACCGGCGGCTATCTGCGCCGCCTGCCGCCGCTGCGCACGCCGCTGCCCGGCGTCTACCTCGCCACGATGGCCCATGTCTACCCGCAGGACCGCGGCCAGAACTACAGCCTCGCGCTCGGCCGGCGCGCCGCCGAGCTGCTGCTGCACGACGCGGGCTAAGCCTGCCCCGGCCTCTCGGCCCTCACCCCCGGCCCCTCTCCCAATCCTGGGAGAGGGGAGCTTACTCCCAGACGAAGCAGGAGACTCCCCTTCCCCTAGCATTGGGGGCCAAGGGATGAACCGGGGGATGGGAGCCCGCGCCGCTACGGTCCCCCGCCGCCGGTTACCACCAGCGTGCCGACCATCTGCAGCGGGTGCACGTCGCAGCGGAAGAAGTACTGCCCCGGCCCCGGTGTCGTGAACGTCACCGACTGCGTGTTGCCGGGACCGGTCACCACGTCGGTCTGTGCCAGCGTGGGTGCGCTGTCGTCCGGTCCGTAGTAGATGTGGATGTTGTGCGGGATCGCCGTGTCGTTCAGATATTCCACGGTGACCGAGGTGTCGGCCGGCGCCGTCAGTGTGTCTGTGTCGAAGGTCGAGTCGTTGAGCGACGAGATCGTCAATACGGTACCCGCGGCGCCGGCGGCCGGCGACGGATTCGCGGCGGGAGTCGGACTGGCGGCCGGCGCAGGAGTCGCGGCCGGCGCGGCGCCGCCCGCGGCGCCCAGCTTCAGGGCGACGAGCACGGGGTTCGCCCCGACGCCGGCGGGCAACACGATCATGTCGCCGGCCACGGCGGGCGCGCCGTTGATCCCCGCGGGCGCCTGCCAGGTCCAGACCTCAGCGCCCGTGGTCCGATCCAGCGCGTAGACCTTGCCGTCGACCGTCGATGTGAAGACCAGGTCGTTGACGACGGTGGCGCTGCCAAAGTTGGCTTTGGGCAACTGGTGATCCCAGAGCACGATGCCGGTGGCCGCGTCGATCGCCACCAGCTCGCCGCTGCTGCGCGTCACGTCGCTGGCGGTTTTCTGATCCACGCTGCTGTTGGTGAAGAACGCCGAGAGATTGACGACGGGCACGTAGACGACGCCGTCGGCATAGGCCAGCGCCGTCTCCACGCCACCGAAAATGCCGGGGTAGACCTCCATCGTCAGCCCGTCGGGGATGCTCTGCACGCGGTCGTTCTGGTGCTTGCCCACGGCGGTGTTCCAGAGCACCTTGCCCGTCGCCTCGTCCAGCGCCACGACGTAGCCGGCCTTGCCGCTGCCGATCGCGAGCTTCTGCGCCGCACCGCCGATGGTCACCGTGGCGAGGACGGGCGACGACTGAAAATCATGGTCATAAAGGTCGTGCGGCAGGATCTGCTGATACCAGCTCAGCGTGCCGCTGGCGTGGTCGAGCGCGACGACCGAATCGGTGTAGAGGTTGTTGCCGGGGCGGCTGCTGCCGCCGGGGAAGTCCGCCGTGCCGGGGAAGGGCGCCGGGTTGCCGATGCCCCAGAAGGTCATGCCGGTGTCGGGGTCGATCGCCGGGGGATACCAGGCGCCGCCGCCGCTGTTCACCTGCGCGTTGCCCCAGATGTCGGCGGTATCGACGGTGTTGAACTGCCACTTGACCGCGCCCGTCGCCTGGTCCAGGGCGAAGATCGCGCCGGTGTTGCCGCCCTGGTAGAAGCTGCTGACGCCGCTGCCCGGCACGGTGCTGCCCAGCACCATATTGTCGTAGGCCAGCAGTTGAATATCGACGCCGGTGCCCGGGGCGGGCGAGACCTTCGTGGACCAGATCTCGGCGCCGGTGTTCTCGTCGAGTGCTGCGATCGTGAAGGCGTCTTTCGCCACGAAGACTTTGCCGTAGCCGATCGCCGGGCCGTTCGGACCGATCGAGTCGGCGTCATACATCTGCTGCCACTTGACCTGGCCGCTGGCGAGGTCGATGGCGAAGACGTTGCTCTTCAGATCCTGAAAGAAGACGGTGTTGCCGTCGATCAGCGGGTTGGTAGCGGCGGCGCCGAAGATGCCCTTACCCGGCACGTCGAACGTCTAGGCGACGCCGAGCTGGCTCACGTTCTGCGAGGTGATGCCGCCGTCGGTCTGGGCGCGGGTGTTGGCGAGGTCTTTGTTCGCCTGCGGCCACTGGTCGAGGTGGGCGGCGACCTCGGGCGGCACGGCCGGATTGCCGCCCTGCGCCGCGGCGGGCCAGTCGCGCCCGGCCAGGCCGAAGCCCAGGACGGCCAGCAGCGCCAGCAGCGGCCACAGTGGCCAAGCAGAGAGACGCAACCAGCGAGTGAGACGTGCCATCGCACCCTCCTGAAGCCGCGGTTCAAAACCGGCGCGCCGGAGCGGCGTCACGCGTGCGCTGCAGCCGAGATGCGAGTCTTGAAACCGGCAGTCTATCGCGGCGGGGCGGTCTGAGCGCACGATACGAACTGTTTAGCGCGAGTGCAAGTTCCGTGCGCACGTCGAAACACAGCGAGGCCGGCACAAACATGCCGGCCTCGCTGTGTTTCTGGGAGCGCGGCGGCGCGTTTACGTCGTGCCGTTGCGGCCGTTGCGCTTCGCGCGCAGCTTGAGCACGCCCTCTTCGAGGCCGGGCATAAGCGGTAGCGTGCTGGCTCGGTCTACTCGTTCGCGTCGGCCCCTCAGCGGACCGTGGCGATCGGAGCCGATTCGCCACGGCGCGCCATCACGGGCAGCCCCTGCCGCCGTCGGCATGTCGGCCGCTACCCGACCCACGGTTCACCAGCCAGGGGGAAGGATGCTGGCTCACGCTCGCCACTGTATGTCTCGTCAAGAGGAGCGTCCGCAAATGGCTCGCTTGCGGGCCTGTACTTTGGCATGCAGAGCAGAGGGCGAAAAGGCTTCGCTTTTGAACACTTCTGGGAGTGTTTCAGAACTCCAGGCGTGGGCTACGTGGTGACGGGTTGTGAAACATCAGTGGCAGAGGTGCGCCTGCAGCAGCCGGCGCTGACCCAACCTGAGGAACGCCGCGCCTTCCATTTCGGCTGGTCGTTCTGGTGGCGCGGGCATCAAGCCGTGGCCGCCCGCTGCCAAACTGCCCGCCGCGCCCAACGACGCGCTCGCCCGCTGCCCAGCGCCGCCGACGTGCCGGCGCCACTTGCTATGGAACCGACGGCGCCGCAGGCCGGGGAACTGACGGTGGCGGATTGGGAGGCGGTCTGCGCGCTGCCGCCTCCGCGGCGTCTGCTGGTGGGACGCTCCCGGCACGACCATCGCCCGGTGCTGGGCGGCATCGTCTGGGTCATCCGGCACACGCCTCGTGGCGCTCCATGCCGCCCGCCGGTGGCAAGTGGGCGACGGCCTGCAAGCGCTACCGACTCTGGGAGCCCCGTGGCCAAGATCGTAGCGTTGGCTGAGAGGTCATTCTGTGCGCGGACGGCCGGGGCACCAGTACGGCCGTCGAGCGGCATCAGTTCGACCGCGAGCAGGAAACCGGTGAACTCCGCGAGGCGCCGGCACGCGGCCCAGCACAGACGCTGGGCACGTGCTCGGGCAACCGAAGGGCGTGGCGCGTTCATGGGCGATTCCCTCTACAGCTGTTCTGAGACACTGCGCAACATCAACCTTGATCTTTCGCACGTTCGATGACCTGGAGCCATTTCGCTGGGGCACGAGCGCTGTCCAGACGTGAAGAGATAACACGGCCAGTGCACATCACCGAGACTGCGGGAGAGCCACACCGCGTGATCAACGACGGCTCCCGCGGCTGGCTCCTGAGGCGCAGCCGGGCCGAGCAGGTCTGCCGCAACGCCACGCAATGTGTTCCGCAGCGGCCAAGTGCTGTCGCTGGGCGCTACTCAGGGGTGGGCAACGCGGTCAGGTCGAGACTGGCACGGAGTTGATTCTCGTCCGCGAGCGCCCGCTGGGCTTCCGTCGCAGCGGCGGCAATTCCGTTGGGGGCTGGCGATGCAGTCATAGTCGAATCGGAGCGCAGGTCGACGATCTGCACGTCGGGCAAGCCGAGTGAGTGCCGGACGGCGTTGAGGTCCGCGACTGCCTGCGCGAGGGTGTTGGCTGTGCCCGCGTCGACCGGCACGATCGTGGCCGCGAATGGCGGGAGACCCACCGGCAGGCGGATGGCCTCGGCCGCGTCGAGCTCCGCCTGCACCTGCTGGGCGCGGTCCGTCGTGTCGACCAGGATGAACTGCGGCGCCTGGGCCGTGGGGCGCACGCCAGCTGAAACCGCCGGGCCAGTAGTACTGCCGCTGGCGGCGACACTGGGCGGTGTTGCACCGCTTCCCCGTGCCTGCACCTGCGGCCGGGCGGTGGTCCGGCTGCGGTGTGCCCGCAACCCCACCTGCCAACTCCCTAAACCGGCCACCAGGCCGAGCGCCAGCGCGGCACCGATCGCCAGCGCCACGTGCCGTCGAGGGTTCTGCTTCCGGGTTCCCGTGTACGTCGCCATGGTTGTCCTCCGACGCGTCACGACCGCGTGTATCATGGGTGGGACCGAGGTCCCCACGCGGCCTACCTGCACGCTAGGGCCGCCGAGCCGGCGCGAGCGGTCACGCCGTAGTCAGGTAGTAGTCAGTAAGCGGTCACGCCGGCGTCAGCTGCTGACGGGAGAGGTCCGGGTGCCGTCCGTACCGTCGGCCAGCGAACCTGTGCCCCCCGTCCTGCCGCCGTGGCCGGTGGTGCTGCGGGCGCTGCGGGAGGCCGGGGGTATCACCCGCGCGGGCTGGGCGGCGCGGCTGGGCTACAGCCTGAGCACGGTCCAGCGTTGGGAGCGTGGCGATAACGTGCCCGACGCGGTCGCGGAGGCGGCCCTCCTCACTCTGCTACGGGAGGAAGGGCTGCTGCGCCGCTATACGGACGGCCCGCTGCGTGGGCAGACGCTCGCGGAAGCCGAACTCCGGGAGCTGCTGGCTGCAGCCCGAAGTGGCAAGCAGGCGCTGCTCAGCCCGCCGGTGCTGCAGTTCGTGCGCGACCCCCGCTCCGTGGGGGTGCCCACCGACCTACCGGTCCCGCTAAGCGGCTTGATCGGGCGTGAGCAGGAGTTGGCTGACCTCACCGCCCTGCTGGCGCGCACGCGGTTGCTCACCATCACCGGGCCTGGTGGGGCGGGCAAGACCAGGCTCGCCGTAGCGGTAGCGCATGGCCGGCGCGCCGCTTTCGCCGACGGCGTATGCTTCGTCGATCTGGCACCGCTCACCGACCCAACGCAGGTGGGCGCCGCCATCGCCCAGGCGCTACGCCTTCGGGAACAGCCCGGTCTCCCGCTCCTGGAGCGACTTGTGGCCTTTTTGGGGACGAAGCAGGTGCTGCTCGTCCTGGATAATTTCGAGCACCTGTTGGCCGCAGTGGAGGACGTTGGGCGCTTGGTACAGATGGCCCCGGCCGTCACCCTGCTGGTCACGAGCCGGGCGCCATTGCGCCTGCGCGGCGAGCAGGAGTACCCGCTCGCGCCGCTGCCGGTGCCGGAGCGGGCTGCCAACCCAGCCGCCTTGGCCGCCAATCCGGCCGTGCAGCTGTTCGTGGCCCGCGCCCGCGCCGTTCGCCCCGACTTCACGCTCACGGATGCGAACGGCGCGGTCGTCAGCGCGATTTGCACCCGGCTCGAGGGCTTGCCGTTGGCGATCGAGCTGGCCGCAGCGCGGATCCGCGCGGTGCCACCCGCCACGATCCTCGACCGTCTGGAGCAGCGGCTGCCGATGCTGACCGGCGGTGCTCGGGACGCGCCGGCGCGGCAACAGTCGCTGCGCGACGCCATCGCCTGGAGCTACGAGTTGCTGCTGCCTGCCGAGCAAGCGCTGTTTCGCCGGCTGGCCGTCTTCGCCGGGGGCTGCACGCTGGCGGCAGCAGAGGCGGTCTGCAACGCTGCGGGAGACCTTGACGTGCTGGACGGCCTCAGCTCCCTCGTGGAGAAGAGTCTGCTGCGGGACGGTGCCGACGGCGCGGATGAGCCACGCTTCACCATGCTGGAGACGATTCGCGAGTTCGCGCGCGAGCAGCTGGAGGCGAGCGGCGAGGCCGGCACGGTCCGAGCCGGGCACGCCCGCTGGTGCCTCAGCCTGGCGCAGGCGGCCAACCCGGCGCCGTACCCCGCGGCGGTGAGTCCCGCCTGGCAGGCGCAGTTGGCGGCAGAGCACGACAATCTCCGCACCGCCCTCGCCTGGGGGCTCACCGCGGCGGCGGTCGACGGTGGGGAGCAGGTGCTGCAGCTGGCCGGCCTGCTGAGCGCCTTCTGGTGCGTGTCGGGACAGCTAACGGAGGGGCGGCACTGGTTAGGGCTCGCGTTGGGGGCCGGGGCGCCGGCGTCCGCGGCGAGCCGGGCCGTGGCGTTGGCCGGCGCGGGAGTCCTTGCTGCGTTCCAGGACGATCTCGCTGCCGCGCAGGCGCAGTTTACCGCCGCCTTAGCATTGTGGCGGCAGGTGGGCGAGCCGCGCGGCGTCGCGTTCGCCCTCAGTCACGCAGGACTGACGCACCCCGACCGTGGCAGGCGCCGGGCCGGGGTAGAGGAGAGCGTCGCCCTCTGGCGGCGCACCGGCGACGCGTGGGGTCTGACCATGGCGCTCCACATGCTGGCGAACGTGGCGGCCGTGAACGGGGATCTCGCCAGCGCCGTCGCCGCCGCGGAGGAGGCGTTCGCCTTAGCCCGGGCGCAGCAGGACCCGCTGTGGCTGGCGCAAACGACGCGCCGGCTGGGCCAGTTGGCCCTGGCGCAGCACGATGTACGGCGTGGGGAGGGCTTGCTCCTGGAGGCCCTGGCGCAGCTACGCCAGGCGGGCGATCTGACGCACGTGCTCTGGACGCTCTTCGATCTGCTGCCGCTGGCGCTCGCGGCGTACGACCCGGGGCGTGCACGGGCCTACGGTGAAGAGGCGCTGGAGCTAGCAGACGCACTCGGAGACCACCGCTATGACGCTGCCATCTACGTCTTAATGGGTCTGGCAGAGCAACTGACGCATCAGGATGAGCGGGCAGCCGACCGCTTCGCGCGCTGTCTCCGGGCGGCGCACGCGCAGGGCACGCGGCGGCTCCGCGTGCAGCGGCCCACGGTATGCGTGGCGCTGGCCGGGCTGGGGCGGTACGCGCTTGAGCGCGGCTGGCCCGAGCAGGCCACCCGGCTCATAGCCGTGGCGCAGGCACTGCCAACGCTGCGCATCGCGTGGGTGGAACACCTCGCACGACCCTGGTACGAGCGCACGCTCGCCGCCGCCCGCGACGCTCTCGGTGAGGCGGCGTTTGCGGCGGCGTGGGCTGCCGGGGAGGCGCTATCCGACGCGCAGGCGTTAGCGGAAGCACTGGCTGTCACGGAGGAGCGTGCCCCGCGAGTGGTCTAATCGCAAGCCGTAGTACGTAGCGGTCCGCAACAATCAGACGGCCGGGGAACGCCCGCAAACCGGGGTTTATGAGGCCATGCTTTGCCCCGCCCATATTTGACAGGCCCGCTGCTACCGAAACCCCGCGGACTATGACGGAGGCCGCTAATGGGGGCACTGCTGCTTGGCACGGCCATGACCGGCGGCGTGGCCATCTACCAGCCAGGACAGATCTTAGCCGCGCGGTGCCAGAGGGCGGCCCAGACGCGGGGGCGCCCCGTGCCCAGCCCCCGATGAGTCGCTCGCATAACTCAGCGCTATGCCTTCATGGCGGGCGTCATACGCCGCTCGGCGGGGTACGTTGTGCTCGTAGAGAGGAGCGAACGACCATGGAGTATCCTTCGCGCCCGCCGTGGTATCAGCGACCGTCTCCCGGTCGACGGCGGTATTCACTCCACGGGCGGAGGCGCAATTCCCGCGTGTCAGCCGACTCCGATGCTCCCGCGAGGACATCCTCCATCTCGAAGAGGGCCTGTTACTTGAGCTTGATTCTAGAACGGTTTGGAGAACGGCTCGCCGCGTGGGCGGCTGTCCGAAAACGCGTCCGAGAATCAACGTCTCATCTGCGTAAACGCTGACGGGTTTGGGTGCGGGCTCCGGTCCGCGACACTGGCCCGGGCATCGGCGCCGACGACGCCACGATCTGCATCCGCCGGAGTGGCAGGCAGCTCACGTGCGTCGCACCACGGATGGTGGTGCGACGCACGTGACTCGCCGACGCTTACGCCGTGCCGTTGCGGCCGTTGCGCCGGGCGCGGGCCTTCTGCACGCCCTCCTCCAGGCCCGGCAGCATCGGCATGGCGCCGGCAGTGCTGCTGGCCTCGGTGGTCTCGCCGGCCTTGCCGCGGCGGCGCGGCGCGGGCGCCTCATCTTCATCCGGCCCCTCGATGCCGGCGATCGCGGCGACCGTGTCGCCGGGGCGCGGGCGGATTATGCTCACGCCCTGGGTGGCGCGGCCGATCACGGAGATCGCGTCCACCGTCGTACGCAGCACGATGCCGTCGCCGGTGATGATGATCAGCTCGCGCGTGCCGTTCACGGGGCGGATCGCCGACACGCGGCCGGTCTTGTCCGTGACCTTCATGTTCAGCACGCCGCCGCCGCCGCGCTTCTGTGTCGGGTACTGCGTGTACGGCGTGCGCTTGCCGTAGCCGTGCTCGCTGATCGTGAACAGGTGGTGCGCGTCGTTGGCGACCTCCATGCCCACGACGTAGTCGCCGGACGCGAGCTTGATACCGCGCACGCCGCCGCTCGAGCGCGAGGCCATGCGCAGATCGCCCACGGGGAAGCGGATCGCCTGGCCGTCGGCGGTGGCCATCACCAGCTGGTCGGTCGAGCGGGCCATGCGGGCGGAGACGAGCGCGTCGCCCGGCTCAAGGTCCATGGCGATCAGGCCGTTGCGGCGCACACTCTCGAACTCTTTGAGCGGCGTGCGCTTGATCTCCCCCAGCCTGGTTGCCAGCAGCAGGCAGTCGCCGTCGTACGTCTGCGTGGCGATTACGGCCGTGACCAGCTCGCCCTGCTGGATGTCGATCAGGTTGATCAGCGGCAGGCCGCGGGCCTGGCGCGAGGCGTCGGGAATCTCGTGCGCCTTGAGCTGGAAGACCTTGCCGCGGTCGGTGAAGAAGAGCAGGTAGTCGTGCGTGTCGGCCACCATCATGCGGTGGACGGCGTCTTCCTCGCGCGTGGGCATGCCGGTGAGGCCCTTGCCGCCGCGGCGCTGCGGCCGGTAGGTATCGAGCGGAATGCGCTTGATGTAGCCGCGGCGGCTGAGCGTGACCACGATCGGCTCGTGCGGGATCAGGTCCTCGTCGGAGAAGTTTTCCAGCTCCTGCTCGACGATCTGTGTGCGGCGCTCGTCGCCGTACTTCTTGCGCAGCTCCAGCGTCTCGTCTTTGATCACGCCGTCGAGCTGGGCCGCGTCGGCCAGCAGCCCTTCCAGGTAGGCGATCGTCTTCAGCAACTGCGCGTGCTCGTCGATCAACTGCTGGCGCTGCAGCGCGGCCAGGCGGCTGAGCGTCATGTCGAGGATCGCCTGCGCCTGGCGCTCGCTGAAGCTGAACGGCCGCTCCTGTAGCCTGGTCTTCGCCTCGGCGGCGCTGGCCGAGCCGCGGATCAGGCGGATCACCGCCTCGATCTTGTCCAGCGCCTTGAGCAGGCCGGCGACGATGTGCTCGCGCTCGCGCGCCTTGTCCAGGTCGAACTGGCTGCGCCGCCGCACTACGTCGCGGCGGAAGTTGAGGTATTCCAGCAGCGCCGTGCGCAACGTCACCGTCTTCGGCTGGCCCTTGACCAGGCAGAGCATGTGCACGTTGAACGACGACTGCATCGCCGTGTGCTTGTAGAGCGTGTTCAGCACCTGGCGCGGCTGGGCGCCGGCCTTCAGCTCGATCACCACGCGCATGCCGTGGCGGTCGGACTCGTCGCGCAGGTCGCTGATCCCTTCGATCTTCTTGTCCTTGACCAGGTCGGCGATCTTCTCGATCAGCGCCGCCTTGTTGGTCTGGTAGGGCAGCTCGGTGATGATGATCGCGAAGCGGCCGGCGCGAGCCATCTCCTCGATATGGGCGCGGGCGCGCATGATGATGCGGCCCTGGCCTGTGGCGAAGGCGTTCTTGATTCCTTCACGGCCGATGATCATGCCGGCCGTCGGGAAGTCCGGCCCGCGCACGATCTCGGCCAGTTCTTCGGTCGTCGTGGCCGGGCGCTCGATCAGGCGGGTAACCGCGTTGCAGATCTCGGTGAGGTTATGCGGCGGGATGTTGGTCGCCATGCCCACGGCGATGCCGGACGAGCCGTTGACCAGCAGGTTCGGCAGCCGCGCGGGCAGCGCCTCCGGCTCCTCGTGGCTGGCGTCGTAGTTGGGGCGGAAATCGACCGTGTTCTTGTCGATGTCGGCCAGCATCTCGTCGGCGATCGCCGCGAGCCTGGCTTCCGTGTAGCGCATGTGGGCCGGCGGGTCGGCGTCGATGCTGCCGAAGTTGCCCTGACCGTCGACCAGCGGGTAGCGCAGGGAGAAGTCCTGCGCCATGCGCACCATCGCCTCGTAGACGGGCGCATCGCCGTGCGGGTGATACTTGCCCATCACCTCGCCGACGATGGCGGCGCTCTTCTTGTAGGCCGCGGTGGAGCGCAGGTTCATCTCGCCCATGGCGTAGAGAATGCGGCGCTGCACCGGCTTGAGGCCGTCGCGCACGTCGGGCAGGGCGCGCGACACGATCACGCTCATCGCGTAATCGAGGTAGGACTGCCGCATCTCGTCTTCGATCCTGACCGGGCTGACGCGATCCTCGGGGCGTTCGATAACCATGCCTGCTAATCCTTCGTTCCCAGTGCGCCCGCGGCGCTGAAGACCCTATGCGGACAGGCGGTTGCAGAGCACTGGGCGCATACGCGTGCCGGCGCCCTCGAGTTCCGTTCGCTGCGCTACGTGGCTGCCAGGCGCGCCTCGCGCGCGGCGGCCACGAGGGCGGCGAACAGATCATGCGATGCTTCGCTCATCTCCGGCCGCTCGGGGTGCCACTGCACGCCGAGCACGAAGCGATGGGAAGGGCTCTCCAACCCCTCGACCATGCCGTCCGGGCTCATAGCCGAAGGCAGCAGCCCCTCGCCGAGCATGTGTTCGCGCACGGCCTGGTGGTGGCGCGAGTTGACGCGCCGCCGGCCGGCGCCGATCAGCGTCGCCAGCACGCTCGCCTCGTGCACGTCCACGTCGTGCCAGCGCGAGTCGTGCGGCGGTTCCGCATGGGCGCGGTGGCCGTCGCCGGGGATGTGCTGCTGCAAGCGCCCGCCACAGGCCACGTTCAACACCTGATGCCCGCGGCAGATCGCCAGCAGGGGCAGGTCGCGGCGCAGCGCCTCGCGGATCAACGCGATCTCCAGCTCGTCGCGCGGGCCGTCCGGCTGCATCAGCTCGGGAACAGGCGCCTCGCCGTAGCGGGCTGGATCGACGTCCGTGCCGCCGGTGACGAGCAGCGCATCGACGCTATCGAGGAAGGCCGTAGCATCCAGCCCGGGCGCGGCGATCACCGGCTCGGCGTTCGCTTCGCGCACGCGCGCGATGTAGTTGTCGTAGCCCTTCGCCGCGCCGGCGCTGCCCACCGTGACCGCGATGCGTGGTGCGTTCATGCGTCCTCCCACGCCTATATTGTAACAAGTTTCTTCTATTTAATCAGCCTGCGGCGCACGAGACCGCTGGCGATCCAGGCGCAGACGGCCGCTTCGGCGCAGAGCACGGCGACGTGCAGCAGGTCCTGCGGCACGGGCTTGCCGTCGAAGAGATGGCGGTAGGTCGAGGTCGCCACCGTGAGCGGCGAGGCCCAGGCGACGACCTGCAGCCAGCCGGGCGTGCGCTCCAGCGGGAAGAAGGTGCCCGAAAGCCAGAAGATGGGGATGATCACCAGGCTGAAGAAGTAGCCGAGGAAGCTGATCGACGGCGCGATCGCGGTGAAGCAGAGCGAGAGCGCGCCCATCGCCAGGCCCAGCAGGTAGGCGAGCGGCAGCGTGAGCAGCGCCCAGGGCGAGCGCAGGATGGCGTAGTGCGGCGTGAAGGCGAGAATCACGGCGAGGATGTAAACGCTGTTCACCAGGCAGCGGGTCGAGGCCCAGAGCAGGTCGCCCATCACCACATCATCCAGTGACGCCGGCGTGGAGGCGACGGCCTGATAGGTGCCGTGGTTCGCCATGCGGAAGTAGACGCCCCAGCAGCACTCGAACGTGGCCTGGAACATGCCGAACTGCGCCAGCACGCCGGGCGCCAGGAAACGGATGTACGACTGGTCGATGCCGAGGCTGACGAACTGCCCCAGGCCGAGCCCCATGCCGAACAGCACGAGCAGCGGCTCGACCAGCGGCAGGAACAGCTCCGTCTTCCACAGCTTGAGATAGACGTCGCGGTTGCGGCGCCAAACGTTGAGCGCGTGGTGCGAGAGGTCGGGCGCGACCAGCACGTTGCGCAGGCCGCGCGGTTGGGCGACGGCGATCAATCGAGCAACCCCCTTCCCGTGAGGCGCAGAAAGACGTCTTCGAGGTTGGCGCGGCGGATGAGGATGTCTTCGGGCAGACCGAGTTGCGCGGCGACCGGCGCGCCGAAACCTTCGGTGAAGATGTAGAGCGCGTCGCCCGCGTCTTCCACCTGCAGGCCCTCGATCTGGTGCAGGCGGCGCAGCAGTTCCGGGCGCTCGGCCGGCGTCGGCTCGGCCTCGATCACCTCGTAGCCCGCGTGCTCGCGGATCAGGTCCAGCGGCGAGCCCTGCACGAGGATGCGGCCCTGGTGCATGATCACCAGCCGGTCGCAGAGCCGCGCCGCCTCGTCCATGTAGTGCGTGGTGAGCAGCAGCGTCATGCCCTGCTCTTTGAGACCGCGCAACTGGCGCCAGACCAGGTGCCGCGCCTGCGGGTCGAGGCCCGTGGTCGGCTCGTCGAGCACCAGCAGCACGGGATCGCTGATCAACGCGCGGGCGATCGCCAGCCGCCGCTTCATGCCGCCGGAGAGGTCATCGACCTTCTCGCCGGCCTTCTCCTTGAGCTGGAAGAGCGCCAGCGCCGCGTCGGCGCGGCGTTCGGCCTCGTGCCGCGGCAGGTCGAAGTAGCGGGCGTAGAAGATCAGGTTCTGGCGAACGGTGATGTCCGGGTCGAGGTTGTCGTCCTGCGAGACGACGCCGAGCCGCGCCTTGACCGCGCGCGGCTCGCGCTGCACGTCCAGCCCGTCCACCAGCAGCTCGCCGCCGCTGAGCGGTGAGAGGCAACAGGCCATGCGGATCGTGCTCGACTTGCCGGCGCCGTTGGGGCCGAGGAAGCCGAAGCATTCGCCGCGGCGCACGTCGAAGTCGACGCCGGCGACGGCGGTGAAATTGCCGTAACGCTTGGTGAGGCCGCGCGCCGAGACGAGCGGCGGACGGTCTGCCATGGAGAGGCGCGGAAGGCCAGCCGAAGAAGTGGAAGCGAGCACGTCCTGGTCCTGCCGGTGCGCGGGCACCGGCAGCAACCGGCGGCGCACCTAATAGTGATGAAGAAGGGCGAGCGCTTGGGCAACGCGGGCGGCGACAAGCGGCGCCCCGCGCCCGGCGCTAAACCGGACGCGGCGGTCTCTGGCCAGCGGCACAAAGACCATGCAGCCGCGCGTTCCCTCGCCTGCCATCGTTGCTGTGCTACCTCATCGGGCCGCGGCGCCTGGACAGCCGCGGCCTTGCATTATCTCATCGCGCCAATGATACGACGGCGGAGGGGGCGCCGCCTAGCCCTGGTCGTTCGCGCGTCACGCGGGAGCACGCGAACCGCCGTAGAGAGACGGCCACGACTCATTGCACGCTGTGCAGGCCGTGCGTGCCGTCCTGCCGCGTAGCGTTACGCCGTGCTTTCTGGGAGGCCGAGCTCAAGCGTTGCCCAGGAGCGCATCGCCCGCAGCCGGCGATCGAGATACGCCTCGTCGAGCCACCAGCATTCCCGGCCGGCGATGACGTTCCCCAGGTGAAAGCCGAGATGCCACAGGTCGCGCACCGCCACGAGCAGAGGAATCGCCTGGATATCCGTCGAGGTCAGTGCCCTGCGCTCGCGGTAGGCCCGCAGGAAGGCGGGCCAGATGTCCGGCCAGGTGCTCAGGCGGACGTTCATACGGAATACGGCCAGATCGTAGGCACGCCAACCATCGCCGCAGAGGTCGAAGTCGAACCAGGTGAGGCCACCCTCAGGGGTAATGTGCGTGTTACCCGGATAGACGTCGCCATGGATTGGCCCGGTGTCCAGCCGCGGCGCCAACGTCGCGAGGCGCTGGCTCAGCCACGTTGCCAGGCCGGCAAGGAAGGCGGTGTCGGCGGGACGGTGGCCCAGGGCCTGCGTCAGAATCGTCAGGGGATGCCACAGCAAGGTATCGAGATCGAGGCGGAACCGCTGATGGGCGCTGCGGAAGCTGTCGCCGGCGCGGTGCAGGTCTGCCAGCGCCGAGCCAAGCCTCGCCGCATGGCGATCATCGCCGGGCGGAGCGCTGCCCGGCGCATAGCGGAAGTGGACCGTAGGACGGACACCTTCCGGCGCCGACAGGAGATGCACGTCGCGTCCGTCGCGCGCGGCGATCGGCAGCGCCACGGAGATGCCGGACGCAGCGAGCCAGCGGAGCAGGTCCAGCTCGTAGCCGATCTCCTCAACCGATCGCCACCCATGCCGATACACCCGCAGCATCGATGGCTGCGACGCACCGTGCAGGAGGTAGGTGTCGTTCATGCCGGTGCGGAACAGGCGACAGACGGCGAACGGCCCATCTACCAGATGCGCGCTGGCCCAGCCGCGTAACGCGGAGGGAGCGAGTACGGAGGATGCCACCGGAAATGTGGGCGTGGTGCGGCCGTCTTCCTGCATAGCATCCGGTTGAGGCGAATCCAGGAGGATCTTCCGCCGAACCGAGCATGGCCAGCCCGGGTCCGGCGGTTCCGTCTATGCCTGTGCAGCCGGGGATGGGACGCGCGATTTACTCGTCGTCGTAGGGCGAGCCATCGCTGTCGTCGCGCTCCTGCGCCTTCTGGTAATCGAGCAGGCGCACGTCGCCGGTCGTCTCCTGGGCGTCGCCGTCTGTGTCCCAGCCCTCGCCGGCCTCGGTCTCTTCCTGGACCTCTTCGTCCTCGTCGTCGTAGCGCACCAGGCCCTCGCGCGTGTAGGGACGGGGCGAGCCGTTGAGCCCGGAAGGCGGAAAGGAGGGCCGGCCGGCCTGGCTGGGGTGCTGGAACGTTTCTTTAATGATGACGCGGGCGCCGTCGTGCGTGAGCGCGGAGATGGCGGCGGCGTACTGATTGCCGCCGTCCATGAAGCGCAGCAGGCGCAAGGCAAGGCGCGGCTCGACCTGGCCGAGCAGATCGCCGGCCGTGTTGTCGGCGAAGAGCTGGTTGCCCTCGCGGCGCAGCAGCACGCGCTCGCCGGCAGTCATGTGGCTGATCGCCTCGCGCTGCGGGCGCATCAGCGCGGTGATGCCGGATTTGCCCGTCTCTTCGACGAAGAGCTTGGGGTCGACGTAGTCGCGCGGCGTGGCGAGCGCAGGCGCCTCGCCCTGCGCCTTTTGCTCGAGCGAGGAGTAGTTCTTGCGCGCGATCTGGTTGGTGGGGTCGATCTGCAGGGCGCGGCCGTAGGCTTCGCGGGCATCGCGGTAGCGGCCGATCGCCATCAGGGCGCGGCCGAGGCGATTGAAGGCGTCGCCGTCGCGGCCGCCGGTCAGCTCGATGATCTGCTGGTTGAGCTGGACCGCCTCTTCCCAGCGGCTCTGCATGGCGGCCTTAATTGCCTGTTCGCTGCGCTGGCGGCGCAGACGTGCGAGTTCGTCGGTTTGGTATACCATCGCGGGTTCCTGTTCTGAGACTCCGGGCATTGTATGCGCTGGATTTCGCGCTTTCAAGCCAAAATTGGGCTACGTTCAACGGATTGTCGCACTCTTGTGAGCGCGGGCACAATCCCCTTCGCCAGCGTGGGGTTGACCAGATCACGGCGCTGAACTAGCATGGAGGTCTGCGAGCCAGAGTACGCGGCGGGCGGCTAGCTCAGTTGGTTAGAGCGCTTCGTTCACACCGAAGAGGTCACTGGTTCGAGTCCAGTGTCGCCCACCAGCCGCCCGGGCGAACGGGCTGGCAAGCAAGCCGAAGTGGCGGAACCGGCAGACGCGCTACATTCAGGGTGTAGTGAGCTTTACGCTCGTGGGAGTTCAAATCTCCCCTTCGGCACCGGGCCTGGGTCCTGAGGCATTGAGGCATCGCACGGCAACGTGCGCTCGTAGCTCAGTCGGATAGAGCGTCAGGTTGCGGACCTGAAGGTCGTGGGTTCGAGTCCCGCCGAGCGCGCCACAGCAGGCAGACCCAGCACGCAGGTCGGCGGCCGGCAGGCCGCCGTTTCTGATCGCGATCCACCTTGGCCGGAGGCGAGCCGGTGACCATCGACGCAACGCCGCCACTCCAGCAGGGCGAGCGCTATCTTTCACCGGGCGAGGTAGCCGGCCGCCTGCTGCTGCGCCTGGAAAGCGTGCTGGAGCTCATCGAGGAAGGGCGGCTGCGCGCCGAGCCCGGCGGGCGCTCGGGCTACCGCATCCCCGAAAGCGCGCTGCTCGACTTCCGCCAGCAGGCCTACCGCCGCGAGCATTTCCCCGGCGTGGATCACGGCCTGCATTCCTGGCCGACGGACGCGCCGCGCTCGAGCAACCTGCCCGTACCCGCGCAGAACGCCGCCGAGAACGAGGCGCTCGCCCCGCGCTGGCCCTTCCCGCACGCGTAGCGCCGGCCAGCGACGGTGCCCGCTGAACCGACACCAACGCAGGGCGGCGGCGCGGGAGCAAGAGCTCCCGCGCCGCCGCCCTGCGCTGCTATGCCGAGGAGGTTATGCCCGCGGCCGCAGCCCTGGCAGGCCAGTGCCTGCGGTACCTTCCGCCTGCGGCCGGTGCGTGGCCGTGAGGATCGCCTCGCCCGCCAGCCAGGCGACGATCACACCGGCCAGTGCCACGATGTAGCCGACCAGCGGGTGCGCCGCGTTCCACTGGTTGTTCGCCACCACGGCGACCACCCCAGCCGCGGCAAAGGCGACCACCCAGCCCAGCACCCCCAGCGTCGTCATCCCTGGCCGTACCGGCTCCTCATGCGCAGACTCCAGCGCATGGCCGGGCTTCCACGGCGTGCCGATGGCCGGCAAGAGGTAGTAGTCCGCGCCGAGGTAGCCGGCGACCTTCCAGCCCAGCACGAGCAGGATGGCGAGCGCGAACAGCACCGGGTTGATGCTGGCCGAGCCGGCGAGCATGAAGTTGAAGTTCATGAAGGCTCCGAAGAAGGCCGCCACGCCCACGAAGGCGCCCACGATCAGGGCGATGCCGATCACCGTCTCGCCGAAGGCGATCAGCCTGGCGAACCAGGTGTACCACTCGCGGTCAAGCATGTATTGGAGGAAGTCGTGGTACCAGCCGTAGTGAACCGCTGCGCCCTTCGCGCCGGCGTCCACCTTGGTCGCGTTCGTCCAGAAGCCCTGCAGCGCCGTGCCCGTCCGCGTCCAGGCGGGGCTGTTCACCTTTTCAATGCCCGCCGAAAGCCACTGCCAGCCGATGTACAGCCGCAGCAGCAGGAAGAGCGGCGCCATCATCGGGCTGCCGAAGATCGCGCGGACGAAGCCGGGATCGGGGAACGCCTCCGTCTTTTAGATCGGTGTACCGATGCGTCGTGCCAGCTCCATCGCGGCACCTCCTCGCCTTTTCCTGCCGCCCGGCATCTTCAGAAGAGCGGCCATCTGCCCACGCGTAGTATCTCGGTTGGCACGGCGCCGGTCTGTCGGGCAGGGAACGACAAGTTCGGCCCGCCGTCGTCGTCGGGGTTTGCCGGACAAGGGAGACGCAGCGCGGGTGGCCGCGACTGGGTACGCGCCGCGCATGACGCCACGCGCCGCGCACCCGCAGCCCCGTGTTTGGCAGGCGGGCGGCGCGCTATGGGCGCCGCGCCCGCTCGCTCAGATACGAATGGCGCAGCCCCCAGAGCAGCCGCCAGGCGAAGAGCGTGAGCGCGGCCAGCGCCAGCACGCCCGCGGCGGCCATCGGCCAGTAGCGCGTCGCCAGCACGCCGCGCTCTTCCAGCAGGGCGCCGCCGGCCCGCAACACGACCGCCGCGCCGAGCAGCCAGGCGTAGACACGCACGCGCCGGGCCATGGCGGCGCCCTGAGCGCGCTCCGCGGCGAACATGTGGCCCACCAGGTACGCCATGCCGATGATCAGCGTCGAAACCACGCCCAGGGCGAAGACGTGCCGCGCGGCATCGTCGATCGCGGCGGGCGTTTCGGCGTGAAGGCGCAGGCCGCGCCAGGCGCCATAGGCGATCAGCGCCGCATCGGCAAGCAGCCAGCCGTACGCCGCCCGCAGCAGGAGCGCGATCGCCTGCGCCGTGTCCCGCATGCGCGAGGCGGGCCGCCAGACGCCGATGCAGCCGGCGCCCGCGACGAGCCCGCCCGCGAACAGCAGCCGCCCGGCCGCGCTCAGCGCCCAAAGGTTGGCGCCGCCCGCCGCCTCGGCCAGCCGCACGCCCACGCTCAGCAGCAGCCCGCCCTGCAGCGCTGCGAAGGCGAGCCAGGCCAGCCAGGCGGGCGTCTTCCAGGCGAAGAGCGTGGGCAGGCTGCGCAGCGAGACGCCGAGCATGAAGCAGAGCAGGAAGCCGTACAGTTCGGCGAAGAGCAGCGGCGCCTCGTCCGCGCCGGAGACGATGAAGGCCGCGCCCGTCGTCGCGCGGGCCAGCGTCCAGACGCCGAGCAGACTGGCGACCGGCAGCCAGAGCGCGCCGGCGGCGCAGAAGGCGGCGAAGGGACGGCGCTCGCGCAGGGGCCGCGCCAGGGTAGCGAGCAACGAGCCGGCGAAGCAGAGCGCGCCCAGGCCGAAGAGCAGGCCGCCGACTACCAGCAGCGCCCGGCCGCCCGGCAGCTCTCCGAACGGCTGCACCAGTGTGCGCAGGATCAAACCGGAAGCGATCAGCACGGCTGCGGCGTAGAGCAGGCG
>Ga0070730_10000772_pt1 | contig 34423 bp, 37 predicted proteins | sample Coa_R1_3_FD_66447 | JGI IMG/M metagenome (GOLD analysis project Ga0070730, IMG submission 66447) | Surface soil microbial communities from Centralia Pennsylvania, which are recovering from an underground coalmine fire - Coalmine... | ecosystem: Environmental > Terrestrial > Soil > Unclassified ... | reverse complement strand
GGGCGTCTGCGGCGTTGCACGGCTTGCCCGTGGTACCACCACGGGCGGCGCCGCGCGCCTTGCATCCGCTCCCTCTCCTTGCCAACGCGGCTCACGCGGAATACTCAGACAGGCTCCTAGTTCGCGTTCAAGGGCGAACCATGCCGGATAGAACGTCGCCGCGCGTTCGTGAGTTGTTCAATGCCGCCATGCGCGACCATCAGGGCGGACGCTTCATCGATGCCGAACTGCTGTACGGACGGATCCTCGAGACCGATCCGCATCATGCCGACGCGCTGCACTTGCTCGGGGTGCTCGCGCATCAAACCGGCCGCCATGGTGAGGCTGCGGCGCTCATTGTCAGGGCGATTGCCGAAAACGCGCGCGTTCCCGCGTTTCACAACAATCTGGGCAATGCGCTCAAGGCACAAGATCGGCTGGACGACGCCGACGCTTCATATCAGCGCGCCTTGGCGCTTCGTCCCGACTATCTCGAGGCGCACTACAACCGCGGCCTGGTGCGGCAGGCGCAGGGCCGGCTGGACGAGGCGGCCGCTTGCTATGCCAAGGTGCTCGCGTACAAGCCGGACCATGCGGAGGCCCACAACAATCTGGGCAACGTACTGCAGGCGCAAGGCCGGTTGGATGAGGCGCTGGCGGCCTACGGCCAGGCGCTGCGCTTCAGGCCCGGCTTTGCCGATGCGCACAGCAACGCCGGCAATGTCCTGCGGGCACAGGGCGACATGGACGCGGCGGTCGCGAGTTACATGCGAGCGCTCACTCCCCGGGCGAACCACGTCGAGGCGCTTCACAATTTAAGCATCGCCCTGCTGGAACAGGGCAAGCTACAGGAGGCTGCCGCCGCTTCGCAGCGAGCCCTGGTCCTCAAGCCCGATTACGCGGCCGCTCACTGCGGCCACGGCAATATCCTCATCGAGCAAGGCAACGCCGCCGCCGCGGCTGCCAGTTTTCGCCGCGCGCTCGAACTCGATCAAGGCTTCGCCGAGGCCGCGCTCGGCCTCGCAACCACCGCCGTCCCCGTATTTGCAGATACGGTCGCTGCCAGCCTCGCAGCGGCGGATGATTTTGGCCGCGCACTCGATGAATTGACGGCATGGGATCGCGCGCATCGCGGGCTCCTGGGCAACGCGGTCGGCAGTCACCAGCCGTTCTACCTGGCCTACCGCCCGGCCGAGATCGGCGCGCTGCTGGCGCGCTACGGCGATCTGCTCAGTGCGGCCGCGGCGGCCCGTTGGCGGCCGCCGTCCGTCGACCGCCGCGCATCCGGCGCGCGGCCGCGCCTCGTGATCGTGAGCGGCCAGGTGCGGCAGCATCCCGTGTGGGATGTGATTCTGCGCGGCATCGTCGCGCACCTTGACCGGCGGCGCTTCGAAATCTTTCTGTACCACACGAGTGCCCTCAAGGATGCGGAGACCGACTGGGCGCGAAGCCGGGTCGATCGATTTGTACAAGGGCCGAAACCCGTCAAAGCGTGGCTGGAGGAGATCGAGCGCGACCGGCCCGACATTCTCTTCTATCCCGAAGTGGGGATGGACTCCGCGGCCTGCGCGCTGGCCGCGCTGCGCTTGGCACCGGTCCAGGTCGCCTGCTGGGGACACCCCGTCACCACCGGATTGCCGACCATCGACATCTATCTGTCGGGGGAACTCATCGAAGGACCGCGGGCCGAGCATCACTACCGCGAAAAGCTGGTGCGCTTGCCGGGCACGGGCGTCTGCACGGAAGCCTCCGGTCTGCGCTCACAGCCCTGGGACGCTCCGCTACGGCCGCCGGGTGTGGTGCGCTTCGCCGTTTGTCAGCAGCCGATCAAATTCGATCCGGCGCACGATGACTTCCTCGTCCGCATCGCCAAAGCGGTCGGCGCCTGCGAATTCTGGTTGGTTGCGCCGCTGAAACTTGAGTGGGCCACGGCGAGGTTGCAACATCGGCTGGCATCGGTCTTTCGCGATGCCGGACTTGATCCGAACGTGCATCTACGCGTCGTGCAGTGGTTGCCGCGCGCGCAATTTCTCGGTTTCCTCGACAGCATGGATGTCTTCCTGGACTGCCCCGCCTTCTCCGGTTACACCACCGCCTGGCAAGCCATACACCGCGGAACGCCCGTGGTGACTTTGGAAGGTCCTTTTCTACGGCAGCGTCTTGCGGCCGGCCTGCTGCGCCAGATCGGCATCACCGAGGGCATCGCCGGTTCCGGGGAAGCGTATGTCGAGACCGCGGTGCGCTTCGCGCAGCGCGTCCGCGAGCCCAAGGCCCGTGACCGCCGGCGCGACTCCTTGTCCGCCGCGGCACCCCGCGCGGACGGCAATCTTGCGGCGGTACGCTCGTTCGAGCGGACGCTGACTGCCGCCGTCCAAGCGCGCCATGTGGACCTCTGATACATTGGTGGTACCGTTACCATACGCCGCCGGGATCCTGGTTCCATGCGACTGACAGGCAAATACGCGCTCGTTACCGCAGCCGGTCGGGGAATCGGCCGCGCCGCCGCATTGGCCTTTGCGCGCGAAGGCGCGCAGGTGCTCGCCACGGATATCGACGCGCCCGCGTTGGCTTCGCTGGCCGCGGAGGCGGTTGCGCCGGCTGCGGAGGGTCAGCCTTGCCTGCGGGTTCGCACGCTCGATGTGACCGATGGCGCGGCAATCGACGCACTGTGCACCGCGGAGCAACGCACGGCGGTATTCAACGTACTGTTCAACTGCGCGGGGATGGTCCATGCGGGAAACCTGCTCGAGAGCACCGAGGATGAGTTGTCGCGGGCCTGGCATGTCAATGTCGTGTCGATGCATCGACTGTGCCGCGCCTTGCTGCCCGGCATGCTTGCGGCCGGCGGCGGATCCATCATCAACATGGCCTCGGCGGCGTCCAGCGTGAAGGGCGTACCCAATCGCTGCGTGTATGGCACCACCAAGGCCGCCGTGATCGGGTTGACCAAATCCATTGCGGCGGACTTCGTTCGTCAGGGCATCCGCTGCAACGCCATTTGTCCTGGGACGATCGAAACGCCCTCGTTGGCGGACCGAATCCAGACTCAGGCGCGCGCGCAGACCGTCGGGACCGACGAGGTGCGCGCCGCTTTCGTGGCCCGCCAACCCATGGGCCGCCTGGGCCGCCCCGAGGAAGTCGCGGCATTGGCGGTGTATCTTGCCTCGGACGAATCGTCGTTCACCACCGGAGTCGCCCACATCATCGATGGGGGCTGGTCCAACTGACCCGGCTGACCCCGGGTCGGCCAGGCCGTCTTGGCCAGGGCCGGCTGACTCACACTTGCTGCGGAATTTTGATGCTTGGAGTTGCGAAAGCCCGATGAAGTTACTGAGATACGGACCCCGGGGACGCGAGCGCCCTGCCCTGGTGGACCCTCGCGGAGTCTGGCGCGACATTTCCCACATGGTTCCCGACGTGGCGGGAACTGCGCTTCTCCCCGAAACCATTGGCCGCCTGCGGGCGCTCGATCCGCAAACACTCCCCGAGGTGCCGCCGGGGCAGCGTATCGGCGCCTGCGTCGGAGCGATCGGGAAATTCGTTTGCATCGGGCTCAACTATGCCGATCATTCCGCGGAGACCGGCGTGCCCGTACCCGCCGAGCCTGTGGTCTTTGGAAAATGGACCAGCGCCGTCGTCGGACCCAACGACGACGTCGAGATCCCGCGCAACTCCACCAAATGCGATTGGGAAGTGGAACTCGGCGTGGTGATCGGCAAGCCTGGACGCTACATCGCGGAGACGAATGCCGTTGAACACATCGCCGGCTACTGCGTCGTCAATGACGTGTCGGAGCGCGAGTTCCAACTCGAGCGCCTCGGCACCTGGGACAAGGGGAAGGGCTGCGACACCTTCGGTCCGATCGGACCTTGGCTGGTGACGCCCGACGAAATTCCGGATCCGCACGCGCTGCGTCTTTGGCTGGAGGTCGATGGCCGGAGCCGTCAGGACAGCACCACCGCCCAGATGGTGTTCCGCGTTCCCTTCCTCGTCAGCTATTTGAGCCGCTTCATGAGCCTGCAATCCGGCGATGTCATCGCAACCGGCACACCGGCAGGCGTCGGCCTCGGCCAGAAACCGCCGGTGTATCTGCGCCCCGGCCAGGTCATGCGCCTCGGGATCGACAAACTTGGGGAGCAGCAGCAGCGCACCGTGGCCGCATGACCACCATTTGCGTCTGCGCAGCCTCGATCTCGTGTCCGCCGTCCATTCGCCTGCCTGATCCCCTGCGGCTGTTCCGCGCTGGTGGCGCGGCGGGCAGCCGCGCCGGTGAAACATCCGGCGGCTTCCTATAGACTTCCCGCGGGTGTTTTTGCCGCGACGCCGGCGTTTTTTTCGAGTATCGCAGTTTCCACCACCGCCGCGGGTAATGCCGACGAACCCTGAAAAACCGCAGTCCGAACGCTTCTTGCGCCGTCGGCAGATCCTGCAAGGCGCGATTGCCGCCGCTCTGCCGGCGAGCCTGCTGTCTTGTGCCGGGGAGACGAAGGAAAAGTCGTTGGTCGTCGGAGGGCTGCCCGTGACGTGCAACCTCACGCTGCCGGTCGCCTGCGTGGCCAGGGCCGCCGCAAACGGCGCGAGCGGCGCCTCGAGCCCGCAATTTTCGTACGAGTACAGCAAGTACAGCGGCTGGCCTGAAGTCAAGGAATCGCTGATGGCGGGGCGGATCCAGGCGGCCTACATGCTGGCGCCGCTGGTCATGGATCTTGCCGACCGAAAAATCCCCCTGAAGATCGTTTCACTGGGTCACCGGTCGGGCGCCGTCATCATGGTACGCACCGACTCCCCTTATCAACACTTCAGACAGCTTGCGGGCAAGCGCATCGCCATACCCAGCCGCTTCGCCGTCGATTTCCTGTTCTTGAGAAAAATGCTGACCCGGGAGGGCATGACTCCGCAGGACGTGCAGATCGTGGAAATGGCGCCTCCCGACATGCCTGCGGCGCTCTACGCCAACGCCGTGGACGCGTACTGTACCGGGGAGCCGTTCGGGGCGGCGGCGCAGCGCGCCGGCTACGCGCGCACCCTGCGCATGACCCGCGACGAATGGCGCAACTACATCTGCTGTGTGCTGACGGTACGCGAGGAACTCATCGATAAGAATCGCCCGCTGGTTCAAGATCTCGTCGACCATGTTCTCGGCGCCGGCGTGTGGCTCGACGCCAAGCAGGAGAACCGCAACAAGGCGGTGGCCATCGCCGCCGGCAAGGCATTTTTCAATCAGGATCCCAACATCATCCGGTTCGTCATGGAAAATCCGACCGACCGCGTGACCTACGGCGACTTGCGCATGATCCGGGCGGAGTTCGACGAATTGATGCAGCTGTCGGTCGAGGCCGGGACCATCAAGCATGAAATTCCGTACGATACTTATGTGGACGAGAGCTTCGCAAGGGCCGCCAAACCCGCAGCGATTCCGCTCTGATCCCAAGGACCCGACGTGATTCGCGCACTCGTACTGATGCTGTCACTGCTGACGCTCCATGCGGCGACCGCGGCCGCGGGAACCGCGGACCTCATTGCCGGCGTCTTCACCCCGCCTCGGCTCGCGCCTGATTTCTCGCTGCGCGGATCCGACGGCGCCGAACTGGAACTCCGGCGCTACCGGGGTAAAGTCGTGCTGCTGGCGTTCGGCTACACCTCTTGTACGGAAGTGTGCCCCATCACCCTGGGCGTCCTGGCCCAAGCCCGTAAGAAATTGGCCGCGGCGGGCAATGACCTTCAGGTCATCTATATCACCGTGGATCCCGAACGAGATGACGTTGCGCGCATGCGGAGTTACCTTGCCGCCTTCGATCCCAGTTTTGTGGGCGGCACGGGCACGCCGCCGCAGCTGGCAGCCGTGCGCGCGGCGTATGGAATCTCGGTGAGCAAAAAAATGCCCGCTTCCGGCGGTTATGCGCTGGGCCATTCCTCGTACGTGTATTTGATCGACCGGGGCGGCAGCCTTCGCGCCTTGATGCCGTACGGGCACGGCGCCGACGACTTTGCGCATGACGCGCGCATTTTGCTGGCGCAGTGAAATATCGTGCTGTCCCCTCGGTCCTTGCAGTCCCCACGGTCGTTGCGGTACCGGCTGCGTGGCACGCCGCGGCCAGCACATGGAAGTGGGCACGTCGAACGGAGCGGCGATCACGAGCTGTCGGTGCCCGCGGCTCCCGGTGTCTTTGCTTGCCCCACGGCCAGACGGGGCACGGCGGCGGACGAGCGTATGAGGTATGTTAGATGGCCGGGGATCTTGCTCGCCGGTGCCGCGCTCGGCGCGGCTGCCTGGGCGGCGCTCGCCCCCATCAACCCGGGATCACGGGATGTGATATTCGAGATCCCGAGGGGCACCTGGGCTCGCCGGATGGCGGGAAACAAGATCGAAATACTTCCCTCCACGATTCGTCTGACCCTCGGGCTCAAGGATATCCTCGTGCTGAAAAATATGGATGACGTACCTCAGATATTCGGGCCGACCTTGATGATGCCCGGACAGAGCTTTCGCCTGCCCTTCGCGGTCGCATCGGATTATCAATTCGCCTGCACCGCGCACGCGAGCGGACAGATGACGGTCATCGTCGAGCCCAGACCGGACAGCGCCTGGGCAAGATTTTGGTGGCGGCTGCGCACGCTCGAGAAGGACGTCCGGCCGTGAGCGGTGCGATGTCGCAATTCAGACGGACAATTCCCGCCGCGACCGTGATCGGAATTCTGATCGCCATATGGTGGCTGGTGGTCGTGGTGACTCATAGCGCGATTTTTCCCACGCCATGGCAAGTGGTGACGGGCACGCTGGAGTTGGCGCGGGACGGCACTCTGTGGAGCGATATCGGCGCCTCGCTGATGCGAGTTTGCGTGGGCTTCCTGCTCGCCGTGAGCATTGCCGTGCCGCTGGGTCTTTGGATGGGATGGGTCAAAGGCGCGTTTTCGACCCTCAACCCGATCTTTCAGATATTGCGGCCCATCTCTCCGATCGCCTGGATTCCGATTGCGATCCTCTGGTTTGGCGTCGGCGATGAGTCGCCGATATTCCTCATATTCATGTCGTCCGTTTTTCCGATGGTCGTGCAAACCACCGCCGGCGTGCACACCATCGAGCGGCGTTACCTTCGAGCGGCCGACAATTTCGGCGTCTCGCGCTACACGCTCTTCAGCCGCGTGATCATTCCCGCCGTTCTGCCGCAAATCATCGTCGGCATGCGAATCGGACTTGGGGTTGCCTGGCTCGTGGTCGTCGCGGCCGAGATGATCGCGCTACGCTCCGGACTCGGCTATCTCATCATCGACTCGCGCAATGCCGGTAACCGCTATGACCTGGTCATCGGCGGGATGGTGATCATCGGCTTGATCGGGCTCTGTCTCGACGGCGTCATGCGGCTCATGGAGGGACTCAGATTGGTCAAGTGGCGCTATGCCCACTAAGATTTCGGTCAAAGACCTGACGAAGCGCTTTGTGACGGATCAAGGTCCGCTGCAAGTGGTCGGCGGTGTCAGCTTCGATGTCGCCGACGGCGAGTTCGTCGCCATCGTCGGTCCCTCCGGCTGCGGCAAATCGACGCTGATGAGCATGATCGCCGGCTTCGATCGCCCCGATCGGGGATCGATCACGGTCGACGGGGCATCCGCGAAGGGCCCGAATTGCAAGGGCATCCTCATCTCCCAGCAGGGCTCGGTATTTCCTTGGCTCACGGTGCGGCAGAACCTGATGTTCGGGCTCAACGATCACGCACCGAGCGACAAGGAGGAGATCGCCGATCACTACGCCGCGATCGTGGGTTTGAAGGGTTTCGAAAGGAGTTATCCGCATGAGCTGTCCGGGGGGATGCTCAAACGAGTGGAACTCGCGCGGGCGCTGGTGGTGAAGCCGGAAATCCTCTTCATGGACGAACCGTTTTCGGCTTTGGACGCGCTCATGAGCCTGCGCATGCGCAAGGAGCTGCTGAGAATTCTCGCGGTCGAACGCCATACCGTCGTGCTGATTACCCACGATGTGGAAGAAGCGATCCACCTCGCGGACCGGATTTTCGTGCTCTCCGCTCGTCCCGCCACGATCCAGGCAACTTTCGAGGTACCCTTGATGCACCCGCGCAAACTGTCCAGCCCGGAGGTGCAGGAGCTGAGAGAGGCGATACTCCGCGAGCTGGGTGTCTAAATACAGGGGCGAGCTGGGTGCTTAAATCCCAGGGGATTCATTACGGCACAGGCGATGAAATCCACGATACTGACGCCGCCCTCGAGCACGGTCGAGGCCCTCACCGCACGGCCGATCGGGGTTCGCCGGCGCGCCCTGTGGTCCGCCTGCGTTGCGCATGCGCTGCATGACGGCTACACCGACCTGATCTATGTGCTCCTGCCCGTCTGGCAGGCTGAGTTCGGTCTCAGCTACGAAGCGCTCGCGATACTGCGCGCAGGTTACGCAACGACGATGGCCGGGCTGCAATGGCCCGCCGGGCGGCTCGCGGAGCGGTACGGGGGCCGGTCCATTCTGGTGGTCGGAACGGCATTGGCCGCATTGGGCTACGCGTTTGCCGGGTTGTCGGGCACCCTGTTCGGTCTGTGTGCCGCGCTGGCCCTGTCGGGAGCCGGATCGAGCGCCCAGCACCCGATTGCCTCGGGATCGGTATCCCGGGCTTACGGCAAGACCGCTCGCGGCCCCCTCGGGATCTACAACTTTTCCGGCGACGTGGGAAAAGCGGCGTTCCCGGGGGCGGTTTCGCTATTGTTGATGTTCATGACCTGGCGCCATGCGCTGTGGATCATGTCCGCCGTGGGGATGGCCGTCGCCGCAGGTCTCAGCTTTTTCCTGGCCCAATCTGAGGATCACTCATCCACTCACGCCGCGGCGTACGACGGAACAGCGGCGGGCCGAAGCGGCTTTCCCCTGTTGTTTGCGATCGGTGTCCTCGATACCGCGGTGCGGATGGGTTTGCTCATGTTCCTGCCCTTCATTCTCAAGGCGAAGGGCGCATCGCTATCCGTGATCGGACTGTCGCTCTCGATGTTGTTTGTTGGGGGCGCCGCGGGCAAATTTATTTGCGGATGGCTGGGCTCTCGCGCCGGGGTGATCCGGACGGTGATCGCGACGGAGAGCGCGACCGCCGTCTGCATACTCGCCGTGCTGTTTTCTCCCCTTGCGGTGACTCTGCCTCTGTTGCCGGTGCTCGGATTGGTGTTGAACGGAACCTCATCGGTGCTCTACGGCACCGTTCCGGAACTGACGGCGCCGCATCGCACCGAGCGGGCGTTCGCGGTGTTCTATTCCGGCGTCCTGGGATCGGGCGCCATCGCGCCCATACTTTTCGGCGCCATGGGCGATGGGCTGGGAGTTCGGGAGGCAACGGTCGCGACCGCCCTTACGGCGCTCGCCGTTCTGCCGTTAGCCATGGCCTTGGCGCCGCACCTGAGGACATCACCATGAAATTCCTATTCGAGGTTCACATCAAACAGGGTCATACGGCAGAGCAATACGCCGCCGCGTGGCTGCGGGTGAGTGAGATACTTCAACGCGCGCCGGGCGCTCGAGGTACCCGGTTGCACCGTCAGATCGGAGATCCCGGCCGGTTGCTCGCCATCGCAAGCTGGGAATCGAAGGCCGCGCGGGACGCGATGGAAGCGCGGCGCGACGAAACCGTGCGCGCCATTTTGAAAGAGACCTCGGCGATCTGCGAGGTCACCGTCATCGGCGAGTTCGACGAGCCCGAATGGGTGGTGATGCCGCCCGCGTCGGTGCCGGGGCCTCCCGCCTCGCTGCGCTGATCGACGCTCCTAGTGTGCGTGTGCCTCGCGGCTGTGCGCCGCCTTTCGTGCGGCGGCCGCCCGCTCCGCCGGCCCTTTGGTCCGCGCCGCCTTTCGCGCAGCTTCGGACCGCTGCCGCGGCGAACGGCGCGCGGCAGCTTGACGGGCGTGTTCGGACAGCGCACGAGGCGAGGCTGCCGCGGTTCCCTCTCGTTTCAGGGCCTGTTCGGACGCATGCGCGCGTTTGGGTGTGGCAGCCCGCGCGGCCGGTGCTCCGTGTCCGCGTGCATAGTCGCGTTCCGCACGCCGCCGCGTTTTCGATGACGTCGAATCGCTCTTCGGAGGCGGCAGGTCGACACCCGCCCGACGGGCCTTCGAAAGTCCAATCGCAATCGCCTGCTGAGGAGAGCGCGCACCATGCTTGCCCTCGCGGATGTGATCCATCTCTTCCCGGATGAACTCACCGGCCTGAGTGGTGGGCGCTTTGTGCTCACGCTTGTCGCGTCGTGCCCGCTGCAGTGTTTTTTGCTCCGGCATGGGACCTCCACTGGAGTACAGAAACTCCAACGCTAGCGAAATCGAGGAAGAATGCCATCCCCGCGTTGCGCGTATCGAAGTCGGTTGGTTCTTACGCCGCGGCGCGTGCCGTCCGCGTTCTTACGCCGCGGCGCGTGCCGTTCGCGCCCAGAGGCATCGGCAGCCCGCGCAGGCTGACCGACGCCCTGCGGGTCATCCAATGATCCGGGCCGCGCACGCGACGCAACGTGGTGAGCGCAGCTTGCAGCGTCCGATGCGCGGCTCCCAACTGGCCCCGCTGCGCCAAACATTCGCCGTAGACACCCTGCACTTCGGCGTGGCGCCAACCGGTATTGGGATCGTCCGGCGGGCGCAGCGCCAACGCCTGCCGCGCGGCGGCGCAGGCGCCATCGACCTCATGCCGGGCCAGTTCGATTCCGGCTTTTGCCACGAACGCAGTGGCCAGCTCCTCGGGATCGACCGATTTCATGCCCGCCAGCGCCGCGATCGCGGCGTCGATCTCTTGCTCGGCATTCCGTGTCTCGCCAACCGCCGATTCGCTGAGCGCGAACTCCACGCGCGCTGCCGCGGCTTCCGACAGCGGTACGTCCGACAGCGCTGCGCGCATCGTTTGCGCCAACTGTTGCTGTATCACGCCCTGATCGGCGTGACCGGCGAGGCGCAGCACGATGCCGAGATCGTCCAGACTCAACGCCACGGCGCGATTCTCCTCGCCCAACACCCGCCGGCGCTGTGCCAGTACTTCCCGCGTGACGCGTTCTGCCTGAACCAGATCGCCTGCCTCCCTCAATGCAACCGCGAGATGTCCCTTCGAGATCAACGCGAATGGGTGCTCGGGTTTGCCTTGGGCCGCCCAGATCGCCATCGCTTCCCGGCTATATTCAGCGCTGCCGGAGAAGTCGTCCAGGTGCATGCGCAAGACGGCCAGGTTGTTCAAGGTCGCCGCCAGATCCGGATGTTGATTGCCGAGAACGCGGCGTTGCATTGCCAAGGCCTCCCGATACAGCGGATCGGCTTCACGAAAGCGCTTCAGACGATCAAAGGCTCGCGCCTCATTCGCAAGCGCCAGCGCCAGCAGCGGGTGGTCGCTCGGCAGCAATCGCCTGTAGATGGCGATTGCCTGATCGAACACCGGCAGCGCCTGCGCAATATGATCGGTCTGCATGCGAAACACCCCGAGATTGACCAGGTTCTCGGCAACGTCGAGATGGTTCTCGCCGTAGAGCGACCTGAACATGGCCAACGATTGCTCGGTCATCATCGTCGCCTGCTGGATCCGGCCCATATCGCCGTACAGCGCCGCGAGTTGATTGAGCTGCGCGGCTATCTGCGCGTGCGGCGCTCTCAACGTCGCGCGTGACATGACCAGCGCGTGATTGAGCAGAATCTCGCCGGCGGCGAATTCACCTTGGCGGCGCGCGATCTCGCCCTGCAATGCCAGATCGCGAGCGATCGTCGAACTGGCGGGTGCGCCCAGTGCGCGGTGCCGCGCCAGCGCATCCGCCGATGCGGCACTTGCCGCGGCATAATCGCCCTTCTCGTACTGCGCCCGAGCCAGCGCCGCGAGCGTATCGGCATGAGCGGCATCGTCGCGCCGGTCGACCTGGCGTAATGCCAGCGAGCGCTGCAGCAGAGCGACTGCCCGCTCGTTTTCACCCAGGCCCTGATAGATCGTTCCCAACACCGCGGAAAACGATGCCTCCAATTCCGGCTGTTGAGCGAGCTGGAGCTGCATCCTCTTGGCGCCGGCATCCAAGACCTCCCGCATGCTGAGCTTGAGGCCGCCGGGCATGCTCTTGGGATCCGCGATACGGAACACGCCGATCAGGTACTGGGTCACCGCCTCTGCGCGCATGGCCTGCGCGCGTGCACTATAGGCTTGCGATAGCGCGAACAGCGTGGTGGCGAGCAGACCCGCCAGCCCCAACACCGACACGACGACGCCGAAACCATGGCGGGCGACGAACTTGCGGGTGCGATAAAGTACCGTGTCGCGTCTGGCCGCAATCGGCAGCCCATCGAGGCAGCGGCGCAAGTCTTGCGCGAGCGCCTCGACCGTGGGGTAACGCCGTTCCGGCTCTCGTTTGAGCGCTTTGAGCACGATCGTGTCGATATCGCCGCGGAGCTTTCGTGCAGGAATGCCCTGCAGGGAATGCGCTTGAGCGGCGGCCCGGCTCGGCGCCGTTGGTTCGCCGCGAGCCGGCGCGTGCTGCGCTTCCTCCGGACTTGCCGCATGTCCGGGCCCGCTGGCGCGCCGATCGGTGAGAAGTTCGTAAAGCAAACAACCGACTCCGTACACGTCGGTCGCCGTGCTGACCGGCTCCCCGAGCAGCTGCTCGGGTGACGCATAACCCGGTGTCAGCGGACGCTGCACATGCGTGCGGGTCTGGAGCGCAGGATCCGCGTGCTCCGCGCCGAGCAGCTTCGCGATCCCGAAATCGAGCAATTTTACCTCGCCGCCTTCGGTCACGATCACGTTGGAAGGCTTGATGTCCAGATGCACGACCAGTTGACGGTGCGCAAACTGTAAAGCGGCGCAAATTTGCAGGACGCATTCGAGCCGCGCCCGCAGGCCCAGTGAAAGCCGCGTGCAATACTCGAGGATCGGCGCGCCATCGACGTATTCCATGACGAAGTAGGGACGACCGTCGGCCGACAGGCCGCCGTCGAGCAGCCGCGCAATGTTGGGATGCGACAACCGCGCCAAGATTTGGCGCTCTCGGAGAAAGCGCACGAGTACCGCCTCGCTGTCCATCCCGCGCTTGATGAGCTTCAGCGCGACGCGCTGTTCGAACTGCCCGTCCATCCGCTCGGCCAGCATGACCACGCCCATGCCGCCGCGGCCCACTTCGCGCAGCATGCGCCAGCTTCCGATGATCGCGCCGACCGGCGCTGCCTCGTTCTCGCGCACCCACTCGACAGCCACCGCATTGCGCATCCGAGGCACGCGATCATCGAGCACATCGCCTGCGGCGTCGGCATCCAGCAGGCGCTGTACCTCGCGGCGAAAGTCGCCGTCGGCGCCGCAACTCCGGTCCAGCAGGGAAGCTCGCTCGCCTTCCGGCAGGTCACATGCCTGATCGAACACCGCGCTGATACGGCGCCAGTGCTCGGGCTCCATCTCAGGGTCTCGAAGCCGGACCGGTCAAGCCGAGACGATCCACCAGGAAAGCGCGCGCTCGGCGCCAGTCGCGATACGCGGTGCGCATGGTGGTGCCCTGCACCTTGGCGATCTCTTCGATGCTGAGGCCTCCGTACACATGCCACTCGACCACCTGCCCGGCGCGCGCATCGAGCAGGGTGAGTTCGCTCAGACTCTGATCCAGCGCGAGCATGTCCGCCATGTCGCCCGAGGCGTCACCGCAATTCTCATCGGCTTCGGTGAAGACGATCTGGCCGCCGCGTTTCAGACAGACGCGGCTCCTTGCGTGATCGATCAGCACCTGGCGCATGGCACGGGCCGTGAGCGCCAGAAAATGAGCGCGATCGAGTCCCAGCGAGTCCGCATCGGGAGATAGTTTGAGATACACCTCGTGCACCAAAGCGGTGGTATTCAGCGTCGACGGCTGGCCCACGCGGCGCCGCTGCCGGCTGGCGATCCGGCGCAGCTCTTCGTAGGCCGACGCGAACAATCGTTCCCGGGATTCGGGGGATTTGACGGAATCCACCGGCGGTCCTGTCAGCACGGCATGGCCGTCATGTTCCGGAATGCTGGGGACGCGCGGCGCATACGCAGATCACTCTGATCCCATTCGGCGGGAACCGCAACACATTCGGCTCAAATGATCGGGTGGGGGAGTGTGCGGTCAGGCCGGCGAAATCGCCGGTGAAAGAATGGCGGCCCGATGTCAGCAATCGGCGTCGGATCGCGTATTGCTCAACTAGCGACGTGATTTCCCGCGGCGGCATCGAGGATCGAAATATGAAGTGGCTTGAGTTTTTCCTGGTCTTGGCCATCGCTTGTCTTGCTGCATGCAGCAAGGCCCCGCTCGGAGCCGTGCAGCCCGCGGACGCCTCGCCAACGAGCGGCCGATCGCGGGTCCGCGATACTGCTCTGCCCATTTTGACCAAGGAGGAGGTCGCCGCAATCCTCGGAAGCCCGGTAACGTCCGTCGAGGGTGCCGTCACGGACATGAACTACAAAACCGGGATCATCGGCCTCGAAACCACGATGGACGTTGAGTCGAACGACGCCGTCGGCGCGATCAGCGGTGCCCGCAAAGCGACAGCCATGTTGGGCGGCACGCCGGAAGAGGTGCCGAATCTGGGTGATGAAGCGTTTTTTGGTGCGATGTCGATTCTGTACGTCCGCAAGGGCGACACCTTCATCACCATTACTCCGCCGAACCTCCAACTGGTCACCGCCGCGTCCGCCATGGGGAAGGTTACCGACGCCAAAATGGGATCTGCGGAGCAAGCAAAGGCCATGCAGGATCTGACCAGCATCGAAAAGACCGACCCGATGATGGCCGGATTGAAGGGCGGAGACGACGTGCAGGGCGCTCTCGCCACCGTCGCGGCGGCCAGCAAGAAACAGGGAACCACCTACGAGGCCCGGGCGCGCGCCATGGCCATGGCGCTTGCGGCGAAAGTGTTGACCAAACTATGAGAATAACCGCCCCCTTCGAGTGTCCGTCCGGCGCGTCGAACTGACGCGGCAATAGCAGAGCTTACTGAAAATCGCGGCATTCGTTCCACACGGCATTCATTCAACAACTCATTCCATCGAGAACCCATGAAAAACACCATCTCACAGCTCACGCTCGTCATCCTGGCGGCCGTCGGCGCCGGACTAAGCCACGCGGCCGCCGACGACTTGACGGTAGTCGAGAATCTCACCACCAACGGCAAGCCCGGCGGCACGGAGACCCGGTACATCTCCAGCGAGCACTTCCGCACGTCCCGTCCGGATGGGATGGGGATGATCATCGATATGAAAACCGGTGTGATGATGAATATCGACGGCAAGAACAAGACCTATTTCGAGGTGACGAAGCAGGACTTGCAGGACATGCAGGCAATGTTCGCCGAGCGCATGAAGGACCCGAAAATGAAGCAGGCCATGGCCATGATGAAAGGAATGGCGGCGGAGATGTCATCCTCCACCGAGGTCAAGAAGACGGGCGTGACGCGCAAGGTGGCGGGCTTCGCCTGCGACGAGTGGCTCATCACGATGAGTTCAATGATGTCGATCACGGAGTGCGTCACGGGCGACATCAAATATCCCGTGGAGAGCCTTCAGGCGGCCGCTGAATTCAGCGAGTCGATGCGCAAGTCGATGACCTTTGGTCCCGGTTCCAAGTCGAGTTCCGACTACGCCGAAAAGATGAAGAGCATCAAAGGATTTCCGGTGGCCAGCTCGACGACCGTCGACGCCGGGATCACCAAGACCACGACCGCCATGGAAGTCACCGAAGTGCGCCACGAGTCGCTTCCCGCATCCACTTGGGACGCTCCGGCCGGCTTTCGCAAGGTGGAAAATCCGATGCTGAAGAGCCTGCAGGGACACGGGCGCTAGTTCGCGGAACTCCCATGCTGAGCCTTCCACGTTCCATCATGCTCGCTGCGGTGGTTTTGATGATCGCCGTCGGCGGATGCGGGAAAGATCGCCGGCCGGCCGACTCCGCCACGGGGTCCGGCACGACAGCATCGGTCGAGACTCCGAACCGCGCTCTGACCGAAGCCGAGCGGCACTTTGGCGTCTCGCCGACATTCAACAAGGACGTCAAATATCAACCCGCCGTCATCGTCATGCGCACTGAAGGTCTCGACCCCGGGAAGCAACGCATTCGGTGCGCTCACCGACGTCAGCGTGAACGATTATCGCTTCTCCCCGAATTGCTGCGGCGGCCTGGGAGTCGTGATCCAGTACGACAAGAACGGAATCAAGTTCGTGGCGTCGGCCGTTCTAACCCTCAAAAATCCGCACATCGACATGAGCCTCGACATTCTGCATGGACTGAAGAACGCCTATGTGGACATGCGGCCGCTCGGTATTGCACCGTTTGTGTGACGTTTCCGTGACACGCCAGCGCAGTTTTTCTCCGGCGGCGCGTCCGTATTGGCGCCGCGCCTGAATTCACCTAGCATGCAGCATGGCGAAGAAAAATGAGCCGGTCGATGACCTTTTGGACGCTCTGGTCTGGATGAGGCGCAAGGCGAAACGGCATCAAGCGGTCGATGATCTGATCGACGCACTCCTCAAGATGCGGCGCAAGGCAAAAAAGAAGGTCGCCAAACAAAAGAAGACGAAAAAGCGTGCAAAGTCCAAGGGTTAGTTGTCGGCGCTCCTGCGCCGCGCCCTCTCGGGCCACCGCGTTCGGTAAGAGTCGAGGGCTGGACTGCACAGCCTGTCGAGTGGTCAAAAAAACGTCACCGAAACATAAGCGGCTGATTTGGGGTGATCATTGGGTGACAGGTCGCAGGTTATGCACAGGCTTATCCCCCGGTAATGGGGATAGGGAACTGCAAACGGTGCGCAATGATCACGCTTCAGGAGGAGATTAGAGCTCTCGTCGATGCGAAGACGGCAGCGTGGAAGGCCGGTGCCGGGTTGCTGTTCCTGTTTCAGACTGCGCGAGTACTCAAATGACACTCACAGCGTTCCAAATAGGCAAGCTCAAAATCGCCGCCCACGTCCGCGAAGAGTTGGACCGAGCCGGGATCGCGGCTGAATCCATTCAATGCCTATCCGACGGTGTGCACCTGCCTCTCGGTTCCACCCGGCTCACGATCACGGCGAAAGGAACCGTCTTTCACCTCGACCTCAAGACTCACGAAGTGGAGGACTGTGCCGTGATCGTGGCGGGCGACTCCTGGCGCAAGATTGCGGCGTTGATAGACAAAGTGGTGCAGGCGAAATAAGAAGGAGTCCACGCGCCTTCACCGGCGCGGGGCCGCTTCCGGGCGAGGATCAAGTGAGTCTCGTCTGGAGACTCTCTCGACCCTCCCCGTGCCGCCCTCTACCCGACTGGTCCCGCCCTTCTGAGACCGGGCCTGCCCCTTCCTGCCCCGCCCCTGCCTGGCCCCTTACCTTGCCCCTTCTCGCCCCGACCCTGCCTGCCCCTTACTCTGCCCCTGCCTTGCCCCTTCTCTGCCCCGACCTGCCCCTTACTCTGTCCCGACCCTGCCCTGTTCCTTACTCTGCCCGACGGGAGCCTCAACGAATCGGTGCCATCAGATGCTGATAGGGCGTACCGGCCCACATCACATAGGGACTCTTGGTATCGGGGTCCGCGCTCTTCGGATAACTCTCATAGAAGCCCGCATCGGCACCGACGATCATGATGTGCGGTCCAGTCTTGATCCAATGGTTCGCGGCAGTGGGTTTAGCCGCGTACGGGTCCGTGTTGCTGGCGTCGGTGCCACCGGCCAGCATGTACATCAACCCGACTTTTCCCGACGGCGGCGTCTTGTGATTCAGGTACGCATCAATCCATTCCCCCGCGTTCTTGTCCCAGCACATCGGATCGGGGCCGGGGGTTTCGGGGTTGTCGGGCATGCAAGTGAAGCCGTTACTCCCTTTGCGCAGCGTACGCATCCCACCCTTCGGTTCGGGGGTCACGATGGTGGCGTTCTCGGCGACCTTCTTCGGTGCCGCCTTCATGGCACTCGCGACCAGTTCGTCATCCGTCGGGGCCGCTTTGGCTCCTTCCGCGGTCGCGGCGTGATGCATTGGAGCCGCACCCGGGGCAGGCGGCTCGGCCGCCCATGTTGCGCTGCCAAAACTCAAGAGTGTGGCTCCGGCCGATATCAATTGAATTGATTTTTTCATTGATCCCCCTACCGAAACGGATTGTATTTGAACGCTATGAATCGCTTCGTCAACAGAGCGCATACTCCTCCGCCTCGCAGCCGTCAAGATCCTTCAAGCGCCACCCCTCTCGCTGCGCGTGCTGTTCCATACGGCGATGTCCCAGGCATTATGGATTCCGATGAGCATGAGCAGCACGAGCATCGCAGCAACGGCATACAGGCTGGCGTGGGGCGCACGCCAGATCGAGACGGCGGCAGCAAGCCAGGTGCCATATGCGCCGGCCGGGAAAATCACGTTCCACACCCAGTCTTCATGTACGGGCACGTAGGTGCTCGTCATGCCACGAATACCGGCGGCGATCGTTGCAATGTAGATCAACCCCAGGACCCCTGCGACCGCGAGGCTCACACAGAGGCTGAGCGGGGTATGATGCGGCATGCTCAAGAACGCGGAGAATCCGAGCACCACGGTGAAATGGACGATGGTTGGCGTGATGAATACCTTGAGTCCGTTCTGTTTTACGCCGCTGCTCTGAGCCACCAGGGTGATGACGATGAACGTCAATCCGGCGAGCGCTGCGGCCGATGAGCCCGTGATGACAAAAAAGTTGTCCCAGCCCGCCAGGATAGAAGCTTCCATTTGGATTTACCTTGATTGCTTTCGGCGGCGGCGCGCGTGCCCGCTTGAGCGCATCGCGCATCGCGAGTGCTTCGGTCGTCGAGCTTGAGCTCCTGCGACACCGCTTGCCGCCCAACCGGCGGCTCGCCGGCTGGCGGCATCATCGGTTGCTCGCACAGCCCTCCGGTTTGTAAATGCGGCGCGTCGACGCCGGATGTCGCTGAAGCGCGGAAGGAGGCCGGATGGGACGGGCAACCAGATTGCCGCCGCAATTCGGGCATTTTCCGCCGAGAATTCCATCGGCGCAACTCGCGCAGAACGTGCATTCAAACGAGCAGATTCTGGCGTGCGGAGAATCCGGCGGCAGATCTCCATTGCAGCACTCGCAGCAAGGTCTGATTTCCAGCATTCGGCTCTCCAAGATCGATACCGGGCAAGTCTGCCGTTTCTCGGCAAGGCGGTCAAAGGTACTCGGGCAATCTTCGGCCGCCACCGCTGAATCGGAAGCGGAATTGGTTGAGCGTGTTGTACAGTGGCGCATGAAATATTGCCCGGAGAGTTACCGATGGCGAAACGAATCGACCTGATGGCAGTACCCGTGCAAACCGGATCCGGATATCCGGCCCCGTTCGATCTGCCGTGCGCCGCCCGAGCGCGGCAACGGCTGGGCGACGCGGCGGGGCTCACTGATTTTGGAGTGAACTTGCTGCGTCTGCCGCCCGGGACATGGTCGAGCCAGCGGCATTGGCATTCGTCGGAAGACGAGTTCGTCTACATCGTCGACGGCGAGGTGGTGTTGGTGACGGATGCGGGAGAAGAACTCCTGCGATCGGGCGATTGCGCGGGATTCAAGGCCGGCGTCAAAGATGGTCATCATCTGCAGAATCGCTCAGGTCGTGATGCAATTCTGCTCGAGGTGGGATCCCGCCGCGTCGCTGAGGATGAGGGCGAGTACCCGGATATCGACCTGCGATTCTTGAAAAACGACGCGGGGTATGCGCATCGGGACTGGACGCCGTATCCGAAGAAATAGATGCCCCGCGTGCCGAGGCATCCAAGCCATGGCACCTCAAAGCAGCGGCGAAGAAGGCAGAACTGCGGCACGGCGAGGAACGAAACAGGAAGACGAGGGGCAAAAATGGCGGCTTCATCTCCGCCGGTGGTGCGTCCAATCCTCCGCGCCGGCATCGCCTACTGGTTTGCAGTACCGCAAGCCGTGGGTCGCCGGCGTCACTCCAGATAGAGCGCGCGAAGCTTCGCGATGTCCGCGGCATCGATGCCGAGCATTTTGTCGAGATAGTTTGGCACCGATCCGCAATCGGCTTCAATTTCCTCGAAGGCATCCTGTAGCAATGGCCGACCGCGCGAATCCGTCAAAGGCGCCTGGGTCGGCGCGCTTCGCTTCGCGCTCCGCATCTTCTCGGCATACTCGCGGTACTCGATGAGAAATTGCGCCTCCGAATTGGTCGCCGCGTAGTCTTGCAAATTCACGTCGGCCATCTCGTTTTGCGGCTGACGGTCACGGGTCGATAATAGGTAGTCCTCATAAATGATCTCGCGCGGCGTGCCGAGCGCACTCAGTATGAGTCCCGCGGCGATTCCTGTCCGGTCCTCGCCGACACCGTCGAAGAACACCATGGGCGCGCGTCCGTGCAGCATTTCGTCGAATAGGACTCGATACCCCTCCCGCAGAAGCAGCGGAATATCCCAATACAATCTCACGGTCACGAACTCCCGCGCGGGACCGTTGAACCCCTGCAGCCGCCTGAAAAAGGCGGCGCCCGGATACCCCGCGGTGATGAACCGCGGGCTCGGTCTTGCCCGCCAGCGGACGGGCGACAGTTCGCGCTCGTCCTGCGACCGCAGATCCACGACCGTGCGTATTTTCAGCGCCGATAGATATTCGTAGTCCGCGTCGGTGAGCTTCGGCATCGCAGCCGAGCGGTACAGCAGTCCCCAGCGAACGTGCTTGCCGCCCGCAGCGGGGTAACCGCCAAGGTCACGAAAGTTGGATCCGCCTTGAAGCGGAATCAGCCTCTCCGCCGTTCGATGTCTGGCCCCGTCGGCGCTCCGCAGCAAGAAATATGGGCGCGGCACGTCGAGACTCGAGGTTTCATACGTGGGGCCCCGCACGTTGCTGGCGAGAACGCGCATCGACGACTCTTTGACGTCGGGCCGTCCGGACACCAGGACGTCGACCGGGCCGGTCTGCGTCCAATGCAGCAAGTAGCGGGAGTTACCCTGGTTTGTGACCTGAACGTCCTGGTTTGTGACCTGAACGTCAGTATCGGCGGACGCCGGCGACAAGCACCCGAGAATACTCAGCGGCAGCGTGCAGATAATCGCGGTCAGCCGGCGGTGCGTCATGGCATTTCATCCGGTCGGGATCGAGCAACGCAAACTCACTACGATCGACCTTTTTTCGCTGATAGCGTTCCCCCGACCCGGTGATTGGCCGCTCATCCGGCGCCGAGACACGGCGAGCGGCGGGCAGCGGTGGGGTCGTGGCGGCATCGCTGACCCGCATCCGATGAATGGTCTCGCGGTGCCCGCCGTTCGCCCCGCCAGGGACCTCGTTGCGCATCAATTCCCCCGCCGCTGCAAAGGACGAACATGGTGCTCTCGCTCTTCTTAAAACCGCGTGGTAACGGCCGTAAGCCAATCGGGCGTCCGGTCGAGAACCCATGCCTCCACGGATTTATCGAGTCCCGTCGCAATCAAGACTCCCAAGCTCAGCATGGCGAATCCGAACGCTTGCTTGCCGACCTTGCCGGCATTCAGCAAACGGCCGCGCACTTTCATGAGAGTGGAGCGCGACAAAGATCCGAGCAGTACCAATGGCGCTGCGGCCCCAATGCCGAAAATCAGCATCAGCAGGCCGATCTGGCCCAGGTCTCTGCCTTGACTCGCCAGCGTCGTTGCCGCGCCCAGGGTCGGACCGACGCAGGGGCTCCAAACGATACCCAGGAGCAAGCCGATGAGGAATTGCCCCGGGAATCCTTCGAAGGTCACGCGCGCCATCAATTCATTGCCCGAATTGCTGAGCGCCCCGGTGGCGGTCGCAAACACATTCTGCAACTTGGGCACCAGCAGAATCAGGCCGAAAATCGCGAGGATCACCGCACCGGCAGTGCGGAACGTGTCAGGGTCGAGGCCGAGAGAAGCGCCCACCGTCGCAAGAAAGATGCCGATGACGGCGAAGGACAGGGCGAGCCCCGCCCCCAGCGCTAGAGCGCCCCAGCGGTGGGCGTTCACGGCGGAGGCGATCAACACCGGCACCAGCGGCAAGACGCACGGCGACAGCGTGGACAATGAACCGGCGATCAAACCCAGTCCGTAGGTGGCGGCCCCAAAGCTCATGTCGAGGACCTGGTCAGGAAATGGCCTTGTGTAGGAGCGCATCCAAGCTGTCCCGCCGGGTATCCCCGGTGGATCGCGCACTTTCCTTGCCGCCCTTGAATACCACCACCGTGCTTTGCTGGGTGACGCCAAGAGACTTCTTCAGAGTTTTCTCCGTGTCGAAATTCGCGACGAACAGCGTCAGGTCCTTCAATTCCGGCGTTTGGGCCAGTTCTTTCAACAATGGTGCCTGTGCGCGGCAGGTAGGGCACCAGTCGGCATGGAATACCACCGCGACCGGCTTACCGGCACCCAGCATCGAATCGAATTGCGCCTGGTTGAATGGGGTCTCGGCAGCCGGAGAGAGGGTCGCAAATACGGTCAACGTGATCGCAGCAAGCACGGCAGCAAGGAACTTCATACGCAACTCTCCGCAGCGATGGGTGTTCCCTATAGACCGGCAGAAGCACTGGATTATTACCAATACCGAAAAACCGCTGATCCGAAAGTCGCGGGTAATCCCGTGCGCCGAACGAAAGTCGCTCCGACTCCTTCCGGTGATCGTCCTTTGCGATCGTTCATCGTCGGCGCGCGGCCCGCTGCTTTCGCCGTCGCTTTCGCATGCCCCGAACATCGCATCAAGCTATTGATTTACATTGTCTTTTTGACCACCGCAAGATCAAGGCGGCAAGCTCAAGCCGCGCGTACCCGCCTTGGTCGCGCTATCGAGTCCTCTCACCCCTTGCAAATTGGCGCCCGTGAGATCCGCATCGGTAAGATTGGCGCCCGTCAAGTCGGCGTTGATGAGCTGTGCGTCCTGCAACTGGGCTCCCGTCAGATCGGCGCCCGTCAGGTTTGAGCCGCTGAAGTCCGCGCGGAACAGACGGGTATTGATCATTTTCGAATGGCTGAAATTGCAGAACGTGAATTCGCCGCGCGAAAAATCCGAATAGGATAGATCCGCATCGACCGCGGTGGCATTGACCATGCTCGTCCGCATCAATCCCATCGATTGGTTCTTCATGTCCGCGGCGCCCTTCATATGCGTCAACGTCGCGCCGGTGAAGTCGGTGTTTTTCAAGTCTCCGATGAAGCGGGCACCGGAGAGGTTCGCACCCCGCAATATCCCGCCGGCCAATTGAACCGAGAACAGAACCGCATTGCGCAGTGAAGCGTTGGTCAAGTCGGCATGCTCAAAAAATGACACCGTGAGATTGGCATTGTCAAAATTGGCATCGCGCAAGTTCGCGCCGTTGAAGACTCCCGAGGACAGATCCGCGCCGCGAAAATCGATGCCGTGAAGATCGAGATCCGATAAGTTTTTCGCCTTCAAGTCAATCTGCCCGGAAGCGGGCGCACGGCTCAGCCGGACCAGCAACGTCTCGCGGGTGAGGCGCTCGTGGTCTTCCCAGGCGGCAAGTGCCACGGAGGCGACGCATATCAGAGCGGCCGCCGCCACCGCGGTCATCACCGCGACCGCCGGGCGGCGGGCGACCGCGGCGCGAGCCCCGCCGTGGCGCGCCACTGACTCGGAAAAGCCGCTCATTGCTCCCCCATCATCGCAAGGCTGAGCGCACCGGTCAGTTCCAAGTACGCGAGCAGCGGCAGCAAGAGCAACGACAGCACCGCCGAGATCCGCGCCATCCCGCCCCAGAACTTGGAGCCGCAATTCCCGGCGCAGCGATACGTCGCCACGGTCACGTAGACGGTGAGGAGCAAACCGCCTACGGCATACGCCCGCATCGCAAACTCATTGCCCGGGTCCAAGAACAATTCGAGCGCACCATAGACCATCGAACCCAGCAGCCCGTAACCCCACACCACCGTGGACAATGAAGTCTTGCCTTTCAGCGGATCCGTCAAGGCCGGTGAAATTTTCACGACGGCTCCTTCATTTCGCCCGCATGTTCATCTCGCCCGCATCGATTCGACCGCGGCTCGTCCGCGCAAAAAGTCCGCGATGGCAGCACCCAGTTCCGGCTTCGTCACCGCGCTCATGTGATTGCCGGGCACCGAAGCGTAGGTCCCACGGGGCAGAGCGGCGGCCAGGCCGTCGGCGGAACCGTTATCATGATCGTCGGCGCCCGTCAGCACCAGCGTCGGGATGCGAATCTTCGCGATCTCCTCGGCCGGCGTGTCGACGAACGTGGCGAGGACATGGGTCAACGCCACGGGATCCCCGCCCACCGTCTTGAGGAAGGCCTCCGTCATCCACTCGAGCGATCCCCGCTCGAAGGTGCCGAGTTGAGTGAGAATGCGCCGAAAGAAGGCGGATCGCCCGCCTGAATGGACGATTCCCTCCAGACCCATCCCGGAGATGATGGCGCGTTCCGGCATCGCGCCGCGGACCAACATGCGCACCGCCGTTCGCCCGCCCAGCGAATAACCGCCGAGATCGTAGTCCTCCAGGCCAAGATGACGAATCAGCGCGAATCCATCGTCGGCCAGAACATCGGGGGGATACGCGGATGCCGCGTGCGGTTTCGCGCTGTCGCCGTGGCCGCGCAGATCCGGCATGATGACGCGATGCCCATGGGCGGCGATCACTCCAGCGTGCCCGTAGCGGATCCAGTTCACCACCGCCGTCGAGAAATACCCGTGGATCAGTACGAGCGGCCTCCCCTCGCCGATCTCTCGATAGGCGAGTTGCACACCGTCCGCCGCTTGGAAGTAGCGGACGGGAATATCTTCGCGCACACCTGTTGACGCCATGGATTGGATCCCGCGGTGATTTCAATCTTGCATTATAGCCGCGACAAACTCAGCATTCGCGCCGCGGCCGGCGCGCCGCCGTTTCAGCCTTCGTCCGACTGCTGCAAGCGAAGCGGGCTGCAGGAAAAATGGCTTCTCTCGAGTTTTGCGGCAAGCTGCGCCGCTTTTCCGTTGCAATAAGAGCGGTTGCTGCGGGACGACCAGATTGTTTGCGTCGTGCCGTTCTTGATGTAATCCACGCGACAGCCGACGGCACCCGCAAGGTCACCATCCGGTGAAATATAGGTCTTGATCTCCCTCACCTCGGAATCCGATTTGCATAGGAAGCTCTCGCGAGTGGTCGACCAATCGTCCTGCCCCAGCGCAATGCCCGCCGCGGCGAGGCAGCAGACGAGTAATACTGTGCGGCGCGCGCCGGTGGCCTGCCCTCCAAAGTTGAAGCACCGGTGATTCACGGCGGTCCGGAAAATACCTGGCCAATTCGGCCGCCGTGGAGGAAGAAGCTGATTGTTCATGAACAAAGCGAAGCCCGAGCTATTCAGCCAATTCGGCCTCCGTGCACCAAAAAGCCTCATTCCCAACTAATGGTATTCGCGCTCCTCGGACGGGCGAACCGGCCGGGTCCAGCGGCGCACGCCGCGATTGAGGGCGCTCATCCCCAGCTTGATCTCATCCTTCCAGGGCGAATCTCCGGGAGCCCGCGGAACGAATCCCAGGCGCCGCAGCCTCGCGTTCAGACGATGAATCCGGCCGGCCCGCTCGATCGAGTACAAGTCGAAATTGATGCTGAGTGCGACCGATACGCTGCCGAGATTTTGCGCCCAGTGCGGCGCGTGGCTGGGAATGTGCACGGCCGAACCGGCGCGCAGGTCGAAAACATGCGCATCGGACTGCCGCTCCGGCTTGTACTTCGCGGCGCTGACATTGCCGCAGTAGAAGCCCTCGATCTCCTCGGGGGTCACCAGCGTCCGATCGTTGGGATCGAAGACGCTCAAGCGTTTGTCGCCGTGTATCTGAAAGAGAAAATTGGTGTCCGCGTCGAGGTGATACGGCGTGATGCGCCTCGGAGAGGCGATCAGCATCGTTGCTCGCGACTTCTTGATATCGGTCCGCAATGCCGGTCCCACCGCCGCGACCACCTCCTCGATGATCACCCGCAGCGTGGGCCCGAGGCTGCCGCTGCGCTCGAGGTGGCGCAGCATGACGAGCGAGTTGCCGCTCGAGACTTCGCGAATCGCATCACTGACTTCCCGGTGCGGCGGTAATCCTGTCGCAAATTGATCCGTCACCACAGCCGGCGCGCGGGAACAATACGCTGACTCCGTGAGTTCAGGTTCCCTGGAGACGAGTTCGGCCAGTTGATCGAGGCCAAAGAGGGGGTTTTCGTGAAGGTGATGGGAGAAAGGGAAGCTTCTCCGGTTATAACTGTCTCGCAGCTCGGACGAATTGGGAATCATGAGTCTCCTCCCCATCCACCGTATTCCGCATCAGTCCGTATCCTACGTCAGGCCGTCCCACATCAGCCGTATCCCGCATCAGTCCGTCTCTCGTGTGAGTCCGGATCCCGCATCAGTCCGTCTCTCATGTGGGTCCGTATCCCACATCAGTCCGTCTCTCATGTCAGTGCGTATCCCATGTCAGTCCGGTGGATGAAATGATTTCATTCGACCGCGCGAGGGAAAACCCAAAAATTCAGTGGTTTAAAGTTAGCGCGTCATGGTCCGCACCTCCAGAGGCAGCAGCGCTATTCCGGGTGTAGGAGGAACCTTGCGCCGTTGGTAGTGGTATAGCTATCCCAGCACCGTTCCCGCGTGAACGCCCGCCGGGTACAGCTATCCCAGCACCGTTCCCGCGTGAACGCCCGCCTCGGCACAGAACTGTGCCGCGGGTCCCTTGCCGCGGTCGCCATATTTGACTTTCGACACTTCGATTTCGCCGCCGTGTGCCGCCACCCGGAAACTTCGCTCTCCAACGCTCGTCACCGTTCCGACACTGCCGGAAACCTCCGAAAATGTTCTAATCGGGTGCTTGCGCGCGTCAAAGAGCTGGAGCTTTTCGCTGTTCAAGAGCGTCCATGCTCCGGGCGAGGGGTCACAGCCGCGAATGAGGTTGTAGAGCAGGTCGACGTGCGTGTGCCAGTTGATTTTCGCTTCGGCGGAGCGGCACCAGCCTTCATAGCTGGCGCTCGACGGGTCCTGAGGCGCCGGTCGCGCGCGGCCTGCCACGACGAGGTCCGCGGCTTCCATCAGTGCCGCGACGCCCATTGGAAACAGCCGGTCGAAATAGACCGAACCCAGGGTGTCGTCCGGGCCGATCGGCGTCTCCTTCTGCAGGATCACGGGACCCTCGTCCAAACCGTCGGTCGGCCGGAATATCGTAAGACCGGTGCGGGTGTCGCCGCGAATGATCGGCCAGTTGATGGCGCTGGGTCCGCGGTAGCAAGGCAGCAGCGAGGGATGGTATTGAATGGTGCCGTGCGCGGGAATCGACGTGAGTTCTTCCGGCGCAAACTGCAGCACGTAGGCCATGACCCCCAGGTCGACGGCCATTCCCCGCAGGATTTCCCCGGCCTCGGCGGTCCGCAGCGAAGGTAGCTGGTGGACCGGAATTCCATGAGATTCGGCCGCCAATCGCAAAGGGTCGGGCACACCGCCCGCCTTGTCGGGGGCGCAAAATACGCCCGCCACCGCGTCGCCCCGCCCTACGAACGCCTCCAGCACCGATTTTCCGAACTTTTGCTGACCCAGTATTGCGATTCGCATGGTCCTTCCCGCAGGCATAGGCACCCCACAACGGCCAGGTCCCCACATCGACCTAGGCACCCCATGATATCTCATATATCATGAACGACATGAGAGCACCCAGCGAGAGCCGTTGAGAGTGCCGTCCCACGTCAATCATGCCTAAGGCAGCCGCAACGCTAAAGGAGAACATCAATGGCTGGTCGAAATTTTCTGTTCGTCCCGGGACCCACCAACGTGCCCGATCGCGTGCTCCGCGCCATGATGGTGCCGATGGAGGACCACCGCTCCCCCATCTTTCCTGAACTGACCAGGGCCTGCCTCACGGCGCTCAAGCCGATCTTCAAGACCACCAGCGGCGTTCCCATCCTATTCCCATCATCGGGCACCGGCTGCTGGGAAGCGGCGCTGACCAATTGCTTGAATTCAGGGGACAAGATCCTGGCCTCCCGGTTCGGGCAGTTCAGCCATCTGTGGGTGGACATGTGCACCCGGTTGGGATTCGAGGTGGAAGTGCTCGAAACCCCATGGGGAGAAGGCGCACCGGTGGAGCGCTATCTGGCTTCGCTCGCCGCGGACAAGCAGCATAAGATCAAGGCCGTGCTCGTGTGCCAGAACGAGACCGCGACCGGAGTCACCAGCGACGTTCAGGCCGTGCGGGAGGCCATGGACAGCGTCAAGCATCCCGCCTTGCTCTTCGTCGATTCGGTGAGCGCGCTCGCGAGCATCGACTTTCGCATGGACGACTGGCGTGTCGATGTCTGTGTCAGCGGTTCCCAGAAAGGCTTGATGCTGCCCGCCGGCCTCGGGGTCACCTGCGTGAGTCAACGAGCGCTCGAGGCGTCCAAAACCGCGACCGCGAAACGCTGCTACTTCGACTACGCCGACATGGTCCAGGCGAATGCCTCCGGGTACTTTCCCTACACTCCGTCCCTCCCCATGCTGTATGGGCTGCGTGAATCGCTCACCATGCTCGCGGAAGAGGGTCTGGAGAACGTATTCAAGCGTCACAGCTATCTTGCGGGCGGCATGCGCGCCGCAGTCTTCGAAGGCTGGCGGCTCAAGCTGTGCGCGACGGCGCCCAAGTGGCATTCGGACACCGTCTCCGCCATCATGGTGCCCGAGGGCATCAATGGCGCCGACGTCATCGCTCGCGCCTTCAATCGCTACAATCTCGCGCTCGGCGCCGGACTGTCCAAAGTCGCGGGCAAACTGTTCCGCATCGGTCACCTGGGTGACCTGAATGAGCTCATGCTGCTGGGCGGGATCGCCGGCGCGGAGATGGCCATGCTCGATGTTGGCGTCAAGATCGAACCCGGCAGCGGCGTCGCCGCCGCACAGCGTTTCTGGCGAAATAACGCGCATTCGGCTTCCGTCAAGAGCACTGCCGAAGCGAAAGCGGGCATCGCGGCATGACGCAGCGGGCACTGTTGCCGGAAATAGCCGGGTATCGCAGCGTGACGCAGCGGGAAGCGTTGCCGGAAATAGAGCCCGAGCGCGTTGCACTCGATGACCAGTTGGACGCGTTCACTCAACCGGGTACCGCGGCGTGACGCAGCGGGCGGTGTTGCCGGAAATAACGAGCATCGCGGCATGATGCAGCGGGCCGTTTTTCTGGATCGCGCGTCCCTCCGGGCGAAGGTGCGCAAGCCCGCGGGAGTGACGGACTACGTCGAGTATGACAAGACCGCGATCGAGGAGATCGTACCGCGCCTGGCCGGCGCCACGATCGCCATCATTAACAAGGTGCCCATGCGCGCCGCTACCCTGGCCCGCCTGCCGCACTTGAAGATGATCGCGGTGGCGGCGACCGGCTATGACGTGGTGGATGTCCCGTACTGCAAGGAACACGGGATCGCGGTGGCGAATATCCGTAACTACGCCGTGCACACGGTGCCCGAACACGCCTTCGCGATGATTCTCGCGCTGCGGCGCAATCTGCTCGCGTACCGGCAGGACGTGGAGAACGGCGTTTGGAATCGCTCGGAGCAATTTTGCTTCTTCACCCACCCCATCGGTGACCTGCACGGCGCCACGCTCGGCATCATCGGCGAAGGCGCCATCGGCCAGGCGACTGCGGCGATCGGGCGCGCGTTCGGCATGCGCGTTCTCTTCGCCGACCATGAGCCGCCCAAGATGGACGGCGTCGTGTTTACGCCGCACGAAACGGTGCTTGCCGAATCCGACGTGATCTCGCTGCATTGCCCGCTCATGCCCGCGACCCGCAATCTCATCGATCTGGCGGCGTTCCGCAAGATGAAGCGTACCGCACTCCTCATCAACACGGCGCGCGGCGGCCTGGTGGACGAAGCGGCGCTGATCCAGGCTCTCGAGCAGGGGCTCATCGCGGGTGCGGGCTTCGATGTCCTGACGGTCGAGCCGCCGCGCGACGGCCATCCGCTGCTCGACGTGCGCCGTTCGAACTTCATCTTGACGCCGCATGTCGCGTGGGCATCGGACGGCGCCATGCAATTCCTCGCGGATCAACTGATCGACAACATCGACCGGTGGGCCTCCGGGACCCCGCAGAATCTCGTTACCTGAGCGGCGCAGCGCATTCCATAATGAATGCCAGGGCGCCGCCGCCGCGCACCCTACGAAAAATGCCGCTGTATCGATTCGACCCCGCCTCGCCGGCCGCAACGCCATGGCGAACGGTGGCGCGGATCATGTAATCGCCTACGGCGCATCGAGGGCGGATAGCCTATTCAATGGATCTCAATGGATCTCAATCGATCTCGATGGATCTCAATGGATCTCAGCCTGGAATCCGTGGCGCTCGCGCGGACACCCGATGCAATTTCAATCAGGCAAGCATGTTTTGGAATGGCCGGCGGGATTTCCAGCGATAGGTGCGGAAGTCGCGTTCATCGGTGGTGAGGATGCGGCCGTGCCCCAAGGACTCAGCCAGAAGGACGAGCGACGCGTCCGCCAGGTCCATGGGCAAGTCCGCGTAGTGCTTCATCAACGCCGGTACCCGGCGGCAAGTCTCCGGCGCAAAGTCCCACAACGCGATGTCTCCCAGCGCAACGTCCTGCATCAGCGCAATTGCCTGATCCACACCCAACCATCGGTTGATCAGATGTACCGCCTCCGTTAAAACGGGCCATGTGGTGATCCATTTTTCCTTGACGGCTTCCGAGGCCGCGCCGGCTCTCGCATGCCAGGCGTCATCTTTGTCGAGCAGCGCGTAGAGAAATCCGGCGTCGACCAGAATCATCCCTTACGTCCGGAACGCGCGGAGGGTTTGACCGAGTGCTTGGCCGCAGTACTTTCGCCGAACAGTTCTTTGCCCTTGACGGAAACATCGGTCCGCCCGCTACCCCCCTTGCCGATGAAGCGCCTGAGATTGGGCAGCTTCGATTGATTCGAGGCGCTCACCAGCTTGTAATAATGCGCGACGCTGGCCTTGAGCACCTCCGATACGCCGAGCCCGGTCGCTTCGGTCAAGAATTCCATCTGCCGTTCATACTCGCCATCGAAACGCGCGTTGACACGCATGGCACCGCTCATCCATCAAAATACCGGAGCACGAGAGTATGCCGTATGACAGCGTATGTCAACCGGGCACGATGGCGAGCGTGCGCATCGCCGGCAGACGCATGGTCGATTGCCCGCCGGGCTGGCACCGGATCCGGCAGAAAGTCGCTGCCGCTCGGCGCGACGGCCTGTTACATCGAGGTATGAGCTCATCGGTACCGGAATGTCGCGCTGCTCTCGATCGAGGATGCGATGAGTCACTGCCGCCTGCGCCAGTAAATTTCTCGACATTTTTCGCCCTGGCCGGACAGAGGTCATTACATCGCGGCGGCGGAGCCCGAGAGTCCAGCCTATGGTTGGCGCTCGATCTCCGACCGCCGCCTTTTAGATCGCCGGCGGGTCGTCTCCACTTTTGTACCTGCGCCATGCGTTGGCGCCACGTAAGTTATTGATAGCAAATGGAAAACTCCAACGTACCGCGGCGCGAACCGCGCCGGGAGAGCATGAAGTCAAAAGACAGGCCAAGCAAATTCAATAGGTTGGCTATGCGCAAAGAATCCTCGCAGCCCGCTAGATATACTAGATATATAGCGAAGAAAGGAGAACAATAATGGCTCTGCAAGTCAGAGCGTGCTGGTCGTAGCGTCTCGTTGGTCGTAGCGTCTCGTTGGTCGTAGCGTCTCGTTGGTCATAGCGTCTCGTTGGTCATAGCGTCTCGTTGGTCATAGCGTCTCGTTGGTCATAGCGTCTCGTGCTTGGCTCATGCTGGTCATAGCGTCTCGTGCTGGTCGTAGCGTCTCATGCTGGTCGATCTGAGGAGGAGAGCAACATGAATGCGGCTCAGATAAACGCACCCATCCAACAAACTGGATTTAAAAACCGATGGGCGCAATTGGTGATGGGAATCATCTGTATGGCGATGGTGGCCAACCTGCAATATGGTTGGACGCTGTTCGTGAATCCGATGCACGATAAGTTCGGCTGGACCAAGGCGGCCATTCAGGTCGCTTTCTCCATTTTTGTACTCTGTGAGACGTGGCTGGTTCCGGTTGAAGGCTACCTCATGGACAAATTCGGCCCTCGCCCCGTGGTGTTGGTGGGTGGCATTCTAGCCGGCCTGTCCTGGGTTCTGAATTCCTATGCGAGTTCGCTCGGGATGCTGTATTTTTCCGCCGTGATCGGTGGTATCGGCGCCGGCGCCGTATACGGAACGTGCGTGGGCAATGCCCTCAAGTGGTTCCCGGACAAGCGCGGGCTTGCTGCCGGACTCACCGCCGCAGGGTTCGGCGCCGGTGCGGCGCTGACGGTGATCCCCATCGCGAACATGGTGAAGAATGGAAGTTACGAACAGGCGTTCTTCACCTTCGGTTTGATCCAAGGCATCGTTGTCTTGGTGGTGTCGTTGTTTTTGATTCGACCGCCCGTTACCGCCATCGTCGCTGCGATCAAGGGCGCCGTGAATCCCATGACCCGCCGCAACATCGGTCCGGTCGAAATGCTCAAGACGCCGGTGTTCTGGATGCTGTACTTGTGCATGGTTTTGGTGGCGTCCGGCGGGTTGATGGCGGCCGCGGAGATTGGTCCGCTTGCCAAGGATTACGGGGTGGCGACGACTCCGGTCACGGTTCTTTGGTCCACGCTGCCCCTTCTCACGATGGCTCTATCCATCGACTCGCTCGTGAATGGCTTGACTCGACCTCTCACCGGCTGGATTTCGGACCATATCGGCCGCGAAAACACGATGGTGTTGATGTTTTGCGTCGAGGGTCTTGCCATCTGGGGTCTGATGCAATTCGGTCATAGCGCCATAGGGTTCTTGATTTTCGCGCCGCTGATCTTCCTCGGCTACGGCGAAATCTTCTCGCTCTTCCCGGCGGCGAGTGGCGACACTTTCGGCCCGAAGTATGCTGCGACCAACAATGGTCTGCTTTACACGGCCAAGGGAACGTCCTCGCTTCTCATTCCGCTGGCCGACGTGTTGAAGGCCTCCGCCGGTAGTTGGGTGCCTGTACTGTGGATCGCAGGCGCGTTGCCGATTATTGCGGCCCTGCTGGCGAAACTGGTGCTCTCGCCGATGCGCCGGAACATGCTTGACCGGGTGGTCGCCGAACCGGTGGAAGAAGACGTACACGCAGGGACGACACGGACGGCATAGCACGATGGCCCGGGTGGTCGCCGAACCGGCGGAAGAAGACGTACACGCGGGGACGACACGGACGGCCACGATGATGCAATGAACGGGGCGAAAGCCGCGTTGCTGATGACGGTCACGCTAATCGCCGCGTGTTCGACCTCTGCGCCGAGGTCGCCCGAAGAGGTTCGGGCGGACGAGGCAATCGCCGGGCGGATTTCTGCGGCATTAAATGCCGATCCGATCTACTACTTCCGCCATGTGGACGTGCGCGTCCATGACGGTGTGGCCCATCTGAGCGGCTACATCTGGAGCTCCGACGCGCTCTTCAGAGCCAAGCAGATCGCCGCCGGGGTCTCGGGCGTGAATCTCGTGGTCAACGAGATGGAGCTCGAACGCCAGGGTGAACTGGGTGGCGGCCACTCGGGATCCCAGTAACCCGAGTTATTCATGAACGACGGGAAAGCTCGAGAGGAGGCCGAATTGGACGGGTGTTTTCACGGGCATCCGCTTCAACGCGAGCGATCACCCGCTTCGATGAGAATAGCTCGAAAATCGTTGACGTTGGTGTGCGTCGGGCCGGTGACGATCGAGTCCCCGAGGCCGGTGAACAGGGTGTGCGCATCGTTGTTCGCGAGCACTTCCTTCGGTCGAAATCCGAAGGCCCACGCGCGCGCGAGCGTGTCCGGAGCGATATGCGCGCCGGCGATCTCCTCTTGCCCGTCGACACCGTCGGTATCGCCCGCCAGCGCGTGAATGCGCGGGTGGCCGCCCAGCGCGATGGCGAGCGAGAGCAGATACTCCACATTGCGCCCGCCGCGTCCCGAACCGCGCACGGTCACCGTGGTTTCGCCGCCGGAGAGCAGCACGCAGGGCGCTGCCACGGGTTGATCCCTCCCGGCAATCTGCATCGCGATGGCGGCCGTGACTTTGCCCACGTCGCGCGCCTCGCCTTCGATGGCATCGCTCAAGATGTGCGCAGCGATTCCCGCCCGTCGCGCAACCGCCGCCGCAGCCTCGAGCGCCGTCTGCGGAGTGGCGATTATCCGCAAGGTCGAGCGCGCGAGCCGCGGATCTCCCGGCTTCACCGATTCGCCGCGGCCGCTCTGCAGCACTTCGAGCGCAGCCCCGGGTAATTCGATGCCATACCGGTGCACGATGGCGAGCGCGTCGGCGCACGTGGTCGGATCACCCACGGTCGGCCCCGAGGCGATGTCGACGGGGTCGTCGCCCGGCACGTCGGAAATGAGCAGCGCCAGCACCCGCGCCGGATGACAGGCGGCTGCCAGCCGTCCCCCCTTGATTCCCGACAGGTGGCGGCGCACACAATTGATTTCACTGATCGAGGCGCCCGATGCCAGCAGCTTCCGGTTCACGCCTTGTTTGAGGTCGAGCGTAAGACCCGCCGCG
>Ga0070730_10000771_pt1 | contig 34440 bp, 39 predicted proteins | sample Coa_R1_3_FD_66447 | JGI IMG/M metagenome (GOLD analysis project Ga0070730, IMG submission 66447) | Surface soil microbial communities from Centralia Pennsylvania, which are recovering from an underground coalmine fire - Coalmine... | ecosystem: Environmental > Terrestrial > Soil > Unclassified ... | reverse complement strand
CGTCCAGGGAAAAATCGCACTCAGCAGCCCGCCCAACATCCACGAACCTGGCGGATAAAAAACAAACCTCGGCTCGCCATAACCGAAGTGGGCCAGCGCCGCCCACCGTGGATAAAAAATCCCGTGCTTCCAATGCGCCAGCACCTCGAGCCACGAGTAGAGATGAAACTCGACGTCATGTCCTGACGGCGTGCCCAGAAAAAAGAAAGGGATTTCGATCGCGAACGCTGCCGCCCCGATGGCGAGTAATGGAGCCCACAACAAACGACTCTGGCCCGCATTCCGCGCCGTACTTGGCGAATAAAGGGTGGTGACCTTGCCCAGAGATGTGGCCTCTTTGGAAGAAGTCAAATTCGCGAATCGCAAACTAGTCTACATTTAACCCAGATTTAATATCCCTGAAATCATTGCGCAATACAGAAGCGCTACCGTATTCGCATTGGGGTGGGGCAGACTACGAAGGGTTGAAGAGGCCGGGCCAGAGACGGGTCGGGTTCTTCGCTCTTCGGTCTGCCACTAAGAACCCTCGCTCTCACGCGCCTACTTTGTCGCGATCCGCCTGCAAATTCTGCCTACCACTCTCCGTTCAAAAATTGCCGGGTGAGTCGGCCGAGGGAAATATACGGTCGGTATTTATGGGAGTTAAAGCTAAGATCTGAAGTCGAGGTTCGAACTTCAGTTGCGCTGATGTTCCAGTTCGGCGAGAAAATCTTCCTGTTGGAGCGCGGCACCGCGGCGTAAGAGTTCCAGCAGCGGGTCTTCCAATTCTTCCCCCACGCCATTCGGATCTTTCTCGGCGGGCTCGAATTGGGTTTTATCGGCGATTAGCGCCCGTGGAGAAATGATCAATTCGGGCATCGCCTCCGGGCTGTTGCGAAGTGCGTCGATCACATTGCCTACCGCGGCCCGTTGCTCCGGCGTCCTAGAAGGGAATTCGACTCCCATGCCCACTCCCGGATGCACCACGCGCACCATGCCCTCGGTATGAACTTCCACTTCTTTCGTCTTCAAACAGAAATCAACCAAAGCGCGCTCCGGAAACGGCGCGTCGGTCCGGACGTAGCAGCCACCCAGGCTCAAGTCAGTGAGCTTGCAATGCGGAACGGCCTCTTCGTCCGAAGCGCCCGCACTCACCGCCGCCGCCTTAAGCCAAGCCTTCAAATTCGCCAGAACACTTTCTGAAACATCCAAGAAGTGGACGCCGGTTTGGCCATTGGGATTTGCCCAGGCCACTTGGCCATGAGCTTCGACCTCTACCGCACCATCGGGCAGTTGAAAATGAAAGGCCAGCAAAGCTCCCTTGACCTGCGGTTCCGCCGTCAACACATCCATGCCGGTTTCGGAGAGGTCGAGCAGGATCCCATCCAGCTTCCGGTCGTCCGGCAGGGTGATTTCTACCGGAGCCTGCACCGGCACCCTTACCGCTCGCCGCCGTTCACGACTCAGAAGAGCCGCCGCTGGCCGGAGACCGGCTTTGGCAGCCTCTTCTGAAACAGGTTTGTAGAGGACAAAATGAGCTCCGCCGCTGAGGATGGCCCGCACTTTGGCGGTATCCGCTACCAGCGCAATGCTCAAAGGACTGGTGCCGAGCTTTTGGGCCTGTTGCAGAACGTCCTCGGCCATCTGCGGATTGTCGAAATCCACAATCAGGGCGTCGAACTTCTGCGCTTGAATCCGCGCCAGTGTCGTCTCGGGATCGCTCGAACGGTCCATCGCAATGTCATATCCGGACAAGACTCTGCCCAGTACGTCGGCTGCGACGTCGTCGCTCGAAACCAATAGCGCTTGCAGGTTCATAGACGGATCACAAAGAGCAGCGCCAGTGGGTTACGGCCAGCGAGGCGCCGTGGGACGTGAAGCTTTGGGACCAGCCGTGCTGCCGGAGCCCGCGCCCGCCTTCGCGGCCATGGAGTCCGTTTGTCCAATGGCATCATCAACTTCCGCCAATACGACGTTGTCCTCCTCGTCGCTCTCGGCCAGCAGAGGAGCTACCTCGCGTAGCTTTTCTGCAGCCTGCTGCAGCATCTCGATCTGTTTGCCAAGTTGGGCGTATTTCGCCTGCTTCTGACGCAGGACCTCATGAATATCCTTCATACATCCCCCTGCTGGCAATTTAAGGACGGTCCGTCGGATGGTCAACGGTAATCCCCGCCCGCCGATTACCGCAGTAATGGAGCCCAAGTGGCTTTCGGAAGATGAAAACTGCAACAAAAAGCCCCGCCTGTCGGCGGGGCTCATATTCAGGAGTGGATATTGCTTTACGCTTTCAGCTTACGCCTCAAAGCGCCGGCCAGACCAACCAAGCCTGTTCCCAGAAGGGTCAAGCTGCCCGGTTCCGGGACGACAACGTTCGTATCGCCGCTGGAGATCGTCGTGGACCCGCTGAAGAATCCTTTGCCGGTGTTGACCGTCAACTGTACAGTTACGCCCTGTGCGCTCGCGCCGGTATACCACATGCCCGAAAGCGAACCGGTCAGGGTGTAATTGTGGGTGCCATTGGCTAGCGTCACCAAAGTCCAAGTCACAGGGCCACTGAAAGTACCGCTAAAAATCGTCCCATTGGGAAGGCCGGAGGTGCCATTGCCGGTAATCGTGAACGTTCCGCCAGCCATGAACGTACCGCCCATCGCCAAGCTTCCGCTGCTCAACGCCCCGGTGGTAAAGGTCATGCTACCGAGATCGTTCCCAGTGACGAGCCCCAGCCCTCCAAGGCCATTCACTGCAATCAACGTCGAACCGCTAAGGCTCAGGCCAGAGTTATCACCGGATAGTGTGCCGCCACTGTTTGTAAAATCCACAGAGCTGCTGGCAAATGCCGTCAGCGGTAGTGCCAGAGCCAGTAGAGCCATCCAAAGGACGCGCTTCATAGGGTCTTCCTCCCGAATATCAAATAGTTGCTATCAGCTTCAGCGGGTACACAGTGTTTCAGCGAGACACCCGCCTCCTCGCCCACCCACATAATGCACTCCGAGTGCCAAAATGGACTATACACTAAATAGCTGCAAATAAAGGCAAAAATTCGAATCTATCCCCCTCCGGGAAATGCCCTAAGTGAAAACTGCTGCACACTTGCAACATCGTTTTGCGCCTTAAAGTTGTGTGGGGCAACACCCACTCTCCGTTCGAGAACACTATGAATTTCGGAAGGTTCTCGCAACCACAACTTATCTATTCGGCGACCCTCTTGCACTCAGCCTGTCAAAGAGGGAAGTTTCGCCGCCGAACCCATCAGAAAAATGGCGCCGACAAAGATGCTGTAAGCCGAGGTCACCAGACTCAAAGCCCGAAGGGCGTTCGGCCGAGCCAGTATGGCAGAGAATATGCCGGTGGCTGAAGCGCACATGAGAGTGTTCATCGCCACCAGCCCCACAATAAACATCAGCAAGCAAAGTAGGCCGGCCGTGGTTCCTCCCAAGTTCGCTGCCATCAGGAACAGCAGGATCTGCGTGGGAGTTTCCGCGCCCAAACCATGGATTACACCCACGATGAACGTTGACGAAGTCCCGTATCCATCTCTAAAAACCTGCGGCGCTTCGACGCGGGTTCCGCCAAACAGCCGGCTCAATCGCCAGTAGATCCATAGGAATCCATTTACCAGCAGAGTAATCCGCGTACGGGGAGCATGGCGGTGAGTCCCAGGCCGGAAAAATGTTCCCAACACATAAATTCCAAGCAGCAGTAAAGTGACGCCCACCATTCGTTCTGCCCAGCGATCGCTCGCCGGAGGTAAAGCGATGCGGAAAACCACCGCTGCCGCTCCCAACAGGGCTACCGTGGTGGCGTGCCCCGCGACATAAAGCAGTCCATAACGCATGGCGTCCCGCGCCTTGGATTGCACGCTGCTGATGTCGGTGATCGCCGCGATATGGTCGTAATCGAGGCCGTGACGAAACCCCAGCACCGCGGCCGATGCCAGAGCCAATCGCAGATTAACGGGATCCATCATGCAGGGAAACTTCTTCCAGACAGCGCGCCGGCGGCGCGTGGCCTCGCTGGACTGTAAGGCTAGCACATTCGACGAAGCCAGGGTGCTTAAGCTAAGTTGACGCTTTGTTCGTTCTCACCGGGGAACCGATGGTTTCGCGCAGTCGCCGGGAAAGTATCGCAGCCAGGGATTGATAAAACCGCGAGCCGAGGTGGGGAAACAACTCGAATAGAGAAACCAAAGTCGAGCGGTCTAGAAAATAAACTTCGACCGCGCTGGTTGCCGTGACATCGGCCGTGGCCGGCAGTTCGTCCAGAAACGATATCTCGCCGCAGACCTCGCCGGCGCTGATTTCGTGCGACAGTACAGACGGAACTTGAACCAATGCCGTCCCCTTGAGCAGTACATACACTCCGTGCGTGCGCCGTCCCAACTGGACAATTTGCTCTCCGGACTTGAACTGGCGTCGTATGGCCTTATCCGCGATTAGGGTCCAGTCGTTCACCGTGAGATGGACCAACCCGTTCGGATTGCTCGATAAGACACTCAGGTCTGGCTGCTGATTTGGTTTCGACATGCGCGCGCTTGTTCGATCACCGGAGGGCCCGGGAGATAATTTTACGCAAACAACAGGGCTGAACCGAGATTACCAGAAAGGCGGCTCTTGGCGTAATCTGTGGCATCACTTTAGTCATCGCTCGAACGGCGATTTCCGTTTTTGATCCAGCGAGGGTGTCCTTTCCTGTCGCGAGAGCATGTCCTCGCACCTGAGATTCACATGTCAGGTAAACCCGGAAGAAGGCTCTGCGCATCAGAAATCAGGATCCGCTCCTCGTCCGCTTGAGCTTGTTGGAATACTCGTATGCGTCTTCGAATTTCGATCCGAAACCTGGCGCTGCTTCTGACCCTAATGATCACGCGCCCGGCTTGGCCAGCCAAGTCCACGCTGCCGGAGCTTCCCGATCCCGGGCGCGCCAGCATGAGCAAGGACAAGCAAGAGCAACTTGGATTGCGGACGGCAGCGGAAGTTTACAAGCAAATGCCAGTGCTGCCCGATTCCAACCCCGTTTCACAGTACGTCCAGCAACTGGGGAGGAAACTCACGACCGTTGTCCCAGCACAATACTCATGGCCGTACCAGTTTCATGTCGTGCAACAAACCGACATCAACGCGTTCGCGCTGCCGGGCGGCCCGATATTCATCAACATCGGTACCATCAATGCCGCGGAAAACGAAGCGCAGTTGGCGGGGGTCATCGCACACGAAATGTCACATGTATACATGCAACATTCGGCCAAACAAGCTCCCAAGCAGGAGTGGGCAAATGTTCTGGGTGCTCTCGGAGGGTTGCTGGGCGGCACGGCAGGCGATCTGGCGAAGATGGGCATCCAGTTTGGCGCAGGCACATTCTTGATGAGGTACTCCCGCCAGGACGAAGCTCAGGCGGACGCAGTCGGTGCCATCATCATGTACAAGGCTGGATACAATCCCCGCGAAATGGCTGTTTTTTTTCAGAACCTGGAGAAAGTAGTGGGGAACGGCGGACCGCAATTTCTCAGCGATCATCCCAACCCAGGCAATCGCGTCCAAGCCGTGGATAGAGAAATCGCGGATTGGCCCCCGAGGCAATATCTCGCTTCGAGCCCGGGCTTCTTACAGGTGAAGCCGCAATCGCAGGGCATACCGGCTTACAGCGCGCAGCAAATCGCGGCCGGAGCCAAAAGTGGGCAGTGGGCGCTGCAAAACCAGAAATCCGGCGCCATCCCGGAGGATGTGCAGAGGGCTGCTCCGGCGGCGACTGCGGCTCCCAGCAGTACTGAAATCAGCAATGTCAACTATCAGGATGTTGAGCCAGCCGCCCAGTTCAAATCTTTCCAGGGCGACGATTTCAGCATTTCCTATCCCGCCAACTGGCAAGCTGCAACCGGACAGAACTCGGCTACTTTTGCTCCCGCCGCCGCCGTCGGGCAGAACGCCATCGCCTACGGTGTAATTGTCTCCAGCGCGCAAAATGTAGACAGCAGTTCCGTTAACGACGCCACCCAAGGCCTGATCCAGAATCTCGAGGAAACCAATCCTGGATTGCGCGTCTATGACAGCCCGCGCAAGATCCAGGTCGCCGGAAGAGAAGGGCTCTCCACCATGTTGGCAGGCAATTCACCGATAAAACAACGCAATCAATCTGTCCCGGAACGCGACTGGCTCATCACCCTGACTCGTCCCGAGGGTGGCATGATGCACTTGGTCTTTATTGCTCCGGAAGATCGATTCTCACAACTGCAACCTACGTATCAGAAGATGCTCGACAGCCTGCAGGTGAAGTAAACACCGCCGTAGGAGAACGCCGGCAAAGAATGAATTACCGCGAAACACAGCAGAGCAAGAGAGATGGTGCGCCCTGAGAGATTCGAACTCCCGACCTTCTGGTTCGTAGCCAGACGCTCTATCCAACTGAGCTAAGGGCGCTTGCACGGTAAGCGTACTACATCGTTGCGGTTACGGGCGTAGCAGCGAAAACGGGTACAAAGATATTCTCGCCCAACTCGCCCAAGAAGGCAATTCCAATACCAATTCTTTCGCACCATTCTTTGCGGCGTGCTACATCGTTGCGAAGCCCGAGAGAGTACAAATCGGTTACTGTGCCCGGTGCATGGCCGAGCCACTGTTTTTCTAAATCACTCGGACATCCGGCACGGCGCAAAACTTCTGCCCGATAACGGCGAAACGCATGGAGCCCGACCGAGACAAAAGAATGGAGTGAGCGCAGCACGTTTCGTTGAGACAGCGGGCGACCGCTCGCCGTGGCGAAAAGGTACCCGGTTGAGTTGTTGACGGCGTGCTTGCGCACCAACTCCGCAAGCGTTGGGTGTACATCCACAATCCGCACAGCGTTGGGCGTCTTGGGTGCTTGCTCCTCAGAGTGCCACAATGAACGTGTAACTCGGAGGGTGAGAAAATCTTCCGAGAAATCCTCACGCTTTAGGGCGAGCGCCTCACCGATGCGCAGCCCCGTACCCGCGAGCAGAGCAAAGAGCACTCGCTCCCGAGGCGATGACTCAAGCACAACCTTGTTGACCTCATCGGCGGTGACCGTGGCCCGCTGTTGCTCATCTTTTCGGACTATAGGCAAGCCGATGAATTCATCATTCCAAGTGCGCGGATACAGTTGCTCGCCCTCCTCGTTTATGGCAGAAGCAACCACCATCTTCACAACGGCGGCATAGGAGCAAATCGTCTTTGCAGACAAGCCCTCCTCGGCCATCTTGTCAACGAGCGAGCGCAATGCAGCGTTGCTCACATCGGCAATCGGAGTGTTGCCGAGCATCGGCACAAGGCGCTTTTCGAGATAGTGCTCCCAATTGGCGAGCGTTGCAGCTTTCACAGGCCGCCTCCGGCGTGTACGCATGGCATTGAGCCATGCCTCGGCTTGAGCGGCAAAGGTTGGTGAGGTGATGCGGTGATACGTGACAGGCTCGTTAATCTTGTTGGCCGTGATGAATTCACGGAGTTTTTGTTTGGCGATGGTCTTGGTGCGGCAAAGACCAAGCGCAATGGTTCGGCGGCGGCGACCTCCGGGCACATCAATCCAAACACGCCCATAGGTTGGAGCCGTGGCAGACCAAGACGATTTTGAATGTTGTTGGTAAACACTTCCGTTTTGACCCGTGCGGCGTAGCAAGCAAGTGCCTCGCTTTCGCCTCATCGGCCCGTTACTTGGATGAATGGTACAGCATTCGATGGATGGTTGGAAGATTTCCGGCATACAAAGCCGGAGGCGTGTTACACCGAGCGGCGGCGTTGTGGCGGCTTAATGGGCTTGCCTTGCAGGGCCAACTTTATATCGAAGTGAATTGCACGGGCCGCCCGGTCGGTGCAATCCGAGTTACTCATGTAGCGGATGATGTGCTCGATTGATGGAACCTCACCTGTGTGGAGCGCCCTTGTTTTGAGATTGTAGTAACCCGGCAAGCGACGGAAGTAAACACGCACATGATGGATGCGAGGCAAGGGGTGCGTGTCGTATTTGTCGTACCAACGTTCCTGCTCTCTATCGGTGCGTTCTGTTGACTGCAAGTATGTAATGAATCCCCGGCGCAAATCGTTCCACGGCACGCGAGTGGCCTTTCGTTTCTCGGCGACCTCCCGTTTTGCCCACTTCGCCTCGATGGCTCGTAGAGCGCGGGCTTGCTTCGTTTCTTTTAGGAGTGCGGCGCGTGCGGCTGCGTTGTTCGGGCTCTCCTTATTGATTTTGTCGATGGCGAGGAGGAGAAGGCCGGGCTTCTCCTCCTTGCGCGGGCGGCCTCTACGCTTTCCGGGCGCACAAGGTGCAGAGCCATTGCGGCGGGCAGCGGCAGCTTTGCGCACGGATGTGGAGCGCCCTCCGACAGACCCGGCTTTCTCTGCAACGCTTGGGTTATACCAATGAAACGGCACGCGCTCGCCCTCCCATGCTCGTATCCTCAGATTTTATCATGCTTGGGTTTATTCTGCAAAGTAGCATACGGCTCATTTGCGTGCTTGGGTTTAGCTTCCAAAGTTGGGTCTGCGTTCCAGCATCCTTTGCCGAAGAGGGTGTAACACCATACCGAAACTATGTGGTGTGAGCGCCTCAAGGAAACGGCAGAGGCGTAACACGCGTGTGAGTTAGTAGCGAGACAGGTGGGCAGCCTGTTGAGTTGAGTGACTTTTACCGGATAGCAGCGACAGCAATTTTAGCATCACGATTTTGACCTCCTATCCGGGGAGTCACTGCCACTCGATGGGCCAACCTCACAAGGGTTGGCCTATTGAGTTTTGCAACACAAATCGGATAGGCGGTGCGGTGATGTTTGATAAAGCTAAAAAGATTTTCAAGGCCGACAGGCAGAAGGGCGCAGAGTGGCAAGGAGTCTGCCCGGTATGCAATGAGCAACACTCGTTGCATATCAAAGAGGGCGACGATGCGCCCGTGATTGCGTGGTGCAACCGTGGTTGCAACTCGGATGAGGTAAGGCGGCGCTTTTATGCCGCACTGTACGAAGGATCACCAACAGAAAAACCAACCGGGCCGCCATCTCGCGGGCTCACCCTCGCACAGTATTCCAAGTTGAAACAACTGCCGGAGGAATTCCTCACCAAGCGTGGCGTGATTGACAGCATTTACAACAACCGCCCGAGCGTGCGGTTTACATACCCGTATGGCTTCAAGCACCGCATGGATGCAAGCCTCAAGGCCGACAGAGCAACCGCATGGGACAAGCGGCCAAAGAGTGGTGCGGTTGACTTGTACGGGCTCCAACATTTTGTAATTCCTCCCGATGATGCCCTTGTGATTTGTGAGGGCGAATCTTGTGCGGATACGGCGGCGTACCTCGGCATTGATGCGGTTGGTGTGCCCGGTGTCAAGATGTGGAAGCCCGCGTATGCCGAGTTGGACATCTTCAAGTGCGTTGACCCGCTTTACGTGATTGAGGAGCCCGAGGCCGAGGCTTTCGCTCGCGCCGTTTCTGACTCATTCCCCGAGGGCCGAGTCAAGGTGCTCAAGTTTGCGGAGCCGGTGAAGGACATCTCCGCATTGTGGTTGAGTTGCAATGGCGACCGTGAGGAATTCTCTCGGCAATGGCAGGAAAAAACCGAGGGGGCGATCACGTACCCGAGAAGTTGGCAGAAGGTGCTCCGGGCTCCGTGCGAGTTGAGCCAAGGTAGCGTGCGGCAGTTGATTGAGAAGATTTTGCCCGAGGGCAACTCAATGGTGGGTGCAGCCTCCGGCACCGGCAAAACGTATTACATGATGACGCAAGCCAAGGCTCTCATCTCCGGCGAGAAATTCCTCGGGCTTTACAACGTGCCGGAGCGCATGAAGGTGCTTTACCTGTGCCCCGAGCAAACCGACCGGGCCATACGAGGGCGGCTCCAAAGATTGAGCATCCCGATGGATGGCAGCGTACTCCGTGTGCACACCCTCAACGATGCAACCCTCAAGTTGGATGACCCGGCGCTGTTGGCGGCGTGCCGCGATTGGAGGCCGGTAGTTTTCCTTGACACCGCTATTAGTTTCCACAACGGCAAGGATGAAAACAGCGCATCGGAGAATGCAACAGGGCTCCGGGCTCTCATACGAGGGATGCTGCAAGCCGGGGCGATTGCGATTGAGTCATCCCACCATATAAGCAAGCGGTATGCGACCAACGAGCGGGGCAAACTGCCGATTGCTGAATTGGAAGCCCTCCGAGGCTCCGGTGATCTTGGGGCGATGCTTGATACCTGTTGGATGCTTCAACCGTGGGATGGCAGCCCCAACCACTCAACTGAAACCTTGGCCGAATCCAAAGACCTCACCCGGCTCCTTGTCACCAACGTGAAGCCTCGCGACTTTGACCCCGCCGAGCCATTCGTAATACAGGGCAGGCCATATCTCGATGAGCGGGGCGAATTCGTACCCGTTGATGTGTGGAGCAACAGGCCGGAGCCGGAGGCAAAGACGCCGAAGCAAGACAAGAAGGGGAGCAGGGCGGTTGAAATAGTCAAAGCCAACCCCAAGGTGACCATCAAGGCGATAAGTCAAGCAACCGGCTTGGGGCGAAACAATGTAAGGCAGAAGTTAGAGGCCCTTGGGTGGGTGCGCGGTGATGGTGAGCGGGATTTGTGGGAGCAAAAGGCAACCGGCGACATGGAATTTACCACGGAGGCAGGTAAGTGAGTGCACTGCTCCCAAGGCTCTCACCAATGCACTCGTGCACCCCCTATTATAGGGGGTGGGTGCACTCGGTGCATTCGTGATCGTGCACTCGGTGCACTCAGTGCACTCAATGCACTGTCAGTGCACTCGGGATTTTTGAGTTAGGAAAACAGAAAATGGAGGCAACAACGATGAGCGAGCAAACCGAGCAGAAAATCAAGCAAATAGTACCCGCACCCGATGTAAAGGTGTTGGCGTGTACCGATGGCGCAGATTTCTTCCAAGTGCCTGTTGTGGGTTGGGCGCTTTACGAGGATGACGCAACCGCGATTGCCATGGAGTTGCTCGTGCACAGTGAGGGTTTCGGCGGCGTGGAAACCTTGAGTGAGTTGGTGCGCGGCAACAGCAACGTGTACGCCCGGATGTTTCACGCGAGTGAGGAGGTTTCCGGCATAGCGAAAGACACGATGGTTGAGCAGGCCAAGGCCAAGGCCAAGACTCAAGGGAGGGCAGCATGACCACCACCACAAAGCGGCGGCCATGGTGCCCGGTGCGGGGCACCATGTGGATGCCTGATATAGACCTCAACGATATCGAGTGGCACCGAGAGCCTCGCAACCCGGCAGAGGTTGAGCCATTCCGAGGAGCGCCACATCCCCGCCCGCATCATGGCCACGATAGCGGGAGGGAAGCCCAACAGTAACGGCGGCAGAGCAGCCCGCAAGCGGCGGTTGAGCAACCCGACATCTTTTAATTACGCTCACGCCAAATCTCAATGAGCGTACTCGCCTGATTTCAGAAACTATCGGCAGAGGAAGCACACAGCTTCCGAGTCTCACCGACAGGAAAGGGCGTCGGCTCAGAACACAAGTGATTGTGGACGGGCGAACACTTGGGTTATACGTCTTGGCGGCTTCTTCAATTCGACTGTCCAGATGTAGCAGTTTTCGTGGACCGCATGTCCGAGTTCATCGGTTTTGCTTTCTTCGAGGTTCACAGGTTGTTTACAAATAGCGCAGGGCGGTGCGTAGGACATGATGCCTCCGGGGCCAGACAGTCCTACGGTAGTTCATTGGGTGAACTAACCGCTGATCAGTATTGCTCAGGCCTAAAACCTCAGAGTCCACAGCCACGCGGAGGGCGTTTGTTTTTCGCTGACGGATGACGGGGAAACTTAGCGCATTCGTGCTTGTCGAAGGCTTCCCGCACTGACGCGGATGCTTTTTCAGATATTTTGCGGCCATGATCGGGCATTATCCAATTGCACGCCCCGCATCCCCACGCCGCGAAACTGCTGTTTTCAAGCCAAAGCAGTTCCCTCGCCATGACTGTAAGGCCCCCTCGAAGACTCGAATCTCACTGGCAAGTTATTCTACCGTGCACGGCTAATCGAGAAAAGCGAATCTTGCAAGCATGTGTAAGTGCAGGCGAGCACACACGAGCACATGGATGCACACACATCCGCACAACTGTGCGAAGCCCGCGAAGGGGATAGGCCGGGTCAAAACGGTTTTGATGTGACCGCTGCCGTGCGCGCGCAGGTGGATTTTTTTCGCGCCGTGAGTTTGAGTTTTGCCTACCCTGTCGGGTTTTGCCTACCCAATTGTTTTTGCCTACCTACCTTTCCGCCTACTTACGGCGAGTTTCCGTGCCTTAAAACGTTGATTAGACGCACTTACCTACCTTCGCCTACCCATTCCGCCTACCTGTCACACCTCGTCGGCATGGTGACCGGGCGGCGGTAAACGGCATTCAATTTCCTCTTTAACAAGCTTCTTGACCTCGCCCGGTCAAGACCGGTTGCTCCGGTGGGCTCCAAAAAGCCCATCGGAGCGGCCATACACCGAGGCGACGGCATGGCGGATATTCAAATCACGGGCGAAGGACGTGACCCCAAGGGGCGGCGGATATTCCACTGCCTGTGCCCCGACTGTGGGCAGCCATTTTCCGCACGCGCCGATAACGTGCGCAAGGGCAAGACCAAACGGTGCCTCGCCTGCCGGGGCGTTGCTCCGAAGGTTGAAGCGACCGTACCGCCGATGTCTGCACCGGCACCGCCGATCACCGAGCCCGTCATCCCCACACAAGTGACCGAGCCCGAGCCCGAGCCCGCGCCCGAGCCCCGCTCGGCGGAATGGTACAGAAGTGAGATTGCAAGCCGAGCAGCGACACTCGATACGCTCATGGCGCAAGCCGGTGACCTCGCACGGCTCATCGAGAGCGAGGGCGGCGTCCAACCGGCAGGTGCGGATAGCAAGAGTGCCGCGCAACTCTATCGCGAAAACGTGAGCACCTCGGCGGCACTGCGCAAAGAGAAGCGAGCCTTGGAAACCGAGCTATACGCCATTGAGGGCCGCAAAGAAAAATCCCTTACCCCGATTCAAAGCGTGATGGCACGGGCGGCGGCGTTGCGAGGCAAGCGATGAGCTACGTTGCCAAGGCCAACGAGTACATCCGCGCCGTGCTTGCGGCGGAAATTCCAACGTGCCGTTGGACAAAGCTTGCAGTGCAGAGGCAACTTGATGACCTCGCCCGCACCGATTGGGAGTTTTACTTTGACCCCGAGGCGGCAGAAGTGCCGTGCGAATTCCTTGAAATCCTCACGCACGTTGCAGGTGAGCGCGGCGGCGAGCGGCTGCACCTTGAAGATTGGCAATGCTTCATCATCACCACGCTCTTTGGATGGCGGCGCAAAGACAACGGGCAAAGACGGTTTCGGAAAAGCTTTGTGCAGTGCGGAAAAGGCAACGGAAAATCTTTCATTAGCTCGGGGCTCTGCCTCTACATGCTTTGTGCGGATTCCGAACAAGGTGCACAGGTACTCACGGCGGCCCGCACGGTTGACCAAGCGCGGCTCGTATTCGATGTGGCCCACCAACAGGTGCTCGCCAATCCCGAGCTATCGGCAACCTTCCAACTCCGCCCGATGAAGAAAGGCATTGAGCATCCGCCCTCGGGCTCGGTGATGAAAGCAGTAAGTGCGCAAGGGCGCTCGCTTGCAGGATTGCTTCCCCACTTTGCGAGTGTGGATGAAACGTGGGCGCATCGCAACCGCATTGTTGTTGATGAAATCCAACGCGGCTGTGCGAAGCGTGCCAACAGTTTGATGAGCACGATTACGCACGCGGGCGAGAATCTCGCATCCATCGGGTACGAGCAATACAAAGAGGCGTGCGCGGTGCTTGCGAAAGAGCACACCGATGAGCGGCTTTTCGCGTGTGTGTGGAGCGGCGAGGGATACGATTGGCAGGCCGAGGATGGTTGGCGTGCAGCCAATCCCAATTGGAACGTGAGCGTGTATCCCGATGCCATCGCGGATGCGGCGCGGCTCGCAAAACTAATCCCATCTCAACAAGCAATTTTTCGCTCACACAATTTGTGCGAGTGGCTCGGCGCTTCATATACGTGGCTTGAGCCAAGCAAGCTTGTGGTGTGCCGCGAGCGCAACCTCCGCATGGAAGATTTCAAGTTGTGGCTCGTGGGCGAGCACCCCGGCATCGTGGTACCCGATGAGCCCCGGCCCTTTGCAATCGGGATGGATTTGGCGAGCCGTCAAGACATCTTGGCGCTCATCTTCACCTGCATCGGATACGTCAACGGCGTGGAGCACTTCTACTCCTTCGGAAAGTATTACATCCCCGAAAAGACCATCGAAGCATCGCCCATTGCGCAGTACCGGAGTTGGGCCGCACGCGGCTTGCTCACGGTGATGCCCGGATACTCCAACGATTATGAGCAGGTGCAACAAGACGTGCTCGGTATGTACCGGCAGTACCTCGGCGGCGGCGAGGTGCAGAATCCCGAAGGCTTCAAGTTTGCGCTCGCCGCATACGATGAATGGCAGGCCGATCAAATCGCGGGCAACTTGAGCAAGGCGGGTATTCTCGCCGTGCCCTTCAAGAAGATTGCGAAGGAATACTCCCCGGTGATGGATTGGTTGACCTCCCTTGTGCTCGCGGGCCGGTGGCACTTCCCCGAGGCCGATGAAATCTTGCTGTGGTGTCTCTCCAACGTGGCGTGCAAGCGCGATGTCAATGACAACCTTTTCCCTCGCCGTGCCGGTGATGATGAAAACCGAAAGATTGATGCCGCAATCGCGTTGCTGTACTCCTTGCGGGCAGCCATGGCCAACGAGTTTGCGTTGATGCGGCCCGAGGGTGACCAAACCCCACGCGTGAGTTTCCAACGTGAGGATGGTACTTGGTTTGAATCGGATGGCAACGGTGGATTGCGCGAGGTGAAAGAGCCCGAGAAGGTGGAGCAAGATGACAAACAAAGTTAACTTTTGCTCACAACCCTCGTGCTCGTACATCGCCATCAACGGCAGATTTTGCGAGCGCCACAAGACCGACAACTACCAAAAGCGGGCCGATAAAGCGCGGCGGCAGGAAGAAACCGAAAAATGGTACGACAAGCGCGTGTGGCGTGACCGGTTGCGCCCGATGAAGCTTCGGCACAACCCGATTTGCGAAATTGATGATTGCAACCGCCCCGCAACCGATGTGCACCACCGAGATGACACATGGAAGCAATCGGGAGATTGGCGTTTATTCGCATCGCTTGAGAATTTGCAGAGTTTGTGCCACGAGCACCATTCAACCATCACTATGACCCGCAACAACGAAAGGAAAACACAATGAGCAACTTTACCCGGCAGCCCGAGGCCGTCATCGCTTGGCACAAAGACAAACTCAACGAGTACGCACTTGTTATCGCCGCAATCCGCGAGGGCGACGGTGACCGGCGCATTTTGACACAGGTGTTTGTAATGCAGAGTACCCCAATGGCCGCGATGTGCCCACAGTGCGAGCCCTTCCACCTCATTCGCAGCGCGGGCGTTGACCCGGCCCGGTATGAGCGTTTGTTGCAGGCCAACATTGATGAGTACCTCCACCACTTGCGCAATCAATGCCGCGTACTCGGTGTGGCCCGCACCGGCTTTGTTGCAAACCTCATGGCGGCGAGCTACCGCAACGCGCTCGGCAACTTTCGCCCGGATAATGACTCCGCTGTGAGTTGGCTTTTCAACTCCCAAGAATACGGCGAGCAGGCGCTCAAGACTCTTTGCCTTGCACGCAAGATGTCGGTGGAGCAGAAGCTTGATGCACCGGCACCCGGCAACCCCGAGATGCCCGTTGGATTTTTCCGCGTCATCACGGCGAGCGGCGATGCAGGGCTCGGGTACAACGATGGACCGGGCAGCCCGTGGGGATACGCGCTTAACGTTGGCCCAACCGTGATGGTTGCCAATCGCCGCGTATCTGTACCACAGCAAGCGGGCGAATCTTTGCAAGACGCAATTGCAAAGCTTCCCCTTGTGCGCTTGAGTTTCATGCGGCGAGGCAGCACGCAAGTGGGCGGCAGCACCCTCGTTGAGCAGTTTGCGGAATGGGATGGGCAGACCGCGTACAACGGCGACCACAAAGACAATCTCGGCAACAACCTCGATGGTGGATTGTGGAATTAACGCTCGCGGTTTTGTTTTTGCTGTGGCTCGCCCTCTGCCTCGTTGCGCGGTGAAGGCTGTCACACGCTCGTGATTAGTTGTAAGACATCCCAAGCAAGAAAGGAATCGGTGATTCCCATGTATATCGAATTTCTCGCACCATCTCCCAAGGCAGGCCAACAGGAACACGTTGCCCGTGAAATCGGCGCATCGCTCATCGTTGCCGGATTCGCCAAAGAAATCACACAAGCACCACCTCCCGCAAAAGTTACGTTTGGAGTTTTCAAGGGAGGGATGGAAACAACCCCGATTGCGCTCTCTTGCACTTGCTATACGTGCGGGCGGCAAGATCACTACATCGGAGCACCCGACAAGGAGAGCCTCGCCCGCGATTTCTTTGCGCGGCTGTGCATCCACGCCAAATCCCTTGAGTTGCCGGAGAGCGTGCGGGCCGATTACGCACAGCAATACAAGCCCTCACCGCGTGGATGGTCAAGCGGAGTACCGGGCATCAACGCGGCGAGCAAAAATACGCTCGGCGGCGACCGATGAGCACCACCGAGTTGCTCTCAATAATCGAGAAGGTGCGCACGGCCCGAGCGGCGGTGCGTGCCCTCGGAGTGAATTGCGCGAGCAAGGCCGAGGCATTTACCAAAGCACGCTCGGTGCTTGCATTGGCCGAGTCTGAGTTGCGCGAGCAAGGCAAACGGCTCGGCGTGTGCATCACCGTGATTGATGCCGAGCCCGAGCGCGAGCAGGTTGTTTGCGCACGCACCTTGGCAGGTTACACAGCCGAGGAGTAACACACATCTGATTTGATGAGGTGCACCACCATGAAGAAACCAAACCGAGGCAGCATCGAGCACCGCAGTTTTGCGGGAGAGTTGCGAGCGGCGAAAGAAAAGGATTTTGTGTTGACCGGATACGCGGCGAGCTTCAACACGTTGAGCCGTGACTTGGGCGGATACAAGGAAAGACTCGCGCCCGGATGTTTCAAGCGAAGCCTTGCGGCGGGCGGCGATGTGAAGGCACTTTTCAACCATGACCCCTCAAAGATTCTCGGGCGATTGGAAAATGGCACGCTCTCCGTTGAGGAGGATTCACGCGGGCTCAAATTCCGGTGCCAACTCAACCCGGCGAGCCAAACGCATCGCGACATTTACGAGAGCGTCAAGCGCGGCGACATCAACGAGTGCTCGTTTGCTTTTACCGTCAACGGCGATGGCGGCGAGGATTGGAGCGAGGCGACCGATGAGCGCGGGCAACGATTCATCCGCCGCACAATTACCGACTGCAACTTGCTCGATGTGAGTTGCGTGACCAATCCGGCATACTCGGGCGCAACCACGGTGCAGGCCCGCTCGGCGGATTACACGAGCACGCCCAACGGGGCAGCGCTTGCGGCGCTCGATGCGGAAAACAAACGCAAGGCGGAGGAAATCCGCACAATGATTTTCCAAACTTGCGATGCCTTCATCATCCCCGATTACGTTGAGGGGCAGCCATGGGAAGCCACGCCCGTGTTTTTCACGCCCGAGCAAAGAGAGGCACACATTACCCGGCAACTCCGTGAGAAGTGTGATGAAATCGGGCGGCAGATTTTTAAAGATGATGTGCGTGCGGAATTTGGATTGTAAACAAGTTTCGCGGTTGCCATCCACAACCGCGATTAGTGCGTGCCGTGCGGGTACTCCTTTGCCCGCAACCTTGCCGGGTAAACGGCACGCACAGATTTTTCAGATCACAGGAGAGCACCACAATGGCAACAGATAACCACACGAATGAAACACGAGCAAATGAGCAAGCCCACAAAATTTTCGTTGAGGAAACGCTTGCACGCATTGCACGAGAGCAGGCCGTGCACACGGCACCACCTCAACCGCCATTCATTCCGCTCACGGCGGAGAAAATACGAGAGCAAGCAAACGCGATGCGCAAGCGTATGGGGCTCCCGCCGCTCCCGTAACAGACCTCGCCAATTTTGAATGCATACCTCAACCAAAATCACACGTTGGAGCAAAGCGGCGCTTGCGCGTCACCGCGCCGAGAAGGAGCGCGGCATCTTGAGCCCATCCGAGGCAATCCGCACACTTGCGGATTACAACGTGAAGGGCGCGAGTTTCCAACCCACCGAGTTGAAACTTGAGGCGGGCTTGCCCGAGCACGATTGGATGCAGATTGCCCGCGCCGTTGCGCATGTGAGAGAGTGCGCACACTTTTGGCTCGGTGATTTGATGCTCTATGGGGTGCGGTTTTACGGCGTGCAAACCGCATACGATTTGGCGCGGCAAGCAACCTCACTGCCGGAGAGCACCTTGCGCAACGCGTATTGGTGCTCCAAGAAGTACCGGCCCGAGCAACGCAAGCCGGAGTTGTCATACTGCCATCACCTCCGCGTTGCCCGTTACCCCGAGGCAGCCCGCGAGAAGATTCTCACCGAGGCGGCGGAGTTGGGGTTGACCTCTCGGCAATGCTTGGAGATGGCACAAGCGGAATTCGGCAAACAAGAAAAGCCCAAGTGTGGGCGTGTTGACCTCACCATACATTTGTGGCCGGAAACAATCGAGCGGTTGCGGGTGATGGCAGACGGCGGCAAATTGAATTGGTTTATTTCACGCGCCATCGAGGATTGGTTGCGCATAAAAGGCGAGGGCGATTGCGTGCCACATCCACAAACAACAGCCGAGCGCCGAGCGGAGTGGGAAGCGGCGGGGCTCTGCAATCTGTGCGGCACACGCCCACACCTTGAGGCCCGCAAGATTTGCGAGCATTGCAGGCAGACACGCAACTTGCTTGACCGGTTGGCAAGCGGGCGGCGCAACTCGGGAAGATATCGGCGGCGGCACCCGGTGCTTGCAGCAACAGAAGCGAGGGCAGTATGAGCGCACAACTTTGGCAGCGCGCAAGGATATCAAGCCTCGATGAATTCATCGGACACACCGAGGCCGTGCGCGAGTTGCGGGCGGTGCGCTCGGGCTTCATCTTGATTGAGGGCGGCATTGGTTGCGGTAAAACGAGCCTTGCGTTGGCATACGTGCACGAGCGCAGCGGGCGCAAAATCGAGGAGCACCAACTCGATGCGTGCTTGGGCTCGTACTACGTGCAACACATGCACGCCAACGATTTTGAGATTGCAGATGCGGAGAAAGCAAAATTCTTTTTCACGCGGAGCACGCCGACATGGTTGGTGATTGATGAGGCCCAAGAGTTGACGGCGAAGCGCCAACAGAGCCGATTGAAAACGATTCCGTTGCGGCCCGATCTTACGTTGATTCTTGTGACACAAAACCCCGAGGCACTTGAGGCGAGCATCCGAGATAGATGCGTAAAAATTCATCTTGGTGGAGTTGCGGCGCGGGAGTTGCCCGCACTCGTGAAGCGCGGTTGTGAAATCGTTGGCATCCCATACGATGCAGAAATTGTGAAGGCTTGCAACCGTGCGGAAATTTTCCGCCCGCGAGCAGTGCTCAACGTCATTGAGGCTGTGGCCCGTGGAAAATCACCGGCGCACGCGATTGCGGGGCAAGCATGAGCGCCGAAAAGAATTGGAAAGAGTTACCGGGCGGCGCATGGTTGTACTTCAAGAATTTGCCCGCGTCAACCACCGCCGAGAGCCTCTCGGCGTACTTTCGCGAGCGTGGGCTCGACATCGGCCCGGAGTGCATCTCGGTGAGAGCGTTTACAGAAAACACATATACGCCCACGGCGGGCGCGATGGTGAGCCTGAGCCACGATGTGATTTTGCTTATGGTGCAATGGGTGCTCAACGGTGACCCGATTGAGGGCAAGGTACCCCGCCCGGAGTTGGCGCGGTGCTCGAAACGAAATTCGTAACAGGCGTGCGTGAGTGTGTAATGAATCCTTGGCACCAATCCGCGAGAGCCCATTGGCCCGGTTGCATCATCACCGGCGACCGTGGACCGCATTGTCTTGTGGTGCCGCGCCTCTTCGCCGCGCCGTTGGTTTTCTTGTACACCACCATTGATGCAGCCAAGGGCGACCAAGTCCAACGCGGCGGCCAATTGCAGCGCATCGAGCCGATGCGTATGCCCAAGCCTGTTGATTTGGGATGGGGAAAGTGACCGCGTAACATCCCTCGGGGATGGAGGAGGTTAACACTATGGCAGATTTTTTACCGATCACAGATCAACAGCGAGCGGCCAATAAGGCCGCACGGCTCGCCAACGCGGCAGACCCGTTAGACGGGTTGACCGTGCGCACGCTCCACAAGTTTGCGAGCCACGGAGTTGAGCCCGGCACCACGTTGGTTTTGAGCAGGGATAGCGCCGAGCAGGCAATAAAAGAGGGCCGCGCCGAAAGCGCGGAATAAGCACAATGGCGAATCTACACAGTCTCGGTGACCGTGGCACTCTGCCCAAGAGTGGGAAGCCCGGAGATGTGTATTACCACAAGGGTGTTGTTTATCTCACACTCGCGGATGGCAAGCTCACACCGCTGCAACGGCTCCACGATACTTTTGCGCAACTCGGCATCACCGCGATTGTCGGTGCACCGGGCCGTGATGGCCGTGATGGAGTTGACGGCAAAAACGGGCGCGATGGAGTTGACGGCAAAGATGGCAAAGACGGTGCCAAGGGCGACCGAGGCGACATCTCGGTTGTTGGCGACCAAGAATTACAGGCAGCCATTGCGAAACTGAAAGCAAAGCAAGCGGCGGCGATGGCGATTGTACTTGAAGTGCTCAACAGACGGCCCGAGAGCCCCGCTGTTGCCATTGCTCGTGCGCACATGATGCGAATCAAAAAGGCGTTGGAGAGCTAAAGCCGATGACCGTCAACGGTGGAGGTGAGTAAATGCCAAATCCTTTTCCAACGCCCAGCACAACAGGCGTCATCGGTTTTGTGAGCGCAGTGACCAACACAGGCGCACCGCTCATTGTGCAGGCGTGGGTACTTGCGAATGGTTATGCAACGCCCGATGGCAACATCGTTGCCGTGTCCGGTGACCCTTTGACTTTTGAAGTACTCAACCCGCCCCGAGGGAATTTCAACCCCGGCGATGGCGTAACGTTCGATGTGGCACAGGGCGCATTCGCGCCGTATGCAACCAACCTGCAACGCAAGTAAGAGCCGACAAGTTGCGCAACGCAGATCAAGAAGCCCGACCGACAACCAACGGTGGGCTCTTGGTGCTTTTGCACTCACGGCGTGCTAATTCGGCAACTTGTTCCGACCATGAGGCCGTTGATACGATGAGAGCGCGAAAAGGCGGGGCGCTATGAAACCTCTTGCAGTGTTGTTGCTGTTGGTCTGTTGCGCGTTTGGCCAATCGAAAGATATCACCGACGAAAACGGCACGGATTGGCATTCATCAACTCAAGCCTTCAAAATCGGATATGTTGAAGGCTACATATCCGCTATGACTTATGCGCAGATAAATGCGGCGTTCTTGTGTAGTTTCGGATTGAACCTCAAGCCTGACTCGGAGGATTCCAACAAGTGCGGCGACTATGCGCGAAGTTTATATTTCGCCAAAATGACCGTGGGCCAAATTGTGGACGGCATGGATGCCTTCTACAAAGATTTTCGCAACATACAATACCCGATGCATGCTGCGATTAGGATGGTGCGGGATGAAATCAACGGGCGACCGGGCGATGATATCGAGAAGGAGTTGACAGCATGGCGGCAATGCCGCGCTGATAGTAGCAAGTGCGGCATACCTACAAACTCAAATCAGACACCGCCTGCAACAAAGAAATAACGTAGCCTAATCGCGAGGAGTGGCTGCATCGCACCGCAACTTATCGCCCTCAAGCGAGTACTGCCGACCAACAGGTAGCCAAGTCTTAGGCAGGGGCACTCTCGCGTTGGGATTGTGAACGAGGATGAAATCAGAGCCGGGCACGGGCTCATAATTCACGCAATCCGAGTCGCTCCAAAGCACGGCGCTCACGCGCTCCGATTCTTTCTGCAAGAAAAAATCGGTTCTGACCGCGTGACCGGATTTTTTGAGCACTTGGGCAGACGGTTGAATAGACCTGCCAATTAGTTTTCTTGTCTCAACGTCAAGGTCCATCGTTAGATGGCCCACACCCAATATCGCTCGGACGGGGTCAGGCACGGGATATCCGATGAAGCGACAAGAAATGGGCAACCGTCCCGCTGACACGGCGATGACTGTGGCATCACTCGGAGAAATGGTGCCTTCCTCGATGTATCCCTCTACGATTGTAGCTTTCGAGCGAATGGCCGTGATTAGCCGGAGGATGATGCCGTCCAAAGGAACTGTATAGACTTGGCCGAGCGGTGGTTGGGTCAACGCATCCAGCCCATCACCGGACTGAGGCATCACTGCCTCAATCCAAACTCGTGGATTCTCCGCCAACAGGTCAGGGCGGCCCTTACGTTTTGCTTTTGGGCGCTCATTCGGCACGAACGAGATGCCCGCACGAGAGAGGGCATAGGCAACGTAAAGCTCCCACCACACGGAATAGAAATCGTGCTTACTTGCACGTTGGGGGGCATCGGCGTCAATGAGATGGCCACAGTCAAGCCACATGCGTTGAGTGAAGCGCCGAGCTTTGCGCTCGTAGCGATTTGCAGGCTTGGCGATTTTCGCATACAGAGGGTCCGACACTTCGGTTGCTTGGAAGAATTTCGATGTGTGCATCTTGGTTTTGCCTGTGCTTCGATTGTAGCCCATTCAATGGGCTATTCAAGGCTAAGTATTAGGTGTGCAAGCGCCCATAAGTAACGGGCGGACAAGGCTTTGTGATTTTAGAGCGTGGCCTTCGTAGCCAGACGCTCTATCCAGCTGAGCTAAGGGCGCGGATCTGACGGGAAGGAAAAAGACAGTTCCGATTATAGCGAAGAATTCTGATGCTGGAAAAGGGTTTGTCCTAAGGTCTTTCCTGCAGGCCGAAATTGCAATCAAATCTGGGCCCTGACTTTACCTTCTGGTCCGGAGTAAATCTTTCCCCGTCGTTGGCAATTCCTACTAGCCTAGTAATTTTCGGTTGTTGTGTTTTCAAATACTTACGGATGGCCTTCGGCTTGCTTTCAATCAGAACAGACGAAGTGGCGCGCAACGGGGTGCTTCAGAGAATAACTTCGGCCAGAGGTTTTCTGTGAGCACCCCTTGCTTATTACCCCGGTAAATTCCTTCCACTCCCTGGTCAATCTGTAGAAATAACAATTAATGAGCCGTTCTACGCCAGTGCCACCGGCTCGCGAACGTCAATCCCGGCTTGCCGCAACAGCTTCGCCACCGCATCCTGCTTTAACCGCGAAGCGTCGAACTGCACCCGCACCGTGCGATCCTTTTCGTTGAAGCGCACCCGCTGAATGCCGTATACCTCGCGCATGCTGTCGATCGCGCGCAATTCGTTTTCCCCCGGCAGGGAAGCGTAATTGAACACCACGTCCAGGTAGGTCATTCGTTCAAGTCCTTCTGTATGATGAATTTGGATTCCGGACCGTTTCGCCGGATGAATCCAATATAGTGCATGGGCAATCGAACAGCACAGAGCTATTCGCAGGCGTTGAGCAATTGGGATGAAACTGAATGTGGGACAGCCGCCCTCGGCTGTCCGTCGAGCGCAGCTCGACAGTGTCTCTTACCTCGCTTTGCGTACTTCAATGACAGCTTCTGACCAAACCCTCGCGCGTGATCCCGTCTGCGGGATGAGTGTCAACCCGGCCACCGCCAAGCATGCGTACGAGCACGCCGGCAAGAATTACTACTTCTGCTGCGCCCACTGCGTGGAAAAATTCAAGGCCGATCCCCAGGGATATTTAAACAAGCCTGCATCCTCTGGGCTTGTCATGCTCGGGATGCCTGGCGCAATGAAGGCAGCGCCAGCAGTGGTGATTCAGCCTGCGCCGCCGCCTGATATGCGAGAGTCTGCCCTGAGCTCATCGAAGGGTCCGAAATCCGAGGTTCGCAGTCCCGCCTACGTCTGCCCCATGTGCCCTGAAGTGCGCGAGTCGAAGCCCGGAGCATGCCCCTCCTGCGGCATGGCGTTGGAGCCGGAAATTCCCGTTGCAGTAACGCATACCGAGTACACGTGTCCCATGCATCCCGAAATCGTGCGCTCAGAGCCCGGTTCCTGCCCGATCTGCGGCATGGCCCTTGAGCCGCGCACGGTGACCGCTACCGCCGAAGAGAATCCCGAACTCCGCGACATGACGCGCCGCTTTTTGGTCAGCGTCATCCTGACTGCGCCGCTGCTCGCCCTCGCCATGGGCAGCATGATCTGGCCGCACGAATTCATGCAGATCCTCGAAGGTCCGCGCATCCCGTGGCTCGAATTCATTCTCGCCACGCCGGTCGTCCTCTGGTGCGGCCTGCCATTCTTCCAGCGCTTCTGGACGTCACTGGTCAACCGCAGTCCCAACATGTTCACGCTGATTGGGCTCGGCACCGGCGTCGCCTACTCCTATAGCGTGGTCGCGACCTTTGCTCCGCAGATTTTTCCGGCATCGCTCCGCCGCATGGGCGGCTATCCCGATGTCTACTTCGAGGCCGCTGCCGCGATCACCGCGCTGGTCCTGCTCGGCCAGGTGATGGAACTCCGCGCCCGCAGCCGCACCAGCGCCGCGATCCGCGCCCTGCTCGACCTCACGCCAAAAACCGCCCGCCTGATCTTTCCCGACGGCTCCGAAAAAGATATTCCGCTCGAGCAGGTGAAACCCGGTGTCAGCCTACGCGTACGGCCCGGAGAAAAAATTCCCGTCGATGGCGTGGTCCTCGAAGGCCGCAGTTCGATCGATGAATCGATGATCACCGGCGAATCGATCCCGGTCGAGAAAGAGCCGAACAGTAAAGTCATCGGCGCGACCATCAACGCCACGGGATCATTCATCATGCGCGCCGAGCGCGTCGGCTCCGAAACGTTGCTGGCGCGCATTGTCCAACTTGTCGGACAAGCGCAGCGCAGCCGCGCTCCCATCCAGCGCTTGGCAGATCGCGTTGCCGCCTGGTTCGTCCCCACTGTTGTTGCGGTGGCTGTGATCACGTTTGTCGCGTGGTTCGTTTTCGGTCCCCAGCCGCGCCTTGCCCATGCCCTGGTGAATGCCGTCGCAGTGCTCATCATCGCCTGTCCGTGCGCTCTCGGCCTGGCGACGCCCATGGCGATTATGGTCGGAACCGGCCGCGGCGCCCACGCCGGTGTCCTGATCAAAAATGCCGAAGCACTGGAAACGCTGGAAAAGGTAAACACACTCGTGGTCGACAAGACCGGCACCCTGACGGAAGGCAAGCCCAAGGTTGTAAGCACGACTACGACCGAGCGGGACCAATCGCACGAAGTTCTGCGTCTGGCTGCCAGCCTGGAGAGGGCCAGCGAGCACCCACTCGCTGCAGCCATCGTCGACGCCGCGAAGGAAAACGGTCTGAACCTTTCCGACGCCGCGAAATTCGAATATATAGTCGGGAAGGGAGTAAAGGGTGTTGTGGACGGAAAGCAGATCGCCGTCGGCAACCGCGCTCTCATGGCAGATGTTGGCGTTTCGGTTGCTGGGATTGTGGTCATCGGAGCAAACGCTGACAAGGGAACAACGCTACTCTTGGTCGCAATCGATGGCCGGCATGCCGGCTCCATCGCCATTGCCGATCCCCTCAAGTCTGCGAGCCTCGAAGCAATCCGTGGTCTGAAGAATCAGAATCTGCAGGTCATCATGCTCACCGGAGATAGCCGCGACACGGCGATGGCCATTGCCGGAAAGCTCGGACTTGGCGAAAACGAATTCGAAGCAGAGGTGCTCCCGGAGCGCAAAGCGGAAGTAATCAAGAAACTGCAAGGGCAGGGAAGAGTCGTTGCCATGGCTGGAGACGGCATCAACGACGCGCCCGCACTCGCGCAAGCCGACGTGGGTATCGCCATGGGTACCGGCACCGACGTGGCCATGGAAAGCGGCGGCATCACGCTGGTCAAAGGGGAGCTCACCGGCATCCTGCGCGCGCGCAAGCTGAGTCAGGCCACCATGCGCAACATCCGCCAGAATCTTTTCTTCGCTTTCATCTACAACGCCATTGGAGTCCCCATCGCCGCCGGAATTCTTTATCCGTTTTTCGGAATACTCCTCAGCCCCATCTTTGCCGCCGCCGCCATGAGCTTCAGCTCGGTTTCGGTCATCACCAACGCACTTCGCCTGCGAAACGTGAAACTGTAAGCACCGGAATACCTTCATGATGCGGAAACCGGAAACCGACCTGCGGACGCCGCTATCGAATCCCCACGTACACATCCACCTGCAAATTCTGCGGATCCATTGCCCGCTCGTCATACACCTCGTAATCCGCCTGATACAGGCGATCCCCGCCCGTTGCCGACTTGGGCAGGGAATTGATCTTCATCCAGGTCTCGGGCACAACCGTCGGTGCCGGCCCTTTGTCCGACGTGAACACAGCAAATCGTCCGCCAGGAATTTTCTTCGCCACCATGCCTGCGGGAACGTCGCCATCTGAAGTCACGCGCGCACCGAGCACGTATGTGTACTCGCCGTTATGGTCGCTCGCGTAATCCGTATACACGGCCACAATTGACTGATCCAGCTTGTTGGGAATCTTCGCGTACACGCCATCCTGCATCAGCCGCGCCCACTGTTTTCCGATAACACCATCAGCCGTCATCTCGCGCGCGTTGGTCGTTCGTGCCGCAATGCCGACCACCGTGAACCCAGGCTGCTCTACAACTTTCGCCTCCCCGCCTGCTCCCTCGCCTTTCAATTTCTTCAACCGCTCAACCGCATTCGTGTTCTTCGGATCCATTTGCAACGACTTTTCATAATTCTGAATCGCAAGATCTTTCTTTCCGACCTTCATGTATGCCTCGCCCAGGCTGTCGTAGACATTCGACGACTGCGGATACTCCTGCACATTTTTCTGAAACACCTGCACCGCATCGGACTCCTTTCCACCGTACAGCAACCGGTAGCCGAGCATATTGAGCATCGCCTCCAGGGTTTTGGCATCAGTCGCCCCCGATTTTTTCATTTCGTCATAGCTTTGCAAGGCAGCCCCCGTCCCCTGCAGCGTGGCGAGCACAAAAAGCTTCTCCCCGTTGTCGTCCTGCATCTTGTAATTCCACGCATATTCCTTGGCCACGCGGCGCAGAACGGTACTCATGACGGAGATGCCATTGTCGGAATTGGCCATCATGGCCACGCCGTTCCCGGTCTCCGCATTCATGGTCAGGAGAGCCTGGAACCCCTCGTCAGCGCCGTTATGCCCGAACTGTCCGGGATTATCTTTGTCCACAAAGAGTCCCAGCCCCGCCTGATCCAAAACCGGCGTGAGCATCTCTCGCGTCATCTTTTCCGAGAGCACACGATTTGATTTCCCCTGCTTCGACAGCGCAATCTCGATCGCGAATTTCGCCAGGTCCGTTGGCGTGGTCCACAGTCCGGCCGCCGCCATCTCCGGATAGATATGCCACTTCCCATGCACCGCCTTGCCATCCATGTATGTTCCGCCCGCCGTCATGGCAGCCCGCGCCGCCGGCAGCGGCTGCTCGTAGCTGCTGTCGGTCATGCCAATCTTGTCGAGTACCAGTTCGCGCATCAGCGCCGGAAATGGTTTGCCGGTCACATCGATCATCAGTTGCTGCTCGATCGTCACCCCGCCGCCGGAGTAGCGCTCTTTCGTTCCCGGCGTGATGTCCACACGAATCGGAGCAGTATTCGCCGGCTTCTCCCCATTGAAAATCTGCACCAGGGTCGGCACCGGAGCGTCCACGTCGTAACCCGGAAATCCATGCACCGTCAGGCCCGCAGTGTGAGACATCAACCGCCGTAAAGTTACCTTCTGCGTAGATGTAAATTCGTTGTCGGGCACCTTCCAGGACTTCAGCTTGTCATTCACATTCTCATCGAGCGACAGTTTGCCTTGTTCGACCAGAGAGAGCGCTCCCGTCGCAGCCACGGGTTTGCTGATCGATCCTGCCTGAAACAGAGTCCGAGCAGTAACAGGAGTCGTTGAGCCGGGCGCGATCACTCCATAGGCCTTCGTGTCGACAATTTTGTAATTTTCGATGACGGCAAGGCTCAGCCCCGGAACGTTGTACAGCTTCATCAGTTCAACCAGACTGAGCCTGATGGGAGCTTTTCCGGGCACGCTGGGCAGTTCAACCGCACTTTGTTCTACTCGCTGCAATCTTGCGCCATGGTCGCTATCTTTCGAGCGCGCCGGTGCCGACATTTTCGCCGGGTTTGCAAAAGCACCCACGCATATCAGGGAAATTGCCGCAAACCTGAGTTGGCTCTTCACGAATGACAGGGGAAGAAATCGCATCGGAAAGATCCTTTCATCGAAAGTATTCAGGCAGACGAGACTAAGGACTGATCTACGAAATGGACGAAGGGAAGAGAAATAGGTCACCGCTGATTCCTCCCTGCCTCTGCGTCTCCGTGGTGAACCTAAAGCTTGCTGAGGAAATCCGTGATTTCGGGCTCGGTCCAGTCCACCGCTCCGATAAACTTCCGCCGCATCACGCCATTGCGGTCGATGATGTAAGTCTCCGGAAATTTGAACGTGCCATAGAGCCCATTGCTCTTGCCGCTGGGATCGCGCACGGTAAGCAGGCTCACGTTGTGGTCCTTCACGAACTGCTTGTAAGCGCCCTCGTCCACGTCAACACTCACCGCGAGCACGGTCACGCCCTTAGACTTCAATCGCCGTTGCATTTCGACCAGCGATGGAAGTTCCTCCACGCATGGAGCGCACCAGGTTGCCCAGAAGTTGAGGACCACAACCTGCCCGTGAAATTGGCCGAGCGTGACTTTGTTCTGCGAATCTTGAACGGTGAAATCGGGCGCTACCGTTCCAATCCGAGGTGGCCGCGACGTGCTATAGCATCCGGAAAGCGCAACCAGAAAAATGAGGCAGATTAGAAAGCTCGAAAAATGAACCGGGCGTTGCACCCAGATATAATAATGGATTCGTTGCGACGAGAGTGGGAAGTGCGGATCTTTTGAGCCGAGCTCAGGTCGCGATAGGATGGCGCTTTCGCTCGTGAGGGCCTTTCGCCCTGCTCGAACTGTTAAATTCTCGATATCACCTATGACCGCCGGGGAAATAATCTCAGAGCCGCCGCAGATCTCCTTTATCGTCCCCGCGCGCAACGAAGAGACCAGCCTTGGGTCCTGTCTGGAATCACTCGTGGCCCAAGCCGGCGTTTCCTTCGAGATCATCGTCGTCAACGACCACTCTACCGACCGCACCCGTGAAATCGCCGCTTCTTTTCCTGACGTTCGCCTCATGGACGCCGGCCCACTCCCGCCCGGCTGGACCGGGAAGAACAATGCCGTTGCTACCGGAGCCCGCGCCGCCCGAGGCGAATGGCTCCTCTTCACCGATGCCGACACTGTCCACTTGCCGGGCTCTCTTGCGCATGCGCTGGCGGAGGCCAAGGAAAACGCCGCCGACCTGCTCTCTTACTCTCCCGAGCAAATCGCCGTCACCTTCTGGGAGAGGGCCACACTCCCCGTGGTCTTCGCCGAACTCGCGCGGGAATATCCGCCCTCGAAGGTCAGCGATCCAAACTCCCCCGCAGCGGCCGCAAACGGTCAATACATCCTGATGAAGCGCGAAGCTTACGAGGCGGTGGGCGGTCATGCTGCAGTCGCTTCCAGCATCCTGGAAGACGTCGCGCTCGCCCGCGCCGTCAAAGCCTCCGGCCGCAAGATTCGTTTCCGCTACGCCGCCGACGCCGTCCGCACCCGCATGTATCGCAACTTCGGCCAGCTCCGCGAAGGCTGGACCAAGAATCTTGCCCTTCTCTTTCCCGCTCCTGGATGGCTCGCGGCAAAATCTCTGCTTCTGTGGGCGACCCCATGGGCCGCTTTGATCCTGTCCTCCAAACACTGGTGGTGGAGCGTCATCTTCCTGTTCGGTTTTTTCTGGCTTTACGCGCGACTGCACCGTGCCAACTTCAGCGCCGGCATGACTGTTCTCGCCGCGCTTTTCGGCGTCCCCATGTTCGCCTACTTGCTTTTGCGCTCGAAAAGAATGCACGGTGAAGGAAGCGTCTCCTGGAAAGGAAGGATTTACCAAGGGCGTGAACATGCCGTCAGCGAAACTGACCCAGGTTCCGAGGTGCGCCACAAGACTCTTATGAAGATGCCCCTGTTTCTGATTCTTTTCATTCTGCTGATGCTCTCAGCTCCCAGTCCCGCAGCTCCCCCTGCAAAGCCGGTTCACGCATTGCAGAACTCCGCAGCTCCCCACTTTGCCAATACGCTGATCGAAGCCGGGCTCAGCATGGGCCCGCTCAAACTAGGCGACACCCGCGACCGTGCCCTGGAATTATTTCCGAGGAAGGCTGAAGACCAGGAGTGGGAGGATCCCTGCGGCACGACCCTTGACTGGGTGGACACAACGAACCCGGTTGGCCGCGGCGATGTTTTCATTCGCCTGAAGAAGGGCAAAATCTTCCAGATCGAATCTTCCACCACGCGCTTTGCCACCGCCGAGGGCATCACCACCTTCGATTCGCCCGACAAAGTCGCCAGCTCCTATAAGGAACTTCACGCTGGTGTTCTGTTGACCGCTCCCAATCCCGCGCTGGGGGACCGGCCGCTCGTTTTCTGGTTCGACAAAAAGCGCGGCATCGCCTTTACCTTGGCCTACGACCCCTCGCGTCGCAAGCGCTACGTCTATAAAATTACAGTGTTCGAACCGGGTAAGAATTTTTGCCCCGAGCAGGAAACTATCAATTCGACGAAATGGCAAAACATCGATTCCTACAGGGTCGAGCCTCCGCGCGAATTGAGCCCTGAACCTTAATGCTTGTTTTGTGCGTCTTATACATCGAGCAAGTGTCGGTGGCGAGTAGTCAGTGACTGCAGTGGCTTTCTAGAGCCGCCTGTAACCACCGGCCACTAACAGCCTCTAATCACTGATCACCGGTTAAAAGAATGGTCTATCTCACGCGCAAAGCCGAGTTCTCAGCCTCGCACTACTACAACAACCCCGACTTCTCAGTGGAAGAGAATCGCCGCATCTTTGGCAAGTGCAACAATCCCAATGGACACGGCCACAACTACACGCTCGAGGTCACGGTCAAGGGCGAGGTCGATTCGCGCTCAGGTTTCGTGGTCGACCTTAAGCAGTTGAAGGAAGTAATGCACCGGGAAGTCCTTGACGCGATGGACCACCGCTTTCTGAACAAGGAAGTGCCCGAATTCGTTACTAAGATTCCCACAACCGAGAATATCGCGATCGCTGTATGGCAGCGCCTTGAACCCAAATTGAAGCAGGCTCAACTGCACCGCGTCCGCGTCTACGAAACCCCGGATTTATTCGTCGATTTCTATGGCGAAGAATAAAGAATTTGGAGAATGCTTGATTATTGAACAAAAACCTGGGTCAGAGGTTTTCATTCAAAATTCAACAATCAAAAATCAAAAATGAAGGCCCATCTCAGCCGCCGTTATCTCTTCTCCGCCTCCCACCGGCTGCATAGCGCCGCCATGTCCGAGGACGAAAACCGTGCCACCTACGGCAAATGCAACAACCCGTATGGGCACGGCCACAATTACACCCTCGAAGTCACAGTCAGCGGCCAGGTCGAGCCCAGCACTGGCATGGTCTGTAACCTCGTTGATCTGGACACCTTCGTCGAGAAGGAAGTGCTCTCCCGCTACGACCTGCAGAATTTGAACCACACTCAAGAATTTGCTGTAACCGTTCCGACTACGGAAAATCTATGTATACAGATCTTCGAAATAATGCAGCGCGGCTTCTCCCAGGCGCATCTGGAAAGAGTGAGACTGGAAGAGACTATGATGAACTCGTTCGAATACGCTGGAGGTCAGGAGGACGGGAAGCGGAACTGATCCGCGATTAATTACCAAATTTCGCAATCGCTCGATTACCCAATTCTTATGAAACCGACTCCGTTTCCCACCAAAGAATCCCCGACCCTGACCAGTTCCAGCTTCGAAGACCTCGTCCGCGAAATGATCGTTCGCTTGGGCGAAGATCCTCAGCGTGAAGGTCTCACCGCGACTCCCGAGCGGGTGCACAAAGCCATGAAGTTCCTGACCAAGGGATACAAGGAAGACCCCGAAGCCCTGCTCAAAGGCGCTCTCTTCACCGTGAGCTACGACGAAATGGTCATCGTCAAAGATATTGAGATGTTCAGCCTCTGCGAGCACCACCTGCTGCCGTTTTACGGCAAGGTGCACGTCGCCTACATTCCGAACGGCCGCGTGATCGGCCTCAGCAAAATCCCTCGCCTGATCGAGCTGTTCTCGCGCCGCCTGCAGATTCAGGAGCGTCTTACGACGCAGATCGCCGAAACTATTCAGAAAGTAATCGAGCCCCAAGGGGTGGGCGTGGTGATCGAGGCCCGCCATCTCTGCATGATGATGCGCGGCGTCGAAAAACAGCACTCCGCCGCGGTGACGTCATCCATGCTCGGCTGCTTCCGCAACGAAGAAGAGACCCGCTCAGAGTTTCTGTCGCTGATCCGGCAGCGTCCCAATGGAATCTAGCTCACCATATTAGTTCGACGGGAACGTCGCCACCAGCGATCTGAACCGCCCACGGTGACAAAATGATCGCCTCTCTCCGTCGGCAACAACGTCGACGGCTTCAGGCCTGCCCGATCGGTGGCTTCGCCACATCGCTACAATCGAGCCCAGCGGCCTTGGTCAAAACGGAATATGCAGTCGTCGCTCGAAATAAAAGCGGTGGAAGGAAGGCTAGCCCGAGGTGAACAGATGCCCCATCTTTTCTTTCTTGGTCTTGAGATACTCTTCCGCGTGCGGGCTGGGAATCACTTCACACGGCACACGTTCCACCACGCGCACTCCCGACCGTTCCAGCGCTTCAACCTTGTCTGGATTATTCGACAGCAACCGCACGCGCGTCACACCGAGCGCCTTGAGAATTTCTCCCGGCAGTGTAAAGTCGCGCTGGTCCGCCTTGAACCCCAGGCGAACATTTGCCTCCACCGTATCGAGCCCCGCATCCTGCAGTTCATAAGCCTGCAGCTTGGCCATCAACCCGATCCCGCGGCCTTCCTGCTGTTCGTAAATCAGAATGCCCGCGCCCTCGCCGCCGATCAACGATAAAGAAAGTTCCAACTGCTGGCGGCAATCGCACCGCAAGGAAGCGAAAACGTCCCCTGTCAGACACTGGGAATGCACCCGGACCAGCGGAGGCTTCGTCTTAACATCGCCCATCACCAACGCCACCGCCTCTTCCACGCGGCGTGAACCATCAGACCCCGCCTCAGCTCGAAAGCCGTAAATCCGGAACCTCCCCCAGCGGGTAGGGAAGTCCGCGGAAGCAATCTGTTTGACTTCGTTCTTACTCACGATTTCATTATAGCGGCTGGAGCCACCAGACACGGGGACTCAGGGGCCACAACTTTTGTAACGATTTTGTCAAATGAATGCTGTCCGGTTGCCGAGACTTACTGGCACGTGCCTTTTCAAGCTCTTTACCCTCTGGCGCGAAAGGGAAAGATGGCATCCTGTTTGGAAGGAATGGGCCTACCGTTGCGTGTGGCGGGTTGAAAGTGCCAGTTCTCCAAAGCCGCAAGGCATTTGCTATCGATGTCAGGGCCCAGACTCTGCAACACCGTCTTGTTCACGATTTCCCCGCGTTCGTCGATCACAATCTCGATCACCTCGTTGCCCGCAGAAGATGGCAACTGCCACGGCCAGACCACGGGATCAGACGTCGCAGTGGGAAGGGCCGGGCGAATCTCGTCGCCAGTGAGCGAACCGTGATACAAACTGCCGTAGGGAACTCCAGCCTGGGCGCCGTGACCCAATGCTGAGAGCGTTTGCGTTTTGGAATTATCCGCGACTTCGACCTGTGCGACCGGCATCTGCGGGAGCGGAAGTTTCGGCGATTGTGCGGGCGCCTTCCACGTCAGTTTCTGGCCCAGGCGCTCGTGACGATATCGTTGCGTGGCCAGATCGGAAGAACTGTGGGAGCTGTCATCGGGATTCTTGCTCGACCAGTACAACCGGGTCACAGACTTACCATTCCGCCCTAAAGCGATGGAATTCGGAATCAGCCGAATCGGTTCCGGGGAGCGCAGCAGCCAGGCCAGAAGCAGTCCGTGAACGGCGCACGATGCAAGCAGAAGTCGACGCTGCCGGCGCGCGTTCGCGGGATTCAATTGCACAAACATAGAAACCGTTCCCCAGATCCCGTTCTTGCTTTACCTAGTTAGACGCAGGTCGCGGGATTTCGTCAAGCTGATTTGTTTGAGTCCCGGCGCTGGCGTCCCGCGCCTGCGGCGAGCGCATCTTGCCCTTCCAGCCTGTAGCGCGGCAACCTTGCGCATTTGGTCAGACTTCCGCCCGGCTGATAAAATAATCGAGCACCATACAACCTGCCGGAACCCCGGGGCTATAGCTCAGCTGGGAGAGCGCATCGTTCGCAACGATGAGGTCGTCGGTTCGATCCCGACTAGCTCCACCAAT
>Ga0070730_10000770_pt1 | contig 34450 bp, 27 predicted proteins | sample Coa_R1_3_FD_66447 | JGI IMG/M metagenome (GOLD analysis project Ga0070730, IMG submission 66447) | Surface soil microbial communities from Centralia Pennsylvania, which are recovering from an underground coalmine fire - Coalmine... | ecosystem: Environmental > Terrestrial > Soil > Unclassified ... | reverse complement strand
CATGGCGGGCTGGCCAACCTGCCCGCCATGGAGGGTCGCCGACACGAAGGCGAGAGCGAGCAGCAGCAGCGCCGTCGCCAAGAGGATATAGAGTTCGATAATCATGATCGTCCTTTCCCGTAACGGAGCGGGTTTCAAGCGCATCCGTCACGCTGAGAATTTGCATCGGATGGGAAAACAAGTCGGTCGCGTCGGACACAGCGCGACGCGATCCTTAGTGGGCGTTGTGACAGCTACACGTCCGACCTCTTGGGAACTCGTGAAGCCCGGCCGTGACACGTTGGTGGGCCTTTCCGACACCTGGGCCATCGACGCGATCCGCAAAGTCGGCAACTTCGGTAACTACGGTGAGATCTACGCGCGCAACATCGGCCCTAAGACGCAGTTCAAGCTCGAGCGTGGGATCACCGAGCTCTGAACCAAGGGCGGCCTGCTCTGCGCGCCGCCCTTCCGCTGACCGCCGGACCAGCCTGCGAGGTCGTCGGGACCCGAGAGCCTCGTGCGTATCGGTTCGCGCTCCAGCTCGTGCTGGCGTTGCGGTGCGCGCACGGTCTCGCGTCGCGCTCGCGCGGCGAGGCGCAGGGCCCCCCAACGGGTGGGCTCGTGCGGCCGATGCTGACTAGTCCGCCGCTTGGGTATCCAAGAGGCCGAGCGCCTGCGCCACGCCGGCGCCATAGGCCGGGTCCGCTTTGGTGCAGTTCTGGACGTGGCGCTCCTTGATGTGGCGCGATACGCCGGTCATTGCTCGCGCTGTGTTGTCGAACATAGCCTGCTGCTGTACCGGCGACCTGTACGGTCGGATATGGCCCTTCACGTACCGCCCCCATGGTCCAAGGTCGAGAGGGGCGGCGGCGAGGTCGCTTCACTATCATCCCCTTGACAGCGGGGGGCGCGGCGGTTGCGGCGCCAGGCGTTCGGCGTCTCCCCGGTCAATCGACGGAAAATTCGGGAGAAATTAGCCTGATCATTGAACCCGGACGCGAGGGCGATCTCGGCCAAGGCATCGTCCGTCCTTAGCATCAGCTCCTTGGCCCGATCTACGCGGCATCTGATGATGTAGGCATGCGGCGTCAGGCCGAAGCTCTGCTGAAATGCTCTCGAGAAGTAGCTGGTGCTCAACCCGACGAGCGTCGCGAGCATCGGCACTGAGGTCCGCGCATCGATGTTCCACTCAATGTGCCGGGCGATCCGAGCTGTCTGCCAAGGCGCCAGACCGCAGGATTGTCGGGGCCCTGCGGCTTGGGATGGCTCCGTGCAAGCCCGGGCGGTCTGCTTCAGCAGCGACGACGCTTGCTCGATGCACCTCCTTGCCTCTCTCGTGTCCTGTTCCAGAACGGCCGCGGCGGCGTCGAGAAGCCCCAGGACCAGGACGGAACTCGTGTCGTTCGGCTCGGCAACCGGCATTGATAGCCGATTCCCGCTCACTTCCGACCGACGGGGCGTGACGATGGCAGGCATGGATGGCTGAGAGCCCTCGATAATGATCGACAGTTTGATCAATCGCAGTTGGTTGAGCACCGCATGGACGGGAAGCGGGCGGCGGCTCAGGAACGCTTCATTTGTCGCGCGATTCCGCTCGGCCGGACCCCGCTAGCGGTCGTGGTCCGGCCAAGGCTCCTGGGTTGGTTCGGCACGCCACGCGGACCTGCTGGCGTGCGCGGCGCGAAATCAGGTCGCGACGGCCGCCGGCTTATCGACCGGATGAACCGCCCGAAGCCCGATCTGAGCCCGGTTCCAGAGATTGATCGTGCCGATCAGCAGGGTGAGATGCGCTATCTCCGCCTCGCTGAACTGGCCGTTGAGCAATTCATAGTCCGCGTCGGGAGCGCCCGTCTCGGCGACCTTCGTGAGAGACTCTGTCCAGTTGAGCGCAGCACGCTCGCGATCGGTGAAAAGCGGCGACTCCCGCCACCCGGCGATTAGGTGGAGACGCATCGCGCTCTCGCCGCGCTGCAAGGCATCCTTGACGTGCATGTGGATGCAGAAGGCGCAGCCATTGATCTGCGATGCGCGCAGCCGCACCAGCTCGATCAGACCCGGGTCGAGCCCGCTCTTCTCGATGCCGGCCTCGACCGCCATCAGGGCCTTCACGACTTCAGGCGCCTTGTGGAAGATGTTCATGCGTGGGGTCATCTGTTTTCTCCTTTCGGAAAGACTCTGGTGATGTGGGGAAGCGATGGAGCGCACGCTACGGCCGTTCGCCGCCCAGGCTGCGACCATCGCTGATGGCCGACCGGCTAGAGGACGATACGATCGGCCTGTCCTCACGCTCGGGGCGCCCCTCGGCGGCACCCCGGAGACTGGCCGTCGAACGGCCTCAGCCGCGGATGAACGCCAGAAGGTCCTGGTTGATCGCGTCGGCATGGGTCGTCAGCATGCCGTGCGGGAAACCCGGATAGATCTTCAGCGTGCTGTTCTTGAGGAGCTTGGCCGAGAGCAGGGCGGCGTCCTTGTAGGGCACGATCTGGTCGTCGTCGCCATGCATGACGAGCGTCGGCACCTCGATGCGCTTCAGGTCCTCGGTGAAGTCGGTCTCCGAGAACGCCTTGATGCCGTCGTAATGGGCCTTCGCCCCGCCCATCATGCCCTGGCGCCACCAGTTCTGGATCACGCCTTCGAGCGGCTTGGCGCCCGGCCGATTGAAGCCGTAAAACGGGCCCGCCGGCAGGTCGCGATAGAACTGGGCCCGGTTGGCCGCGAGGCTGGCACGCAGCCCGTCGAAGACTTCGATGGGCAGGCCGTCGGGATTGCTCGGCGTCTTCACCATGATCGGCGGGACCGCTGACATCAGCACCGCCTTGGCGACCCGGCCCTTGCCATGCCGGGCGACATAGCGCGTCACCTCGCCGCCGCCGGTCGAGTGACCGATATGCACGGCGTTCCGCAGGTCCAGGTGCTCGACCACCGCGGCGGCATCGGCCGCATAGTGATCCATGTCGTGCCCGTGTGCGACCTGGCTGGAGCGGCCGTGGCCGCGGCGGTCGATGCCGATGACCCGATAGCCATGCTGGAGGAAGAACAGCATCTGCGTATCCCAGTCGTCGGAACTGAGCGGCCAGCCGTGATGGAAGACGATCGGCTGGCCCTGGCCCCAGTCCTTGTAGAAGATCTGGGTGCCGTCTTTCGTGGTGATGGTGCTCATGGTGTTCGTTCCTCTGCTTCGGTTCGAAATCGAAGGTGCTGCCCTTGCCGGCTCCAGGATGACCGTGGGGATCACAGCGGCCACAGCCACGGCGGCGCTGCCGACAAGGACCTCGCGGCGGGAAGTTCCGGCGGCGGTGTGGGGATCGATGTTCGTCATTGTGGCTCGAGCCGCTACGCCTGAAGCCGGCCGACGGTTTCGTCCGTCGTCCAAAGGCCGTTGGCCATGTAGCGGAAGTTGATCAGCGCAGAGAGATAGCCGTCGCCCTCGGGAAGCTTCGGCGCGGCGATCGCATCGCGCACGACCGCGACCTCGAAGCCGAGTTCGAGGAATTCACGGCAATGCGATTCCACGCACATGTTCGCCAGCATGCCGGCGAGGATGATCTGGTCGACACGCTGCTTGCGCAACTGGAGCGGCAAGTCGTTGGCCTGCGGGCCGTATAGCTTGTGCGGCGAGCAGATAATCGTCTTGCCGTCTTCGATGTACTTCTTGAAGTCGGGGAGAAAATCGGCGCCGGAATCTCGGAAGCCGTCCTGCGTGTAGGGCCCTTTCCGGTCAAAGATACCGAGCTTGTGCTGGAAGACCTCCAACGGCGCCTGGATCTTCCACGAATGGTCCCAGTGGTAATAATAATGCGGCGAGATCGCCACGACGATGCCGGCCGCCTTCGCGGCCTCGAAGAGGCGGCCGAGATTCGCAACGACGTTGTGCTCGGTCACGCTTTCGCCCACGACCGGCCAAGCCAGCCCCTTCGGGCTCATGAAATCGATCTGTGGGTCGATCACCACCAAGGCTGCCCTCGATCGGTCGAGCTTCATATTGCCCTTTTCGAGGGCCGGATTAGGCGGATCCGCATAGGGATTTGCCGCCGCTGGAGCGGCGGCCGCGGCACCGCCAGCGGCCGTAAGCGCGGTCGCCGCGGTAATGCCAGCGACGGCGCTCAGAAAGGACCGGCGCGGCGGCTTGCAGCAGTGATCGTCATGCATTCTCAGGAGACCTTTTTCCTTTGGCGCGGCGGTCGCCGCTGATCAATACGTCCGACGAGAAAGCCCAACGGTGCAGAACGGGCTCTCTTTCCAATCACGGTTGATTATTTCCGCAAGCAGGCCCAGCCGGGCCGTGTTGGCTCGCAAGGCGACGGCGTATCGTCTCCGCAATGGCGCGAACCTCGTGCGCCTCCACCCCGTCGCGGCGCATGAGCAGACGGACGATCGGCTCGTCCAACAGCTCGTCCAAACTCACCTCGCTATTCATGGCCCAGCCGCTCCGCCTGTCGCGTGAACCAGCTGTGGCGGACGACCAGCGACTGGCCGGTCAGTGCGTTGCTGCCGAAGCCGGCGAAGAACAGCGCAGCCTGCGCCACGTCGTCGGCGGTCGTGAATTCGCTGTCGAAGGTTTGCTTGCAACCACCACGATCTCAAGGGCTTCCTGCGAAACACCGTTCAGATCGCGCAGGCGGGCGGCCGAGAGGGCCGCATACATGCCGGCAAAGCCGGCGCCGACGATGACAAGTCGCTGTTGCATGACTGTGGTCTCCGTTGCATGGGATCGAGATGCCGGCGCGCGGGAGCTGCCGGAGGTTCGCCGTCGCCCTCGGGCGAGCTGGCCGCCGCACTCAGGCCTTGGTCGCGGTTGCGCAGAGCCAGTCTTCGAAGCGCGTGGGTCCGAGGAGCGCGTGATCGCCGGGCGTCAGCGATTTGTCGTTCAACTCGACGCCGAACAGGCGGGCGTGAATGTCGGCGATCACCGGGCGATCGTCATCGTTGGCAGCCAGTATCTGTCGAGCGAGCGCGTCGAGCGGGAACAGCTCAGGCCCGGCCAACTCGATCGTGCCGTTCGCCGGCGCGCCGAGCACAATGTCGATCAGGACGGCCACGACATCGGCCGCCGCGATCGGCTGTACCAGGGCAGGCGACAGGCGGATCGCTTCACCATCCGCGCCCGATTGGACGATGCCATTGACGAACTCGAAGAACTGCGTCGATCGGAGAATCGTGTAGGGCATCCCGGAGGCCCTGATGAGGTTCTCCTGAGCCGTTTTCGCTTGGAAATAGCCGCTCTCCCGAAGGCGTTGAGCGCCGACGACCGACAGGGCGACATGATGGCTGACGCCAGCCGCGATTTCGGCGGCAAGCAGGTTTCGGCTAGAGGTCTCGAGGAAGTCCAGAACCGCCTTGTCTTCGAGCGACGGGGCATCCGCCACGTCGATGACAACCCGAGCGTCCGAAAACGTTGCGGCCAACCCCTGCCGCGTGATGGCGTCGACGCTCAAACTAGACGATGCCGCGACGACGTCGTGGCCCCTTTTGCGAAGCCTGTTCACAAACTTTGTTCCGATGAGGCCACTGCCTCCAATCACCACGATCTTCGGACCGGACTGACGCGTGAGCATAGGAACCTCCGTTTGGCCCCGGCCGCAGCCGTTGCGGTCGCAGCGAACGGAAACTGCCCTAAGCCTGGTCGGAAGACTTTGCGGCGACGTCCAATCGCCGTTGCGTTTCGCTTGGTTATTTGTCCAGAGGAAGTCGCCAACTCGTTGATGTCACGCCCACGAGGGGCCGCACGTTATCGTGGACAATTTCGGTCCGCGTTTTTTCGGATTGACTCATAAACACAGACGGAATATATCCGCGTTGTGGCGCATATCACCACCAGCGTCGAGTACGCGATCCACGGTCTGCTCTGGCTTGTCGGCAATGGCGACAAGCCGCTGAGCAGCCGCGACATCGCGGACCTGCAGGTCATATCGCCCAGCTTTCTCGCCAAGATCTTTCCCAAGCTCGAGAAGGCGGGAATCGTCGCCGCGAGCGAGGGCGTGCGCGGCGGCTATCGGCTCGCGCGCCCGGCCGACCAGATTACCTTCCTCGACATCGTCGATGCGATCGAAGGCGAAAAGCCCTTGTTCGATTGCCAGAGGGTGCGCGGCCGCTGCGCCGTATTCGGCGACAGCGCGCCGGATTGGGCCCTGGCGGGAACCTGCGCCGTTCACGCGGTCATGCTGCAGGCCGAGGAGGCGATGCGCCAGGCGCTGGCGGCACAGACGCTGGGCGACGTGGCTGCTCGGTTCGGCAGCACGGCGCCCAGGCAGTTCCTTGCCGATGTCCAGGACTGGATCGAGGAGCGCGTCGGCGGTCGCACCGCGCGGGTCGGCAAGCGATCGCACAGCGCACCGTCGTAAGCGTCGCGGGCCTTGTCCGCCTCGACGACGAACTTTCTGGTTTCTTTCTCAGCCTCCTGCCGGACGCGCCGAGAAAGCCCTGCCCGCCTCGTCTTGTGGCGCCGCGGGACGATGGCCCGCGTCCGGCAACTGCGCTCGAACTCGTCTGAGAAGTGCAGTCATCGCCAATGGATGGTAAGTAATGCCTCTCGTTTTTGGAAACTGCGCGCTCTGCCTGCATCGGCGGGAGCTGATCCGGGACGCCCAGGTGATTCCGACGGCCCCGCAAGTCTTCGATCTGCTGGTCTATCTTTTGCGGAATCGCGAGCGCGTCGTCACCAAGGATGACCTGCTTCATACGGTGTGGGGCGGTCGGATCGTCTCAGATTCGACCATGACCAGTCATATTAATGCGGTCCGCAAGGCGATCGGAGACAACGGCACGGAACAGCGCCTCATCAAAACCGTGGCGCGCAAGGGACTCCGCTTCGTCGGCGATGTCGTCGAAGTGCCGCTGTCGGACGAATTCGACTTTTCGAAGGTCGAGCCGGCCAGATCGAACGAAGTCCTGTCGCATGCCCTGAGTTCTCCCGACGGACCCTCCATTGCCGCCTTACCGTTCCGAAACCTGAGCGGCGACCCCGAACAGGACTATTTCGCCGACGGCGTGGTGGAGGACATCACCGCGGCCTTGTCGCGAATCCGCTGGCTGTCCGTCAGCAATTGCAGCTTCACCTACAAGGACCGGGCGGTGGACGCGAGGCAGGTCGGGCGCGAGTTGGGCGTGCGTTATGTGCTGGAAGGCAGCGTGCGCAAAGCAGAGAACCGGGTGCGCATCACGGGGCAGCTCATCGATGTGACGACCGGCTCGCATCTCTGGGCCGACCGTTTCGAAGGCGCTCTCGGCGACATTTTCGAACTGCAGGATCAGATGACGACGAGCGTCGTTGGCGCGATCGCGCCGCAACTGGAACGAGCGGAGATCGCGCGCGCGCGGCGCAAGCCGACCGAAAGCCTCGACGCCCACGACTACTATCTGTGCGGAATGGCCAATTTACATAAGGGAACCAGGGAAGCCATCGACGAGGCGCTGCCGCTGTTCCACAGGGCAATCCAGTTCGATCCGGATTTCGCCTCGGCTTACGCGATGGCGGCATGGTGTCATTTCTGGCGCAAGGTCAACGGCTGGATGACCGATCGCACCGCGGAGATCGCGGAGGGCGCTCGATTGGCCCGCCGGGCCGTGGAACTGGGTAGAGACGATGCGGTCGCCCTCGCTCGAAGCGGCCATGCGCTGGCCCATCTCGCCGGCGATCTCGATGGCGGCATCGCGCTCTTGGAACGGGCGCTGATGCTGAACCCGAACCTGGCGCCGGCCTGGTTTCTCAGCGGCTACCTCAGAACCTTGCGCGGCGAACCGGACGTAGCGATCGAGCATTTCGCGCGCACCATGCGCTTGAGCCCTCTCGACCCGGAACTCTGTCGAATGCAGGGCGGAATGGCGGCAGCGCACATGTTCGCCGGGCGCTTCGACACCGCGTCGTCGTGGGCCGAGAAAGCATTCAGGGATTGGCCGGACAGCTTGGTGCTGGTCGGCGTCATCGCGGCAAGCCATGCGCTTGCCGGCCGAACCGACGAAGCGCGGCGGGCGATGGACCATTTTCGCCAGCTCGATCCGATGTTGCGCATCTCCAATCTCGCGGATTGGCTCCCGATCCGCCGACCGGAAGATCTGGCTACGCTGGAGGACGGCCTGCGAAAGGCGGGCCTACCGGAATGATTCCGGAAGGCCGCTGACCAGACATTCGAGACTTCGATCGAGCTCCGCCAAGGAACGAAAAGGTCATCAAACAAATGACCGATTTGGAGCGGACCGTCGGTATCTGCTGATCGGCCGCGATGGGCGCCCTGCCGCCCGGCTGCTCTTCGGCGTGAGCAGGCCAGAAGCGCAAGGGCCGGTTTCCGGCATAAACGACGACCTAGCAGACGTTAAACAATTGCTTGGCGGGTGCACCACATCCTGAGAGCGACACACTGTTCGCTGAACCGCACCTTCTTCACCGGAAACACTCGCCCGGCCAGGACGGCCAAATTAGAATTTTCCAACCTCAGACGGTCCGACCTTCGGGAGGCATGCCAAGGCCACCCGCCTGCTCGGCCAACAGCCGGTCGGTCTTGCGCGCCACTTCCGACAGCAGCCCGTCGAGAAACGCGCCGCCCGTCTCCCGCAATTCGCGGCGCCCCGAACACCGGCCCTAAGCGCACTTCGGCGCCTGCAGCCCCCCGCCCGCTACGCCACAGACATCGATCCCCTTCCGGACGGCTCCGGGACGCGGCTCCAAGATGCCCGCCGAATACCCCTACAAAACCAACCTCCGAATTCGACAACAAAGAATACATTCGATGCAATTAATTATAATTAAGACAATTAATACCTATTAATCTTGCATGAAAAATTGGCGTCAGACTACCGTGATGGATGAGTGCGTTGATCTGACGAACTCTCCTGCAGTCTACTTGCAGGGGTGGTCACCAAAAGATACTGCCGCTTGGCTCGATCGACGAACATTCCGCCAGATCTGTACTCGTATCGATATGTTCGTCGAAATATTTTACGGGGATCAGTGAGAATGAAAATAAATTCGCGACTGAAACCACTTCTGGCGCGGCACAAAAGGACGAGCGCCTACTCGCTTGTCGCCGCTCTTCTCATGAGCACTGCCCTGCCGGCCGCAGCCGCGCAGGACAGCGCCGCCGCTCATGCCGCCAAGTCGATGCAGGACCTCGGCGCCGTCGACGCCGCCATGCCGATGACGGCCACGGTTTGGCTCAAGGGCCATAACCAGGCGGCGTTCGATGCGGCGGTTGCCGACCTCTATGACCCCAAATCGCCGCTCTACCACGAATGGATGAGCCCCGAGCAAGTCACGAGCTTCGGCCCGACGGCGGCCGATGTCGCGAAGCTGACAGCGTCGCTGCGCGCGCAGGGCCTGAAGATCGAGCATGTCTCCGAAGATGGCACGGCGATCAAGGTGTCCGGCACCGCCGCTAAGATCCAGGCGGCGTTTGGGACGACCATTCATCGCGGCATTTTGGCCAGCCGCACGGTCTTCACCAACGTCACGGCGCCGCAGTATCGCGGGGCCAATCCCGAGCTGGTCGACTCCGTGACCGGACTGTCCAGCATCGGCATGAGGCCGTTTGCGGTGCGCCAGCCGGATTTTTCGACCGGCGCGCCGAAGCCCGGCATCAAGCTCGCGGATACGACCAATCCGCTGGCGGCCTTCACCACCAATTGCTTTGGTCCGACGGCGGCCACGACGCTGAGCGGGACGACGTATCAGGGGGCAGCGGTCACCGCCACCTATACGGGGCCGCAATATGTGGCGACTGGCCTCGGCAGTCAGCTTACCTGCGGCTATACTCCCGCGCAGGTCGCGGCGCACTACGGACTCGATGCGGTCTACGCCAAGGGATGGACCGGCAAGGGCCAGACGATCGTCATTATCGATGCCTATGGCTCCCAGACGATTGCCGCCGACGCGAACGCGTTTTCGAAGATCATGGGGTTGCCTCAACTCACCGGCGCCAACTTCCAGGTGCTCTATCCGGACGGCGTGCCGAACTATGCAGGCACCGATCCGGATCTGCTTTCAGGCTGGGCCACGGAAACGGCGCTTGACGTGGAATGGGCCCATGCCATGGCGCCCGATGCCAAGATCGTGCTGCTGTCCATGCTCAACGAGGGAGACGACGAACTGGCCAACGGCGTCACCTATGCGACGCATCACAAGTTGGGCGATGTGATCTCCAACAGCTACGGCGAACCGGAGTCGCTCGATGTGGGCGGCGCCGGCCCCGCCGTCGCGCGGCATTGGAACGGCATCATCCAAAAGGCCGCCGCGCAAGGCATCGCGGTCAATTTTTCGAGCGGCGACTCCGGCGACTTTGGCGTCGGCACGCCCATTGGCGCGGCCTCCATCCCGGCGGATTCGCAGTATGCGACCGCGGTCGGCGGCACCAGCATCGGCGTTCCGAGCGACAATGGTCCCGTCGAAGCGGCCTGGGGTCTCACGGGCGTCAACCTGGGATTCGCCAATCAACCTTTCTATCCGCTGACCGGCCTTTCCGGTTTCGCCATGGGCAGTGGCGGCGGCGAGAGCGTCGATCTGCCGAAGCCTACTTTCCAGGCTCAGCTTCCTGGCATCGGCCGGCAGGTTCCCGACGTGTCGGCACTCGCCGATCCGCTGACGGGGGCGCTCATGGTCGACCAGTCCGAAATCTTCCCGATCGGCGGCACGAGCCTCGCGACGCCGATTTTCTCCGCCATCTGGGCCTTGGCCGATCAGGCAGCCGGCAAGTCGCTGGGCCAGGCGGCACCAATCGTCGCGAAGATGACGTCGAACGCGATCCAGGACGTCCTGCCGATCATGGCAAACGTGAACAGCACCTCCGGCACATTTAGCGTAAATGGCCGCGCGCCATTCAGTCAAAGCCCGGCTACCCTCTTGGGTCTCGCGTCGACGCAGCCCGCAGGCTTTGTCGGCACGGTCGTCTTCGACGCCTCCTCCGGCTTGTATTCCGACTTCGGCTTCGGCGCGGACTCGTCGCTGACGGCGACGGCCGGCTGGGACAACGTGACCGGCTGGGGAGTGCCCAAGGGCCTCGCCTTCATTCAGGAGGCGAGCAAGCACACGAAGAAGCCGAACTCCTGACCGGCCCTTGGCGAGGCGGTCGCCCCTTTGTCGGGGCGGCAGGCCCTCCCCTCTGACGAATTCATCTTCGGTCCATTGTCGGGCCGGCGGCCAACAGCTGCTGCCGTTCAGCCCGGCCTGCGAACATCCCGCGAGATCTGTGCTCGTGTCGATCTGTTCGCGACATCTTTTAGGGGATCAGTGAGAATGAAAATAAATTCACGACTGAAACCGCTTCTGGCGCGGAACGGAAAGGTGAGCGCCGGTTCGCTTGCTGCCGTTCTTTTGATGAGCACTGCGCTGCCGGCGGCAGCCGCGACGCTCGCCGGCCAGGCCCAAGACCTGGGCGCCGTCGACGCCGCCATGCCGATGACGGCCACGGTCTGGCTCAAGGGCCATAACCAAGCGGCGTTCGATCAGGCGGTTGCCGATCTCTATGACCCGAAATCGCCGCTCTATCATGAATGGATGAGCCCCGAGCAGGTCGCGAGCTTCGGCCCAACGGCGGCCGATATTGCGAAGATGTCGGCATCGCTGCGCGCGCAAGGCCTAAAGATCGAGCGCGTCTCCGACGATCGCTCGGCGATCAAGGTGTCCGGCTCGGCCGCCAAGATCCAGGCGGCGTTCGGGACGGCCATTCATCACGGCGTTTTGAACGGCCGCAGGGTCTTCGCCAACGTGACGACGCCGCAGTATCGGGGCGCCAACCCCGAACTGGTCGATACCGTGACCGGTCTGTCCAACATCGGCATGAGCCCGATGGTGTTGCAGCAGCTGGATCTCGCGACCGGCGCCCCGAAGCCCGCGATCAGCCTCGCCGACACAACCAACCCGCTGGCCGCCTTTACCACCAATTGCTTCGCTCCGAAGACCGCCGTGACGCTGAGCGGGGCCGTGACCGACCAGGGGAGCCCCGATCAGGGGGCGCAAGTCACCGCAACCTATACGGGGCCGCAGTATCTGCAGACCGCCGCCGGAGCCCGTCAGCCTAATTGCGCCTATACCCCCGCGCAGGTCGCCGCGCACTATGGGCTCGATGCGGTCTACGCCAAGGGCTGGACCGGCAAGGGTCAGACCATCGTCATCGTCGATGGCTTCGGCTCTCAGACGATTGCCGCCGACGCCAACGCGTTCTCGAAATTGATGGGGTTGCCGGCACTCACCGATGCCAATTTCGAGGTGCTCTATCCGGACGGCATGCCGAACTATGATTTCCAGGGCACCTGGGGCATCGAAGCCACACAGGACGTGGAATGGGCCCACGCCATGGCACCCGACGCCAAGATCGTCCTGGTGGCCATGCCTACCGGCGACGACGACGAACTCGCCTACGGCATCAGCTATGCGACGCAGCACAAGCTGGGGAATGTGATCTCCAACAGCTGGGGTGAAGCGGAGGCGACTGCCGGTCCCGCGCCTGTGCAAACCTTCAACAGCATTCTCCAGAAGGCGGCCGCGCAAGGCATCGCGGTCAATTTTGCGAGCGGCGATGAAGGCGACAATGGCGTCGGCACGCCTGTCGGCGCAGCGACGATCCCGGCGGATTCGCCCTATGCGACCGCGGTCGGCGGCACCAGCATCGGCGTTCCGAGCGACAATGGCCCGGTCGAAGCGGCCTGGGGCCATGTGCTTTCCATTCTGGGGTCACCCGATGCGCCTGAATATCCGGTGGCGAACGCCGGTTTCGCATTTGGCGGTGGCGGCGGAGAGAGCATCTATCTGCCGAAGCCGCGTTTCCAGAAAGCGCTTCCCGGCACCGGCCGGCAGACCCCCGACGTGTCGGCACTCGCGGATCCGGATACGGGGGCGATCATGGTGTACGACTCGCTGGTCCTCGTGGGTGGGGGTACGAGCCTCGCGACGCCGATTTTCTCCGCCATCTGGGCCTTGGCCGACCAGGCGGCCGGCAAGTCGCTCGGCCAGGCGGCGCCGATCATTGCAACGATGTCGTCGAACGCGATCCAGGACATCAAGCCGGTCGTGGCAAACGTGAACAACACCGTGGGAACTATGACCGTCAACGGTGGCGCGCCCGTGAGCGAAGGGCCTGCGGACCTCCTGGGCCTGACGTCAACGCAGCCTCAGGGCTTCGTGGGTGCGATCTACAACTACGCCAACATCGGGTATTACTTCGACTTCAGCTTCGGTACGGACACGTCGCTGATGGCGGCAGCCGGATGGGACAACGCGACCGGCTGGGGTGTCCCAAAGGGTCTCGGCTTCATTCAGGAGGCGGCGAAGCAAGCGAAGAAGCCCAATTCCTGATCAGCGCTTGAGCAGCCGGCCCCTTGCGGGTCGCCGGCAGCCGTGTGAGTAAGCCCCCGCGCCCGTCGTCCCGACGGGCGCGGTCCGATCTCCCCGGACTTGGCTCCCGCTCCCTCCGGCGCGACCTGATGACAAGGATCGCGCGCCGCGGATATGGTTCTTGCGCGGCACGGAGCCAGACGGGCGAGCGATCCCCTGGCCGCTCGCGCGGAAACTGGGGTGGGGCATGGCGGGGGATCCGGCGGAAACTATCTACTGCTTCGGCACCTATCGCCTGGTGCCGCACCGTCGCCAATTAACGACTGGCAAGGGCGAGGTCGCGATCCACAGCCGGGCCTTCGAAATCCTCCTGACCCTGGTGGAGCATGGCAACCGGACGGTGTCAAAGGACGAGATCCTGCGGGTCGTCTGGCCCGGTACGTTCGTCGAGGAAAACAATCTACGGGTTCATATCTTCGCCCTGCGCAAGCTGCTCGGGCACGAGATGATCGCGACCGTTCCAGGGCGCGGCTATCGTTTGACGCAGGGGGTGACGCTCGAAGGCGGCCCGGCCGCGGCCGACCAGCCCGCACCTGACCAGCAGGCGAATGTAGACTTGGTACCGCCATCAGCAGCGCCCCAGGAGGAAACCAGCCTGCCGAAGCCGGCCGCGCCGCTGATCGGCCGCGCCGCGGCGCTGGCCGAGGTGACGCAGCTTCTGGAGCGCCATCGGCTGGTCACCATTACCGGACCGAGCGGCATCGGCAAGACCCGCCTGGCCCTCGAACTCGGCTGGGCGGGTTTGGCCCGCTATGAGGGGGAGGTTCGGCTCGTCGATCTGGCGCCGGTTGTCGAGCCGGAGCTGGTCGCCGGCACGGTCGCGGCCGCGCTCGACATCGCGCCTGGTGAGCGCGAACCGTCGGCGGATGTGATCGCCGAGGCGATGCGCGGGCGCCGCATGCTGCTCGTACTCGACAATTGCGAGCACCTGATCGGCGCCGCGGCGGCGCTCGTCGAGGCGCTGCTCGCCGGCGCGCCGGACATCTCGATCCTCGCGACCAGCCAGGAATGGCTGCGCCTGGCAGGCGAACAGGTCTATCGGCTAGCACCCCTGGCGCTGCCGCCGGCCGAAGGCGACCCGGCAAGCGACGAGGCCGCCCGCTTCGGCGCGGTCGAGCTGTTCGTAAACCGCGTCCAGGCGATCGACCCGAGCTTCACCCCGACCGGCGACAAGCTGGCGGTGACGGCGGAGATCTGCCGCTCGCTCGACGGCATTCCGCTGGCCCTCGAGATGGCCGCAGCCCGAGCTCCCTTCCTGGGGCTGAACGGCCTTCAGAGCCGCCTCGGCGAGCGCTTGCGTGTTCTATCCCTCGGCCGCCGCACGGCGGCCGCCCGGCACAGCACCCTGCGCGCAACCGTCGAATGGAGCCATGAGCTGCTCGAGGAGCCGGAGCGCGTGGTGTTCCGGCGCCTCGGGATCTTCGCCGGCAGCTTCACGCTCGAAGCGGCCGCGGCGATCGCCGCCGACGACGCGTTCGACGAATGGGAGGTGATCGACAGCCTCGGCCGGCTCGCCGACAAGTCGATGGTCACGACGGAGAACACCGAGCCGCCCCGCTACCGACTGCTCGAGACGCTGCGGCTGCTCGCTCTGGAGAAGCTCGACGAGCAGGGCGAGCGCCGGCAGCTCGCGGAGGGCCATGCTCGATATTACGCGGCTCTCTTCACCGAAGCCTACGAGTCGTGGGAGAGCATGGCGGATGCCGACTGGACAGCGACCTTTGCGCCCGAGCTCGACAATGTGCGCGCGGCGCTCGACTGGGCGCTGGAAGACGCGGCGGGCGCGCCGATCGCGGTCACGCTCGCCGGCTCCTCGGCGCTCCTCTGGCGGGAACTGTCGCTCTATGCGGAGGGACGCTCATATACCGACCGGGCGGAGCGGCTGATCGACGAGACGCGACCGAGCGCGGCCGCGGCTTGGTTGCTGACTCAGATCGGCGCCCTGTGGCAGCACGGCGACCAGAGCCGGGCGCTGACCGCTCTTGAGCGCTCGGAGGCGCTATTCCAGCAATTAGGCGACGAGCTGGGCATGGCCAAGGCCCGGGCCGGGGTCGGCATCCTGCATGCGATGCGCGGCGAACCAGAAAAGGCGACCCTGGCCCTGTCGGAGGCGCGCCAGACTCTGGCCCGGCGCGGCCGCACGCGATCCCTGTCGAACGTGGTGAACACTCTCGGTGCGCTGGCGTTTTTCATCGGCGACACGGAAGCGGCGCGCGACCATTTCGAGCAGGCGTGGGCACTCACCCGCAGCCAGCGTAATCCGCTCCGCGAATCGATGATGCTCAACAATCTCGCGGAGGTCGAATTCAATCTCGGTGCGGTCGGCCGTGCGGTCGGTCGCGCGAAAGAGGCCGTGTCCCTGCTGCGCGCGGCGGGCAAGCGCTTCAATCTCGGCTGGGCACTCAGCAATCTCGCGAGCTATCTGCTCGTCCACGGCGCGCTCGACGAGGCCCGGGCCGCGGCGCGCGAGGCGCTCGAGCTGGTGCGCGCGGAGGGCGGCCTTATCGTCCGGGTATGCCTCCAGCAATGGGCGGCACTCGCGGCACTCCGCGGGCATCCGACCGAGGCCGCGCGCCTCGCCGGCTTTGTCGATGCAGCCTATGAGGCGGCCGGCGAGCCCCGCCAGCCGACCGAGCAACAGATCCATGAGCGGCTCACAGCGGCGCTCAGGGACGCGCTCACGGTGGACCGGATCGCCGCTCTCGGCGTCGAAGGCGCTGCCATGGCCGAGGGGGAGGCCGTCGCTATCGTGTGCGATCGGCTCATCCCGTCGCTCGCTTCACAATAATTAGCAAATCACCGCGTCCGACGGGGGATCTGGCGCTCCATGGCTTCACGCCGTGACCTGACATTGAGTTACGGCTGCCGTTCCCAAGATGTATTTCCCCCCAATGGTTAATTAGACGCCATGGCTTTCAGCGCGACTGCAAGAAATAGTCGACCAGAATCGCCGCATGGTTGATCGCACGGTCGCGCGCTGCATAGAGTAGCGTTGCTCTTTGGCTGCCGATCTGGGACGAGATGCTCCCGACGGCAGAATTACCTCGAAGCTCGTCCCGGTACAGGCGCGCGAATTCTGCGAACCTTTCTGGACGATGGTCGAACCACTTGCGCAGATCTGGTGTCGGAGCCAATTCTTTGGCCCAAATGTCGATGTGGGCCGCTTCCTTGCTCAAACCGCGCGGCCAGAGGCGATCGACCAATATACGAAGCCCATCGTTGGGTGCTGGCGCGTCATAGACCCGCTTGATCTCGATCACCGACAGGCATCCCTTCTGTCTCGTCACGCTTAGTCGAAAAGTCGGGCAGTGTGGCAAAACCTTCCAGGCTGTCTGATCGAACCTAATTGTAGCTCAGCGCGACATGACCGCACCGGGCCGGAAGGGGAAGGTCCGCTTCGGGCGATTGGAGCGCTGGATAGGACCTTCGCGTGGCCATGGCCAAGTTGCAGTGCGCCAGGCCCGGAAGTTACCGCTCTCTCTTGAAAGCGCGCACTTGGAAAGCCCCTCAACGCGACAGGGAGTCCCGAATTCCAGCGGTCTGCGAACCGATTTGTCGATGATCCTAACGAAGCGCGATCAACCGTGGCGGCCGGCTATCCGGCCGAACGGACTCTTGATCCGTCTCGGGCATGCGCCCGACGGCGACCGAGGGCAGAAAGCTGCTTCAGGCGATCGAGCAGGATATAGACGACGGGCGTCGTATAGAGTGTCAGGGCTTGGGATACGACGAGCCCGCCGACGAGCGCGATCCCGAGCGGACGCTGTAGTTCGGCGCCGGCGCCTCGATCGAGTGCCAGCGGCACCGCACCCAGTAGGGCCGCCATGGTCGTCATCATGATCGGCCGGAAGCGCAAAGTCGCCGCCTCGTAGATGGCTCCGGCCGCCGATATGCCCCGCGTTCTCTGTGCGTCGAGCGCGAAATCAACCATCATGATGCCGTTCTTCTTCACGATGCCGATCAGCAGCAGAATGCCGATGATGCCAATTACCGAGAGGTCGAGCCGGGCCGCGAGCAGGGCTGCCAGCGCCCCCAGGCCGGCCGACGGCAGGGTCGAAAGGATGGTCACCGGATGGAGCAGGCTGCCGTACAGCATGCCCAGAACGAGGTAGATCGCGAGCAGCGCCGCCAGGATGAGATAGGGCTGGCTTGCAAGCGAGGCCTTGAACGCCTGTGCGGTTCCTTGAAAGCCGCCGGCGATCGTCGCGGGCAGCCCGATGCGCACGCGCGCCGCTTCGATAGCCGTCACTGCCTGGCCGAGGGCGATCCCTGGCGCGAGGTTGAACGATAGGGTTACGGCAGGCGTCTGATCCTGGTGATTGATGCTGAGCGGCGCTCGCCTCTCGCCGAGCGTGACGAAGGCGCCGAGCGGCACCATGCCGCCGGCTTCCGACGAGCGCACATAGACCGTCTGAAGCGATGAAGCGTCGCGCTGCGCGGCCGGATCCAGTTCGAGCACGACCTTGGTCTGGTCGAGCTGCGAGAAGATCGTCGCAACCTGACGCTGGCCGAACGCGTCATAGAGCACGTCGTCGATCTGTTGGACGGAGACGCCGTAGCGGGCGGCCGTTATTCGATCGATCGATACGTTTGTCTGCGGCCCGAGGGCCTGCAGATCGCTCGCAACGTCGCGGAGCTCCGGTAAGTCATGCAGTGCCGCGCCGAGGATTGGCGCCCAGTGGTACAGTTCGCCGACATCCGGATCCTCGATCGTGTACTGGAACTGCGTCTTGCTGGGCCGGGCACCGACCTGAATGTCCTGGCGCGGCTGCAGGAAGAGGGTGGCGCCGACGACTGGCGCCACGGCCGCGCGCAGTCGGTCGATAACCTCCTGCGCGGTCGCCCCGCGCTGGGCGACGGGCTTCAGGTTGATGGTCATGCGCCCGGCATTGAGCCCGTTCGTGCCGATCGAGGAAAAAAGTTCTGCGACGTCGGGATCCTTGCGCACGATGGCGGTCAACTCCTTGAGCTTCGACGCCATCGCACTACTCGAAATGTCGGGGGCCGCCTCGGCGGTCCCGCTCAGCTGACTGGTATCCTGCTGCGGGATGAAACCCTTGGGACTCATTGCATAGAACGCCACGGACAGCCCGAGCGTGACGACCATCACGAGCGCCATCACGCCCTGATGGCGGAGCGACCAGCGCAGGCTGCGTCCATAGAACCGAAGGAGCCGACCGGCGCGCTCAGTGCGCTCCCCGCCCCGACGTCGGCGCAACAGATAGGCGCAGAGCATCGGCGATAGGGTTACCGAGACGATGCCCGAAATCAGCACCGCGACGCTGACCGTGACGGCAAATTCCCGGAAGATCCGACCGACGATGCCGCTCATGAACAGGATCGGGATGAACACCGCAACCAGCGAGACGGTGATCGACAGGATCGTGAAGGTCACCTCGCCGGCGCCATCGATCGCCGCCTGCCGCGGCGCCTTGCCCATAGCGAGGTGGCGGGTCGTGTTCTCAACCACGACGATCGCGTCGTCGACGACGAAGCCGACGGCGATCGCCAGGCCCATGAGCGAAAAATTGTCGAGACTGTAGCCCACCAGCTCCATCACGCCGAACGTTCCGACCAGCGCCAGCGGGATGGCGAGGCTCGGGATGAGCGTGGCCCGCCAGTCCCTGAGGAAGCCGTAGACCACGGCCACCACGAGCAGCACCGAGAGGGCGAGCGTCCGTTCGACGTCGCCGACCGTGGCGCGGATGGTCTGGGTCCGGTCACCGAACACGGTCGGTATGATCGCGGGCGGCAGGGATTTGAGGATGGTCGGCAGGGCCGCCTTCACGCGATCGACCGTTGCGGCGACGTTGTAGCCCGGCTGCTGATGGACATCGACCATGATCGCCGGATCGCCGTTGAACCAACCGCGGTTCCGCGCATCTTGGGCCGCCGTCAGAACGGTCGCCACGTCCTCGAGCAGGACAACCTTGCCCGCATGGTGGGCGATGACGAGCTTGCGGAAGCCTTCAACATCGGTCAGCTGGTCATTGGCGACGATGGCTGTCGATTGGGCCGCGCCATCGAACAGCCCCTTTGGGCCATCGACCGTCGCCGCACCAATCGCCGTCCGCACATCCTCGAGCGTCAGGCCCAGGCCCGCGAGGGCTGCGGGACGGACCTGGATACGGATCGCCGTCTTCTGCTCGCCGTTCATGTCGACCAGCCCGACCCCTTCGATCCGGGCGAGCTGCGGGATCAGATAGTCGTCGGCATAGGCATCGACCTGCTCGATCGGCACGGATGGCGAGGTCAGCATGATCGACAGGATCGGGAAAACGGCCGGGTTCGACTTATGATAGGTCGGCGGGCTCGGCAGGTTCTTCGGCAGGTCGCCGCCTGCGCTGTTGATCGCGGTCTGTACGTCCTGGGCGGCGCCATCGATCTGCCGATCGAGTGCGAATTGGATATTGATCGAGGTTTGCCCGAGCGTGCTCGACGAGGTCAGCTGCGTGACGCCCGGCAATTGGGCGAGCGCCCGTTCGAGCGGGGCCGCGACCGAGGAGGCCATAGTCTCCGCACTCGCCCCCGGGAGCGTCGCCGAAACCTGGATCGTCGGGAAATCGACCTGCGGCAGGGTCGCGATCGGCAGAAAGCCGAAACCGACCGCGCCCAACAGGAAGATCCCGACCATCAGCAGACAAGTCGGAACCGGGCGCCGAACGAAAAATGCCGCAATATCCATCAGGCAAATCTAACGATAGTCGAGGCATCCGGAGGCAGTCCCGCCATCGTCCGACGTGCCCGGTCGAAGCGCACTCTAGCGCGGCGGCAGTGCGGCGTCGTCCGCGGAAAGATTGAATTTACGTAATCTCAGAATGCGGTTCGCGACGGGCGAGGAAGGTCGTTCGGACGCGAAATCAAATGCCACAAGCCATAGATGGGCCACGCCTCGTCGCTCGCGTTTCCATCCGGGTAATTCGACGGGACTGCCTCCCGATGACAGAGCCGAAGATATCCCGTCTGCCGACCCGATCGATCCAAGCCGGCCACCGGCCGCTCGCCCGGCGGAGACGAGAAGGCAAGACGCGGGAACAAGGCCTCGGCCCTTTCGAAATACTCGAAACGAGTTGGAACAAGCCCGAGCTCGCCAGCGCGTCGCAAGGCCATTCATTGCACATTGGGAAAATTTAATCTTTCAACCCTGCGCCCAATGCCACGCCGCTTGGTGTGTCGATCGGAAATTTCCTGTCGCAGAGTTCGAAAGACGGTGAGCCCGCCGGAACGAGCTACGTGTTTCTCACTGCGATCCTCATGCTCCTTACCGATTTGGCCCTGACGCGGAAGGACGAAATCCGTGAGGTCAAACGGCAATAACCATGCCCCGCCGGCGCCATAAAGCCGCACCGACCGCAACATTTGCGAAATATTGATTCTTCCCAATGTTATCCGATGGGTCTTGTCGGGCGGCGACGTTCAGCCGTTTTATGAGCCCGAACGCAAAAGTCGTCCAAGAGCCCCCGAACCGGGGAAGCTCGAAAGGGTTGAACCATGTCCATTTCTACCGTTGGCTCGTCCGCAGCCGCAGCTCCCGCGTCACCGCTGACCGGCAATGCCGCCTTGAAGGCCGCCCGCGCGCAATATTTGCGCACCGGCATCGACAAGGATGCCGCCGCCGGTGATCCCGATCACGACGCACCGCGCAAGGTGATCTCCGGAGCCGCGCCCACTGCCGCGCCGGCAACGCAAACATCGTCTTCATCGGCCACGATCGCCAATGCAACCGCGACGATCGCCACAAGTTCCGCGGCGGCCGCGGCCACCTACAGCGCCAACGCCAAACGCTGATCCGGGCGGACATTGCGGATTTTCAATCTCGCCTGATTAGGCTCGGGCGTGATCGGCCGTTATGCTTCTGCTCCGGCTCGGACCGTGTTCGATCTGGAAACTCGGAGGCGACGCTTGAAGATTCTGTTGATCGAAGACGATCGAGAGACGGCCGATTACCTGGCCCAGGGATTGGGCGAAGAAGGACACAACCTCGTGCTGGCGTCGGATGGACGCGACGGGCTGTTCCGGGCCGCCGGCGAGAGCTGGGATCTGTTGATCGTCGATCGGATGCTGCCCGGCATGGACGGGCTCGCGATCGTGAAGACCCTGCGCGCCGGCGGCGTCGAGACGCCGGTCCTGTTCCTGACGACGCTCGGCGGGATCGACGACCGGGTGAGCGGGCTCAACGCGGGCGGCGACGATTATCTGGTGAAGCCGTTCGCCTATGCTGAACTGGTCGCCCGAGTGGCGGCACTTGGCCGGCGACCGAGGAGCCAGTCGGCGACGACGGTGCTGCGCGTGGCGGATCTGGAGATCGATCTATTGGCCCGCGTCGTGCGGCGGGCTGGTCAGGAACTGCTGATCCAGCCGCGCGAATTTCGTTTGCTGGAGTATCTCATGCGTCATGCCGGCCAGGTCGTGACGCGCACGATGCTGCTCGAGAATGTCTGGGATTTCCATTTCGATCCCCGCACCAACATCGTCGAGACCCATATCAGCCGGCTCCGCGGCAAGGTCGACAAAGGCTTCCGCGACGAGTTGATCCACACGGTCCGCGGCGCAGGATATTGCCTCCGTGCGCCTTCATAGACTGTTCCGCACGACCAGCTTCCGGCTGACTCTGATCTACGCGACGGTCTTCACCGTCTCGGTCGCCGTGCTGTTCGCCATCATCTATTGGTCGACCGCCGGTTATCTGGCGCGACAGATGGCAGCGTCTACCGAGATCGAACTGGCGTCCCTGCTCGAGGGCCAACCCGCCGCGGGCCTCGGCCATCTCACCCGTGAGGTGCAGGAACGGGCCGAAAGTGCGCCTGCCGGTGCCTTCTACCTGCTGCAGGATCGCGCCGGCACGGTTCTGGCCGGCAATCTCCCGGCCCGCCCGCCGGTCGTGGGGCTTGTCGACACGGTAGCACCCGCATTGTTCGAGAACGGCAACGAGCCGCATGGTTATCGAGGCCGCGGCGTCATCACGGTTGACGGCAGCTATCTTCTCGTCGCGAGCGACAATTTTCAGCTCGAAGAAATGCAGGAGCTGATCGAGCGCGCCTTTAGCCTCGCCCTGTGCGCTACGCTCATCCTGGCGCTCGGTGGCGGCGCCGTGATCAGCGCGAGCCTGTTGCGCCGGGTCGAGGTAGTCAGCCAGACGAGCCGCGATATCATCGATGGCAATCTCCATCGTCGCATGCCGGTCAGCGGCAGCGACGACGAGTTCGACCATCTCGCCGTCAGCCTCAACCAGATGCTCGATCGGATCGAAGGCCTCATGGAGGGGCTGCGGCAGGTCTCGAACGACATCGCCCATGATCTGCGCACTCCGCTGACACGGTTGCGCCAGCGCCTTGAGCTCGCACGCCGTCGTGCGACCTCTGTCGAGGCGCTCCAGACGGCGCTCGACGGGTCAATCGATCATGTCGACCAAATTCTCGAAACTTTCGGCGCCCTGCTCCGCATCGCGCAGATCGAAGGCCGGTCGCGGCGGCGCACCTTCACCGAGATCGACCTCAGCGACTTGATGCAATCGCTGGCCGAGACCTACCAGCCGGTGGCGGAAGAAAAGGCGCAACGACTTGAAGCCGATGTTGCCGACGGCCTGACGATGCAAGGCGATCGCGAACTCCTGACGCAGATGCTGGCGAACCTCATCGAGAACTCGATCCGCTACGCACCGGAACGAGCGACCATCCGGGTCGAGGCGCGATGCAACGGTACGGGTATCGAGATGATCGTCCGGGACAATGGGCCGGGCATTCCAGCCGTTTTCTATGACCGCGTGTTCCAGCGCTTCTTTCGAATGGAAGAGAGCCGGACGACACCGGGCAACGGTTTGGGCCTCAGCCTCGTCGCGGCTATTGCCGCGCTCCATGAAATCGAGATCAACCTCGGCGACAATCGACCCGGGCTGATCGTCTCGTTGCGGCGGAGCCGCCATCAATCGTGATCGCACGGGGCGTGTATTTGGATACCGCCTCTGCTTGGCCGAACATTACAAAATATCAATCAATCTTGCCGGCACCGTCCCCGCGAGATGGGCTAAACTGCCGAGTGGCCTTTGGCTTTTCCATTGACGGTCGTTCATCTCAATTGAAGAACACGGATGTTCATCACCGACGTCTGTCGGTTCGCCTTGCCGAGCTGTGCCTGCTAACGATCTTCGCGGCCGGCTGCTTGCTCTTCGTGCCCGCCGCCTCGCGCGCAGACGCCCCGGATGCGTCGTCGCTGGTCGAGGCCGGCCGATCCATCGACCGCTTCGAGACGGAATTGCTCAGCGTCATGAAGGCGGCCGATACGCTCGGCTACCAAGGTCGCTACGATCGGCTGCGGCCCGAGATCGCGCGGGTCTTCGATCTGCCGACGATGACCCGTATCATCGTCGGGCCGGCGTGGAACGGATGGAGCGATGCCCAGCGCGAGCGTTTAATTGGTGCCTTCCGCGATTTCGTCATCGCGACCTACGCCCGTCGGTTCGACGGCTATTCCGGCGAGCGCTTCGTCGTCGATGCCGAACGGCCGATGAGCGGCGGCATCCTGGTCAAGAGTCGCCTCATCCGCCCTGCAGAGCCGCCGGTGGAACTCGACTATCTGACCCATGACATCGGTCATGGCCCGCAAGTGATCGATGTCTTTCTGGCCGGCACGATCAGCGAGCTGGCGACGCGCCGGTCCGAATTTTCGGCGGTCCTGCAACGGAAGGGTTATGACGGCCTGCTCGCGGCCCTTTTCGACAAAACGACCGACTAGAGCATGGTCGCATTGGCTGGAAGCAGCCAATATTATGTTCGTCACGTGGCCGCAGATTACCAAATCCCAATCCGCTGGCCACCGCACTGCAACATCGAGAATGCCAAGGTCCGATCGTTCCAAAAATGGAAGGATCGCATGCTCTTGGCTGTCCGGTCGGTGTCGCGCGCCGGCTTTCTCATATCGCTCTGCACAATTCTTCTGGGATGCGAAACCTATCAGCCGTCGCCCCTCGACGAGGCGCCGCGGCTGATCGCCGACCCGGCAGCGCTGGTCCATACGCTGCCACAAGGATGGCCGGATAGGGCGGGCGTTCATATCGATCCAACCAAGCCCCTCGATGCCGCCGGCTTCGCGCTGCTCGCGGTCGAGAACAATCCCGATCTGCTCGGCGCCCGGGCCGACCGCGGCATCGCCGAAGCCCAGGTGCTGCAGGCCGGATTGCTGCCCAATCCGCAGCTGAGCGGCAATTACGGCATGCTCTTGGGCGGTCCCGCAAACTTCGATTCCTGGACCGCCGGGTTCGGCCAGGACATCAAGAGCCTGCTGACACTCTCAGCACAACGAGCGGCCGCGCGGTTGGACGCGCGCAAGGTCGACGCCGATCTTCTCTGGCAGGAATGGCAGGTGATCGGCAAGGCACGCCTGCTCTACGTCGACGCGGTCGAGCAGGAGAAGTTGCACGGGCTGCTGCTCGAAAATCGCGCGCTGTTCGCGGCCCGCTCCGAACGGTCCCGCGATGCGCTCGCCGCCGGCAACATCGATCTCGCCACGGCATCGCCGGATCTGACGGCGCTCGGCGATCTCGACAAGCAGATCGACGATCTGGATCGCCAGATGCTGAGCCGTCAGCACGATATCGATGCGCTCCTGGGCCTGGCGCCCGACATCCGGCTGCGCTTCGTCGGCCGGATTGACCTGCCGCCCATCGATCCCGTCGCGATCGAAGGGGCGCTCGCGACCTTGCCGCAGCGGCGGCCGGACCTAGTCGCCCTGCAGCTGGCCTATGGCGCGGAGGAGGAAAAGGTGCGCGGAGCGATCCTGGCGCAGTTCCCCGCCCTGGTCTTCGGTGGCACGGGCGGCAGCGATACGAGCCACGTGCTGACGTTCGGACCGCAAATCACGCTCGATCTGCCGATCTTCAACCGCAATCAGGGCAATATCGCGATCGAGCGCGCGACCCGGCAGAAATTGCATGACGAATACCGCAGCCGGCTCAACGCCGCCGCGGGCGAAGTCACGGCCATGCTGCGCGAGCAGACATTGCTGGAACGCCAGGTCGCCGCAGTGCGCCAGGCGCTCGCCGAGGCGAGCGGCATCGCCGACCGGGCCGACCGGGCCTTCCGTGTCGGCAATATCGACGAGCGATCCTATGTCGACCTGCAGATGGTGCGGCCCGGCAAACAGCAGGAACTCGTCGCCCTCGACCAGCAGATGCTGGAGCGGCAGGTCGCGATGGCGACGCTGACCGGCGCTGGCATGCCGGCAATCGCGCTCCCGAGCGCGGATGCACCGTCCCCGAACCGAACCACACACGGCGCGGAGTAGAGCCATGAGAAACCCGATCCTGATCCTGGCGGCGCTGGCGCTTGCCCCGGGGCTGGCCCTCGGTGCCGAGGTCGACGCGCCGCCGAGCGTGCTCGTCACGACCGTCCCCGCAAAACAAGGCAGTGTGCCCGAGACCCTGCCCGCCTACGGGGCGGTCGAACCGGCACCGGACGGTACGGCTAGCATCAGCCTGCTGCTCGCCGGTCAGGTCGTGAAGCTCCACGTCGGCCCGGGCCAAAGCGTCCATAAGGACGATCCGCTCGCAGATTTCGGTGCCGATCCAACGGCCATCGCCGCCTACGACCAAGCTGTGTCCGCCTTGGCTGCCACCAGGCAGGACCGGACGCGAACCGCAGAGCTGCTGAGCCAGCAACTGGCGACACGCGCGCAGCTCACCCAGGCCGACAAGGCCGTCGCCGACGCCCAGAGCGCGCTTGATGCCCTCAATCGTTCGGGCGGCGGCAAGCCGCTCGAAACCGTGCGCGCTCCTTTCGACGGCATCGTGATGAGCGTCGCCGTCGGGCCGGGCGATCGGTTGCAGGCGTCCGCGCCGCTGATGCAGCTCGCCCGAGCAGACCAGTTGGTGGTCGCGGCGGGCGTCGAGCCGTCCGAGCGCGCGAAGCTCGTGGTCGGCGCGCCGGTGCACCTGGATCCGCTCGACGGCAACGGACCCGCCCTCGACGGCCAGGTCGCATCGGTCGCCGGCCTGATCGATCCCAAGACCCGCCTGGTCGAGGCGCTAATTCGGCTGCCGGGCGACGCCGCCAGCCAGGCACTCCCAGGGACGGGCTATCGCGCGCGGATCGAGATTGGGCAGTTCAAGGGCTGGTTGGTTCCGCGCGAAGCCGTGCTGTCCGACGGCGAGGGCACTCATCTGTTCCAGGTCGCGGACAGCCGGGCGAAGAGCGTTCCGGTCAAGGTCATCGGCGCGGCGGGCGACACGACGGTCGTCGACGGTCCGCTCGATGCGGCCAAGCCGGTCGTGGCGACCGGATCCTATCAATTGACCGAGGGCGTCGCCGTGCGCCTCGACGTCGGCCTTGCCGACCAGCCGAACCCGAAGCCCGCGGATCAGAAGTCATGAGTTTTGTCGCCTGGATCGAGCAGCATCGCCGGTCGATCATTCTCGTCGTGCTGGCCCTGGCACTCGCCGGCGGCGTCTCGGCGACCTCGCTGCCGGTCAGCCTGTTCCCGCAGGTCTCGTTTCCGCGCGCCGTGGTGACGCTCGATGCCGGCGACCGGCCGGCCGATCAGATGACGCTATTGGTGACCGTGCCGGTCGAGCAGGCCGTCCGCCTCGTGCCCGGCGTCCGCCACATCCGCTCGACCTCGAGCCGGGGCTCGGCGCAGATCTCGCTCGATTTCGACTGGGGCGCCGACATGGTCGCGACGACCCTGCAGATCGACGCGGCCATCGCCCAGGTGCTGCCATCGCTGCCCAGCGGGACCGCCTACAGCGTCAAGCGGATGGACCCGACGACCTTTCCGATCATCGCCTATGGCCTGACCTCGGACAGTGTCCCGCCAATCGCGCTGCGCGACCTAGCGCAATACCGCATCACCCCGCTGCTGTCCGCGATCCAGGGCGTCGCCCGCGTCGACGTCACCGGCGGTGCGCAGCAGGAGATCGAGGTCGCGATCGATCCTCATCGGCTGGATATTGACGGGCTGGCGCTGACCGACGTGACCGCGGCCCTCGGTGCGGCCAACGTGCTGAACGCGGTCGGCCGTATCGAGGATCACCACAAGCTCTATCTGGTCGTGTCCGACGAGACGCTGACCAAGCTCGATCAGGTCCGGTCGGTCGTCGTCAAATCCGGTCCGAACGGCGTGATCCGGATCGGCGATATCGCCGATGTCACCGACGGCACCGTGCCGGCCTGGATCAAGGTCGACGAGGATGGCAAGCCCGCCGTGCTGTTCCAGGTCTATCAGCAGCCGGATGGCAACAGCGTGCAGATCGCGAAGGATGTCCGCCAGAAGCTCGCGGCCTTCGGCCCGCAGATACCGGCCGGCGTGAAGCTCGCGACCTGGTACGACCAAAGCTTGCTGGTGACGCAATCGGCCGGCAGTGTGCGCGACGCGATCTTCATCGGCCTCGGCCTGGCGGCGATCGTGCTGCTGGTGTTCCTGCGCAATTGGCGCACGACGGTGGTCGCGATGCTGGTCGTCCCGGCGACGCTCGCCTCGACCGTGCTCGTGCTGAGCCTGATCGGTGCCAGCTTCAACATAATGACGCTCGGCGGCATCGCCGCCGCGGTCGGCCTCGTCATCGACGACGTGATCGTGATGATCGAGCATATCGCCCGGCGCGCCGGGCGGGCCGCCGACGCCGGCGGCGGCGCGGCGGCAGTCCTACCGGCCGGCCGCGAGTTCCTGCAGCCGCTGACCGGGTCGAGCCTGGCAACCTTGATCGTGTTCTTTCCGCTGGGCTTCCTTAGCGGCGTCACCGGGGCCTTCTTCAAGGCGCTGTCCGTGACCATGGGATCGGCGCTCGTCATTTCCTTCCTGCTGACGGCCTTCGCCGTGCCGGTTCTGGCCCGCCAGATTATCGATTTCGGCAAATGGCACGATCCGGCCGCCGGTCGGGAACCGTGGCTCGAACGTCAGCATCGTCGCCTGCTCGATCGCATCTTTGCTGCGCCCTGGCTGATCGCCGCCGGCATCCTGCCTCTGCTGGTGCTGGGCTGGTTTGCCTATAGCCATGTCGGCACCGGCTTCATGCCGGCCATGGACGAAGGCGGATTCGTGCTCGATTACCGGACGAAGCCCGGCACTTCCCTAACCGAGACCGATCGGGAGCTGCGGCAGGTCGAGGCCGTTCTGCGGGCGACGCCGGAGGTCGCGACGTTCTCGCGCCGGACCGGTCTCGGCCTCGGCGGCGACCTCAACGAGGCCAACCAGGGCGACTTCTTCGTTCGTCTGAAGCCGCAGCCGCGGCGCGACAGCGACGCGATCATGACCGACGTGCGCCAAGCCATCGAGAAGCAGGTCCCAGGTGTCGAGGTTGAGCTGGCGCAACTCATGGAGGACCTGATCGGCGATCTGACCACCGTGCCGCAGCCGATCGAGATCAAGCTGTTCGCCGCCGATTCCGCTGCCCTTATTCCCGTGGCCGAAAAGATCGCCGATGCCGTCGGCAAGATCGGCGGCGTCGTCGATATCAAGGATGGCGTGACGCTTGCCGGCGACGCCATCAATGTGCGGATCGACCCGGTCAAGGCGGGGCTGGAGGGGATGGATCCGTCCGCGGTCTCGAGCCAGCTCGACGGCTATTTGAGCGGCACGGTCGCGACCAGCCTGCCGAGCGCGGTCAAGCAGATCGGCGTCCGGGTCGTGGCGTCGGCGGCATTGCGCCGCCATGACGACGACCTGGCGGGCCTGCCGATCCGCGCACCCGACGGGCATGTCTTTCCCCTGGGCCGAGTGGCGAGCTTCGTGACCGACCCGGGCCAGCCGGAGATCACCCGTGACGACCTCCAGCGCATGGTCGCCGTCACCGGACGCATCGAGGGCCGCGACCTGGGCTCGACAGTCCAGGACGTGCGCCGGGCGCTCGACCGGCCCGGCGTTCTGCCGCCGGGCGTCACCTATGCCCTGGGCGGGCTCTACGAACAGCAGCAGATCGCCTTCAGCGGCCTGATGAAGGTGTTTGCCGCCGCGCTGGTCGCGGAATTGATCCTGCTGCTGTTCCTTTACGAGCGGCTCCTGCTGCCGTTGATCATCATTGGTACAGCGCTGCTATCGACGACGGCGGTGTTCACCGCCCTCTGGCTGACCGGGATCGAGCTCAACATCACCGCGATGATGGGCATGACCATGATCGTCGGCATCGCGACGGAAATGGCGATCTTCTACGTCTCCGAATATAGCGAGCTTGCCCATGCCCTGCCGGCCCGGCAGGCGCTGCTGGAAGCGAGCCGCAACCGGCTGCGCCCGATCGCCATGACGACCCTTGCGGCGATCCTGACGCTCATGCCGCTTGCGCTCGGGCTCGGCGAGGGCTCGGCGATGCAGCAGCCCCTCGCGGTCGCGATCATCGCCGGCCTCGTCCTGCAGTTCCCATTGGTGCTCCTGGTGATGCCGGTGCTGATCGGATTGGCCGGGCGGGTCGGCACGGCCAAGCCGCAAGCGGCTTGACGCAAGCGGCGCCACATTACCGATCGCCAATCCGCCGGCCATGCTGCGGCAATGTGTCACGGAGCATGCTTCGGCACCGCTTGCAGGCGGCCAGGAGTGAATGCTTTGGGGCACGGGATTTGATCGAACTCGCGGCGTTGCCGGATTACTACAACGACGATTATGTCCTGCTGTCCGACATCATGACGCCGGCGGCGCGGACCCAGGCGGAAGTCGCCTATATCAGCCGCATGCTCCAGGTCGGGCTCGGCACCAGAATCCTCGACCTTGGTTGCGGGTATGGCCGCATTGCCCATGAGCTTGCGCTGGCCGGCGCGGACGTCACGGGCATCGACCTCGTGCCGGCGATGATCGAGAAGGCGCGCGGCCGGGCTGAGCGGAACGGCCTGTCGATCGATTATCGGATCGGAGACATGGGCCGGCTCGTCGGCCTGAGCGGCTTCGACGCCGCCATCATGTGGTTCTTCTCTTTCGGCTACGGCGACGACCGCAACCATGCGAAAATCCTGAAAGCGGCGTGCGGCACGCTCAAGAAGGGCGGTTTTCTGCTGTTTGATCAGTACAATACCCATGTGTTGGCGGCCGAGAACCATCCGAGCCTCGTGGATCGGGGCGAGAGCCTCGTCATCCACAAGCCGATCGCCGATCTCGAGGCCGGCCGCTGGGGTGTGGAGCGCGTCGTCGTCAAGGATGGGACCATCCATCGGTCGCAATTCTCCTGCCGCTGCTACACGCCGCCGGAGCTTCGGGCCATGTGCCTGGCCGCCGGGTTCCGCGACGTCCGGTTCGTGAGCGAAGAGTCGAATGACTACCTGCCGGCGAGCCGAAAGCTGGTCGCGATCGCGCTGAAATGAGGACCTGACCGGTCGCTGGCCGACATTGATTTTTAGTAATCTTCCCGGCTTTTCGCCCTAACTTCACGCAGCCGTCATATCCCAACGGCAAAGTGGTTAATGAAAATTAACCATCGCTAGGGCGGTATCATGCGCGCATTGAAACCTGCACATTTCTCCGGACGGCCTTGGGCCATGGCGATCTTCGCCCTAGGCTTCGCATTGTCCTCGCAGGTGTCGTTCGGCGCGGACGCCGCTGCCGGCAGTATGGCCCCGATCCCGACGACCGGCTTCACCGTCTCGACCTTCGCCGGCCCCCTGGCCGGATCGAGCCAGCCGGACTCGATCGCCGCCGTCGGGGCGACGGTCTGGGTCGGCTACGGCAACACCGGCGCGCCCGACGGCACGGGCGGCGCCAAGAGCCAGATCGTCGAGTATTCTACGAGCGGCTCGGTGATGCGGGTGCTGACGGTCGCCGGGCACAATGATGGCCTGCGCTACGATCCAGTCCGCAAGAAGCTCTGGGCGCTGCAGAATGAGGACGCCAACGCCAATCTCGTGCTGATCGACCCGTCGTCCGGCGCCACGGAGCTCATCACGTTCGGCAAGCCGCCCCATGGCGGCGGCTATGACGACATCGTGTTCAAGGAAGGCAATACTTATCTCAGCGCCTCGAACCCGACGCTGGACAAGAACGGCAACAACACTGGGCCCGCGATCGTCCGGGCTGTGCTTCGGCAAAATCATACGGTCGATGTCTATCCAGTGATGTCCGGTCAGCCGGAGGCGGCGAATTTCACCTTCGGGACGCTGACCCGGCTCAATCTGACCGATCCGGACTCCATGGTTTTGACGCCTTGGGGCGACCTTCTGCTCGACGATCAGGGCGAGGGGCAGTTGGTCCTGCTGCGCGCGTCCGGCTCGAATGAGCCGCCGATTCAGGTCATCCCGCTGCAGGGCGGAATGCAGATCGACGACACGGCGTTCGTCACCTCGAACCGCGGCTTCCTCCTCATCGCGGATCGCAACTCGAACACGATCTACAAGCTGTCGAGTAATGCCTGGCAAGTCGGCGCAGCCTTCTCCGCCTCAACCGGCGTCGCGGCCACGAGCACGACGCCGGCCGTCCCCGCCTATGTCGGGCAGATCGACTTTCACAGCGGCGTCGTCCTGCCGGCGGTGACCAACCTGACGAGCCCGCACGGCCTAGCCTTCGTCGGCGAGTAACTCACACGGACGAGTGCCCTTGGCCATGCGGCCGAGGGCACTCACCACATGGGCTGACGAGTGCAGCCTCGGCCTGAATCGCCTCCTGCGGTCGGTGTTAACAAGTACAGAAGCAGCCCATCAACTGTCCGCAACCATTTGATCTGGCATCAGAAAATTTGTTTGGAGGATGGCGCGCATTTTCGCCGCGAACTTGCGCCGAGACACACTGCTGAGCCGATCCGGTTTCCTTTCACTGCAGGCACTCGATAGGATACGAACCACGCAGGAGCAAAGCGTCGCGCTGCAACATGCCGCCGAAACTGTCCGTCGCGACGGTACGACAGGCTTATTCGCCGAAAGGCTCCCTGCCCAGTTGCTCCTGGAAATCTTGCAATTGGGCTCGCTCGGCCGGTGTGTAGCTCGAACAGGTCGCCAGAGCCGTGATCACTACGACTGAACGAAGAGTCATCAGTGCATATTTCAGGATGGTTCCGCGCATTTCATTGCCTCTCCGTGGTGGTTGCCCCCCAGATTTCGACAAATGCCGCACCCAATCCGGATGTATGCCAGCGAAGTCGCCTAGGCAATCCGATTTAATGACGCCCAGGATTCCGACCCGAAGGCGCCCGGTCATGTCGTGCAACTTTGGCCGGTCTTCGTGCAGGCGGGAGTAGAGGCGTCCAGGATTCCGACGCTCGCGTTCGGCGGGTAATCTGGCGGGATGAAGCCGATTTCCGACAAGTGCCGCCGGTTCCCTCCGGACGTGATCGGCCACGCCGTGCGGCTTTACTTCCGGATTGCCCCCAGTTTCCGCGATGTCGAGGAACTGCTGGCCGAGCGCGGTCTTGCGGTCAGCTTCGAGACGATCCAGGGCTGGACCCTGAAGTTCGGCGCGCGTCAGCTTGGATTTCCAGCGACCGACGACGCAGGCCACCACCGGCTTTCCGAAATCGACGTCCTTCTCTTAGTAATCGCCGGGTTCGCTGTACAGGACGGCCGATCAGACCCGCCTTGCCCTTCTTGCCGATACCTCCCCGGAAGACCGGCTTGATGAAGATCAGCTTGTGCCGATCGATCAGGGCCTGGATCTCGCTCTCTGTCGCGCCGGAACCGAGCACCTCGGTCACCGGGAAACCGACATGCCGCAACAACGGCGATCCGTGCCGTAGGCCTATCAACTGCATGACGACACACTCCTCGCGCTTCGGGCAATTTCTCCCCCGGATTAGGATCCGGTCCGGCTCCTGACGCTCACGTCAAACGTGCCAGGGCGATCAAGGTCAGCGTCACGGTGATGGCACCGCCGATGCGCGTCGCGATCTGGGCAAAGGGCATGAGTTGCATGCGGTTGGCCGCGGTCAGGATCGCAACGTCGCCCGTCCCGCCCTGTCCGCTGTGGCAGGCATTCACGATCGCCACGTCGATCGGATACATCTTGAGCAGCCGAGCTACGAAGAAGCCGGTCGCCATGAGCGTGGCGACGGTCGCGACGATCGTCACGATGTAGGGCAACGTGAAAGATGCGACGAGCTTGTCCCATGGCGTCATCGCGACGCCGATTGCGAACAGCAGCGGATAGGTGACGGCGGTCGAAAAGAACTTGTAGACGATGAAGGCGCCGTTCTGCAGGCGGGGCGAGACCGCCCGCGTGAGCTTTAGCATGACGGCGATGAACAGCATCGTGACCGGGGCCGGGAAATCCCACAGACGCTGGGACATGACGCCGATCAGATAGAGGGTCACCGCGGTGATCCCCGCGGCAGCGATAGTCGTCACGTCGGGATCGCCGCCCGCGGGCTCCTCGCTCGGCTCGATCTCGGAATGCGTACCGGGCTGCAACCGCCCCTCTCCGGTCAGATGCGGATAACGCTTGCCGAGAAAATTGAGCGCGCCCGAGAACAGAATGGCCGTCAAGCTGCCAAGCATGACCGGCGGCAGCACTTGGGCGAACAATTCGCCTTGCGGCGAATGCAGGATGGCCGCGTAGCCGATCGACAGCGGGATCGCCCCCTCGCCGACGCCGCCGGCCATGATCGGCACCACGACGAAGAAAAAGCTGTGATAGGCGCCGAGGCCGAGCGAGACGCCGACCAGCGTGCCGACGGCGCCGGCGGCAAGAGAGCCCACGGCCAGCGGCACGAAAATCTTGAGAAAGCCTGCGATCAGCACGTGGCGGTCCATGCCGAGGATGCTGCCGACGATGATCGCCGAGATGAAGAGATACAGGAAGTTGCTGAACTTCGTGAACTCGGTCACCGAGCCCAGGATCGAATCCGGCAGAACGTGGCGGAACGCCAGGTAGGAGGGAATGAACGTCGCGAAGATTGCTGCGGCGCCGATATGCCGGATCAGCGGCAGCCGCTTACCGAGCTCGGCGCAGGTGAAGCCGCCCATGGCAAGGAGCGCGGTCGCCATCAGAATGTCGGACGGCACCTTGCCGGTCACGACGAATGCCGCAATGAGCACGAGCAAGATGACGAAAATCGGCATGGGAATGATGCCGATCTGCCAGTCGACGATCTTCCACCAGCCGTGAGGCCAGAAGCCGTCGACCCGTTTCGCGGCGGGCCGGATCGTGGTGTCGGTCATGACGGAACTCCAGTAGGCAATAGGCGGGCGTGGGCGCCCCCAAGGGCGCCGGCCCATCGAGCGCCGGCGCTCCGCCCCGCCCGGAAGAAGCGGAGCGGAA
>Ga0070730_10000768_pt1 | contig 34481 bp, 52 predicted proteins | sample Coa_R1_3_FD_66447 | JGI IMG/M metagenome (GOLD analysis project Ga0070730, IMG submission 66447) | Surface soil microbial communities from Centralia Pennsylvania, which are recovering from an underground coalmine fire - Coalmine... | ecosystem: Environmental > Terrestrial > Soil > Unclassified ... | reverse complement strand
CGGATCCAGCATTTCGTCATGCCGGGCACCGACAAGGTGATCCTCGATCTGCGTACCGCCCTTAATGGACTGTCTCCCGCTGTCCGCGATCTGGGGATGCACCTGTTCGACGGCTCAATGACCGCAAAGGAGTATGCGCAGGCCGCGCAGGCGATGGACCCGATCAGCGCGAAGCAGGCGATGTCGTTCGCCACGCTGGCTGGATCAATGCATCGCATCGGCGACCAGCAGATGACCGGGGCGCAGGTCATGCAGAACTACGGCACGGCGCTGTACAAAGCGACCGGTGACGCGACCGCCCTGAACATGGCGTTGATGTTGTCGGGCGACAACGCCAAGACCGCCAATACCGCGATCAAGACGGTGACGGATGCTACGACCGAGGCCGGCAATCACGTCAAGGGCTGGAGCGAGATCCAGGGCACCTTCAACCAGAAGATGGCCCAAGCCAAAGGCAGTCTCGAAGCGGCGAAGATCGCCATCGGCACCGGCCTGCTCCCCGCGGTGACCGCGATCGCCTCCGAGGTCGTGAAGGTCATCACCCCCATCGCGTCGTGGATGGCCAAACATCAGGCCCTGTCCGCGATCATCCTCGGCAGCCTCGGCGTGCTTGCCCTGCTCGTTGGCGCGATCTGGGCCATCAACGCCGCGATGGGTGCGCTCGCCGCGAACCCCGTCGTCGCGATCATCGTCGGGATCGTTGCCGCCCTCGCCCTGCTTACCGCCGGGGTCATGTACGCCTGGAACCACTGGGGCTGGTTCCGGACGGCGGTACTCGACACCTGGAACGCGATCAAGGTCGCGGCCTTGTGGACGTGGAACAACGTGCTGAAACCCACGTTCGACGGCATCCGCATCGCCATCATGCAGGGCGTCGTGCCCGCCGCCTTGTGGTTGTGGCACAACGCCCTGGAACCGGCGTTCAAGGGCATCGCCGCCGTCGCGACGTGGCTGTGGAACAACGTGCTGAAGCCCTCCTTCGAGGGCTGGGTAATCCTGTTCCGCAACGTCATCGGCCCGGTCGTGATGTGGCTGTGGCACAACGTGGTCGAGCCGGCATGGAAGGGCATCCAGATCGCGATCCAGGTCGCGTGGACGATCCTGCAGCCCGTGTTCGCGGTCATCGGCGCCGTGCTGCGCCTCCTCGGCGACGCCTTCACCTGGCTGTGGCGGGACATCATCAAGCCAGTCTGGCAAGGCATCCAGCTCGAAATCTCCATCGCCTGGGCCATCATCCAGGTCATCTGGGGCCTGATCCAGATCGCGATCAAGTCCCTCGCCGAGTACTTCACCTGGCTGTGGCACGGGGTGCAAGACGTGTGGAAGGGCATCCAGGTCGCGATCCAGGAAGCCTGGAACCTGATCAAGCCCTACTGGGACGCCATGGTCGAGGTCATCAAGGTGTTCATCGTCCCCGCGTTTCAGTGGCTGTGGCAGCAGATCCAGAACGTGTGGAACGGGATCTCCTCAACGATCTCCAGTTTCTGGAACGACCGCATCAAGCCGGTGTTCACGATGCTGGCGCACTTCATCACCGACGAGGTGGAGCCCGCGTTCCGGGCCGGGGTTGACGCGGTCGGCAAAGCCTGGCAGAGCCTTGAGGACGCGGCGAAGGTGCCGGTCAAGTTCGTGGTCAACACCGTCCTCAACGACGGCCTGCTGGCGGCGTACAACTGGGTCGCGAAGACGTTCGGCGTCAAACCCGACAACGTGCACATCTCGTTGCCGGCCGGGTTCGCCGAAGGCGGTCAGATCCCCGGCACCCCTTCCAGCGTCGACAACATGCTGGCCATGGTAGCGACGGGCGAGTACATCATGCCCACCCACCGCACCCGCCAGTACCTGCCGATGCTGGAGGCGATGCGGGCCGGTGTCCTGCCCAAGTATCCGGGTGACCTGTCCGGGTTCGGGGTGAAGGGCTACGCGGGTGGGGGCCTGGTCGGGGCGTTGTCGAGCCTCGGGTCGAAGGTGTGGGACCTGTTCACCGACCCGGTGAAGGTGCTCGCGGGGCCGGTCAACGCGGTCATCAACTCGATTCCGGGTGGGGGAACGTTCCGGGACCTGCTCGTCGGGGGTGGGCACAAGCTCCTGGACGGGTTGATCGCGTGGGTGAAGGGTGCGGGCGGGTCGGGTAACGCGGGTTCGGCGATGGCGTTCCTGAAGGCCCAGGCCGGCAAGCCATACATCTGGGATTCGGCCGGTCCGGCAGGGTATGACTGCTGTATCGTCGCGGGTGTGCGGATTTATGGCCCCGATGGCGCAAAGTCTATAGAGGACGTCCGAGCCGGGGATCGTGTTTTTTCGTATGTTGATGGCCGCCTAGAAGTCCACACCGTCACCGCGGCGTGGCAGTCCAAGTATCAGCCCGTCTTCGCGGTACGGACCCGCAACCGGACCGTCACGGCATCCGCTAACCACCCCTTCCTGCGCCTGACCGAGGTCAGCGCCCGTACCGAGCACCGTGACGACGCCGATTGGCCGGGCCCTGTCCGGATGGCCTACGGCAGCCGCAAGGGCGCTCGATGCTCGCTGTCTACATGCGACGAACCGGTACTGGCTAGTGGCATGTGCGCCACCCATCGAGCACGGTGGAGACAACACGGCGATCCCCGAATCCACTTCACGACGGCGCTGACATACGGCACGGAATGGGCTCGCCTCGATGAGCTTAAGCGGGGCGACCTGCTCGTCCAGCCGCGCGCGATGCCGAGCGACGCTAAGCCGCATCCGGTACTGAGCGACGGAACACCGGTCGATCCCGATGTGGCCTGGCTCGTCGGCGCGTCTGTGGGGGACGGGACAGTCACGGACAAGGGCCTGCGGCTGTGCCTGTTCGGGGAGATGCGCGACCGAGCGACGCGGATCATCACGGAGCGCTGGGGCAGTCATCCGACACATGGCGCCAGCTACGGCCTCGTCGTATCGTCCCGGCGTCTGTGCGACTCGTTGACCGCCCTCGGGATGCGCGTCTTGGGACCGGACAAGCGGATCCCCGAGGCGGTGTGGACGTGGGCGGCCGACCTGCAGCGGGCCTTCCTGGATGGGTACTGCGATGCCGATGGACACCGCCCGGCCAACCAGAGCAAACACGGCGAGCGCACCTACAGTTCGGCGTCCGAGGACCTGATCGAAGATGTCCGCGCACTGCACATCATGCTGGGCGACGCGGTGTCCAACGTCCATGTCACCAAGCGGACTAAGCCGATCACCATCCAGGGCAAGCTGGTCAAGAACGCCCGCACCCAGTACGGCGTGACCATCTGGCCGGACGCCCGGTACGGTGAGGCGAAGATGCGTATCCGACCGGGGCTGGCCGCGTGGCTAGATGCCGGGGACTTCACGCTAGCGCCGGTCCTGGCCGTGGATCCGAAGGGCGAGGCGGATACCTGGGACCTGAACATCGAGGGCAGCCACAACTTCGTCGCCGACGGCGTTGTGGTGCACAACTCGGGCATCGTATCGGCCGTCTTCAATGTACTGCATGGCCGGAACCCGTACAGCCACACCTTCTCTACCTCAAATGAGGCCCCGTTCTTCCCCCTCCCCGGCCTCGGCGGACTCCTATCCGCCGGGTGGACCAACCCCGGCGAACCCGGCCCAGGTGGCAACAACGTAGGCCACACCGCCGGTGTCCTCGCCGGAGTACCGTTCGAGAGCACCGGCAGCCAGGGCGTCCACATCGGCGCCGGGGTGACCCCGATCGGGGCGTTCGCCCATGTCGGTCACTTCGACTCCGGCGGACCCCTCTACCCCGGCTGGACCGCCGCGTACAACGGCACCGGCCGCACCGAATGGGTGTCCCCGAACGGACCAGGCGGGGCCGGGGTGTACATCGACCTGCGGGAGTCGAAGTTCATGTCCGACAAGGACATCGACGACCTGATCGACAAGTTGGACAAGCGGCTCGCCCGCACCCTCGTGCCGGCGGCGGGCATCCAGGTGCGCCGCTAAACCGTCGCCCACAACCACGCGAACAGGTCCCACAGCAGTTTCACCGCCAGCGCCCCGACCGCCAGCATCACCACAACGGCCACCGCCACCCCGACGATCAGGGACACGCGGGCAGCCCACCGGGCCATGGGCGGGCGGTGGCCGTACGAGCGCCACTGCTCACCCAGACTGGGACGGCGACGGTAACCGGGGTTCACGGGGTTGAGGATAGCCGGGGAGGGGCGGCCCGGTGTCGCAGCAACTGCAGCTCCTCGTCGGCGGCTCCGACCTCACCCAGTACGTCACCCAGGACGCGTGGTCCATCAACCAGAACTGGTCTAGGCAGGGCGACACCGCCTCGTTCACCCTCGTCGACGAGCACCCCCAACGGACCACCCTCACGTTCACCGTCACCCCCCTGACCACGGTGGTAATGCGCGACGTTGGGCTTGGGGTGACCCTGTTCTCCGGGGTGTGCACGAAGCCGCTGGTGAAGTTCGACAGCCCGAACCTTGCCACCTGGTCCCTGGACTGTGTGGACTGGACGTACCTGTCCGACCGGAAAATCGTCGTCGGGGATTACACGAACTACACGGCGGACGCGTTGGCGATCCTGCTGTGCCAGCAGTTCCCGTGCGGGGTGAGCGCCGCAACCCCCGCCAACGGTGGGTTCGTGCAACCGGGGCCGCAGATTCCCCGCATCCAGTTCAACTACGACACATTGACCACAGCCTGGACGAAGATTTCGAAACTGGTCAGCTTGAACACCACCTACGGGTGGTACGTGGACGAAAACCAGGCCCTGCACTTCAACACCCTCACCCAGGCCACCAGTTCGGGGTGGACCCTCACCGACAACATCGCGTTGCAGGGCACCGCCGGCTACCAGGGGTACGACAACGACTCGTTCGAGTACGAGTGGGACGCCACGTCCATTCGCAACTCGGTGACCGTGCGGGGCGGGGACTACAGCCAGTCCCAAACGGACCTGTTCGTGGGGAACGGTTCCACCGCCGCGTTCCCACTCACGTTCGTTCCGGACGCGAACAACATCGCCCAGGCCGCGTTGACGGTGGGTGGGGTGGCGTCAACCGTGTCGGCGCAGACCGGCGGTAACGCCACCACCGCGTGGGTGATCGTGGGGAACGCGGCGAACCAGTGGTTCCTGGTGCCGAACACCGACCCGGTACCGGCCGGGTCGACGATCGTGTCCCTGACCTACCCGTACCTGCAGCCGGTCGTGTCGAACGTGTCCGACCAGACCTCCATCGCCCGGTTCAAGTCGTTGCCGAACGGCGGGTCGTTCGCCTACTACATTGGCGACTCTTCACTGCCGACGCTCCTCGCCGCGCAGGTCCGCGGCCAGCGTGAGGTCAACACGTACAGCCAACCCACCGAACGGGCCACGGTCACGCTGACTGAAAACTTCACCGGCCACGTCCGGGCCGGGCAAACCATCACCTTGCAGAACGGGATGGTGCCCGACAGCCAGAACAACAACACCCCCGGCCTTTCGGACACGTTCCTGATCCTGCAGAACCGCATCAACGGCAAGCAGGGCCTGTACCGCACCTACGGGCTGACCGCGGCGCGGATCTGACAGGGAGGCGCTGGGCGTGCTTCGCGCGTTGACACTGGTCGACATCCTCGCCCAACTGAACAGCGACTCGGGTGAGGTCGTTCCGTTCGACCCGAACGAGGTCATCAACCAGCTCGTCACCGACACGGAGACCCTGAAGCTCACCTCGGAAACCCTGACCCTGGCCACGGTCACGAACTACCCGCTGAACATCATCCAGGACGCCGGCCCGGTCGGGTACTGGCGGCTGGACGACCCGGTGGCCTCAACGACCGCGTTCGACTCGAGCCCCTGGGCGAGCAGCAGTTTCCCGAAGCTGCCCGCCACGGTGCACGGCACTGTCACGTTCGGCACGACGGGGGCGATGACCGGCAGCACCGGGGCCACGTTCAACGGCTCAACCGGGTACCTGGAGGTCGCGAACACCGCGTCGCTGCAACGCGTCGGGGACCTGACGATCGAGTTCTGGTTGAAGACCGCGTCTCTCGCCGCCGCCCAAGTGATCGTGTCGAAGGGCACCACCGGCGAGTACCACGTGCTACTCAACACCAACGGGTCCGTGTCGCTGCTGATGGGCCCCGCGTACAACACGGTGGTCATCCCCGCGTCGTCGATCAGCACCGGCATCTGGTACCACGTGGCGATCGTGCGGACCCTGGTCGGGAAAACCGTGAACGCGTACCTCAACGGGGTCAACAAGTTCTCCGGCACCTACACCACCACCCCGAGCACCACCACGAACGTGCTGCGGATCGGCACCTCGAGCCCGTCCACCGGATCCTTCTACAACGGGGTCCTCGACGAGGTGGCGTTGTACGCCCGGGCCCTGTCCGCCACGCAGGTGTCCAACCACTACACGTGGGGAACCGCCGCGAATGTCAACTCCACCGGGTACGGCACCGGCCGGTACGGGTATGTGCAGTACCCGCTGCCTGGGCAGGTGTCCGGTTCGGTGTACGGCACCGCCGTGTACGGCACCGACACCTACTCCTGACCGGTGGCTGGGGCCGGATCATCGGGAGCGCGCTTTCCCTACCGGCCCCACCGGTAACCCCGATGGTATGTGAAGGGGGCCGGTTGTGGAGGTCCGCGGCGTTTCCGGCCTCACGTGCCGTGGCCGGATCCGGCTGGTCCTGCGCGACGCGACCACCGGCCGGGTGACAGCCCGGCGCACCGTGGACAACCTGATCGTCACCACCGGCATCGCGTTCCTCGCCACCGCACTGAACTACGGCCTGATCGTGTCCCGCAACACGACGTGGGGCTCCCCGTACACCGCGCCGGGTGACACGTACGGCGCGGTCGGCACATCAACCACAGCCGCGTCCGCAGGGCAGACGGCCCTCGTCGCCGAAGTCGGCCGAGCCGTCGTCAGCAACAGCGCCGTCTCAGCTGGGCTGCTCACCTACGACGCGTTCTTCCCCACCTCATTGGGCAACGGCACCCTCAACGAGGTCGGCTGGCTGGGCACCGCCGGATACGTCGCCCCAGCACTCACCTCAGCCCTGAACTCCGGCACGAACTACACCACCCTCGCCGTGGGCGGGCTCATCGGCACGATCCCCACCTCCTCCACCCTCACCCTCGGGTACGGCACCGGCACCACCCAAACCGTCACCACCACGTCGCAGGTCACCGCCGGGGCCACGTCCATTCCGGTGTCGTCGTTCACCGCCTCCGCAAACTTCGCCGCCGGGGCCCTGGCCGCATACACCCCGGGCACCCTCATCGACCGGGCTGTGCTCGTGTCACCGGTGACGAAAACCAGCGCCCAAACGATGACCCTCGAATTGCAGCTCACCCTCCTGTCCGGCTGAAAGGTTGCCCGTTGCTGATGCTCACACCCCCGCCGAGCCTGCCGCCCGCGGTGCCCCCGTTCGATCCGGACATCGACCACGCCGCGCGGGAGTTGGGCCGGGCCCTGCTGTACGTGGCCCAGCTGTCGACGCTGCTGAACGCGCGGGCTGCGGAGGCGAACGACCTGGACGACCAGTTGCAGGCAGCCCGGCTGCGCATCCAGGAGTTGGAGCGCGCCCTTCAGGCCGAACGGGCGAGCCTGGCCGATCAGTGGGACGCGTACTGCGCCGCCAATGGACTGGAGCGTCTAAGCGAAGGCGGCGCATAGGCATGGCCCTCTACCAGGTTTCGCCCGGCGGTGTAGTCGCGGCCGCCGACCTTAACCAGTACTACAACCTGCTCACCGGGGCGACCACCGACCAGCAGGTGACCATCGCGAACCGGATCCAGGCCACCAACACCGGGGCAGCGACAGCGTCCGGGTACATGGGTGGGGTGTCCGGGGCCGCGCCCGCATCAGGCACCTTCGCCCTCGGCGACATGGTCATCGACCAGAAGGGCCCCCTGTGGGTGTGCACCACCGCCGGTACTCCCGGGTCGTGGGCGTCCACACCGGTGCAGATCGCCACCCAAACCCTGGGCAGCACCACCGCGTCGGTGACATTCTCGTCGATCCCGACCGCGTTCAACCACCTGGCGCTGATCTGGGCTGCGCGTTCCACGGTCGCGGCGGTCACCGACAGTCTCGTGGTGCAACTCAACGGCACCACAGGCGCGTCGTACTACTACGCGCAGGCCGCGTTCCCGAACGGCACCTCCTCGATCAACGACGCTGAGGCGCAAACGAACCTCGTCATCGGCGCGGTGAGTGGTAACACGGCGACAGCGAAGTACCGGGGTGTCGGGTGGACCGTGCTCCCTCGCGCGTCGGACGGCGCGAACAACTACGTCACCGCGGTGGGCATCAACTTCTACACCGCGGGCGAGTCGGCCGGGCAGCAGCAGCCGGGGATCTTCGGCGGCACGTACAAGGCGTCCGCCGCCATCACGTCGATCAAGCTGTTCGCGGCGGGCGGCTCCCTCGCCGCCGGCACCCAGTTCTCCCTGTACGGGCTGATTTGAGCGGCGACCCGCGTCCGGTGGTCCTCACCGTGGACTGCACCACAGGGAGGGCCGTCACCCGGCCGCTCGACGACGCCGAGCTCGCCGAAGCGCAGGCCGGGTGGGGGCGGGAAGCGGCTACGCGGCGGGCCCAGGAACAGCAGGTTGCGGCCGACGAGGCGACGGTTGCGGGCCGGGCCGCCCACGACCCGGCGTTCGCCGCCCTGGCGCGGCTGCTGCGCCTACCCGGCGGGGAGTGAGACATGCCGCACTGGCTCACCGCCCTCGCCGAATGGGCGTACGCCAACGTCCTCGGGAACCTCGTTGCGTCAGCGGTCACGACCACCATCGCGGTGGTGTGGCACCACAACCGCATGGCCACCCTGATCCGGCAGCTGCACCGGCGGGTCGACCACCTGCACGAGAAGGTCGACGCCCAATCCGTAGGAGGAGACCCCGGTGACCGAAGCCCATGACCAGAAGCTGACCCTGCACCTGGTCACCCACATCCCGGAGCACGAACCACGGGAGACTGACCCGCACTACCACCTATTCGAGCAGGCGAAGCGGCGCATCAAAGCGGCCGGGTTGTGGCGGTGTGCGATCGGGGATGACTACTGCTCCGGCCCCCTGGAGTTGCACCACTCGCACATCGAGTTCAGCCAGATCAACGCGACCGACCTGAACAAGGTGAACACCGCGTTCGGGCTGCACCTGGATGATGCCGGCTTCCAGGCGTGGGTGGAGTCCCCATCGAATCTTGAGGTTCTGTGCGCCGTGCATCACCGCACCCACTTCGGGGTGCATGTGATTCCCGGCCCGTTGTGGGAGCCGCTGCGGTACCGGCGCGCCGGGGCGCAGCCAGCAGCCGAGTTTGTTCCCGGGGCGGACAATTGAGGCTGCACCCGTCTGGGTGTGTCACCACCCGACCGGGAGCATTCCCATGCGCCGTCTCGCCCCTCTCCTCGCTGTTGTCGCCGCGGTTCTGATCCTGGCACCACCCGTGGTGCTCGCCTCACCGCACCGAGCGTCCTACCCGCGGGCAGCGGTCATGTGCCCGCCGACCGGGGGCCCGGACTTCAACGGGGACGGCCTTACCGACATTGCCGGTATCGACCCGAACAACGACATGCGCCTGTACACGGGGGACGGTGCGGGGCACGTCATCGGCGGCGCCCTCATGTGGCCCGGCGGAGGCCTGTGGTGGAACTACCACCTCATCGCCGCAGCCGACTTCACCGGCGACGGCCACGCGGACCTGGCCGGGGTGGACCCGTACGGAAACCTGCTCCTGTTCACCGGGGATGGGGCCGGTCACCTGACCGGCGGAACGATGATGTGGCCCACCAGCGGGGCGTTCACCGGGTACCGGTTCCTCGTCGCAGGCGACTTCACCAACGACGGCCGGTCGGACCTGGCTGGGGTGGACGGGTCCGGAAACCTGCACCTGTACGTGGGTGACGGGGCCGGGCACGTAACCGGCGGCGGCCTGATGTGGCCCGCGAACGGCGGCTGGTCCGGGTTCACCGACATCACCGCAGGGGATTTCACCGGCGACGGGAACGTGGACATCGCCGGCCTGAACGCCTACCACGACATGGGCCTGTACCTGGGTGACGGTGCCGGGCACTTGGTGGTCGCGGGTGCGGGGACGCCGATGTGGCCCACCGGTGGCCTGTGGGCGGGGTTCACCCACATCGTGGCCGGAGATTTCGACTCGGACGGGTTCGCTGACATTCCCGGCATCAACGCCTACCACGACCTGGGGTTGTACCGGGGTGACGGAACGGGGCACCTGAACACGGGCAGCGGTGACCTGATGTGGCCCGGTGGGGGCCAGTGGTCGGGTTTCCACGCCCTCACCGCCACCTCCGGTGCGGCCTGCTGGCGTAACCGCACGGTGGTCATGCCCCTCGGCGACTCAATCACCTACGGCACCGCGTCAACCAGCGGCGACGGGTACCGGGCACCCCTGGCCGGCCTGCTGAACACAGCCGCGCCGATGGGCCGTTCCTGGCTGTACGAGGGCAGCATCAACAGCGGCGACTCGTGGTGGTCGAACGAGGGCCACGGCGGCGCCACCATTGATTACCTCAACAGCCACCTGGGTGGGTGGCTGCCCGTGGCTGGGAACGCTGGCCTGCCCGTGACCCTGGTCCTGTTGGACGCGGGAACGAACGACGCCGCAGCGAACCGCACCTCGGCCCAGATGCTCGCGTCAATGTCAACACTGCTCAACAACCTGCTCGCCACCGACCCGGGTGTACGGGTCATGGTCGCCCAGGTCACGATCACCACGTCGGACACCGCCGCGCAGCGGCAGGCCGAGGCAGGGTTCGACACGGGCCTCCCAGCGTTGGCCGCGTCGAAAGGCCCCCAAGTCGCGGTCGTTGACATGCGCGGCGTGGCCCTGTCCGGGGACGGCTTGCACCCGGGTGACGCCGGCTACCAGGACATGGCCAACCGCTGGTACGCGGCGCTCACCACCACTGGGTGGCTGCCCTAACGGTTCACCACTGCCGGTCGTGCGCCTCGTCGAGGGTTTCGTCCGGCATCCCGAACACGCCGCGCAGCCACCCGGCGACCCACCGTAACCACCCCCACCTTGCCATGGCCGACAGCATAGCCCCACGACCGGTTGCGGGAGGTGCCGTCCGGATGACCCTCTACGGCTGGGACGCCTCCCACTACCAGGGCTCCCTCACTGTGCCGATCCTGGCCCGGGCGAAGGCCGAGGGGTACATCTTTTTCACCCACAAGATCGCGGAGGGGCTGTCGGACACCGAGGGCACCCACGATGACACCGCGCTCGCCGCAGCCCGGTCCGTCGGGTTCGAGTTCGTCGGCGGATACCTCGTGCCCCGCTCGAACACCAGCGTGGCCGCGCAGGTCACCGAGTGGATCCAGCTCGCCGACCAGGGCGAGCGGTGGTGGCGCGACTACCCGGGCTGGTTCTGGCAGATCGACCTGGAGCGGTGGTCGTACGACAACGTACCCGCCTCGGTCGGCATCGCCTGCGCACAGGAGCTGCGCGGGCGCACCGGCCGGTGGACCGTCCTGTACGCCTCGCACGGCCAGTACGGCGACCAGCTCACCGGCTGGGACGGCCCCCTCTGGAACGCGAACTACCCAACGGGCGCGGCAGGCGCCGCGTCGACGCTCTACGAGCGCGTAGGTGGTGACACGGGCGCAGGCTGGGCCCCGTACTCGGGCAAGACGCCAGCCATCTGGCAGTTCACCTCGTCGGCGACGATCGCCGGGCTGGGCGGCTGCGACGCCAACGCGTACCGGGGCAGCCTCGACGACCTGCGCGCCCTCATCACAGGAGACACCATGGGTCTGACCGACCAGCAGGCATACAACATCGAGCACTACCTGTACTGCATGTACACCGGGCGGGACGCCGACGGCATCTACGATCCGGCCGGCAACCGAATCACCGTGGCCAACAGCGTCGCGTCGCGCCTGAACGATCTCGAGCAGAAGGTGGCGGCCGCGCCCACCGGCGGTGCCCCGGCCACGGCGACCCTGACCGACGCGCAGATGGCCGACCTGAAGACCAGTGTCACCGCAGACCTGGCCACCACACTGGGTGGGGCAATCGCCCGGCTGCAGGCCGCGCAGGAGGCGCAGACGGCTGCGCTCGCGGCGCTCGCGGTGAAGGTGACCGCCGCTGGGCATTCCCTGGAGAGCTGATGCCGGCTGAGGCGACCCACACCGCCCGTAACCCGTGGGCCGTGTACCTGCTGCTGGTCTGCGTCGTCGTCGGCGTCATCGCCCTGGCCGCCACCGCGTCGGGACACCCCACCGAGCCACCCGCCGTAGCGAAAGCCGTCCCAGAGTGGGCGCGGCTGGTCTGGTACGGGCTGCTCGTCGGCGGCAGCAGCGCGTCGCTACTGGGCGTGTGGTGGCCGCACCAGCGCATCACCGACCTCATCACTGGGCTGCTGTGGGAGCGGCGCGGCGCCTACGGCCTGGCGTTGGGTGGTGCGCTGTACGGGCTGGCACTGCTGTGCCTGGACGGTTGGGTGTCGAAGGAGGCCGGGGTATTCACCGTCGGGTTCGCGGTGGCCGGATGGCTGCGGGTCCGTGACATCGCCCGGGACCTGTCGCGGGTCACGGCGATGCTCGGCGGGCCGCCACCATGAGTGGAGGCACCCTCGGGCAGATCGTGGCGGTCGTGACGGCGGCCGGCGGCGTGGGCTGGTTGGCGTCGCTGGTCACGGTGCGGGCGTCGAAGCGGCGCATCCTCGCGCAGGCCGGGAAGACCAATGCCGACGCTGCGGCCACGATCCAGAAGTCGGCGCTGGAGTTGGTCGCCGAGTTCGAGGAGGACGCCAAGTCGGCCCGCACCGAGATGCGCACCATGCGCGCGGACATGCGGTCGATGGAGGGCCAGCTCACCGAGGCGTTGCAGGTGGGCCGGGAAGCGGTCGACGAGTTGCGGCGGTTGAAGTCCGCGATCCTCGACCCTCAGGCGACGCTGGGCGGGCTGCGGGATCTGGTGACTCGCTCCTCACGCAACGGCGCGGCGGGCTAGCCGCGACCGCACAAACGTTCCTCTCGACCTCACGGAGGTCCCCCATGCTTGCGCGCTGGTACTCCACCTACGGAAAGTCCCTGTGGGCGGCTGCGGCGATGGTCGTCACCGTAGTGCACACGTCGCTGTCCGACGGGCACGTCAGCACCGTCGAATGGTTGCAGATCATCATCTCCGTGTTCACCGCCGCCCTCGTGTACCTGCTGCCCGAGCACCCGCAGTGGACCGGGGTGAAAACTGTGGTCGGGGTGGCCCTTGCTGGGCTGAATGCGGTCGTGACCCTGGTCGTGTCCGGCAACTGGTCGGGGCGGTGGACTGAACTGGCGCTCGCCGCGCTGACGGCGCTGCTGGTCGGCGCGGCCCCCGCCCAGTCGGTCGGCGCGAAGCCAGCCCCGGCGGGGGGGAACGGAGCCTGATGTGCGCGTCGTGATTGCCCTGCTGTACCTGCTCGCCGTGGTCCTGATCGCTCTCGCTGGGCTGGGTGTGGTGCCCGGGCGGGCGGCTGTGCTCGGTGCCGGGTCGGCGCTGCTCGCATTCGCCCTCCCGGCTATCGCCGCTGGGCTCGGCGGCTCGTGAGCACCGAACGGACGGTCGACATCGGCGGCGACCACACCCTCGTCCTGGTCACTCCGTATGGTGCCGACGAGCCGACCGGCGCCGACGTGAAGCACCTGACCCCGGACGGGAAGCCGTGCATCGGGTGGATCCTGTTCGACACCTCCGCGAACAGGGACTGGCCGGCCGAGCGCAAGTGGCAGGTCGAATCCTGGGACCCGATCACCCTGTCCCCGAGCCTGCTCTGCAGATGTGGCGACCACGGCTTCGTGCGGAACGGGACCTGGGTCCCTGCCTGATCTCCGGGCTAGCTGGCCGGCCCGGACTCCAACGGCCAGAAAGATCACTAGGAGCACGACCATGGGTGACTTCCGCGTCATCGTCGAAGCGCTCGGCGGCCACGGCTGCCAGCGGGAGAAGGGCGACGGTGAGACCGTCCTCGGTTGCGACAAGCCGGGCTGCCCCGACTGCATGGCCCGCGAGTTCGTTCGCCGCCTCAAGCGCTCCGGCGCGCAGGTGAAGGTGGCCCGCATTGAGCACTGGCCCGCCGACATGCCCGGCTACACCCCGGAGAACAAGGTCCGCGACGACCTGCTCACCGGCGTGCGTACCGGCCAGTTCCCGGAGCGCGACCAGTACCTCGGGGCGGCGAAGTGAACACGGCGCTGAGCACGGACCCGAACGACCACCTGACGTGCGACCCGGCATCGTGCGAGGTCGCAGCCAAAGCGCGCTCCCTGGACGGTCGCCACCCGTCGACCGCCGACATCATGCGGTACTTCGACCACGGCCACCTGCCGCCGGGCCTCCAAGAGGTGAGCGGCAAGGTTCGGGAGTTGGCGTACGAGATGCTCGCCGCCCTGCCGGACGATCCGGAGCTCACCGCCGGGCTGCGCAAGCTGCTGGAGGCGAAGGACTGCTTCGTCCGGGCTGCCCTGCCGAGGGATCCGGGCGCGTGAAGGTCAAGGGCAGCGACATCCGCGTCGGCCGGGTCCTGCACGAAGACGACGCGTTCCTCACCATCGAGGTCGCCAAGCGCGACGACCGGCCGCTACAGGTCGAGGACGGCGATCGGTACCTGACGTTGCTGTTCATACGCAGCGCTCCGACCCGCGCCGACCCGCGCCGGGCGGTCGCCTGGCTGCCGTGGGAACCGGATCACGGATCGCCCGAGTAACCGACCCGCGACGAAAGGTGGCTGGCATTGGCCATCCATGAGGCGCGCTGCGCGAACTGCCTGAAACCCCTCACCATCCAGGTCCAGGTGGACTTGTCCGAAATAGAACAGCTCATCAACCGGCGGTTCGACCGCCTCGAACAACTCCTAGGAGTAGCAGTGGCGAACATCGACGACGAACTGACCACGTTGGAGGCGGACGTGAAGGGCCTGTCCGACGACGAGACCCGTGAGCTCGCGGACCTGGAGGCGCTGAAGGCGGCGGGCCAGGCCCTGACCCCGGAGCAGCAGGCCCGCTTCGACGCGCTGGACGCGAAGGTGAAGGCGGACACGTCGGCGATCGACCAGGCCGACCCGCCGCCCGCCGCGCCAGCGGCGCCCGTCGAGCCGCCGCCGGCGGCCTGACGTGCCGCGGTTCATGGTGCCCCGCGTCGCGCGCTGCGAAGCGGGGGCCTGACCGCAAAGGGTGCCCGAGACGCCCCGCCCCCTGGCTCCAGCCGGGGGCGGGGCGCCTTCGTCGTGTCTAAGCCCAGTCGGGTGGTGGGGGCTTCGACGACCACAAGCTCAACGTCTCCGGCCCTCCATCTGCGGCTTGAACAGCGCGGCCAAGCCGACGCCCCGGCCCCGGCACGTGCTCAAGCGACGCCTGCACCGACAGGCCTGTCCCCAACATCTGAACCCACACGGTTTCCGACCAGCCGTGCCCGGCGGGGACGTGAACCCATTCCACCACCCCGCCTGCGCTGGACACCACATGCAGGTCCCCGACCACGACCCGGGCCACCCCAGCCTGGGCTTGGACCATTCCGAACCGGCCGCCGGGGTAGTCGCGGCGTTGGATCGCCGCCCGCATCTCGACGATGGACCGCACCAGCATCGGCTCGTACCGCTGCCCGGCCGGCCATTCCACGTTCGGGCCGCTCACCGGGGGCGGTCCTCGTCGAGTTGCGACCAGCGGCGCAGGTCCCCGACCGGCACCGGGTGCACTGTGGCGCAGCCCCGGGTGGGAACGGCCCCTGTGGCGCGCAGCGGGTCGGTCATGTACCGGCCGCACTGGATTTGCAGCACCCCGTCGGTGTTCGCCTGCGCGTAGGTGACCATCCAGTCCTGCACGCCGGTGAGGATGTCGTGGCACGGCGACCGCCAGTACCAGCCGTCCCGATCTGGGTCTACCTCCACCACGAAGACCCGCCGCTGGGCTTTGCGGCGTGGGCTCACAGGGCACCTCCATGTCCGGCGGCTGTCAGTTGTTCCTGGGCGTCCAGGCGGTACCAGCACGGGAACCGGGCGGCGCACGCGGCGCAGCGACGCCGGTCCGCTGCCGAGGGCTGGTGGGTTCGGTACTGGGTGGACAGATCCCCAACCCGGGTGGGGGTAAGTGGGATCGGGTCAAGGTCAACGCCGCTCACCGGGTGCCTCCCGGGTGGACACGGCGGATCCGGAACGCGTCCCGGGGCAGTTTCAGTACCCGCGCCCATTCGGTGACCATCTGCTCGGCGGCGTCCCGGTCGTCGGCGCACCCCACGAGCCCCCACCCGCCGGGGATGGTGCCGGTTGCGTGTTCCACCTCGAACATGGGGCTCATGGGATCCGCCAAGAGTCGGGTGTGGGCGGGGTGGGCGGCACATCACCGTTGATCAGGCGCGCTGCTGCGCACGCTGACGGGCACGGGTACACCCACCGGCATTTCGGGCAGTGGGGTTGTGGGCCGCCTGTCAGCCACCGCAGCGTCGCCCAAAGGGTGGGTTTGTGCGCGGCGAGCGTGCGGTCCGCGTTGCGTCGTTCCACGAGGTGCACCTCCGTGGGGAAGGTGCGGCGGCGGGTTGTGACCCATCCTGAGCTACCTCTGGTGGACCCGCCGCCACACCGGTCCGGCCGGCTCCCCTCGCCTCGGGCGTCTCGTTGACCCGGTGCGGCCGTTGGCCTGCGGGGCTGGTGGGCCGCACCGGGGGCCGCTTCACGCCGGTTGCCAACCTGGGCTTCCGCGACCGCGAGAACCTTACCAGCATTGTTGGTAAGGCTGTCTTTCTTGGTAAGGGGACCGTTTCTGTGATCGAATGCGGATGCCAACCTGGGAGTTCCGCTATGCCCGCATTCATTCCTATGTATCGGCAGATAATCGCCGACCTGACCGAACAGATCGACCGGGGCCAGTTACTACCGGGCGAAAAACTGCCCAGCACCCGCGAACTGGCCCAGCACTACGGCGTAAGCCGCGGGACGGTACGGGACGCCATCAACCGGCTCCTGGACTCTGGCGTGTTACGAGGGCACACAGGACTCGGGGTGTTCGTCGCGGGGACCGGGCGACGTGAAAGCGGCTAACAAGCCGCTGCGTACCATGCCTATCGCCGCCACACGCACCTCCGTTACGGGTGTCACCCGTTCGTGTAACAGACACGAACGGGTGCGGGCCGTTCGGGCGGGTGAGACGGCCGAGCCCCGTCGGCGTCGACCGCCTCACCCATGGACACAGCGTTGCCGCCGGGCCACGATGACAACAGGGGAGGCGCGTCCACAACCGTCGACAGTCAGGCGTGATCGTGGTGGAAACGTTCGGCGAGGTGCTTCGATCAGTGCGTGAAGCGGCAGGGATGCCCCTGTCAGCTCTCGCCACCCGAACGCACTACAGCAAATCGGTGATCGCCTACGTGGAAACAGGGCGCCGTACCCCCCACCCGGGGTTGGCGGAGGCCTGCGACCGGGCGTTGGGCACCACCCCGCTGCTGTCGATGCTGCTGGACACCGACGGAAGGAATGAGATGCGCCGACGGGTACTACTGGCCAACGTGGGTGCCGCCCTCGGAACCGCGGGGGTGTTGGGCGCGGCGGCGCTTGCGGACACGGTTCGGCATGGGCTGCTCGACACGACCGGCCCGGGTGAGGACTGGGACACCCTCGTCGCCGGGTACCACCGGCGTCTCGTCGTTGACCCGTCACCGGAGATGGGCCGTTCGGTCCTCGCGTCCCTGATGGTTGCCCGGCAGCACCTGTCCGACACGCCCACCCCGGACCTACTCAAAGCGGTCGCCGGGCTGGGCCAGGTGTACGGGTTGTGGCTGGGCAACCAGGGTGACACGTCCACCGCCCGCAACTGGTACCGCACCGCGGTCACCCTCGCTGACCGGTCCGGGCACACCCCCACCCGCGTGTACACCCGGGGCCGGGCCGCGTCCCGCGGCATCTACGAAGGCAACACGGTCACCGAAACCGTGGACGCCGCCGGTGAAGCCCTCGCCCTGTCCACCCGGCCGTCGGACGGTGCGGTGGAAGCCTGGTCGGCGCTGGTCCACGTTCACGGCCTGACCGGCAACCTGGCCGAGGGACGCCGCGCGGTGGGCGGGATGACTGATGTGGCGGACGCCCTGCCGCACAGCCACGCCGGCCCGCAGCAGCGCACCGCTTCGTTCCGCAACTACCTGGAATGCCGCATCGGCCCGTTCGGTTCGGCGACCACGGCGCACGAGGAAGCCCTCACTGTGCTGCGGGGCCTGCCGGTGTGGCTGGCCGACGCGCGCTTGTACTACGCCAAGGCCCTCATCCGGCACGGTGACATACCGGGTGGGGTGGGGTACGCGCTCGCCGCCGCCCGAGGATGGGGCCACACCGTGCAGACCCTGTCGGTGGGGGTGTCGGACGTGCTCGCGAGTGTGCCCGCCGGGTACTGGGGTGACGACCTGGACGAGTTGCGCACGTTCGCGCACACTGCCCCCGGTCCGTGGGAGACGGTCGTATGACCCGGCCCAGGCGGTCCACCCGCGGAGAGGTTGCTGAGGTTGAACGGCTGCGGGAGCTGCTGGCCGAGCGGTTCCCGGACGGGGTGGACGTGGAGCAGGAACGCCGGCCCGGAATCCGGGGAACCGCAGCGCCCATCGACAGGGAATCCACCGAACCGGACTCGACCTGATCTATCGGCTGCGTTCCGCCCGGTCGATCGCCGCAGCGACCATCCGCGTCAGTGCCTCCACCTCGGCTTCCTGCCCGGCGTCGTCAACCGCCCGCAGCGGCACCCACAGGCGTAGTTCCACGGATGCTGTGCGCCGATCACGGCGGCGCACCACGGACACAACCGCACCCAGCCGCCCACCGGACCCCGTGAGGGTTTTCGGCGCCGACCGGTGCTCCCCCGTGGGGTGGACCGCGGTGCAGCGGTAGTCGGCACACCAGGATGGGTGATCGGGGGTTGGCATACTGGTGTCCTCCGTGGGTCCTTGTGGCTTGGTGGAGGGCCGGGGCGCGGCCGGGTTGTCGAGGCCGTTGGGCCGCGCCCCGGGCGGGGTCAGGCTTCGTCGACGTCGGCTGCGGTCATCTGGAGCTGGTCGGGGTTGCCGAGTTGCCAGAACGGCACCTGCTCGATCCCGTTGATCGTTTCCGCGACGTGGGTGAACACGCCGGATCCCTCCACCTCGGCGGCCTTGACCTGTGCGGGGTGGGTTCCGGACTCCCAGGCCTGCTTGTCGGCCTCGCCTGATAGGGCGGTGGCGTTGGCTGCCGTGGCTTCGGCCTGGCGGCGTCCGTCGATGAGGATCCCGTCGAGGTTCGCCGCGTCGGCGACCCGTTCGGCTTGGGCCAGCTGGGCGGCGGTGGGTACCTGCCCGGCGGCGACGTGCTCCCGGATCTGGGCGGCGTACGCGCTCGCCGCGTCGGCAGCTGCCGCGTGCCGGCGGCCGAAGTCGGCCACCTGGTCGGCGGGCAGGTTCGTCCAGCCGCGCCCGGCGAGGGTCGCGGCCGGATCGGCGGCGTCCGCGCGCAGTTCCGCCGCGCCGCGTTCCATCCGGTCGGCGAGCGCCGACAGCGCCTCAAGGTCCCTGAGGTTCATGCCTCATCCACCTCCTGCGGTACGGCGAGCGCGTCGCCGATCGCGGCGTCGGCGCTGGGGTAGCCGATGGCGAACCCGCCGTCGGTGGTGGGCACGAAGTCGAGGTTTGGGCCGTGGCACACGGTCCATCCGAAGACACCGGTGGGCAGCACCTCGAGATCGGTACCGTCCTCGCGCAGCACCGTGTACCCGCGCGGGGTACTGGCGTCCGGGTCGGTGTCGTAGGCGGCGACCCTCGGATCGCCGGCGTACGTGCTGGTCATCGCTGTGCTTCCTTCCTTCAGGCGTGGGCCGGCTCGGTGGCCGGCTCAGGGTTGGTGGTGGCGCCACGGGCGGCGGCGGCCTCAGCGGCGCGTACGACCCGCGCGGCAGCACCCGCCGCACGTCGCACGTCCCGCCGTTTCCAGGCGATAGGTGTGGTGACCAGGGCGACGGGCATTCCCCGCCGCACGAGCAGTGCCCGGTGGTTGGGCAGCCCGGCCAGCATCGCCGGGGGAATGACGGGCACCCGGCGGGTGGTGGTCGAGGTGACCCGGCCGTGCTCGTCGCGGGTGTGTACCAGTTCGTCGCGGTCCCCGGCGAGCGCGGCGAACAGGGCCAGGTCCTGGGGGTCTTTGCACCCGCCGAACACCAGCACCGCCGCAGCACTGTTGAGGATCATCGACGCGCCGTCGGCACCCCAGCGTTGCCGCAACTGGCCCAGGCCCTGACACGCAGCGTGGATCACGATCGACCGCTTACGCAGCTCGGCCATCCACCGGTCCAACGGTGTCGGGCACACCAGGGCAACCTCGTCCAGGCACAGCGTCAGCCCCGGGTCCAGGCGGCCGCCCGGCTTGTTCGATGCGATCGCCCGGGCCCGGTACGCGACCTCCGCCACCACCGCCCCCACGAGCGGGGCCAGTGTGCCGTCGTCGTCGCCGAGCAGGTACAGTGCCCCACCCATGTCGGTCAGGTCAGTGACCGAGAACATCGACACCCCCGGTTCAGGGTCACCGACCCGCGCCGCCTCTGGCAGGGTGGTCCAGGCCAGCGCGGCGGCGATCGGCAGCATGACCCCGTCCCGGGTGCGGGGGTTCATGCCCAGGGCCTGCTCGGCGGCGCGGCGCTGCTCGAACGGCTGCGGCGAGTCGGCGAGCGCGGACAGCACCAGTGGTGCGGCTTGGTCGGGGTTCGCCACCCACGCCGCGACGTCGCGCATCCGGTACCGGCCGAGGGCGGCGGCGTGGAGGAGGACGGCGAGGACCCGCCGGCCCTGGACCGCCCACCGTTCACCCTCGGTGCCCTTGTCCCCGGCGGGGCCCATCAGGTCCTGGGCGCGGCGTGCCGCGGTGGCCGGGTCGTGGCATCCGGACAGTGGTGTCCACCGCAGCGTGCTCGGTACCCCACCAACCCCGGCCGGGTTGAACACGACCACCGGTCCGCGGCGTCGGCGGATAGACGCGGTCAGGTCGTACAGGTCCGTCGCCGTGGACGTGACCACGACACCGCCGGGGGCGTCCACGACCCGGCACGCCAGTTCCGCGGTCTTGCCCGTGCCGGGGATACCGACGCGCAGGGTGGACTCCTCACCCGAGGTCCACACCGTCTGCCCACCCGCCCGGGCCAGCGGTACGGCGTAGGACAGGGCGGGTACCCGTGCCCGCCGCAACCACGACACGTCACGCAGCGACGGGCAGATCACCCCGGCCTTGCGCAGCATCGCCCACCGGGATGAGGAGCGCAGCAGGTCCCACCTCGACGCGGTGCCCTGGTGCCGGGCCGTGTGCCGGTCGTGGCGGGCGATCACCGCCGAGGTTCGCCGGCCGGGGCGTAGCCGCCACCACACCGGCAGTCCGGCCACACCGAGCCCGCCCGGTACAAGGGCCAGGGCGGCGAGCACGTGCCCGGCGTCACCGGCCACCACTCCCGTGCCGGCGACCGCCAGCCCGGCCACCACAACGCGCCGGTCCCACCGCGCGGTGCTCACGACGCCTCATCCACGTCGTCGGCCTGCCGGCGGCCGTACAGTCCGCTGGACACGTCCTCGAAGTGGGACCGGTGGACCCGGGACCCCTCGTCGTCAAGCACCAACGGATCCGCCTCGGTACCGTCACGGCCATCCGCTGCGCAGACGTTGCGCAGTCCGTTGTGGTCCCGCTCGAACTGCGTGCTGTTGATCCAACCCATGTCGGGCTTCTCCATCCTGGTCATCAGAAAACGTCACCGGGCCAGTCAGCGTCAGCGTCGGCCCATGCCTGGCGCATTGCCTCGCGCTGCTCCTCGCCGGTCTCCTCGGGCTGCGACCACTCGGCGGCCTCGCTATCGGGCTCCAGGGCGGGAGCGGCCCAGTAGCCACCCTCGGCCAACTCCCGGTCGGACTGGGCCTGACGTTCACGGCCGATCTCGTACTCGGCCCAGGCGAACGCCCGCCGCTCGGCGAACGACACGTTCCGGCCCGACTCAAGATCGGCCCGCCATGCCTCCAAATCCTCGACCTGGTCCGCGCGCAGTGGCGACGACCATACGGAGTCAACCGTCATCTCACCCATCGCCCTTTGGCTCCCTTCTCCTTCATGGCCCGAGTCATCGCAGGTGCAGATTCACGCCGACGAGCACGATGACGAGCGCCCCAACGGTGGCGCCCACAGCGATCCACCCGGCGGCGGTCTTCCAGTGGTCCACCGCCGAGCGGATCTGCCCGCGGATGCTCTGCTTAAGGGCTTTCAGATCCCGCCACGCCCGCAAGGCCCGGGCGTGCGCCTGGCCGCCTTTCCAGCCGAAGACGGAGCCGAGGCCAAGACCGAACACAAAAATGATCAGGTAGGCGTTCATGACGTGGACTCCTCCGCGGTGCTGGCCGCGCGCAGCCGGGCCGTCAACGCAGCCACGCCCCGCACCACCCGGTGCCGCTCCGCGTCGGTGAGGTACGCGGCCCGGTACTTCACGACACCCTGCTCGGCGCGCATGAACCCGATCCCCGCTGCGGAGCGGGCTGGTGACAGGTCCTGCGCCGGGTACGCCTTGTGCGCACCGGAGCCGAGCATGATGTCCACCAGTTCCGCTTCCGTCTGACCGACGCGCAGGCAGGTGGCGTAGTCGAACAGGCCCCGCACCGGGCCGATGACTTCTTTCTGGCCCAATTGGGACAGGGCCAGGACGGTGAACCCAGCGGACCGGCACGTGGACAGGTACACCATGAACGCGTCCGACGCCTTGATCTGGCGGCTGTCCATCTTCACCTTCGCGGTGCCTGCGCCGAACGCGAGCGCGGTGAGCAGCTCGTCGATGATCATCACGTCGAGGGGGTACTGGTCGGTGAACCGGGTCAGGTCCCGCACGCCTTCGGCGCGTAATGCTGCCTGCCGGGCGCCCATGGCCCGGCCGGCTCGTTCGAGGAACAGGGGCCAGTGGGTGGGGTTGCGTTCGTAGTACCAGGCCGCGTCTTCAAGCTCGGCGAACTCCTGGCCGCCCTTGGGGTCGAACACGCGCAGGCGGAACGGGATCCGGGCGGCGAGTAGGGCGGCGAGGGTGGTCCAGATCTCGCTGCTCTTGCCGCTCCCCTTCGCGCCGACGATGAGGTTTGGTAGGCGCAGGTCTTTTTCGACGGGTTCGCCGTCTTCGTCGAGGCCAATGGTGGCGTGGGGGGGCTTCGTCGAGGGTGTGAGCGACGAAAAGTTGATCACGGTTTTGAAGGGGTCTTCCCACCGAAGATCCAGTCGCACCGAATGACCCTCGGCGGTGATCTTCACGTCGCGGCACCGGAAGCCCTGGCGAAGCACGTTCGCCTTCGCCCGGAACTCCGCCGCACCGGCCGACACGGGAGCCGCGTCCGCGAGTACCGCCACACCAAGGGGTGTCTGGGCGATTCGGAGAATCCTCGGCAGGCGCTTGGCTGGGCCCCCGTTGACAGAGGACTTCACCAGCCCCGCGTCCGTCATGACGGTTACCCAGAGTCGCCGGATCCATGTCTTGCGCTTGCGAAATTTGGAGACATCGAGTAGGATCACTGCGCGTTCACGCGCAGTGCCCCTCCGGAAGTATCCGACTCCAGCCGCACAGCCATAGCTCACGACAACCCCGGCCACCTCACGTAGCGTGACCGGGGTTGTCGCTGTCACAAGCCCAACCAACGCCACCGAGGCCTTCGGCCACCGAGCCACCCACCGTGGCGGCGCCCACAGCGCGCTCTCCGCCGACCGCGCGGCGGCCACGGCCCGACGAACAACCCCACGCATCACGAGCCGGCGGGAAGAAACCGCAGGCCACGCAGCCTGTGGGGTGGGAGGTGTGGAGGGAGGGGCGACCGCGGTCACGGGCTCCTCCGGGTGGCGCGGCGGTCCGGCGGCCGCGTCTGGAACCGGCCATGCTCCACCAGTTGCCGGCGAATCGACCGCAGCATCACCGACAGGACCCGGATCGTCGCGGCCCGCTCACGGGGTGGTAGACGCCGCAGGGTGGCGCGGAGCAGCCGCCATTCCTGGTCCAGTGGTGCGACGCTCACGCCGCACGCTCCTGGGCGATCGCGAGCCGGTCGGCATCGATCCTCTTGCGGATTGCGTAGGCGATCCCGTCCGACTTCAGCCCGAGCGCGGAGGCGATCTCCGTGCCCGACGGTGTCTCCAGTTGCCACGTCGGCAGAGCCTCCTTCGCGGCCTCCACCCGCTCCTCCAGGAGTTCGTTGGCGGACTTCCGCGGAGCGCGCTCGGAGTCCTCTGCGGAGGTACGGGGTTGGCGCTTGGCGGCCCTCCGTGGAGTGGACGTGCCACCTCTGCGGGGCGCCTGGCGGGGTTGCTCTATCTCCGCCTCGACCTGTGCGATTCGTCTCGTGGAGGACTCTGTGAGGGTCCGCAACTCCGCCTCTGTGGAGGCAAGCGTCGCCTCTACCTCTGCCCGCTTCGCGACCTCCACGGCCACCCCGGTGGCGTGCTCTGCGGCAGCACGGGACAGCGCCTCCGCGACAGCTTCCGCGACCTCGGCGGCGCGCACCTCGGCCGCCTCCACGAGTGCCGCGCGGTGCTCCGCCATCACCTCCGCGAACAGTGCGACGAGCTTCGGCCCGACGTGACTCCACGCGATCAGCAGAGCCGGGACGACGGCCTCCATGCCGGCGCGTCCCCATGCCAGCGGGTCGTGCTGGACCCAGCCGACGATTGCAGAAGGAGCCGAGTTCAGGGCGAGGGTCAGGAACCCGGCGGCGGCCATGAGCCGGTTCGCGGAGCGCATCCGCTCGGGTGCGATCCCGGCGAGGACGAGCCACGGCACGACGACCAGGAGCCCAGCTGCGGTGATGTCGACGCTCGGGCCGATCAGCGGAGCGATATGGCCCTCAACGTGGACGACGCGGCCGAGGTTCCACACGTTGCCGAAGGAGAACGCGAGGGCGAGGGCAACGGTGAGGAGGAACGAGCCCCAGATCGTGGGAAGGATCAGGCGGGCTCCGGCCGGTAGTTTCGAGGGTTTGGTCATGACTCGACATCCTCCGTGTCTCGGGCGGTTGCCGAGTAGTAGGTCAGTCCGCTGGCGAAGCCCCGTACGTCGGCTAGGTCGAGGCCCTGGAAATACTCGCGCTTGCTGCGCCAAGTCGCTGCCTCGTCGCACCAGACGATCAGGTCGACCTCGTTGTCCAGGTAGTTCACGTGGGGCTGGGAGAGCCAGTACTCAACGATCGCCGCCCCGTAGGCCTCGGCATCCCGTCGGTGTTCGCGAAAGCGTCGGACGGGGTCGAGCGTCTGGCCGACCTTGATCACGCCGGTGCTGAACTTGAGGATGTACACGTAGCCCTCGCCTGCGGGCGTCGGACCGGGATCGAGGGAGAACTCGTACCCCCGTCGCGCTTCGGCCTGTCGGTTGGCGGCGACGTGTCCGTCCTTGTGGCCATCAAGGTAGCCGGACCATCTCTGATGGCCCGCAAAGAAGACCGCCGCTATGAAGGCAAAAATTGGTGCCCCCCGCAGCGTGTGCTCAGCGACGGCGTTGGCGACCGTGCCGGCGACCCCCAGCGCGCACCCGCCGAGCCAGGCATACCTCATTCGGCTGAGGATCTTCAGCGCCTTCTCGTCCTCGGACACGGTCGCCAGTATGCCACACTAGGGACGATGACCACAGTAGCTACGTCAGGGGCGCGGGGGACGGTACGCGAATCACCGCTTCACCTGATCACTGGCCTGCTCACCGCCCGATACCATCGGCCAACTAGCCACACCGGCCACAGAAGCGGAGCCATGGCGGACACGGCGGAGGAGATCAGGCGTCGCCTCGACGGCGGCGAATGGCTCCGTCCGGGCGACGTGTCGATCCTGCTCGGCGTGAACCGCAAGACGGTGGACCGCATGATCAGAGCTGGGACAATCCGGTACCGGCTGATCCCGGGCACGGGCCGGCATCGGATCTGTCATCCGGACGACGTGCGTCGGGAACTCTCGGAGCGGGACGAGGTACGGACCGGGTCAGGAGACCGCCACCCAAGCCAAACAGTCGACCGCACCACCGATGTCAAGCCACCGAGCAGGCGACGCCACTTCGAGTGATTTTCCAGCTATCTGTCCGATGTGCGGCACCACGCCCGGGCCGACACCTGGCAACGTCGCCCGGCATGTGGTGGAAAGCGGAAACCCCAGCCCTCGCCCGCGTCACCGACCGGGCCTCCTCCATCTACGTCGAGCACGCCGTCATCGCCCGAACCGACAACGCGGTGGCCCTCCTCGACGAAACCGGCGAAACCCAGTTCCCCGCCTCAATGGTCGCCACGCTGCTCCTCGGCCCTGGTACCCGAATGACCCACGGGGCGATGCGGCTACTCGCCGACTCCGGCACCACCGTGTGCTGGACCGGGGAGAGTGGGGTGCGCATGTACGCCCACGCGGTGTCAACCGCCCACACCTCCCGGTACCTGCTTCAACAGGCGAAACTCGTGTCCGACCCCAGACGGCGGGTGAAGGTTGCCCGGGCCATGTACGCGCTGCGGTTCCCCGGCGAGGACGTGTCCGGGATGGACCTGCAGCAGCTGCGAGGCCGGGAAGGTGCCCGGGTGCGGCGCGCGTACCGGCTGCACTCGTCCCGAACAGGTGTGCCGTGGCAGGGCCGCAAGTATGTGCCCGGTCAGCCGTACGCGGCTGGTGGGGACATCAACCGGGTGCTGTCCGCCCTGCACTCATGTCTGTACGGGGTGTGTCACGCCGCGATCGTGGGGGTGGGTGCCTCACCCGCGTTGGGGTTCGTCCACACCGGGTCGGCGATCAGTTTCGTCCTTGACGTGGCTGACCTGTACAAGGCGCTCACCACGATCCCCCTCGCGTTTGATCTCGTCGGTGAGGGGTTTGTGGATGAGCGAACCGGCCGGCTACGGTTCCGGGATCTTGTGGTTGAGCAGAAGCTGATGGAACGGGTCGTGCGGGACGTTCGGGGTCTTCTGTTCCCCGCCGAGGCGGACCACGCCCCGGACGACGACGATGAGGGGCCTGACGGGCGACCTGATGCCCTGTGGGATCTGGGTGGGGAAGTTCCCGGCGGCCGCAACTACGCGGATGTCGACTACTCCGAGTTGGACGCGCCGTGACCGTTCTTGTGCTGATCGCCGCGTCGCCCGGGTTGCGCGGGCATGTCACCCGCTGGTTGGTGGAGATCGCCCCGGGTGTGTTCGTTGGCCGGCTCAGTGCCCGGGTTCGGGACGAGTTGTGGAAGACCGTTGAAGACCGGGTCCGTCGAGGCCAAGCGATCCTGATCTTCGCGGCGCGCAACGAGCAGCGTTGGTTGGCGCGCATCGCTGGGGTAACGCGGTGGAGTCCACGGGACTTCGATGGGTTGACCCTGTTCCGCCGGCCTAGGACCACGCGGACCGACTAACTCCCACGCTGAGGCACCCCGGGAAACCGATCCGGCCGGGGTGCCTCAGCGTGGGAGTCGACCGTCAGATGGTGCCTCGGTGCACGACGTGCCGCCATCCCCACGCGCCCGGGTCCGACACTTCCGCCGGTAACCATCCGCGACAAGCGCCACCGTCACCCCCACGCGCCCGGGTTCGACGGAAGCAACGGCGCCGTCGGCCGGTCGTCCTCACCGTCACCCCCACGCGCCCGGGTTCGACTTGACTTTTGGCTCAATGCCGAGTTCTCGGCACCCGTCACCCCCACGCGCCCGGGTTCGACCTGCAGGCAGCGCGACTCCTCCCCGTAGGTCTCCCGTCACCCCCACGCGCCCGGGTTCGACACGGGCGGGACACCGAAGCGCAAACCGCCGCGCCCGTCACCCCCACGCGCCCGGGTTCGACCGTTCGGGGGGCGATCCCGAAGCGGTTGAGCACCCGTCACCCCCACGCGCCCGGGTTCGACATCTCGTACCGGGGCCGGAACGGGATGTCAGTGCCGTCACCCCCACGCGCCCGGGTTCGACTGCGGAAACAACTATGGGAGCCAGCTTTGTAGTCCGTCACCCCCACGCGCCCGGGTTCGACCAGCTGGCCGCCGATCGCCTTCGCCGGGCGCTCCCGTCACCCCCACGCGCCCGGGTTCGACCTTCACGGTGTGGCTGAGGATCAGCCGCTCGATCCGTCACCCCCACGCGCCCGGGTTCGACGCCGGGCACCAGAAGAAGGAGAACTGAGATGGCCCGTCACCCCCACGCGCCCGGGTTCGACGGTTGGCCACCAGCGCCTCGGGGTCGACTGTCTCCGTCACCCCCACGCGCCCGGGTTCGACAACTTGATGTCGGTGTTCTCCAGCGATGTGATCCCGTCACCCCCACGCGCCCGGGTTCGACACTTGCTGACCTGCGGCGCTACACGCCCACAGCACGATTGTTGGTGCGCATGGGATGCCCAACCCTCACGGGTCAGGTGTGCCCGTCTTACCCCGTTTCCGGGAGCGGGCTACTCGTTTCGCCGGGGACGGCCCGCCACGCCGAGGCGTAGCAGGTCTCACATCCCCTCCACGAGGCTCTGGCGTCGCCGGTGCGGCGACGAGTCCACGAGCGACCCTGTCCATCACCCGCGCCGAGTTGACACGGCGCGGTAGGACATGGCCTTGCGGGCAGCGGAACTGCTCCTCGGCCAGCGGCACAGGCTTGGTTCTCGCCGTGCCGCACACCGAGCAGATCCTGCCCGTCTCCCAGTGCGGCTCACCCTTGAACAGGGTGGACCCGTACCAGGAAGTCTTGTACTCCAGTTGCCAGCGCAGCATGCCGGGGGCGGCGTCCGCCAACGCCCGGTTGCGGTTGCGGCGCAGCCGTTTCGGTAGGTCCTTCGACCCGAGTTCGGCGAGACGCTGCGCGTCCCACCCTTCCACGCTGATCGTGGCGTACTTGCGGGCCAGTTCGGTGGTGACCCGGTTGGTGGCGTCGCGGCGCATCAACGCGACCTGCTCGTGCAGGGTGCCGACCCGGCGGCGTGCCTTCAACCGGCGGTGGGAGTCTTTCGCGGTGCGGGACAGTACCTTCTGCATGCGTTTCAGGTCCGTGAGGGCACTGTCGAGGAACCGGGAGTTCATGTACGTGTCGCCGGTGGATAGGACGGCGAGGTATTTCACGCCCAGGTCCACACCGATCGAGCCGTCCGCGAGTTGGCGGCGGGTCGGGTGAGCGGGTCGGCGGGTGGTGATGACGGGCACGGTGATGACTTGCTCGGTGGTGATCGAGCACCACCAGGTGCCGGACGCGCCGCGGGAGATGGTGGCCCGCACGATCCGGGCTGGCTCAACTTTGCCTTTGCCTTGGCAGCCGGGGAGTTTGTCTTCGGGGCGCACGGTGGGGTGGTATTTGCCGCATTTCGTGTCCCGCCGCTCGCCCTTCTTCGTGGTCACGGTGACGGTGCCGGTGCCCGCGCAGGTGGGGCACACCACCGGGCCCGTGGTTGCAGCCTTAGCGAGCTGGCGGAGGAGTTTCCGGGCAGTTCGGCTGTTGCGGTCCACCCACCCCGCCACGCTGGGGGTGACCTGGGGGATGCGCACCCGGCCGGGCACCCTTACTGGCCCAACCTTCGGCAGGTTCACGTAGATCGTGCCGGACTGGCTGACCTGCGGTCCATGAACATGCCCCGCCCGGGCCTTGCGCCCGGCGCGGAGACGTTTCTGAGCGGCGGACCGTTCAGTGGGGGTCATGCCTGGGGTTGGGGCGAGCTTGGCCCGCTCGGCGCGGTTGAGCGGCTTGCGGGCGGTCGCGTCGGCTGGGCGCAGGGCGCGGCCGGAGTCCAACCGGAGGCTGTCGCCGTGCATCTGGAACGAGTCGGGCGAGCGGCCCTTCTTCTTGAACCGGGGGCGCCCCACCGCGCGGCCCTTGCGTTGGCCGTTGCGGGAGTCCCACATTTTCTGCCACGCCCCGTGCGCGTCGCGCAACGCAGCCTGGTAGGTGCCGACGAAGTTGTCCTCCACCCAGTGCACCGGCCGGCCGTCCGGGTCCCCGGTCAAGCGGTAGGTGTCCTTGTACTGGGTCCACGCCTTGCACAGGGCGAAATGGTTGGGTACGTCGACGGTGGGGTCCTGGCCGGCGTCGGTTTGCGCCTTACGGGCGTCCAGAGCGGCGGCGTAGGTGCTGATTCCCCAGTTGTAGGCGAATCGGGCCCCTCCGGCGTGGGAGGCGAACGCCCGCGCTTGGGTGGGGGTGGGGTCGAGGGCGAACTTGTACGCCTTTTGGATCAGTCGGGGTTCGGTGGGCATCGGGGGTGTCACCTCCCATCGTCGTCTGGGATGTTAACGAACGGGGTTGCCGGGTGGTACGTGCGCCCGTGTGATCAGGTCGATGATCACCTGGGCGGCGCTGGTCTCCCAACCAGCCAGCCACGTCAGCGTGCTCCGGTCGTAGTCGCCAAGCGGCACACCGGCCCGCGCGCACGCGTCGGTCAGGGCGCGGAGCACCGTGTCACGGACGAGATGATCCGGGTCGCCGGTGCGGACCCGGCCGGAGGCGTGGAGCATCCGCACCGCCTGCGGCATCGGCTCCGCGAGCGCCTCGGCTTCGGTGTTGTATGGGCCGGACATCAGTCGCCTCCCTCGGTGTCGACCACCGGTTCGGGGAACAGTTCGGCCGGGTAGCGGCCCGACGTACGCCGCTTGTCGATCTCGTCCTGGATTTCCTGCGGCGACCTGGCCACCCACCGGCCGGCGTGGAACGCGGCGACGCTTTCCCGGTCCAGGCCGGAACGGTGACCAGGGGGCGGCTCGTAGCGGGCGAACAGGGTCAGCCACTGGTGGTAGTTCGCTTCGGCCTGGTGGTGGTACATCTCCGGGTCGACGCCGCGCAGCCACCGGCGGATGATTTCCCAGCCGATGCGCTTGACGAGATCAGCGGCGGCCCAGTCTCCGTACGGCGCCGGGTTAGCCTGAGCCACGTGCCACAGGGTGGCCAGGTACGTGTCGGAGTAGCTGGCCAGCCGGTCAGCGTCGAACTCGATCGTGATCTGGGCCATCTCGTCAGTCCTTCCCGGTTCCTACGCGCAGCACCACAGCACCGCGCTCCAGGTGCTCGTCGATGGCCCGGTCCCAGCAGATGCCACCGTTGGTGCCCTGCCACGCGTCCGGCTGATACTTGAATTGGATGGCCTTGATGAACACGGTGTCGGTGATGGCGACGACCGACCCGACGGGCAGGTCGGCGGCGCGGCGATGGTCGAGTGCCCACCGCACAACATCGATGTAGTCCTGGAGCCGGTTGGCTTTGTTGTCGCGGTCTCGCAGCAGCTTGACCGCCTGCAACATGACGCCACCCGGGCCGTTCGGGTCAGCGTCGGCTACGGCTTGGCGGGCCATGGCCCGCAGCTTGTCGTCCACCTCAGTCCTCTTCCGGGTCGTCGTCTTGGTAGCGCGGTTCCAGCCCGTGCTCGTCGATATAGCTGGCGAGCGCTTCCTCGGCGCGGTCGAGCGCGGCGCGCGCCTGCTCGTACGCCGCCACCAGCGGCTCGGGCACCTCGTAGTAGTCGTCCGACACGTCCCGGGACACGGAGGTGTGGAGGGTTTCGACGGCTGGGTGGATTTCCACCCGAACCAGCTGGGCGGTGTCCACGTCAGTCCTCCCGGATCTCGGTCAGCGGCCCGTACCGCTCGACAAGGGCGGACCACACGTACCAGCCGCCCGCCGCTTCCTCGTACTCGTCCGGGTTGTAGTCGCGCATCTTCCACGCGCCGGTCATGTTCGGCTCGGGCCCGCGTTCCCACACGTCGCCGTCCAGGTCGTACACCTTCACGACGCCGCTCGGTTGTACGTCAACGGTCTCGTTCCACGTCCTCGGACCGTCCGCCCCGTTGCGCTGGTCCCGGTACCGCTTGACGAGTTGCCGCGCAGCGGCCCACTGCTCGGCGGGCTCGGCGATGTGGTCGACGTGGCGCAGGGCGCGTTGGATCTCGGTCTCAGCCACGTCAGTCCTTGTTCTCGCCGAGCGCCTGACGCGCCCGCTCGATGATCCGGGTCATGGTCGTTACCCGGCGATCCTGGAACCCGGCCGAGTCGGGGTCCGGATCGTCGAGGGACAACAGCCACCGGGCCAACTCCTCCAGCCGGTCCGCACGCTCCGTCTTCTCGACGAGCAACGCCACGTCGGTCAGCCCGTCCGGGATGTTGTACTCGCACACCAGTTGCCGCCACGACCAGCGGTGCTCGCTGTCGCCGTACATCCACCACGAGCCGCCCTGGTACTCGGGGAAGTCCATGCGCTGCGCGGCGTAGATAGTGCTCTTGGGGCCTTCCCACTCGATCCGCGATGTGTCCGGCGGCTCCGGGTAAAGGCGGTTGAACTCGTCGGCCTCGCGCTGCCGTTCGAACTCATCCTGGGCAGGGCCGAGAACAAGCGCGTCGTACCGGTCGGTGAGCTTCTTGTCCGCCTCGGCCTGCTCGGGTGTGTAGCCTTCCTCGCCGAAGTTGAGGTTGTCGAGTCGGTACTGGGCGTCGGCGAACGCCTGCTGCGCTTCCTCGGTCGCGTGTTGGCGCCAGTCGGTGGTGGCCATCAGAACTCCTCTCGGTGGAGCGCCCGCATCGGGCGCCCCGTCAACTCGCTAAGCAGGGCGGTGTCGTCGGCCGCCATCGCCGCCCGCATCGCAGCACCGCGCAGGGTGGTGGCGATCTCCCGCAACTCGTTGGGTGGCAGCCCGTCGGCGTGGAACGATGCGGTGTCCATCGCCTCGGCGAGGATCCGGATCCGTCCGGCGGTTTCAGCGCACTGCCGGGCCAACGCGGCGTACGTAGTGGCGTCGGCCATCAGGCACCATCGCTACCGTCCGGCCACACGATCCGGGGCGTCACCTTCGTCGCGACCCGGTCGTGAACCTCCAGCCGCCACAGGTCCCCGGCTTCCTCACCCTCGCAGTCGAGGCGTCCGATGAACTCGTGGGCCGGGTATGCGTTGACCGCCTCCTGGAGGTGCTCAACGATGCTGTAGCCGCGCGCATCGTCGTCCCAGGTCGAGACGAGCGCGACCGCCGAGCGCCGGTACAGGCGACCCTCGGCGGTATCGACGGCCTCCTCGAGGATGCGGAACTTCAGGTCGCGGCCGGCTCGGTGGTCCCGCGCCTTGTCCGGAAGGAACGGGGAGCCCTGGATCTGTCCCCACGGGATCGGGGGCACGATGGCGATCTCCCCGTTGAAGTTGGTTCGGTAGCCCATTGATCACTGCCTTTTCGCTTGTTGGTGTCTGGCGTCCACGGCACGGGCCAGCCCCCTCGACTGGCCCGCACGCGAAGAAGTCAGGACCGGCACCGCCGTAGTGCCTCGTCGTGCGGATCGCAACCATTCGCCACAGCCATCGCCGTGTACCCGTCGTGCAGTTCGTGGCCGCCGTCGTGGACCGCGTCCGGGTCGATTTCCCCGCGCAGCAACCGCAGCCGTACAGCCATGTTGTGATCGGAGCCGCGCAGCAGGAACCCCGCGCAGATCAACGGGTTCTCGGTGCCGGACTCGTGGCAGCCGAACGTGTGCGTCGACAGGTCGTAGGCGGTTTCGGCGGAGTGGCGGAACGCCTCGGCGGGGAACGAGCCGGTCTGGTCCACCCGCCACGGGCAACCCGGGCAGGGCGAGCGCCGGTACAGGCCGCGGCCGCCTTCAACGGTAACGACTTGGTTGTTCTCGTCGGCTGGACGGATCCGGGTCACCTTGGGCTGGTTGGCCATCGCTCAGCCTTCCTGGCTGGTTTGGATGTGGAAGCGTTCGTGGTCCGCGACCGTGCACCCCTGTTCCTCGGTCGGCGTGTTGCGGCACCCCACCCGGTGGCCGAGGCACTCGACGTTCGCGATCAAACAGCCACACGGCTCGTACCGGTCGCGGTGGGTCAGGTACCGCACCTCGCCGCGCAGGGTCAGCTCGTGGGGATGCGTCAGGTGGTGGACGGTCGTCACGACTCGGCTCCCGCCGCCCCAGACTGCGGGTACACACGCTCGTACAGGGAACGGTCCTCGAACACCACGATCGACGTGATGCCAAGCTCCGCGACGTTCGGCAGCAGCTGGTTGTGGATGTGGGCGTATGCCTTCGCGACACTCGGGTGGCTGGTCGTCAGGTCCCAGTCGCCGTTGTTGACGTCCACGGTGTACGTGTGCCTGGGCATGGGGTGTTCCTCCGGGGGGTCGGCTGTGTTGTTCAACGGCTGATCACGCAAATCCGAACGCGCGTCGGAACCCGTGGGTGTTCAGCGGTGCCGGATCCGCCACACGACCACCGCGAACACGGCCACCTCGGCGACGACAATCACGGCGGTCAGCACCAAGTGGTGAGCCAGGAAACTGACCGGGACGGCTGCGATCGTGATCAGACTGGACATGATGCTCTCTCCAAAGGGGTGCTGAGTTGGGTGTTCTCGGCGGAAGCCCGGGACGTACCGGGCCACCACCGGGAAGGCTCAGTAGAAGGTGCCGGGCGTCGGGGCGGCCAGCGACCCAGAGATGATCAGATCCGCCAGCAGGCCGACCTGCTCGGCGAGCGCTGGCAGAGTCAACTTGGCGTCGCGCGACATGAGCGCCCGGAGCGCCTGCGCGCGGGCCCACTGGGCGAGCGTGACGTCCTGGGCGCTGACGTTCTCGGCGTCGTCGTAGTT